>Ga0326721_10000680_pt1 | contig 10486 bp, 19 predicted proteins | sample SGPome_FD_203951 | JGI IMG/M metagenome (GOLD analysis project Ga0326721, IMG submission 203951) | Soil microbial communities from Southern Great Plains, Lamont, Oklahoma, United States - SGP_1_2016 | ecosystem: Engineered > Artificial ecosystem > Soil microcosm > Unclassified | place: USA...
TTCGCCCGCGTGGTGCGCGTGCAGCGCCCAGCCGTGCAGCGCGCCTGCAGCGCCGTGCTGCCAGCGGTCCTTGTGCTGAAAGCCCTGGGCGCTCGCCGGAAAGAGCAGCTCAGCCCACTCTTCGACCGAGCGCGTCCCGTCGTCACCACCCGGCGCCTCGGCCGGCAGGTCCTGTTCCTCTGCCATCTTCCCCCCTACGTGCGTCAGGCGTTGTCGAGGTCGCCTAGAATCTCGATGCGAATGGGCCGGTCGACCGGCACGGTGCGCTTTCTGCCCTGCGCGTCGACGAGCTCGAACTCGCCCGCGTACACGCCGCCTACGGCGGTGTCGCCCTCGCCCCAGTCAAACCGCAGCGTGCCCGCCTGCGCGCTGGCGATGACCGCCGGAGCCTTCAGGACGGTGTCCGAGCCGCGCCGCTGCAGGATGAACGAGGCGCTGACGAACGCGCTCAGGTCGAGCGGCGTGCCGTTGTCTTCGAGCGCGGTGTACAGAAGGCTCGGTACGCGGTCGTGCCGCTTGATGCAGAAGGTCTGCGCCATCGGGTCGCGCTCCTTTCAGGGCGTGCAGCAGCGCCGGTTCAGCTCGAAGAGGTCCGTGGCGTGCGCCTCGATCAGGCCGATGCGCTGGAGGTTGTCCGTCGCTTCGGTCTCGAGCTTCACCACGCGCTCAGTGAGGCGACCCGTGCGCCACATGAGCAGCACGATCTGAAACGCCAGCACCAGCACCAGGATGAACATCCCGGTCCACCCGTCGCGCTTGAAGATCATCAGGACAGCTCCAGGAGCAGCTCGTGGGCGAGCACGAACACGCGCTCGCGCGCCGAGGTCGCAGGCGAGAGGTAGCGGGGGTTCGCGCGCGCCACGATGAGCTTCCACTCGAAGGTCTGGCTCATGCGCGCTGCGGCACTCGCGCTCACCGACGCGCGCTCGCTCATCGTGTCGAGCACGTACGTGGTCGGCAGGCTGGCAAGCCCCATCGTGTCGCGTGTCGCCGTCAGCAGGTCGACCCACAGCCGCTCGAGCGAGCCTACGTCCTCGGCCTCGAGGTACGCGAACACGCGCAGCTCGTTGGTGGCGATGGGATGAATCGTCAGCGGCTCGGTCGGGTGCGCGAACGCCTGCCTGTTCGCTGCACTGACGCGACCGCCGGCCGGCACCCATACGACGCGTCCCGGCTCGTCGTGTGCGGACAGCTCGCTCGCGCCGACCGCAAACTGCACGTTCGGATCGCGCATCCGCGCGCGGATGGCGCTCGTCAGGAGCCCGACGGTCGTCTCGTGCGTCATCACTTCATCCCGCCCTTTCGGGCTGCCTCGTCGAACACAGCGGCGATGCCTTCGAGCGCGGTCTCCTCGAGCAGCCGCTGCCACTTGTCCGGCAAACCCTTCGCAGCGTCCGGAACCTGCATGCGCTGCGGCATCTTGCGCGTGCCGGTCTGGTGATGGACCGCGTAGGTCACGCTCGGCGCGATGAGAAAGCCCGACTCGTCGACGCGGCGCTTGTGCCAGCCGGTCTTGAGGCGGCCTGTGGGACCGGAGAGCGTCTTGCGTCCGTCCTGGGCCTGCTTCGGCGCCCAGGGCGTGCCGTAGGGGTCGGTCTCCGTACGGTAGCCGTCCTTGATGAGGTTCAGGGTCTCCTCAGCCATCGACGCGCTGACCGCGCGCAGCAGCTTGTCCGGGCGCGCGAGCGTCTGCTGCAGCGGGGTGAGGAGCTTTTGGAGGTCGACGTGGATCATGGCTCGCCTCGCTCCGAAGTGGACGAACGTGCGCGCGCCCTGGAAGCTTCAGGCCCCATGGACCGGGTCGCCTGGATCAAGCTCGCCCTCGCCTTCGCCGCGCTCGTGCTGGGGGGCGCGACGTTCCTCATCGCGCGGTACCTGGACTGGGCGCTTGCCTACTTCACCGCAGGCGGCTGCGGGTACTTCATCCGGTGGTTTCACCAGCTCGAGCCGCCCTAGCCCGTCGAAGCCTTCGAGCAGCGCGCGCAGCCGATCGCCCTGTCGCGTCAGCTCATCGCCCTGGGCCTGCACGCGGCGCAGCTCAAAGCGGGTCTGGTGGACCTGGCGCTCGAGCTCGGCGCCCTTCTCCAGCGCCGCCTTGGCGCGGTCGAGCAGCGCGTGCGCCTCGTCCAGCTCATCGAGCAGGGCCTTGAGCTCGCGCACCTCGATCTGCACGCTCATGCGCGGTCGCCAGCCTTCGACCAGGCGCTTGCGGATGGCCGCGCGGTCGACCGTCATGGCCGCGCCCTCACACCCCGCCTCCGCGGTTCCAGCCCCGGTCGAAGTCGCTGATGAACAGCGGCCCGCGCAGGTCGTCCGCTGGGTCGTCCTCGGGCGGCGTCACGCTCGGACCGAGCGACACCACGCCCTTGGCGACCTGGGTGAAGAACTCGATGGCGCGACGGTAGTTGTCGATCACGATGCGGTCGGCGTCGGGGTCGATGCCGCGCACGCTGAGCAGGTGGTAGACAGCCATGCGCGCCACGTGCAGGCGCACCGCGAGCGGCACCGGATCCTGCAGCGGCACGCCCACGGCCGAGCCCATGTAGCGATCAGCCTCGTCGCTTGCCGCTTCGATGGCCGATAGCTTCTCCGCGTCTGTGAACGAGCGGAGCGCAGCGGCCCGGATGCCGAGGCGCTCCAGCTCGTCGAGCGATGCGTAGTGACTCACCGCGTCCCCTTTCGTCCGTCGACCGCGTCAAACATGCGCGCGGCGTGGCGCAGCCACTGCTCGCGCGTCGGCACCTCGCTGAGGCTCACGCGCGAGACCACCTCGTTGCCGCCCGGCTCACGCAGGGTGAGCACCACCTCGAACGTGAGGGGCGGCAGAAGCGCGCGCGAGAGAAGGCCCACGGCTCAGCGCCGCCGCTTCTTCTCGCTGGTCTCGCCCGTGAGCGGGTCCGTCGTCGTCGCCGCGGGCTCCTGCGCGATGCTGAAGCTCGTCGCCTGCGACTCGGGCTCGTCGACGCGCGGCGGCGCGCTGTCCGGCACGGGCGTGCCCCCCTCGGCCTGCTGCTCGGCCAGGATCTCGGTCAGCGTGCGCTGCTGAAGCGGGTCGACGTTGACGCGCGCCTGCTCCTGCTGCGGCTGCTCGCGCAACCCCTGAAGCAGCGCCTCGGATCGATCGGGCACGCCTGCGCCCGTGATGGCGCCGCCCGGGGCCTGCGTGAGCTGCGGGAACTCCTGGTCCACCATCTCGGCGCGCTGCTGCTCGGCAGGCTTCTCGCCCGCAGGCGACACCGAGCCCTGTGGCGCGTCGGCCTCGCTCACGCGCTGCACCGAGAGAAGCGGCTCCCTTTCGAGCTGCTGCGCGAGCTCCTCGCTCACGCGCTGGTACGTGTCGGTCGCCGGCCAGTGGATGCCGCCGCGGATGAATCCGCGCTCGCGCTTGGCGCGCACCTTGACGATGACCGTCTGCTCGTCTGCCATTGTCTACCTTACCTTTCTGCGAAACCTACCCTGTTCAGGCGGTCGCCTTCACTGCCAGGAAAGGCAGGCTGTAGGCCACGTTGTATCTCGCGTCCGCGTAGAACCGGACCTCGTTCTCGACCAGCACGACCTCGTCGGTGATCGCGTTTTTCGTGACGAAAGACAGGGGCCGGCGCGTCTGGAAGATGAACGGCTTGATCTGCCGCTGCGTCGTGACCAGGTACCAGCTCGTGTCGTCGCCCGCGAGCTCGGGGATGACGAGCACACGCGCGGTCCCCGCGAAGGGGTTCCCGGCGCCGCCGGCCTCGGTCTGAAGCTCGACGATGCGGCGAGCCTGCGTCCCGAGCGCGGGCGGCACGATCAGCAGATCCATGCTGAGGCCCATCGCACGACCGTTGGCGCCCTTCAGGCCGATGACCTGCGAGCGCACGAAGTCGTAGTTCGTCGGGTTGAGCGGGCGACCCACGAAGTAGTTCGAGTAGACGCCCGCGGCGGTGTCGGTGCCGTTGACGGGGTGGTCGGTGTCGAAGAAGAACTGGCCGTCGTAGCAGACCTTGCTCTGACCGTTCTTCAGCAGATCGAACAGAAGCTGGTCCGGGTGCAGACGCGCCGCTTCCCCGTAATCTCGCGCGATATTCGCGTAAAACCCGAGGTTGTCATCCTCAATGTCATTCCTTCGCACGCCGATGGTCATTTCCCAGTCTTTGTTCTCGACTGAGTAGATGAAGCCGCCGACGTTCTGCACGACGCGGCTTCCGAGCCACTCGCGCATCACCGGGAGGTTGTTGGTCCAGCTGTAGTCGTTCCGCGCGGACCCCGACGGAATCGTCGTGGTGAGCTGCGGATAGATCACGTTGGTGGTGTCGAATGCCGCGCGGAATTCGCGATGCAGCTCGGCACGGAGCGCGCGGATGTTCTGAGGAGTCAAGTCCACTGTCTTACCTTCCTTCCAGCGCTACTCGGCTCAGCCGGCCAGCGGATTGATGTAGACCCACACGCCGGCGGGCTCGACGCGCACCACGCGTCCTGCGCGCACGCGCGTGGCGCCGCCGTTCGTCCGCGCGACCGTCTGGTCGTCGACGAGAAAGCAGTCCTTGTAGCGGTCGGCGATGGTGATCGCGTCTGCGCCGCCGCTGTTCGCGTACAGGAACGCGCCGCGACGGATCTCGACCTTCTGGTCGCCAGCAGCGCCGAGCGCGTTGTCGATCGTCTGCTCGGCACGGCCGGCTGCGATGATGTTGGTCGCGGTCGCGCCCGGCACGGCGTAGCCAGCGGCGTTGATGGCGACGATGCCGCCTGCGAACAGGCGCACGCCGGCAGCGAGAGGCAGCCAGTCCTTCTCGACGATCTCGTAGAAGAGCGTGTCGCGCGGTGCGGTGAGCTGAGCCATGAAGTGTCCCCCTTGTCTTTCCGATCAGGGCGAGCGCTCAGCGCGCGCCGTAGAGCTGGGTCTGGATGCGCTTCTGCTGCTGCGCGTTCATGAGGTGCAGCGTTCCCTCCGAGAGCTGGCCCTTGGTCTCCGACCAGTGCTTGTGGGACTCGCGGATCTCGCTCGGGTCCTTGCCCATCGCCTTGGCGAGCTGCGTGACCACGCCGTCGTCGAGGTCCTCTGCATGCGAGGAGGCAGACGCGTCGCCGCTCGCGCGCGTGCCCGGCCCTGCGTTGGGCTTGGGCGGCTGGCGCGGCGCGTCGCCGCCTACGCGGGTCTGCGGCAGCATGTCGAGAAAGCTCTTGAGCGCCTTCACGCCGTAGTCGGCGTAGAGCTGACGCGCGGTCTCTTCCTTCGCCGGCTCGAGCCGCCCCTCGGTGACCGACGCTGCGATGAGCTGCCCGGCCTCGAGGTCGGCCTGCGCGCGCTGCATCTCCACGACGCGTGCCTCAGCCTCCTTGAGCCGGTCGGCGCTCGTCTTGAGCGCCTCGATGCGGGCGACGCACTCGCCGCCCTGCGCGCCGATCGAGCTCTCGATCGAGCGGGCCAGCTGCGCGAGCGAGCGCATCCCGTCCATCGACTCGGCGCTCGAGGTGCGGCCGGTGATGGTGCGCGCGTCGTTCAGGAATGCGTTCATGCGCGTGATCGCGGCTACGGCCTGAGTCGCGTCCTCACAGCCGAGCAGAGCGAGTAGCTGCTCCATGGTCATGTCTGGTCTCCTTCGTTCTGGTCTCGACTACCGATCGCCGAGGCGAGCGGTGGGCGTCTTGCCGAGCTCGCCGAGCGGCATGCGCAGCGCGGCGGGTCGCTTCGGGGCTGGCGGCGGCTCGTGACGCGGCGCGGTGGCACGCAGGCCGCGCACCTCGTCGTGCTCCTGCACGTAGCGAGCGAACTGGCTTCCCGGATGCGACCGGAGCGCGCTCGGTGCGCGCTTGTACTTGCCGATGAGGGAGGCTGCGGCCTTGTCCTGGCGCTCGGCCTCTTCCTTCGGCTGATCGGGCGCGCCCTTGGCGGCGTGCACCTGCTCGCAGAAGCCGTTGTCGAGGGCGTCCTGGCTGTTCATCCAGGTCTCCTCGGCCATCATCCGCAGCAGCTTCTTGTCGTCGAGCTTGGTACGCGCGGCGTAGATCGCCGCCATCTCGTCGTTCAGCTTCCGAAGCAGCCCGGCGGCCTTCTCGTGGTCCTCGGCAGGGCCCATCGCCAGGCCCCACGCCTCGTGGATCATGATGAGGGCGCCGGTCGCCATGCGGATCTCGTCGCCCGCCATGGCGATGATGGAGGCGGCACTCGCAGCGAGCGCGTCGACCTCGACCGTGACCTTCCCCTCGTGGCGAACGAGCGCGTTGTAGATGGCGATGCCCTCGAACGCGTCACCGCCCGGGCTGTTCAGCCTGACGGTGACCTCCTCGTCCTTGCGCAGGTTGCGCAGGACGCGCGCCACGCTGCTCGAGGTGATTCCGTCACCCCAGAGGTCGGCGCCGATCGGCGCGTACATGATGAGCTCAGCAGCCATGGGCGTACCTCCGCGAGGCCGAGCGCCGATGCGCGCAGCCGAAGGGGACCGAAGGGAAATGCGCACCTCAGCGCGAGGGCGACTTGGGCTCGTGTCGGCCGCGAAGCGCGAGCCGGGCGCACTCCTCGAGCCATTCGGCAACGCGCGTCCGACCGTCTGCACGGAGGCGCCCTGCGGTCTCGCGCCAGCGGTCGACGACGTCTCCTACGAATCGCTCGGCATGCTCACCGCTGTCTCGCAGCTCGCGCCACACGTCCTCGGGTGGCGGTAGCAGCATGAGGTCAGTGAAACGCGTCGTCTGGCGTGTCGTCCGAGACCTTCACATCGTCGGGATAGGTCACGCTTGGGCCGGACTCGATCTCGACGCCGTACAGGCTTGCGTGCGCGCGTAGCCACGCGTCGACGCTGAGCTCGCTATCGAGGTCGAGGTCGCTCGAGCCGCTCGGCATGGGGCCGATCGGAGACGCGACCGACCAACCGCGCTTGACCGCGGCGATGTCGAGACGAAGCGCGTCGGCAAGATCGCTCGTGCCGATCACGCGCCCTCCCTTGTGCACCTTCGTGCCGTCGCTCAGCTGCCATGCCATCAGGTCACCGAGAGCTCGGCGATCGCTCGTCCGATGACTTCAGCGCACTGGGGGACGACTGCGTTTCCGAGCTGGTGCAGTCTGTCCATGCAGCCGGAAACCCCATCAGCCATTCCCAGAGCTCGGGATGAGGGGCGCCCCCAGTCCGACCGAGCAGGTCTTGCAAGCGACGGCAGCTTGGCCATTTGCGCATGGACGGCGCGAGCTGATTCGCCGTCGCCGTAGGACTGGGCAACCACGAAGACGCGTGCTCGCGGGAACGAGGCGCCAACGTCCGAGGCGCGCAGAGAAAGCGGCACGCTGGCATACCCGAGTCGAGCGAGATCGCTCCGCACGACGGGCACCCACTGGCGCCAGCCGTCGAAGATGTTCTCGACGACGATCCACCGCGGCCGAAGACCCGCGGCGATGCGCTCGCACTCACGCCAGAGACCGCTCTGCTCGCCTTCGAGCCCCGTCCGCGTGACGACGTTGGCGTGGCTGAGGTTCTGACAGGGGAAACCGGCACAGAGCAGCGCGACTTCGGTGAGCTCGTCCGGGGCGACGCCTCTGATGTCGCGATAGCGTCTCGCGTCCGGCCAATGGCGCGCGAGCACCCTGCGGCACTTGTCATCGATCTCCACCTGCCATGCGACGGGGCCGAGCCCCGCACGCTCTAGACCCAGCTCCAGGCCACCTATGCCAGAAAAGAGCGAGCCGATGACCAAGGGCATCAGGGCACCTTTTTCCCAGCGAGCTGCCCCAGCACGAAGTAGAGCCACTCGATGTCTTTCTCGACCATCTCGTAGGCGCGGCGCTCCCAGAGGTACTGCACGCCCATGCTCGTGATCTCGGTGCCGCTCCCCTCGTAGTCGCGACCGATGTACACGTTCATGAAGCGATCGCGGCGGGCGAACTCGTCGTCCTCGTACTTGGGATTGCCGGTCAGGTCGCGCAGCAGAAGGCGCGCTTCGCCCCTCGTGCGAGCCTCGTAAAAGAGCTGAGCGCGCTTATGGAGCAGCGCGTTGCGCTTCTCGAGCACGTGGCCGATCTCGTGCGGGAGCTCCGCGCCGCGACGCCGGTAGTCGCCGAGACCAATGAGGCGTCGGCTCGGCGAGTAGAAGGCGCGCTGCCCCTCCAGGTACTCGATCTTGAGCGTCGTGCCGTGCTTCAGCGACTCGTCGCCGAGCTGCCGGTACAGGTTCAGGCTCGTGTCGTAGATCTGCGCGATGTCCTCGCGCTCCTTCGCGCTGACCGCACCGGCCCACGTGATGGAGCGGTAGCGGATTGCGTCGCCTGACGGCGCGATCGATCGAGCGTGCCCGAGCAGTGCGCTCGCGGCGATGGCCTCGTTGATGTCGAGCCTTGCGGCAAGCGCGCTGGTGGATCCCGGAACCTGCCGCAGGCGATGAAGCTCCAGCGCGCTGACCGCCTCGCCGAGCGTCGCGGCCTCACGCACTTCCCGCGCGCCGTGGGCGCGTAGGCGTGCGAAGAGCGTCCCATCGCTCGACGCGCCGATGCCGTGCTTGTAGTAGAGCGCCTTGTACGTGTCGCGCGCCTCGTCGAGCCCGAGCGCCCTCCCCCGCTCTTCCATGGCGCGACCCCAGCTCACCGCGCGCGCAGCGCCGTTGTCGCCGTAGACACGCGCGTACTCGCGGTACCAGTGATCGGGCTCCTGCCGCTTGAGCTGCTCGATCTTGACGGCGTCCTCGGTCTCGAGGGCATGCGCATCGGCGATCGCCTGCTCCTCGCGCCGCCTGTGCGCGGCGACGAGCGTCGGGTCCCGCCTCTTTCCCTCGCGCGTGGGCGTGGGCGACTCGCCTGGCGGCGGCCTCGGGTCGCCACCGCGCTTGGGCGGCGCTGCGCCGAAGCCGCGCTGGGGCTTGCTCGGCTCGCCCTCGGTGATGCCGCGTCGCTCAGCCTCGCTGCGACGGATCGAGCGAACGCTCGAGCGGCACCGGTGGTGGAGCGGCGGCCAGTGGCTCAGCCAGAAGACGTCGTCGTGCGCCTTCACCGTGCCGTCGAGCGGCTTGCAGACCTCGCTCGTGCGCGAGTCCATCACGGTGTCGTAGAGAAAGTAGGGCCTGAGCAGCGTCGAGTCCGGGCTCGTCAGCTGCTCCCAGCGCCCGCTGTTGTACGCGGTCTGCACTGCGTTTCGGAACACGGTCTCGAGGTGGTCGTCTCCGATGGTCTCGGTGAGCTTCTGTCGAACGCGCTTCTTGAAGTCGTCGAGGGGCGTGCCCTCAGCGATCGCGCGGTCGATCTCCTCGAACAGCGTGCGGACGGGCGCGAGCTCGTTCATGCTCGCGACCCAGAAGGCGCTGCGGCGCTGCTCGCTCGTCAGGCGCACCACGTCCTCGGCTCGCATCGGCACGCGGGCGCGGAACTGCGCCACCGCCTCATCGAAGCGATCTGGGCTCGCGTGGATGGTCCAGGCCACGAGGCCCTCCGGAGCTAGAAGAAGGCGACGCCGGCAGCCTTCGCGAGCGTGGCGTCCCGCACGCCGGCCTCATGCGAGGTCAGCTCGGCCGCCGGCGTCAATTCAGGGTGGAGCGCCGAGTCAGGACGAGACGCGAACCGGATGGTGCACGGCCGGGTGGCAGGGACGGATCGGCCTGCAAGCCCAGCCCCACCCTGCTCGCGTCGCACCGAGACTCGGCGCTCCGAAATCAGGTGTGCTGCGTGACGGTGACGTCGCTCGGCGACCAGGTGCCTTCGCTGCCATCTGGGTCGAGCGCGATATTTTCGAGGACGTGGGAGCCGCTGCGGTCGAAGGTGATGAGGTCGACCGTCTCGCCCTCGCCGACCCACCCATCGCGCTCGCCCTGAGGCAGGCGGATGACGATCGCCGGGATGAGCGCCTTGCCGTCGACGTAGTGCACGGTCTCGCCGAGCTTGATGGGGTAGCGGGTCACGGGATTCCTCTTGCGGTTTTCAGCACGTCGTCGACCCAGCGCACAGCGCGCTCGTCGCGCATGGCTTCAAAGTCGCGCCGCAGGTCGTCGACAGGCTTCAGCAGCGCCTCGCGGTGCTCGACCAGGAGCGCCTGGACGTCGTCCAGCGTCGGATGCGGGCAGCGCGCGAGGAAGCGCTCTGCACAGTCGCGCTCGGCGCGACTCACTGCGCGTCCCCGCGGCGCTCGATCACGTCGCGCACGGCGATCGCCAGGCGCATCTCTCCGCCGAACGCGTTGGCCGGGTCGAGTGACGGCTTGATGGCGCTCCAGACGAGTTGGCGCATCGTGCGAAGGCGAGCCACCTCAGCGCGCAGGTCCTCCTCGGTCATCTGTTCAAGTGGTCTGCTCATGGCGCCTCCGAGCGCAGATGCTCGCCCACACGTCCCTGCACCGAGCTCGCGCCGCCAGCCGCCTCCCACACACGGGGGTCGGCATGCTGCCTGTCGCCCGGATCCCAGACCGACGGGCCGAGCTGCGCGCACTCGACGTAGGCGTGCAGGAGCTCGTGGACGACGAGGCCCTGGTCGCTCGCGTACCGCGGCGCGATCGTGAGCAGCGGCCAGTGCCAGGGCCTGAAGAAGTGGTTGGAGCTCGTC
>Ga0326721_10000681_pt1 | contig 10475 bp, 10 predicted proteins | sample SGPome_FD_203951 | JGI IMG/M metagenome (GOLD analysis project Ga0326721, IMG submission 203951) | Soil microbial communities from Southern Great Plains, Lamont, Oklahoma, United States - SGP_1_2016 | ecosystem: Engineered > Artificial ecosystem > Soil microcosm > Unclassified | place: USA...
CGATGAAGACCCGCCGGGCGCGCACCGTCGGGGTCGTCGTCAAGGACGTCACCAACCCCTTCTATCCCGAGGTCCTCGACGAGCTCACGCGGGAGCTCGACGGCGCCGGCTACCGGGTGGTCCTGTGGAACGCCGGGGGCGGCAGCCACCACGACGCGCTCAGCGCGATCCGCGAGCGCGCCGTGGACGGGGTCATCTTCACCACCGCCACGGGGGAGACGGTCGAGCTGCAGGTGGCGGTCGAGAAGCAGAGCCCGATCGTGCTCATCAACCGCGTCGTCGAGGGCCTCGACGCCGACCAGGTCGTCAGCGACAACGTGGCCGGAGGGGCGGCGGTCGCCGACTACCTCCACCAGAACGGCCGGACCCGCGCCGCGTACATCGGCGGCCTCCCGGGCGCCAGCACGTCCCGTGACCGCGCCCGCGGCTTCCTCGAGCGCATGCAGCACCTGGGCCACCCCGTGCCGGAGGACCTGCGGTTCCACGCCGACTTCTCGCACGATGCCAGCCAGCACGTGACGAGCCGGCTGCTGGCGCGCGCGGATCCGCCGGAGGCCGTCTTCTGCGCCAACGACTACATGGCCTTCGGCGCCCTGGACGCGCTGCGGAGCCGTGGCCTGTCCGCTCCGGGGGACTGCTGGGTCATCGGCTACGACGACGTCGACATGGCCTCCTGGCCCTCCTTCGACCTCACCACGGTCCGCCAGCCCAGCCGCGAGATGGCCCGTGCCGGGGCCCGGATGCTCCTCGAGCGCCTCGCGGACCCCGCCCGGCCGGCGCAGCAGCGGTCCTTCCCGTGCAAGCTCATCGTGCGGGGCAGCACCGGTGCGGCCGCCGCGCCGGGGGCCGCCACGGCGTGAGGGGGCCGGCCCGGTCCCGGGCAGCGGGCCCTGGCCGGGGCGCCCGTCGGGGTGGGAGCATCGGCGCATGGTGCACGTACGGGCCATGGGCCCCGGGGACGCCCCTGCGGCGGGCCGGCTGCTCGACGCCTTCAACACGGAGTTCGCCGCGCCCACCCCGGGCGCCGGCTGGCTGGCGCGCCGGCTCGTGGAGCTGGTGGACCGCGGCGGGACGCTCGTGCTGCTGGCGGGCGGGGGCCCCGACGGGATCGCCGTGGTCCGGGTCCGGCCCTCGCTGTGGTCGCCCGGCGACGAGTGGTACCTCGCCGAGCTCTACGTGGTGCCCGAGCGCCGGGGCGAGGGGGTGGGCCGGGCGCTGCTCACGGCGGTGGTCGAGGGGGCCCGCTCCGGCGGGGCCGACCTCGTGGACCTGACGACCACGGAGGACGACGTGGCCGCGCGCGGGCTCTACGAGTCGATGGGCTTCCGGCGCTTCGAGGACGGCGACGGCGCCCTGTCCTTCTACTACGAGCTCGCCCTGTGAGCCGCCGTCCCGGCGGGGCCGGGGCGCTCAGGCCAGCCGCACCACCGTGCGCGCGTCGGCGTCCCAGCGGCGCAGGCCCACGGCGCGCAGCGGTTCGGGGGGCGGCTCCAGGACCGCCAGCGCCTGGGCCAGCTGCTCGGGGCGCATCCGGCGGGCCAGGGTGATGTGGGGGGTCCAGGCCCCCGGGTACGAGGTGCGCACCTGGCCCGGGACCGGGCGCACGGCGGCGCACACGCGCCGGTGCAGCCCGAGCAGCTCGGGCGTGGTGACGACCTGCCGCACCAGCACGTAGCCGCCCCGGCCCGGCCCGAACAGCAGCACGCCCGCGCTGGTCAGGGGCAGGTCCACGAACCCGGCGGCCGCGGCGACCCGCTCGTCGATCCCCGGGACGGTCTCCGGGGCGAGGGACGGGGCCGCGACGAGGGTGATGTGCGGGGCGTTGGTGGGGGAGCCGTGCCGGCCCGAGCTGGGCAGCCCGGCCGCCAGCAGCCGGTCCCAGTCCGCGCGCACGCTGGCCTCCGCCGCGTCGTCGAGCAGCAGTTCGAGGCTGTGCACCGGCCACCTCCTGTGGGGATCCTGCTGGGGATTCTACGGACAGGACGCCGGCGGTCCCGGGAAGGCCTCGCCCTATACTGGCGGCACGGCTACGGGAGGACCTCCATGACGGACATCGCGATCCGCTTCGACGGCGCCGGCAAGACGTATCCCGACGGCACCACGGCCGTCGAGGCCCTCGACCTCGAGATCCCCCGCGGCTCCCTCACGGTCTTCGTGGGCCCCTCCGGTTGCGGCAAGACCACCTCCCTGCGCATGATCAACCGCATGGTCGAGCCGACGTCGGGCACGGTGACCGTGGAGGGCCGCGACGTCGCCTCCGTCCCCGCCCACGAGCTGCGCCGCTCCATGGGCTACGTCATGCAGCAGTCGGGCCTGCTGCCGCACCGCACCGTGGTCGACAACGTCGCGACCGTCCCCCGGCTCAACGGCGTGCCCAAGCGGCAGGCCCGCGAGCGCGCCCGGGAGCTGCTGGCCACGGTGGGCCTCGACGCGTCGCTGGCCGGGCGCTATCCCGCCCAGCTCTCGGGCGGGCAGCAGCAGCGCGTGGGCGTGGCCCGGGCCCTCGCCGCGGACCCGCCGCTGCTGCTCATGGACGAGCCGTTCTCGGCCGTGGACCCCGTGGTGCGCCAGGACCTGCAGCGGGAGCTGCTGGACCTCCAGCGCCGCCTGCACCGCACCATCGTGTTCGTCACCCACGACATCGACGAGGCGATCCTGCTCGGCAACCGGGTCGCGGTCTTCGCCGCGGGCGGCCGGCTCGCCCAGTACGCGACCCCGGAGGAGCTGCTCCGGTCGCCCGCCGACGACTTCGTGGCCGACTTCGTGGGCCGCGACCGCGGTTTCCGCTCCCTGACCTTCGACTCGGCCCGCGACATCCCGCTCCGCCCGGTCGGGACGGTGCGCCCCGACGGCTCCCCGGGCGTCGTCGGCCCGGGGGACGGACCCCTCCCCGGGGGGTGGTCCCTGCGGGTCGACGACGACGGCGCCCCGCGCGGCTGGGTGCGCACCGGCGCCGAGGACGACCCCGTGGTCGGAGGCACCCTGCACCGGCCCGGCGGGTCCCTGCGCAGCGCCCTGGACGCCGCCCTGTCCTCCCCCTCGGGCCTCGCCGTGGTCGTGGACGAGGCCGGGCGGGCCGTCGGGGTCATGGACCCCGCGGACATCGTCGCGGCCGTCGAGGACGCCCGGCTGGGCGGGAGGGCCCGGCGATGAGCTGGACGGGCCGGAACTGGCCCCTCGTCCTCGAGCTCACGGGCATGCACCTGCTCCAGTCGGTGCTGCCCGTGCTCCTGGGGACCCTGGTCGCGATCCCGCTGGCCCGCCTGGCCACCCGCCACCGGGTGCTGCGGCCGCTGGTCGTCACCGGCTCCTCGCTGCTCTACACGATCCCCTCCCTGACCCTGTTCGTGGTGCTGCCCCTGGTGCTCGGCACGCGGATCACCTCCGTGGTCAACGTGGTCGTGGCGCTGAGCCTCTACGTCGTGGCGATCCTCGTGCGCTCCTCCGTGGACGCCTTCGAGTCCGTGGACGCGGACGTGTTGCAGGCCTCCACCGCGATGGGCTACCGGCCGCTGCGGCGGTTCCTCGCCGTGGAGCTGCCCCTCGCGGTGCCCGTGCTCGTCGCCGGGCTGCGCGTGGCCACCGTCAGCAACATCTCCATGGTCAGCGTGGGCGCCGTGATCGGCGTCCAGTCCCTCGGGACCCTGTTCACCGACGGGCTGCGGCGGTCGATCCTCGAGGAGATCGCCGTGGGGATCGCGCTCACCGTGGTCCTCGCGGTGCTCCTGGACCTGGTCCTGCGCGGGGCCGGCTCCGCCCTGACCCGCTGGCAGCGCGCCGGGACCGCCCGGCCGGCGACGGCCCGCGTCCTCGCCCTGGGCCGGGGGGCCGCCGCATGAGCCTGTTCGCCGCCGCCCTCGACTGGCTGGCCGACCCCGGGAACTGGTCCGGGCCCGCGGGCATCCCGGCGCGGATGCTGGAGCACCTGGCCTACAGCGGCCTGACGCTGCTGATCGCCCTGGCCGTGGCGGTCCCGCTGGGCCTGTGGGTCGGGCACACGGGGCGCGGCAGCGGCGTCGTCGTCGGCCTCGCGGGAGCCCTGCGCGCGCTGCCGACCCTCGGGCTGCTCACCCTGTTCACCCTCCTCCTGGGGCTCGGCCTGCTGCCGCCGGTCCTCGCGCTGGTGCTCCTCGCGATCCCGCCGGTCCTCTCGGGCACCTACGCGGGGATCGCCAACGTGTCCCCGGCCCTCAAGGACGCCGGGACCGCCATGGGCATGACCCCCCGCCAGCTGCTGGCCCGCGTGGAGCTGCCCAACGCGCTGCCCGTGGTGCTGGGCGGGATCCGCAACGCCGCCCTGCAGGTCGTGGCGACCGTCACCGTGGTCGCCTACATCAACCTCGGCGGCCTCGGCCGCTACCTCATCGACGGGCTGGCGGTGCGCGACTACGCCCGCATGCTCGGCTCCGTGGTGCTCGTGGCCGTGCTGGCGCTGGCCGTGGACGCCGTCCTCGCCCTCGTCCAGCGCCTGTCCACCTCCCCGGGGCTGCGCCTCGCCGCCGCCTGACCCGCTGGTCCCCGGCCCCGTCCGGCCCGCCCGCGCCCGACCCGCCCGCACCGACCGACAGGAGAACCACCATGACCCCTGCTCCCGCCTCCCGCCTGCGGCTCGCCGCGCCCGCCGTGCTCGCGGCCCTGCTGCTGGGCGTGACCGCCTGCGGCTCGAGCGGCGACCCCCTCGCCGGGGACGCCGGGACCACGGCGGCCTCCGGGGAGACCGTGACCGTGGGCTCCGCGGACTTCACCGAGAGCCAGATCGTGGCCGAGCTCTACGCCGGGGCGCTGGAGTCCGCCGGGATCGAGGCGGAGACGAGCCCCGGCATCGGCGCCCGCGAGGCGTACGTGGGGGCGGTCCAGGACGGGTCCGTGGACGTGGTCCCGGACTACTCCGGCAACCTGCTCCTCTTCGCCGACCCCGAGGCCACCGCGAGCTCCGCCGAGGAGATCGTGACCGCCCTGCCGGACGCGCTGCCCGAGGGCCTCACGGTGCTCGAGCCCGCCGAGGCGCAGAACAAGGACGCCATGGTCGTCACCCGGCAGACCGCGGACCGCTACGGGCTGACGAGCATCGTCGACATGGCCGAGGTCTGCGACCAGCTGGTGATCGGCGGCCCGCCCGAGTTCGCCGAGCGCGCCTACGGCCTGCCCGGCCTCGAGGAGAAGTACGGCTGCGTGCCGAGGTCCTTCGAGGCGATCAACGACGCCGCCGGGCCCCTGACCGTCCAGGCCCTCCTCGACGGGGACGTGCAGGTCGCGGACATCTTCACGACCACGCCGGCCATCGCCGACAACGACCTCGTGGTGCTGGAGGACCCGGAGAACCTCTTCATCGCCCAGCAGGTGCTCCCGCTGGCGGCCGAGGACCGGCTGTCCCCGGAGGCGGTGGAGGCCCTCGACGGGCTCTCCGCGAAGCTCACCACGGAGGACCTCACCGACCTCAACCGGAAGGTCGGCGGGGAGGAGCAGGCCAGCCCCGCCGACGCCGCGCAGGAGTGGCTCTCCGCCAACGGGTACTGAGCCGGGGACGCACCCGGCGCGCTGCACAGCCTTGTCCACACGCCGTCCCCAGCCCCGGGCCCCCGGCGGTCCCCGCCTGACGTGGGGCGACAGGGAGCCGGGGCCGGTCCGCCGCCGGTTTCCCCACACCGTGTCCACACCTGTGGAGAACTCTGTGCACAGGTGTGTGGAGAGCGCGCCGGTCATCCGCTGAAATGGCGCGGGCACATCAGTATGCTGAGAGGCGGGCCACCCCCTCGCCGCAGCGGCCGGGGTGTGCCCGGAACCGATTCGTGGGCTCGGCGTCAAGGAGGATCTCGAGCTCGGAGACCGCCCCCTCCCCGGGGCGGACGACCGAGGGAGCAGTGTGCCGAACACCAGTCCGTCCGGGATGCCCGGGCTGTCGCCGGAGAACCAGGCGCGCGTCATCACCGCGTGCGTGCGCCAGCGGATCCAGGGCCGCCGCGCACCGGGTCCCGGGTGGGAGGACTTCGCGCGCCGGTTCGACGCGCACTTCCCCCGGCTCACCCTCCTCTTCGCCGAGATCTACGGCAGGCGCGAGGACTTCCTGGACCAGCTCACGGAGCTGGCCCTGCTGCTGCTGCGCTCCTGGCAGGAGCGCCCGGAGGACCTCAAGGAGCTCGACGCCCGGCGCGAGCAGGACCCCGCGTGGTTCGGCTCGCGGCAGATGCTCGGCGGCGTCTGCTACGTGGACCGCTACGCCGGGAGCCTGCAGGGGATCCGCGACCGGATCCCGTACTTCCAGGAGCTCGGCCTGACGTACCTGCACCTCATGCCCCTGTTCGAGGCGCCCGAGGGCAACTCGGACGGCGGCTACGCCGTCTCCTCCTACCGCCGGGTGGACCCCCGGCTGGGCACCATGGAGGAGCTCGCCGAGCTGGGCCGGGAGCTGCGCCGCCACGGCATCAGCCTGGTCCTCGACTTCGTCTTCAACCACACCTCGAACGAGCACGAGTGGGCGCGGCGGGCGGCCGCCGGCGAGCGCGAGTACGAGGACTACTACTGGATCTTCCCGGACCGCACCGTGCCGGAGCAGTTCGAGCGCACCACCCGCGAGATCTTCCCCGACGACCACCCGGGCTCCTTCACACGGGTCCGGGCGCACGAGGACGACCCCCGCTGGGTGTGGAGCACCTTCTACTCGTTCCAGTGGGACCTCAACTACGCGAACCCGGCGGTCTTCCGCGCCATGGCGGCGGAGATGCTCTTCCTCGCCGCGCAGGGCGTCGAGGTGCTGCGGATGGACGCGGTCGCGTTCATCTGGAAGCAGCTGGGCACCCCCTGCGAGTCCCTCCCCCAGGCGCACGTGCTGCTGCGCGCGTTCAACGCCGTGTGCCGGATCGCCGCGCCGTCGGTGCTCTTCAAGTCCGAGGCCATCGTGCACCCGGACGAGGTCGCCCGCTACATCGAGCCCGGCCAGTGCCAGCTCTCCTACAACCCCCTGCAGATGGCCCTCACGTGGGAGGCGATGGCCACCCGCGAGCCGAAGCTGCTGGCGCAGGCGCTCGCGGAGCGCCACGCCCTGCCCCCGGGCACCGCGTGGGTGGACTACGTCCGCGGCCACGACGACATCGGCTGGACGTTCTCCGACGAGGACGCCGCCCGGCTCGGCGTCAACGGCCACGACCACCGCCGCTTCCTCAACGCCTTCTACACCGGCCGCTTCCCCGGCAGCTTCGCCGACGGCGTGCCGTTCCAGGAGAACCCGCGCACGGGCGACTGCCGGGTGTGCGGCACCACGGCCTCGCTGCTGGGCCTCGCCACGGAGCCCGGTCCCGCCGTGGACCGGATCCTGCTGGCCCACTCCGTGGCGATGAGCACCGGCGGGGTGCCCCTGCTCTACCTCGGCGACGAGGTCGGCCAGCTCAACGACCCGGCCTGGGACCAGGACCCCGCCCACGCCGGCGACGCCCGGTGGGTGCACCGCCCGCCCCGGCCGGTGCAGGACTACGAGCGCCGCCACGACCTCTTCTCGGTGCAGGGCCGGATCTTCGGCGGCATCCGCCGGATGGTCGAGGTCCGCCGGAACGCCCCCGAGTTCGACGGCAACGCGCTCGTGCCCTTCGACGCCCGCAACCCCCACGTGCTCGGCTACCAGCGCCCCGGCGTCAACACGGTGGTGCTGTGCCTGGCGAACTTCTCCGACTGGTCCCAGTTCGTCACGGGCGAGACCCTCTCCGGCTTCCTGCCCCAGGCGGTCGAGCTGCACGGCAACACCGAGCTCGACCTGCGCAACGGCGTGCTGCTCGACGCCCACGGGTTCCTGTGGGTCCGGGCCGTGCCGAAGAGCTGACCTGTGGGCGCGTGGATCGTGCTGGTGCTCTCCGGCGTGCTGGAGGCGGTGTGGGCCTCCGCCCTCGCCGCGTCCGAGGGCCTGCGCCGGCCCGTGCCCGTCGCGGTGTTCGCCGTGGCCGCGACCGCGAGCATGCTGGGCCTCGCCCACGCCATGACGTCCGTGCCCACCGGCACCGCGTACGCGGTGTGGGCCGGCATCGGGGGCGCCCTGACCGTCGCCTGGTCGATGCTGACCGGCCGGGAGTCCGCGACGCCCGCCAAGGTCCTCCTGGTGCTCGGCATCATCGGCTGCGTGATCGGGCTCAAGCTTGTCGGCTGACTCCTCCGCCGCGGGGGCCCGGCGCTCCCGGGCCTGGGCCCTGCTCGTGCTCAGCGGGATCCTGGAGGCGGTGTGGGCCACGGCCCTGGGCGCCTCCCAGGGCTTAGGCCGGCCGGGTCCGACCGTGGTGTTCGCCCTCGCGCTCGCCCTGAGCATGCTGACCCTGGGCCGGGCCGCCCGGACCATTCCCATGGGCACCGCCTACGCCGTGTGGACCGGCATCGGCGCGGTGCTGACCGTCGCGTGGGCCGTCGCCACGGGACAGGAGCAGCTGTCGCCGCTGAAGACCCTGTTCCTCGCCGGGATCGTCGCCTGCGTCGTGGGGCTGCGGGCCGCCGAGGGCCGGGCCCCCGAGGAGGGCCGGTGAGCCGGCCGGCGGGCACGGCGGCGCCCGGGCCCGGTCTCATGGTCGTGCTCGTCGCGACCATGGCGGTGGGCCCCCTGCTCAACCACAGTCTCTCGGCCATGGCCCCGCTGGTCATCGCCGACCTGGGGATCACGGAGGGCCAGTTCGGGCTGCTCGCGGCGGTGACCTTCTTCACCGCCGCCACCACGGCCGTGCGCACGGGGCGCTGGACGGACCGGCTGAGGGCCCGCACCCTGCTGGCCGTCATCTTCGGCGGGGCCGCCGCGTCGATGGTCCTCTCCGCCCTCGCCCCGGACTACGCGGTGCTGCTCGCGGCCATGGTCCTCTCCGGGCTCGGCCAGGTGATGGCCAACCCCGCCACCAACCGGCTCATCCGCCTGCACGTGCCCGCCACCCGGCGCGCGAGCTGGCTGGGGGTCAAGCAGGCCGGGGTGCAGGCCGCGCAGCTCGTGGCGGGCCTGAGCTTCCCCGTGCTCGGGCTGCTGCTCGGCTGGCGGGCCGCCGTCGTCGTGGCCGTGGTCCTCACCCTCGTCCTGCTCGTGCACGGGTGGGCCACGGTCCCGGACAACCACGGCGACCCGGGCGCGGCACGGGCACCCGCGCCCCGCCCCGGCCCGGTCCGGGCCCGGATGCCCGGCGTCGTCCACGCGTACGCCGCGGCCGCCGCGCTGATGGGGCTCGGGATGCAGGCGGGCAACGTGTACCTGCCCCTGTTCGCCCACCGGGCGCTCGGGTTCGACCTCGTCACCGCGGGGGCCACGGTGTCGGTCTCCGCGCTGCTGGGCATCGCCTCCCGCGTCCTGTGGGCCCGCGTCATGGACCGGCCCGGGACCGACGGCTTCCTGCTGCTCCTGCTCATGGCCCTGGGCGCGGCCGTGAGCGCCGTGCTGCTGCTGGCCGCGCCCCTGGTCCCCGGCTTCGCGTGGGCCGTGTGGCCCGCCGCGGTGCTGCACGGCGGGGCCGCGCTCGCGGTGAGCGTGGTGGTGATGTCCGGGGCGATGCGGGCGGTGCCCGCCGACCGGGTGGGAGCGTCCTCCGGGGTCGTGACCAGGGGCCTCTACGCCGGGTTCTGCAGCGGCCCCCTGGTCATGGGCGGTGTCGTCCAGCTCACCGGTTCCTTCGGCGCCGGCTGGGCCGTGGTGCTCGGCTGCTACCTGGGCTGCGCCGGGCTCTGCGTGCTCGCCCGGGCGCGGGCCCGGCGCTAGACGTCCCCCGTCCGGCGGACCGCCGACCGCCCTGTCGTCCCCGTTTCCGTGGACGGGCGGCGGCGTGCCCCCTCCGGGGCGGCGCCCGGGAGGTCCTGCCCACAGCTTGTCCACAGCGCTCGTCCACAGGGTGGATAACCTGCACGGGTGCAATCGTGCCTCCGCGGGGGTGGCCGGCCCGGCGCGGGCCTGCCACGGCGCGGCGCGAGCGGTCCCCGTCCGGCCGGCGGGGGCTTTTTTCACACGGTCGTCCACACCTGTGGACAACCTTCTCCACGGGATGTGCACGGAGCCGCTGTGCCCGGACCCGGCTCCTCGGTACAGTAGATGTGTGCACATGTGAACGCGCTGCCCGCCGTGTGCACCCCCGTGCTGCGCGGGCGCCGGACCGACAGGGAGCGACGGAGGATGCCATGGCCCAGGGTTCCGCGACGTTCCGCGTGGTCGGGAGCACGCTCGTGGCGGCCGAGGCCGGCCTGGTCGAGCGGTTCCTGCTGGACCCGGGGTGCTTCGCCGCGTGGCACCGCGGCGTGCGCGGAGAGGTGCGGGCCAGCACCCCGGTGCTCCAGACCGGTACGTGCCTGGAGTTCACCGGCCGCTACGGACCCCTCCGCTTCCCCTACGTGACCATCGTCTCCGAGCACGTCCCGGGCCGGAACGTCGCCATGCGCACCACCCGGGGACTGGTCGACCTGTTCGTGGACACTCGCTGGGACGCCACGGACGGCGGCACCCGGATCGAGACGGTCCTCGACGCCCGCTGCACCCAGTC
>Ga0326721_10000682_pt1 | contig 10459 bp, 9 predicted proteins | sample SGPome_FD_203951 | JGI IMG/M metagenome (GOLD analysis project Ga0326721, IMG submission 203951) | Soil microbial communities from Southern Great Plains, Lamont, Oklahoma, United States - SGP_1_2016 | ecosystem: Engineered > Artificial ecosystem > Soil microcosm > Unclassified | place: USA...
CATTAATCGCATCTAGAATTGCCTGGTAATGCGTCTCAGCGTCAATCTGGAAACAAATATCTCGTTCTGCACTAGGATATCGACTTATTGGTCGGTAGCTTGCAGTAAGCTTCTGCGTAGCATCATAGAGAGATTCAAGATTCACTTCGAAACCTGCCGCATATTCAGGTAACTTGAAGTTCGACGAGACTGATTTTTTATATTCCCCGACAATGCCAATAATGGTATCTGTCTTCTTGTCAGTTACCAACGCCGAACGTTTAGGTTCAAAAGGCGCTGCGAGAAAGTCGACCATGCCTCCGACAAGAGGGGTATAAAATAAGTCTAACCCTAGCGACTCTCCGAGAAAATCAATAAATCTCTTCGCCCCATAGTAGGGTGCGCCTTCGTCACTACTTGATGTTCTCGTCAGTGCAAGAGCAAGCATGTGCACTTCAGAAGGTACTCCTTCTTCTGTTTTACCTTGCTGTTTAGGATGTACTTTATTTAACTCAAATAATGCAAAGTCTTTATATCCTTGCTTCACATTCGGATGAATGGCGTTAAGTAAGCTTGGCGTCAAAGTCTGACGATAATATTGAAGTTCTGGGCTTATTGAGTTAACTAGTCGGTATGAATCTTCAGCTCTTTGATCCACCTTTGTTAGCATGTCACCATGCACAAAACTGTAGGTCAGCACCTCATTTGCGCCCGACCGAGATAATGCCCGTCTAATATCAGTCCGCATTTTATCAAATTGATCAGGGCGTACCGCAAAAACCTCTCTTCTCGGCAAGACCGATCGTATACTATCAAATCCATTGATGCGTCCTACTTCCTCAATGATGTCTTCATCTATATGAATGTCATTGCGCCAATAAGGAGGCGTTACCGTAAGAGTATTCCTATCAATAACAACAATAAACTCTACATTTTTCAGTGTTTCAATTATAACGTTTGGCTGAAGACCTGCTCCAAGTACATCATTAATCTTATTGCAAGTAAGCGTAATTGAATGAGCAACTTGCTCGTCCGGATAACTCTCTATCACATTAGTCACTGGCTTCGCTCCCGTAAGCTCACCAAGCAGCTGAACTGCACGAGAGAGAACGGGTGCCGTCAACGCAGCAGGCTGCCCTTTCGTAAAACGAGTCACTGCCTCGCTAAAGATCCCGTGCCTCATTTGAGTTGCTCGAAGCTTATAGAGATCGAAGGTCGCACTCTCGAGAATTATTGTTTTTGTATGCTCATCAATTTCAGTATCAGCCCCACCCATAGCGCCTGCAAGACCAATTACCTGCTCGCCAGCGGCAATTACTATATCTTCTTCAGAAAGCATAATCGTACGGCCATCTAATAATTTCAACGGCTCATTTTTACGTGCACTTCGAACATGCAATTCCGGCTTTTCGCCTGCTAATTTTACCACCTTGTCGTAGTCAAATGCATGAAGGGGTTGACCCGTTAGCATCATCAAATAATTTGTAACGTCAACAACCGCACTGATTGGACGAATCCCAACACGCGCCAGATAGCTTTGTATATAAAGCGGTGATTTTACCTGTCCGCCTGCACCCGAAAGAACAATAGCCGAATATCTCTTCGAAAGACCTGATTCATCAATCGACACTGTTACATTACTCGTGCCACTATCAGAAAGGCGCGGAGTAACTTCCGTCAACCAATCCGGTGTAACAAAACTTCTACCTTGAATGGCAGCAACTTCGCGCGCAAATCCAATAATACCGAAAGCATCTGGCCTATGCGTCAACGATTTATTTTCGATATCTAATAAATAATCGTCTAATTCATATGCATCAACAAATGCCGTACCTGGAGCTAGCGTCTGATCGAGCTCGAGTATGCCATCATGTTCATCGAACAGATCGAGCTCACGAGCACTCGCGATCATACCATTGCTCATGTGCCCTCGCAGAGGACGCTTACCTAGCGTAAACTCATTAGACTTCCCGAATGTCTCTGGAACAATGACCCCAGGAGGCAGCCATGCAATGCGAAGGCCCACTCTTACATTTGGCGCGCCGCATACGACCTGGACGTATCCATTCTCATCACGATCGACTTCTAAGTTTTTGCCTCCGTCATCAAGCTTTACTAGATTAAGATGATCTGAGTCCTCAACCGGCACACATTCTTTAACTTCAGCTACAAGAACGTTCTTATATTTTTCGCCAATGTTCGTTACATCCTCAATCTCAACTAACCGCGCACCGATAAGTGTCGTCAGTTCATCGATCGGCAAGTTAATATCGGTGAATTTTTTTAACCAATTTATAGAAATAATCATGCAAACTTCCTTAAGAACTGTAACTTAGCTGATTCAAGATGACGAATATCTTCAATGTTATATTTCAACATAATAAGTCGATCTATCCCCCCGCCCCACGCAAAGCCTCTATATTTAACCGGATCGATACCGGCTTCACGTAAGACATTCGGGTGAATCATTCCACAGCCAAGCATTTCCAGCCACTCACCAGGCTTACCGCCAAGCGTAGCGGGTCTCTCAATAGCAAACTCAAGACCTGGCTCAACAAATGGGAAATAGCCAGGTTGTGTTTTTGTCTTAAGCTTCTGGCCGTAATACACTTCAAAAAAGCTTCGTAGCGTTCCTAACATTTCTCCTAAAGTCGCGTTCGGTGAAACAAAGACGCCTTCACATTGATAGAACGTATGCTCGTGAGTCGCATCAACATCTTCATTGCGAAATACGCGACCATAACTTATAGCCGCAATCTGTCCCCCATTTTCAAGTTGCGCCTTACCTCGCTCCAAGATGCGATGCTGCATTGTGCTCGTGTGCGCAGGAGGGATAAAGCCCTCCTCCGTACGAAACGTATCATAGCCATCACGGGCGGGATGGTTCTCGGGGAAGTTCAATGTTCCGAACATATGATAATCGTCGTCGATCTGCCGAGATTCAATAGCCTCAAAACCCATCCGAGTAAAAATATCCACCACGTTTTCAATCTCACGCGTCAGCGGATGTTGAGTACCGTTTTCTGTTGGCAATAATTCAGGCAAAGCTCCGTTCACATCCCAAGGAGCAGTGACATCAATAGATGTAATGGCGGCATTTTCCATTGCCGTCTCGCGAAGCGCAATGGCCGTCTCAAGCTCTGTTTTTAAATCGTTAACAGCTCGCCCAAAAGCACCCCGTTCGCTTGGGGGCAAGGATGGAATTGTCGCGTACAATTCTTTAATCTCATTTGCTTTTAGAACTTCTCGTGGCATCTCTGCTGATGCAATACGTTCAAGAAGTTGCGCACGTAATCCTGAAATATCTGTCATAACTCCTTATAGTATACGACATACGGACTTGTTTACGTAGAAAAAATACGCAATGATTTCGCTAGCTAATTTGCACTAATGATAATCATTACTAGAGCAACAAGTCCTAATGCTACTATGAGAATCCAAATCCAGGCAAGTCCCGTTGTCGCCTTCGTGTCTTTTAGGTACGCGGAGTCACTTACCCCATCTGGAATCGTCGTTTCTATATCGGCTTTTGCTTTTGCCTTCGCACGCAGCTCTGCCGCTAAACGTTCCTGTAATTTCGAACGATCTTCGTTCTGTCGGATAAATAATGCCATGTTTTTAGTATAGCACTCATGTTTAATCTGATATAGATATGATATACTAGGCTATATTTCACTATAAAGGAGGGAAATAAATGGCAACCAAGAAAGCCGCTTCTAGTACGAAAAAAACTCGTCCTCAGAAGCAAACAACTACTACAAAAGTCACTACAGTAAAGGCCGTAGAGTCACGACCAGCTATGCCGACATCAATGACGAGTAAGAGGGCTGTCAAATTCAACCTTGGTAATACACCGCTTCTTACAGCGTTGATTGCTGAGTTTATTGGAACATTCGTTCTTGCCGCAGCAATTGTTGCCGGACAGGGCCAACCGATTCTAGTACTCTTTGCCCTAACCGGTGTCGTACTTACAGTGGGTACGATTTCGGGTGGATACGTCAACCCAGCACTCGTTGTCGGAGCATGGCTCACCAAGCGCATGGGTGGACTTCGTGCAGCAGGATATATCGTCGCTCAAGTGCTAGGTGCAATGCTTGCACTCGTTCTTCTGAACGCATATGTCAGCGCTGCACCAGCACCGTCAGCAGCTGATGCATATGGTACCGCAGCAGCACTCTTCAAAGCCGCAGCTATACCTCAGGGTAAAGAATGGCTCGTCTTCTTTGCTGAGTTCATCGGTATGACCGTCTTCGGATTCGCAGTAGCGGGCGCAACAAAAGAACGAAAAGACCGCACAGCAGCAGCATTAACCGTCGGAGTCGGCGCCTTTCTAGGCCTCATGATAGCCGGTTCAGCTGCAGCATTCGTAGGTGCAAGTTCGATACTCAACCCAGCTGTCGCCATCTCACTTCAAGCAATTAAGTTTGAAACAGTTTGGCCAGTTATGGTATACGTCGTAGGCGCACTCCTTGGTGCAATCGTAGGATTCTTCCTGTACGATTTTCTTCGGAAAGCCGAAGACGAAACTAACTAGTCCATCTCAAGGCTAAAGTTAATATATAAAAAGCTCCGCTAAAGTGCGGAGCTTTTTATATATAACATGAATAACCCTGCATCACCTGAGATTATCCTTGACTCAACTGACTAAAAACGTAACAATAAAAGCGCAAGCACTATCTCAAGGATTTATAAAAAGCAAAGAGGACCTACATGGATAATATGAATAGCAGACTTTTTAACCTAAACGAATGGTTCACTTCAAAATCCAAACGCTTTAATATTATCGCCGGAGTCGTCACCGCACTTATAGTTATGGGTGCATTTATCCTTCTCGTCTCCGCTTTCGCAAAGAGCACACCGAATATCCTATCGGAACATTTTACAAGTCAAAGCGCAGCTGATACATTTGAGAATTTTGGCACAGGATCTTGGAAAGTTGTGGACGGAACATATCAACTTTCTCAGCCATCGGCTATCAACGAAAAGACGGGCGGAAACGCTAACCTTAGTGTCAACCGAAAGAAATTTAGCGCCTCTGATTGGGAGTTGAACGTTGATGCTAAGGCAAACAACGAAACAGGGAAAAGCAGCGACGGGACGACACCTCATGATTTTTCAGTCGTCTTTGATTATCTTAATGAAACAAACTACTACTTCGCAAACTTTAGCGAAAAGCCAGGTCAGTATGCAAACGGCATATATAAAGTTGAAAATGGCATAACAACGTCTCTTGCCTCATTCTCTTCTCCAATTACTAGCGGACAAAACTACATGATTGAGGTTCGAAAGAAAGGGAGCGATATTAAGGTATACAGCAACAAAGGATACCTGGCTAAGGTTGCGGGCAAACAACTTGTTGATGTCCGTGTTGGTGTTGGCACGCGTGCAAGCTCGGCTACATTCGCCAATCTCACAGTCGATGGCAAAGGCCAAGTAACGACACCCGACCCTGCACCGTCCCCTGAGCAACCCTCAGACCCAAATACAGGAACGCCGTCCCCATCTCCAACGCCCACACCCGTTCCGACTCCCACACCAATCCCAAGCGGTGGGCGCAGCGTAAACGTCTCGAATGCCTCACAGCTCGCAACTGCGCTTACTTCAGCTCAGCCTGGTGATGTTATCAACCTTGCTGACGGCACATATGACGCAAAGATGCTCTCTCCCCTTAAAGTGAGCGGATCATCTGTTTACGCAGGCCTTACTGTAACGCAGTCAGGAACGGCTGCACTCCCTATCACTATCCAAGGCTCACGCAAAGCAATCGTTACCGGTGGAGGCCAAGGAGGTCATTACGGTGTGCATATATATAATGCAAAGTATGTACATTTAAAAGGCTTTACGGTTATGGACGCTAAAAAAGGTGTAGTTACCGATGGTGCAAACAACATCACTATTGATGGACTTGAGGTATATAGTATTGGGCAAGAAGGAATCCACTTACGCGCCTCTTCAAGTAATAACCTTGTCATAAACAACCTAGTCCACGACACCGGTAAGAAAAATGCCACATACGGCGAAGGCCTTTACGTCGGTAGCGCAAACTCTAACTGGGGAACGTACAGCGGCGGAAATCCAGATAAATCCGACAACAACAAACTCGTTGGCAATACTGTTTATCGAACAGGAGCCGAAAGTGCAGATATTAAAGAAGGTACAACCGGCGGCACTATCCAGCAGAATAATTTTGATGGCAAGGACATGACGGGTAGTTGGGCGGACTCTTGGATCGACATGAAAGGTAATGGATGGCTTATTACCGAGAATATCGGTACCAATGCCAAAGAAGACGGCTTCCAGGTTCACAACGCACTTAAGGGATGGGGCATGAATAACACCTTTAGTAAGAACCGCGCTAACGTCAATGGTCCTGGCTACGGCTTTTGGCTACAGGACAAGACTGTTGGTAATAGAATTACTTGTGACAATATCGTTACTGGTGCCCAAAAAGGATACGCTATAGTTCCGTGCCGATAATAAAGACTCTAGCAAGATCTCTCTATTAGACCAACTCGATTACAACATCTGATTATGGAAACACCCTCAGTCGAGGGGTTCCATAATCAGAACACTTCCTCTCTTGAGGGTAGGGCTTGGAAAGGTAGTCTCAAATAACCTCGATGTAACCGTCCTCGTTAAGCTGGCCTCCCAGCTCGACATTCACGGTCCAGCCGAAGGCCTCGTAAGTAGCCTGCACACGCTTCACGACGTGAGCAGGAACCCCCTTGATCGGGACGCTCATTCGTTCATCGGTGCCGAAGCATTCTTCGATCTTACGATCAAGTGCATCCTGAAGATCGTTGATCGCTTCGGCATCTCGGTTGACAGCTGCATCGGCAGCGGCCGCTTTTGAGATAGGCACTAAAAGACCTCTACTCCATGCCTTTAAAGTTGAGTAAGGCTCACTCGGTCTTCATCAGTCGAAGAAGATTAAAACTACTTTAACACAAAAAGCTCTTTTATAAAAAGAGCTGGAGATATATATTAAGTAAACAGATTTAATGAAACTATCTGTCTCTGATTATGGAAACACCCTCAGTCGAGGGGTTCCATAATCAGAACTTCCTTTCCTGAGGGCGGGTGTAGAGTGAGGTTCGTTCAGCGAAGTTCGAGGGTGGAATTCTCCTCGTCCACGGCGACGATCCAGTTGATCACCTCGTACGTAGTCTTCAAGGTGCTCACGACATCGGCGGGGACGTCCTTGATCGACACGGATATCGGATGATCAGTTCTGTGGTATTTCAGAATCTTTTCGTCCAGCTCCTCTTCCAGCCTTGCGGCCAAATTTTCATCCCGGCGATATGACGCCAACTCTGCGTTGACTCTTGAAATAGCCATTGGATTTGCCTCCACTACATGCCTTTAAGATGAGTAAGGCTCACTCGGTCTTCATCGTTAGAGAAGATTAATTAATATAATAGCATAAAATGTCTATTTTGTAAATACTTAGAGCAATAGAGATTATCGATCTTCAAGAATCGCTATCATGACGTCATTGCCGCCAAAGATGCGCGGCCTAAGGGCAAAGAGTCGGATAAGTATAATATGAAGATGAAGGCTTAAAACAAGCAGTACGTAGCTAAGTAGACAGTAGAACCATCCTTCGGCCGTATCTAGTTCGCCAACACCAACCCGTCCAGCAAGTACACAGAACGGTAAGATGAATTTGGCCGAGAATAGCCAGTAGAAAACCCATATTATTGCGGTTGCTATGCGAATACCTATGCGTGAGCCGAGCTCTAGTTCCATTTTTATTTTAGTATCAGTACTCCGTGCAAATCGAAAATTTAATAGTGTACTTACGACACTCGCAAGCCCGTGAGACATGACTTGAAGCACACCATAGACTAGGAAGCCTACTATGAGCGCTCCTACAAGAACGACAATGTTATATGTCAGTGGCTGCGCCGAAACTGTATCAAACACCGCCCCTAGGGTGCTCGTGCTATCCTGCAAGATGCTCACTTGACCGTGCGGGCTAAAAAGATATTCATATATGAGTGAATCATGGAGAAAATACGATACATTTGCAGTGATTAGAAGTGCCGCAGCGACAACAATAACAGTCACAGCACTCATTACAGAAGGAATAAAAAGTAAACGAAGCAAATGTTGCTGATGCATAGTACCTATCAGTATGACGGATAACAGGGTGTATTGTCTAGTGTCATGCACCACGCTTCAGAAGAACTGAGGGAAGCAGTATCCTACTATTTATTCAATCTTTTGAGGACGATCGATGAGTAGCGAGTCGACATTTGATTCTGTACGCGCAATCTTCACGATATCTTTATCAATTTTTGAAAGTTCTTTGTGAGCATTGTTATAGTGATTAACCGTTGTGCCTAGCGCATTACCGAGCTTCTGCATATAATCTTCGAACTTGCCAATGTGAAGTCCTAATTTACCAACACGTACCTGTATATCCTTAGCTTGTTCCTCAATTTGGAGACTACGTAGCCCCTGCATGACTGTCTGTAAATAGGCCATAAAGCTCGTAGGACTCACGATAATCACATGCTTATCTCGGAAGGCATACTCTATAAGGTCACGCGCGCTCTTCCCTGTCCCTACATTGGAGATAAGAAGCTCATAGTAAAGGGATTCGCTAGGAATAAACATGAATGCAAAATCCATTGTCTTTTCGCTCGGTCGAATATATTTGCTTGTCTCGTCAATACGCCCTTTAAGATCGGACCGTACTTTTTGAAGAAGTCTCTCACGTTCGACTTTATCTGTCGTTTCAATCATACGATTATAGTTCTCGAGACTAAACTTGCTATCGATAGCAAGCATCTGTCCCTTCTCGAGGAAGATAACAGCGTCGACAATCTCCCCATCATCAAACCTATACTGCATCTTATATTGCCCCGGTGGTAAGACGTTCTCAAGCACAGACTGCAGATAATATTCTCCGAAAACTCCGCGCTGCTTTGGATTCTGCAAAACGTTCTGCAACATCTTTAACTCATCCGCAACATCTACAACTCGTCGATTCGTTTCATCCAACTTCGTAAGTCGCTGTGTAACATCTGCCACCAGCTTCGCGCTCTCGCTCAACTGTCTATGTAGCGAGGTTTGTACGGCTAAATTGCCCCGATCAAGCCTCTCCCCCATATTCTGCTGTAGTAATGCTACATTACGAGAAAGTTCGGTCATATCCCCCTTAATGAGCTCAACTCCGCTTGCATTCTTTGACTCGCGAAGCTTACTCGCGAGAATGAATACTACTACAACAAAACCAATCACGACGACAGCAAGAGTAAACAGAAGAATAGATTGTTCCATAAGCTTAAGTATACACTAAGCGACAAGAATGAATCTGACAATAACCGTAAGCACAAAGGTTACTAGCAGCGAGAATGAGAAGAGCCTTACTCTCGCTATCCATGCGAATGTTGCATACGCCAAAGCATACAAAGCAGCACAAAACAGCATTGCTTCGTACCATTGAAGCTTGCTCACAATACTAAATGCGCCCCACAAACAAACCGCTGCAGCAATTACAATGAGTAGTGGACGAAAAATCTGTAGTTTGACAAGGATAGCAAGCCCAACCGCCATCGAAAGGATCGCAGCAAATACACTGGCGTATTGTCCAGCAGGACTGCATGATACTTGACCCTTGCAAAGAACCGCTCCTAAGATATATTTCTCGAAAAGAAACGTTACGCCCCAAATGACACATCCAACAAGCAAGCCCACTAAAAAAACTTGTAGCATCTGACGAACACTCATCGTAACAATTTGCGATGGTCTTTCTTCAATATAAGTTTGCTCCATGACCCTTGATCTCCTTATTGGAGACTATTGTACTCTTTTCTTGCGTGATTTGCGAGTGTTTGTTGTAATAGCAACCTTCTCGCGCTGAAGATACCAGAGACTCCCTATAGCAGCTACGATGAGACCGCCTGCAACATCGAGTGGTGTGTGTACCAGCGCGAGCACCCTCCCTACACATACGCTTACCGTCAAGATCACAAGTATAACCGTTAGATCTTTACGTCGCGTCTCAAACCAAACAGCAAGTGTGAGAAAACCCGTAAAGAGCGCGTGGTCCGAAGGAAAGCCAGGGTTATTGAGATATGAGGCACCGGGCTGCACTCCAAGGATCTCAAAAGGCCTTTCTCCGCTAGGCTGATAAGCTTGACCTAACAATTTAGCAAGAAGATACGATGTCAGTCCTGCCATCAGTATTCGAGCATATATCTCAAAGCGATTCTCTCGTGGAATCTGAAACAAAAGCGCATAGCCTGCGATAAGTATAACCGGTATAACAGCCCCATCAGCCATAAACTTTATAAGGGTTTGAAACGTCATATTCCCTAGTATATACTACCCCCGCGTAAACCTGTACCCAGTCAACCGTTCACTCCGCAAAGCTAAATAGCGTTCAATACGATGTGTCGTCCAACCTCGCCGTCTTAGTTCACCTTTTAGTTTTCCAAATAGGGCCTGAAGAAAAAGTTTTGTACTTTTA
>Ga0326721_10000683_pt1 | contig 10458 bp, 9 predicted proteins | sample SGPome_FD_203951 | JGI IMG/M metagenome (GOLD analysis project Ga0326721, IMG submission 203951) | Soil microbial communities from Southern Great Plains, Lamont, Oklahoma, United States - SGP_1_2016 | ecosystem: Engineered > Artificial ecosystem > Soil microcosm > Unclassified | place: USA...
GGATGCTCGCGTCGTCGTCGTCGACAATCTTTCGAGCGCCGAGGAGCGCACTCGCGTCGAGGCGCTGTGCGACTCGCAGGGCTGGCACCTGGTGGCGATGGACGGCAACGCCGGCTTCGGAGGCGGCGTCAACGCCGGAGCCACCGCCGCGTTCGAAGAGCTCGGCGCGACCGACATCCTGCTCCTCAACCCGGATGCGCGGCTCGATGCACGCTCGGTCGCCCTGCTCTCCGAGGCGACCGCCGATGGCTCGACCGTCGCCTCGCCACGCGTCGAGGACGCCGCCGGACGCACGTGGTTCGCGGGCATGGACGTGTACCTCGACGACGGTTCGATGGGCGGGCCGCGGCGGCGGCAGCGCGAACCGGATGCTCGCCGACTCCCGTGGCTCAGCGGCGCGTGCCTGTGGATCCCGAAGGGCGTCTGGGCGCGGGTGGGCGGTTTCGATGACGACTATTTTCTCTACTGGGAAGACGTCGACATCTCGGTACGGGCGGCGCGGGCCGGCGCCCGTCTGCTCGTCGTCGACGAGGCGCTGGCCGTGCACGACGAGGGGGCGACGCACCGGTCCGACGAGCAGCGCCCCGAGGCGAAATCCGAGCTGTACTACTACTACAACATCCGCAATCGCCTGCTCTTCGCGGCGCTCCTGCTCGACCCGGCCGATGCCGAGGCGTGGTCACGCACTGCCTGGCGGAACGCCCGGCAGGTGCTGCTGCGGGGCGGTCGACGCCAGTTCGTTCGCCCGCTCGCCCCGCTGCGCGCCGCGTGGCGCGGAGTGCGCGACGGACGACGACTTCTCGCACAGGCAGGTTCGCCGGCGGGGCCTGCGGTCTAAACTCTGATCACCGGTCCCGCACTCCACGGGTTCCGGAATGGGGAGACATGGGGAACACGGGGGTCATGCGATGACTGCGAACGAGGTGACGCCGCCGAATCGTCGGCGCGTCTGGATCACACTTTCGGTGCTGGTGGTCGTGATCGCATTGGCGATCGTCGGGGCGATCTTCGTGCCGCCGCTGCTCGCGGGAACCCCGAGCCCGTCGGCTTCGTCGACCCCGACCGTGCCGCCGCGCGACATCGTCGACCCGGATGCCCCGCGCCCCACGCAGACGCCGATGCCGGCTCCGGTCGAGAGCGACGCTCCGTTCGCCGAGCTCACTCCCGTCGAACCCGATCAGACGATCGTCACCGATGAAGGCATCGAGATCTCGCTCTCGAAGCTGCAGGCCGTGCAGGGCGAGGCCACCCTCGCCGGCGAGACGTCGGGCCCCGCGATCCGCGCGACCGTGCGGATCGTCAACACGGGCTCCGAGCCGCTCGATCTCGAATACATCACCGTCAACGCCTATGTCGGCGAAGACCGCGCGCCCGCGGGAACGCTCACGCAGCCCGGCGGCGCCCCCTTCGAGGGCGAACTCGCACCGGGAGCATCCGCCGAGGGCACCTACATCTTCAGCGTCGCCGAAGCCGACCGCGACGACGTCACCCTCACGGTCGACTACCTGTTCGGCGCGAAGATCGCCGTCTTCCGCGGAGACCTGCGCTGAGCGCCACCTCGAGCATGCTCCGCGCGGAGAAGTACACCACCACGTCGATCGTGGCGGCCGCTGCCGCCGCCGCCACGGCGATCAGGTACCAGTTCGGTCCGGGTGTCAGCCTCTCGTTGATCGCCGCGATCGTGCTGCTGCCGGTGTGGTGGTCGGCGCTCGGAAAGTTCCGCTTCGCCCGGTTACTGCTGTCGCTCGCGGTGATCGCGACGGTGTGGGGCGCGGTGCTGACGCTGTTCGAGACGATGCGCCCGGTCTCGACGAGTCTGCTGCTGGAGCAGTCGTTCACGCTGCTGTCGCTCGCGGGCGGAGTCGGCGTGCTGCTGTGGTCGCGCACCCAGATCGGGCTCGGGGGCACGGCCGTCGCGTTCGGAATCGGCGCCCTCGCGAACGTGGTGCTGACCGGCGGCAACTCGGCGAATCTGTGGAAGTACTCGCTCGCCGTGCCCGTGATCATCATCGTTCTCGGCATCACCGCCACGAATCGCCGACGGTGGCTCGATCTGCTCGCGCTCGGTGCGCTGGCCGCCGTCTGCCTGGCATCCGATTCCCGATCGATGACCTCGTTCCTGCTGCTCGCCGGCGTGATCGTGCTGTGGCAGATCTTCATGCCGCCGGGCAGCCGTCGCCCCCGTCCGCTGCAGACCCTCGTGCTGCTGGGCGTGCTCAGCCTGGCCGCGTTCAGCCTGCTGCAGGCGCTGATCCTCGACGGCGCTCTCGGCGATGCCGCGCAGCAGCGCACGCAGGCCCAGATCGACACATCGGGTTCGCTGATCGCGGGCGGGCGTCCCGAGCTCGGTGCGGCGACGGCCCTGATCTCCGAGCGCCCGCAGGGCTTCGGCAGCGGTGTGCTGCCGGTCTCGCACGACGTGTGGATCGCGAAGACGGGCATGAGCGAGCTCAACTACGACCCCGACAACGGCTACGTCGAGGGATACATGTTCGGCGGGCAGTTCGAGGTGCACTCGGTGGTGGGCGATCTGTGGCTGCGGTTCGGGCCGGTCGGCGCGGCCTTCGCGCTGGTGCTGATTGTGTGCGCGATCTATGCCGTGGCACGCAGCGTCTCGCTGAAGGCGGCATCGGGCTTGGCCGTGTGGCTGACGCTGCTCGGAGCCTGGGACACGTTCTTCAGCCCGCTGCTGACCTCGTCGCGCACTCTCGCGCTGCTGTTCGCGCTGACCGCGATCCCGCTCGCCGAGTTGGCCTCGCGCACGACGACACCGACGCCGAGCACGGCCGCCGTGAACCCTTAGAGCTCGCCGGGCCGCATCGCCTCGTGGTCGATCGCACGGATGATGCGCAGCGCCGCCGTGTCGGGTTTCGGCTCGGTGCCGGCACGGCGACGACGGGGTGCGTAGACGACCAGCGAGTGGAACAGGAACCGGGCGAAGAACGCGACGATCAGCGAGAGTCCGGTCGCGAGCACGCTCGAGATGTGCCAGGTCTCGACCATGAGCGCCATGACCGGGATGCGCAGCGCCGCTTCGATGCTGTTGAACGCGAACGACGCGGCGAACCGCTGCCACACGCCCCGGGCATCGGTGCGCATGTCCGCGAACACGAAGCGTTCCTGCAGCAGGAAGTTGCCGATGATCGTGACGCCCGCGCCGACGATCGCCGCCCAGATGTAGGGCACTCCGGCCGCCGTCAGCGCCCACATGATCGCCAGGTTGGCGACGGCGCCGATCACGCCGATGAGCGCGAACAGCGACATCTTTCCGAACCGCAGCCGCGCCAGGTGCGCGATGAAGGTTCCGCCCTGGCGCAGGCTCGCCTTCGAGGTGCCGTGGCGTCGCTCGCCGAACTCCATCGGCACCTCGGCGATGCGCAGATCGGTGCGGGCGAGGATCTCGAGCAGGATCTTGAATCCCTGCGGCTTGAGGGCGGCCAGGTCGAGGCGGCGCCGGTCGACGAGGAAGAATCCGGTCATCGGGTCGGTGCTGCGCGAGAGTCGGATCGGGAACATCGCTCGAGTCAGCCACGTGGCTGCGCGCGAGACGCCGAAGCGCACGGCCGTGCCGAGCCCGCTCGTGTCACCGCCGCCGATGTACCGCGACGCCGCGACGACATCGGCGTCGCCCTCGGCCTGCCGCGCGAGCAGCGCGGGCAGCAGTTCGGGCGGATGCTGCAGATCGCCGTCCATCACGATGCACAGGTCGGATGCCGCGGCGTTGAGCCCCACGACGACCGCGCCGCCGAGTCCACCGGTGTTCGACTCCCGGTGGATGACCCGCACGGGGAGCGGAGCATCCGCCGCGATCCGGTGGATCTCGGCAGCCGTGTCGTCGGTGCTGTCGTCGACGAAGAGGATCTCGGCGTCCCAGCCCGCGAGGGCGGTCGCCGTGCGCGAGACGAGTTCGGCGATGTTCTCGCGCTCGTTGAAGGTCGGCACGATGACCGTGACCGTCGACCCCATGTCGCCCCCTCCGCGCGCCGTGGCGCGGATCCATCGTGCCATGTGTTGCTATGCGCCGGAAACCTCGACCCCGGCTGCGCGATGAAATCAATGGTCGCGGAGGCGTGGCGGCGGGGTTAGACTGACCGATGCGGCTGTGGGAGTCGCGGCGGATGGGGATCCGTCTTCTGGGGAATTACTGATCTGGGGAGATCATGGGGACGCGTATCGGCTACGCCGCGGGAGCATTCGACCTGTTCCACGTCGGGCATTTGAACCTTCTGCGCCACGCCAAGCAGCAGTGCGACATTCTGATCGCCGGCGTCGTGAGCGATGAGATGCTGCGCGAGGTGAAAGGCATCGAGTCCGTCATTCCGACGGCGGAGCGTGCCGAGATCGTTCGTCACATCTCGTTCGTCGACGACGTCTACGTCGAGACGATGCCGGCGAAGATGGATGCCTGGCGCGACGTGCAGTTCACGCACTTCTTCAAGGGCGACGACTGGCGCGGCACAGACAAGGGCCTTCGCCTGGAGCGGGAGTTCGCCGAGGTCGGCGTCGAGGTAGTGTACTTCCCGTACACGGCTCACACGTCGAGCTCGTCTCTGCGGCGAGCGCTCGACGCGATCACGGCGGGCGCGGGGGCTCCGGCTCTCGCGTCGTCGCGCTGACGTCAGTTCGAGACGCCGAGCAGGCTGCGCGCCATGCGTGCGACGTGCGGCGGCGTGTGCGGCCCGAGCCACACCGTCCACTGCGCGGGCGGCTCGCTGCAGGCCCACTCGACGCACCAGGAGTGCACGGCGTTCGCCAGACGCTCCCCCTTGGTGTGGGCGCGGATGCCGTCGCTGCGCACCAACCACCGCACCGAGACGCCGTCGGGCACGTCGATGTGGCGCATCTGGATGCGGGCGGCGGCTTCGAGCAGGATCACGCCCATCGCGTCCCACGGGAGGCGGGCGGCGATCCCCGCGATGACGCCGGCGTCTGCCGCATCTCCGGCGATGAGCACGGCGCCCTCGATGTTCTCCCAGTCGGGGTCGTCCAGGTGCTCGCTCGCGCTGTTCATGACTCCAACTATAGGTAAGGCTACCCTTACCGGCAACCCTTTTTCAGCCCTCACCCTGCTGAGGCGTCTTACGCTTGTCTCATGACTTCTCCTGCTGAATCCACCATCACCATGTTCGGCGCCGACTGGTGCCGCGACTGCATCCGCACCAAAAAGCAGCTCGACGAGCTGGGTGTCGAGTACACCTATGTCGATCTCGTCGCCGACCCGGCCGGTGCCGACGTCGCGAAGGAGATCTCGGGTCGCACCAACATCCCCGTCGTCGTCTACCCCGACTCGTCGCACCACGTCGAACCGTCGAACGCCGACGTCGAGTCGAAGCTGCGCGAGCTCTCCCTCATCTGACGCGCCGTCCGCGCCGTCGCGGTGCGGTGATGCGGCCCCTTCCGCCGCGACACCGCACCGCTACACTGGCGCGATGAGCACAGAGGCTCGACCCGAACGAGCATCCGTCCGCCTGTCACCACGCACGATCGTGCTGTACGCGATCGGGTCGCTGGGGACCGGCGGTTATGCCACGCTGCCCGGCCTCGTGCTCACGTACTTCCTCACCGACAATCTCGGTGTCGCGGCTCTCGCCGCTGGTCTCATCGTCACCGCCGCGAAGATCTGGGACGTCGTGATCGACCCGCTCATCGGCGCGGCCTCCGACCGGCAGCTGGCTCGCACCGGCTCGCGTCGCGGCTTCATGGTCGTCGGCGCACTCGCGCTCCCCCTCTTCTTCGCGCTCACCTTCGCGGTGCCCCCGTCGTGGGGCCCGGTCGCCGGTGCGACCTGCGTGCTTCTGGCGTTCCTCGGCACCGCCACGGCGTTCAGCCTGTTCCAGGTGCCGTACGTGGCGCTGCCCGCCGAACTCACCGACAGCTACGACGAGCGCACGCGTCTGCTCGGCTGGCGCGTGGTGGTGCTGACGGCATCCATTCTTCTGTTCGGCGCCGGCGGGCCCGCCCTCCGCAAGGCGGGCGACGACCCGGTACAGGGCTACCTGCTCATGGGGATCGCCGCCGGAATCGTCATCGGCATCGGCATGCTCATCGCCGCGCGCACGGCGGATGCCGCTGCCGCCCGTCGAGCGGGCGACCAGCCGTCTGCCCCGCCGCCGGTCGGCCTGCGCGAGCAGTACCTCTCGGGGTTCCGGGCGCTGCGGCGCAGCCAGCCGTTCCGCGCACTGCTGGGCACCTTCCTGCTGCAGGCGCTCGCCACGGGCACCATGCTCGCCGGAGCGCAGTACGTCGCGACGTGGGTGCTGCGGTCGGAAGATGCCGTGACCTTCGTGTTCGTCGCGCTCGTCGGTCCCGCGCTGATCGCCACCCCGGCGTGGACGGTGATCGCGCGTCGCGTGGGCAAGGAGCGCGCATTCGCGATGTCGAGCGTGCTGTTCACCCTGGCGGCGGCATCGATCACGATCGCCGTCTGGGCACCGGGGGCGTGGATCTACGCCTCGGTCGCGGTGGCGGGAGTCGCCTATGCCGGGCTGCAGTCGCTGCCGATGGCGATGCTGCCCGATGTCATCTCGCACGACGAACGCAGGAGCGGAGCGGGCCAGGCCGGCACGTTCACCGGCGTCTGGACCGCCGGCGAGACGGTCGGGTTCGCACTCGGAGCGACGGCCGTATCGCTGACCCTCGCCGCGACCGGGTACATCTCGACCGTCGCGGGGATGACCGTCGAGCAGCCGGATGCCGCGATCACGGGTATCGTGCTCAGCTTCAGCATCCTCCCCGCCGCGCTGATGCTCGCGAGCCTCGCGCCGCTTCGCCGCTACCGGCTGCGCCGCCACGACATCGACGCCTGAGTCAGAAGCTCGGCATAAGCTGGGATCCCGTTCGAAGGAGACGCCGATGACCTCCACGCCCACCGCGACCGCGAAGCCCGCGCCCGCCAACGAGATCGGCGAGGGCGAACGCGAGCGGCTCGACACCGCGATCGCGGCGCTGCAGACGGGCACGCAGGTCTGGACCGCTCTCACGCTCGCGCAGCGGGTGACCCTTCTTCGCCAGGTGCGCACGAGCGTCGCGACGACGGCCGAAGACTGGGCGACCACGGCTGCGGCGTCGAAGGGCCTCGACCGGGGGCATCCGCTGCGTGGCGAGGAATGGTTGAGCGGGCCCTACAGCGTGCTCGGCGCGCTCGACGCCTACATCGAGACGCTCTCGCGCCTGGCCCGCGGAGCCAACCCGCTCGACGGCATCACGATCGACCGCGCTCCGGGCGGACGCACGCGCGTGCACGCGTTCCCGCTCACCGGCATCGACAAGTTCCTGCTATCGGGCTTCACGGGTGAGGTGTGGCTCGAGCCGGGAATCACTCCGCGCGCGGCCCGGGCATCCGCCGGTCTCGGTCAGCGCACCCCGACCGAGTCGGGCGGGGTCGGCCTGGTGCTCGGCGCCGGCAACGTCACCTCGATCCCCGTGCTCGACGTGCTTTACGAACTGCTCGCCTCGAATCGCACGGCGCTGCTCAAGGTGAACCCCACGCAGGATTCGCTGGTGCCGATCTACAAGCGCGCATTCGCGCCGCTCATCGAGCCCGGTTTCCTTCGGATCGTGCGGGGCGGCCCCGCGGTCGGTGCGTATCTGACCTCGCATCCCGACCTCGCGCACGTGCATGTCACGGGATCGGCAGCGACGTTCGACGCGATCGTCTGGGGTCCGAAGACGTCGACGGGCAACCGCCGCAAGAAGCCGCAGCTCACCAAGCCGATCACGGCCGAGCTCGGCGGCGTCTCGCCGATCATCATCGTGCCCGGCGCGTGGACCGACGCCGATCTGCGTCACCAGGCCGAGCATGTCGCCACGATGCGTCTGCAGAACAGCGGGCACAACTGCATCGCCGGGCAGGTCGTCATCGTGTCGTCCGATTGGGATCAGGCGGATGCTTTCCGCGCCGCGCTGCGTCGGGCCTATACGAATGCGCCGGAACGTTCCACCTGGTACCCCGGGTCGGCATCGCGCATGCAGCACGCCGCCGACGACTACCCCGACGCTCTCGTGCTGGGCGACCGCGTGCTCGTGGAGATCGAGGGCGACGACGATGCCACGGCACTCGAGAACACGGAGTACTTCGCGCCGGTGCTCGGCGTCGTGACGGTGCCCGGCACCGGCCAGGAGTTCCTCGATGCGGCGGTGGCCTACGCGAACGACAAGCTGCAGGGCACGCTCGGCGCGAACCTGCTGATCGACCCGGCGACCGAGAAGCAGCTCGGTGCCGGGTTCGAGCGGGCGATCGCCGCCCTGCGGTACGGATCGATCGCGATCAACAGCTGGACCGCGTTCGCCTTCATCACGCCGACGCTCACCTGGGGAGCGTTCCCCGGCAGCACGATCGACGACGTGGGCAGCGGCATCGGCGTCGTGCACAATGCACTGCTTCTCGATGGCGTCGAGCGCTCGGTGCTGCGTGGTCCGTTCCGCCCGTATCCTCGGTCACTGCCGATCGTGAATGGTGGCGGTCGCATGACGATCCTGCCGACGCCGCCGTGGTTCGTGTCGTCGCGCACGGGCGCCGAGGTCAGCGAAGGCCTCACCCGCTACCGCGCGACCGGCAAACTGCCCGGTCTGGTGAAGACGCTCCTCGCGGCGCTGCGCGCCTGAGCCGTTTTCCGGGCCAACCGCGCGTCAGTCGGCGAAGCCGTCGGTCGCGGCGCGGAGTGCCCGCTGCGTGCCGGGTTCGGATGCCGAGTGACCGGCGTCGTCGATCACGACGAATTCCGCTTCGGGCCATGCCCGATGCAGATCCCACGCGGTCATCATCGGCGTGCACACGTCGTGCCGCCCCTGAACGATCACGGCCGGGATGTGCCGGATGGCGTCGACCCCGGCGATCAGCTGGCCCTCGGTCCACCACCCGCGGTTCACGAAGAAGTGGTTCTCGATGCGGGCGAAGGCGGTGGCTGAGCGCGGGTCCGACATGGCGGCGATCTGCGCGGCATCCGGTCGTAGCGTGACCGTCGACGCCTCCCAGGTCGACCAGGCGATCGCGGCCGGCACGTGCACCGCGGGGTCGGGATCGAACAGGCGACGGTGGTACGCGTCGATCATGTGCGAGCGCTCGACGACCGGGATCGGCGCGACGAAGTCCTCCCACAGATCGGGGAAGAGCGCGGCCGCTCCCCCCTCGTAGAACCACTCCAGTTCGATGCGGCGCAGGGTGAAGATGCCGCGAAGAACGAGCTCGGTGACGGCATCCGGATGCGCCTGCGCATACGCGAGCGCGAGGGCGCTGCCCCACGACCCGCCGAACACCTGCCAGCGGTCGATGCCAAGGTTCTTGCGCAGCAGTTCGATGTCGGCGATGAAGTGCGCCGTCGTCACGAAGCGCAGGTCGGCGCCCGGCTCGCCCGCGTGCGGGGTGCTGCGCCCGCAGCCGCGCTGATCGAACAGCACGATGCGGTACCTCTCGGGATCGAAGAACTGCCGCTGCCAGGCGGAGGTTCCGCTGCCGGGGCCGCCGTGCAGGAACACGACGGGCTTGCCGTCGGGGTTGCCGCTGACCTCCCAGTAGAGGCGGTTGCCGTCTCCGACGAGCAGTTCGCCCGTCTCATACGGCTCGATCGGCGGATACAGTGCATCCAGGTTCATCGTCGTCGACCCCCCAGTCAGTCGTTCGGTACTACCCCTCCACGGTATCGGACGCACAGCGCCCGCCTGGAATCACGGGTCGAGCTGGTCGGCCGGGAGGGTGAAGACCTGAGCGCACACGCCGAGGCCGTTGGCGTAGCCCTCGGCGAACCAGCGCTGGCGCTGCGCGCTCGACCCGTGCGTCCAGCTCTCGGGGTTCTGGAAGCCGGAGAGCTCTTGGATGTGGTCGTCGCCGACGACGAACGCAGCGTTCAGAGCATCTTCCAGCTCGGGCTCGGTGGGCTTGACGAGGTACGGGTCGCCGTCAGCATCCGTCTCCTCGGTCATCCGCCCGATCCACGCACCGGCGTAGCAGTCGGCCTGCAGCTCCATGCGCACGCCGTTGGTGCCCTCGCCCGTGCCGTTGTTCGGGTACTGGTCCATGGTTCCGGTGATGTTCTGGATGTGGTGGCCCCACTCGTGGCCGACGATGTAGAGCTGGGCGAGATTACCGGCGGATGCTCCGAACTGCTGCTGCATCACCTGGAAGAACGTGGGGTCGACGTACACGCCCTGCTCGGGCGGGCAGTAGAAGGGGCCGACGGCGTTGGATGCCGTGCCGCATTGCGTCTGCGTCTGTCCGTCGACCACGGTCAGCGTCGGGGCGACGTAGCCCTCGACGTTCTCTTCCCAGAACGCGTCGAGCGCGACCTGCGCGCCGGCCATGCGGCAGTCGACGTTCGCGTTCGCATCCGCCCCCGTGTCGCAGTCCTCGATGACCGAGCTACCCGACGATCCCCCGCTCGGAGCGGCGCCACCACCGAAGAGGCCCGAGAGATCGATTCCGAGCAACGGCCCCGCGATCAGGGCGATGATGCCGAGCACTCC
>Ga0326721_10000685_pt1 | contig 10457 bp, 12 predicted proteins | sample SGPome_FD_203951 | JGI IMG/M metagenome (GOLD analysis project Ga0326721, IMG submission 203951) | Soil microbial communities from Southern Great Plains, Lamont, Oklahoma, United States - SGP_1_2016 | ecosystem: Engineered > Artificial ecosystem > Soil microcosm > Unclassified | place: USA...
CGGCCATCGAGGCCGTTGGCGACGCGGTCGAGGACGAGCTGAAGGCCCTGATGAAGCTGTCGCCGGCCGAGCTGAAGAAACAGCGGGCCGAGCGCTTCTACGCGATCGGCCGCGAAGGCCTGCAATAGGGCGGACAGGACCGAAGGGACCGCTAACATAGCGATTGACCCGGCGAGCCCCCGATCCCATCCTTTATTGCAATAACAACAAAGGGAGGATCGCCATGAACCGTCGTACATCGCTGGCGATAGGATGCGCGCTGGTCGTCATGGGCCTGGGCGCGGCCGGCCAGGGCATGGCCGCAGACGAGGATCCCTCGGCCGCCGTCATCGAGGGCCTGGTCTCCACCCTGCCGGGCGGGGTGGTCAGCATCAAGGCCGACCCGACCCTGTCGAACGGGCGGCTGGTCCTGCGGGTCGTCGGCTTCAACAAGGGCGCGGCTCCGGTCACCCTCAACGCCGCCGACATCAAGCTCTATACCAGCGCCAACCAGCCCGTGCCGCTGCTGCCCCTGGACCAATTGATCGCCGAGGTTTCAAGCCCGGCGCCGGGGCGGCCCGTCGGGTCGGCGACCGGCTATGGGGGCCAGGCTCTGGCCACGGGCCAGGACGGACGGCTGGACGTCAGCGGCTTTTCGGGCGCCAACCAGACGGTGGCGGGCGGCTTGTCGTCCCAGGTGCAGGCCCAGATCGGCGCGCCCGGCAAGCTCAGCAAGGCCGACCAGGCCCAGGTGGACACCCTGCGGGCGGCGATCCTGCAGTCGGTCGAGGTCGCGCCGAACACCGCCGCGGGCGGCCAGATCGTCACCGACAAGCTGAAGTTCGATCGCGACGCGCCGCGCGAGCTGAAAATGGTGGTCCGCTTCAACGGCGAGAAGCACGGCTTCATCTTCGGCGCGCCGCCCGCTCGCTGAGCGGAAGGTTTTTTCGCCGCCGATGTCACGCGGGCCCCGGCTGCGTCGTCCTGTTCCCGAAGCCCCAAGATCGGGCCAGACGAGGACAAGACCATGAGCGCCCAAACCGCCCCCTTCCGCCACGACATCAACGTACCGGCCGTCTACCAGGCCTTCATCGCCGCCGAGACGGCGGCGGTGGGCGCCGGCGTGGACAAGCACCTGGTGCACCTGGTCAAGCTGCGCGCCTCGCAGCTGAACCAGTGCGCCTTCTGCGTGAAGATGCATTCCAAGGAGGCCCGCGACGACGGCGAAACCAACGAGCGGCTGGACCGCCTGACGGTCTGGAGCCACGTGTCGGACTTCACCGCCAAGGAGAAGGCCGCCCTGGCCTGGACCGAGGCCCTGACCCAGCTGCCCACCCACGCCGACCTCGGCCCGCTGCGCGCCGCGTTGCGCGAGCACTTCACCGACGTCGAGGCCAGCGCCCTGACCACGGTGATCGCGATGATCAACCTGTGGAACCGGCTGGGCGTGTCGGTGCACTAGGCGGAGTTCCTATCCGGTCGGTTTGTCGTCCCGGATCCCGCTTCGCCGGGATGACAAATGTGATGTACGGCTAGTCGATCTCGTCGTCTCGCAAGAGACGGTCGAGATCTTCCGGCGCCAGTTTCTTGATCGCGGCTTCCTGCTTGCGATCATAGTCCCGATCGTTGGGTTCCTGACGCTTTTGCTTCGGACGCCCATATTGACGGACGAAACGCGCGAGATCCGCCACTTGGCGCGCGAGCTTCTCGTCCCGGTTCAATTTTATCGCCATGCCCTGCAGCCTAGCTTGAAATCAGCGGCGCGAAACCTCGCCGATCACCGCTCGGGATCGCTCGCGGTAAACACCCCGGCAAACACTGTGACGTCCCCGCGAAGTTTTCGTGAAATAGCCACGCTTGCGTCCCGGGATTAGCCACTCGTTAGGCGAGAAATGGTCCCTCCAGCCCCGAGTAAAGGGGCTTGCCATGTTCACCCTGCGAGACACCGTGTCGTCCCTGGTTCCGGCCCGCGCCGACACCCTGGGCAAGACGCTGTACGAGCGGTTCCGCGAGGAGCCGGACACCCTGATCGTCCCGGTGCTGGACGCCGACGACCGTCCCATCGGCCTGGTCGAGCGCAACGCCTTCTTCCTGCGCATGGCGGCCGAATATGGCCGGGCCCTGTACGCCCTGCGGCCGATCTCGGTGCTGATGGACAGCGACCCGCTGGTGGTCGAGGCCGACGTCGAACTGGCGGCCTTCACCAGCGACAGCCTGTCCTATCGGGCCAGCGACCTGCTGCGCGGCTTCATCGTCACCGACGGCGGCCGTTATCTCGGCGTCGGCACGGTGCTGGGCCTGCTGCAGGCCGCCAACGAGACCAACCGCCGGGGCGTCGAGGCCCTGGCCTCGGCCAAGGCCGACGAGGAACGGGCCCGCACCTTCATGACCGCGGTGGTCGAGGCCATCCCGTCGATGGTGTTCGTCAAGCGGGCCGACGACCACGCCTACGTGCTGCTCAACCGGGCCGGCGAGAAGATCCTGGGCCACGCCCGCGCCGACATGATCGGCCGCACCGACGCCGACTTCTACCCGGCCGAGCAGGCGGCCATCTATCGCGAGCGCGACGCCGAGGTGATTTCGTCGGGCGAGGTGCGGGTGATCGAGGAGGACCACGTGCCACGCAAGGACGGCTCGGTCGCCCTGCTGCGCACCAAGAAGATCGCCATTCCCGGCCCCGACGGCGCGGCCGAATATCTGCTGGGGGTCTCGGAGGACATCGCCGAGCGCAAGCGGGCCGAGGCCCAGATCGCCCGCCTGGCGCACTATGACCCTTTGACGGACCTTCCCAACCGCCTGCTGTTCCAGAAGGACCTGTCGGCGGCGCTGAGCCGCGCGACGCGGCGGGAGGACTTGGTGGCGGTGCACTGCATCGACCTGGACCGGTTCAAAACCGTCAACGACACCCTGGGCCATCCCGTCGGGGACGCCCTGCTGAAGATCGCCGCCGAGCGCCTGCGGGCCTGCGTGCGCGAGGGCGACACCGTCGCGCGGCTGGGCGGAGACGAGTTCGCGGTGGTCCAGTGCGGCCTGACCGACCTCTCCGGCGCCACCCGCCTGGCCGGACGCATCGTCGAAGCTCTGGCGGAGACCTTCGAACTGCAAGGCCAGCAGGTGATGATCGGCGGTAGCGTCGGGGTGGCGGTGTCGCCTAACGACGGGGCCGACAGCGACGAACTCCTGAAGAAGGCCGACATGGCCCTCTACCGCGCCAAGGCCGACGGTAAGGGGGCTTTCCACTTCTTCGAGCAGGCCATGGACGAGGCCCTGCAGGCCCGTCGCGCCCTGGAGCTGGACCTGCGTCTGGCCCTGGCGGAGGGCCAGTTCGAGCTGTACTACCAGCCGCTGTACAGCCTGGGAGTCGATCAGGTGACGGGCTGCGAGGCCCTGCTGCGTTGGCGTCATCCGGTGCGCGGCATGGTCTCGCCGGCCGATTTCATCCCGCTGGCCGAGGAGATCGGCCTGATCAACGCCCTGGGCGAGTGGGTGCTGCGCGAGGCCTGCCGCGAGGCGGCCGGCTGGCCGCAGCCTGTGCGGCTGGCGGTCAACCTGTCGCCGGCCCAGTTCCGCGACCGGCATCTGGTGTCCACCGTGGTCTCGGCCCTGGCCGCCTCCGGCCTGGCCGCCGAGCGGCTGGAGCTGGAGATCACCGAGTCGGTGCTGCTGCAGGATACGGCTGGCAACATGTCGATCCTGCACGACCTGAAGGCCCTGGGCGTACGGATCTCGATGGATGACTTCGGCACCGGCTATTCCAGCCTGAGCTACCTGCGCAGCTTCCCGTTCGACAAGATCAAGATCGACCAGACCTTCGTGCGGGACATCCTCGACGACGCCGACGCCCTGGCGATCATCAAGGCCGTGCTCGACCTGGGCGCCAGCCTGGGCATCACCACCACGGCCGAGGGCGTGGAATCGGTGGAACAGCTGGATGAGCTGCGCCGCCAGGGCTGCGGCGAGATCCAGGGCTATTTCATCAGCCGCCCCAAGCCGGCCGCCGAGATCGCGGCGATGCTGGGGGTTGTCGTGGAGAACAAGATGAAGGCGCCCGTGGTCGCCTTCTCCCCTGGGGAGAAGGAGAGGCCCGTGGCGCAGGCGTGGGAGGATGAGGGGGTTCTGAGCTCGACGGCGCGCCGATAAGGCGGTTCGTAAAGCCGGGGACAGGCGCATGCGCCTGTCCCGTCCAATTTATCCCCGACCTTTCCGCCCTCGCCCCCTAGCCTCGCGCCGCGATCTTCGCCACACAGCGACCATGCGCATGGTCGGCTATCTCAGGGTTCCGCCCGTCAGGGGCGTGGTGATCGACGGGCCGCAGTCGCAGCGGCTGTTCGACGCCGGCTGCGACCAGCTGTTCCACGACCGCTGCTACGGCCTGGCCGTGCACAAGCCGGGGCTGGACCAGGCCCTGGCCGCGATGAAGCCCGGCGACGTGCTGGCGGTCATCAACCTGCACGCCTTCGCCGCCCACCTGGTCGACCTTCTGGAAGTGCTGGCGCGGTTCGAGGCGGCCGAAATCCACCTGCTGACTCTGGCCGAGGGGATCGACACCCGCGCGCCCGGCGGCTTCTTCACCGCTTGCGCTCAGCTGGCGACCTTCCACGACCAGCGCCGCATGGTGCGCACGGCCGAGGAGAAGATCGTGCGCGACGGCGGGCGGCGGCCGGCCGAGGCTGGACAAGCGTCCGAGCCGGTCCCAGATCTTGGTCCCGACGCCTGAGGACATCGCCATGACCGCCGCGCCCGCACCGAAACGCACCGCGGACGGGCGCCCGGCCATCGGCGTATTGCTGCGCGAGCAGCGCGAGCTGCGGCGAATGAGCCAGCTGGACCTGGCCCACGAGGCCGGCGTCTCCGCCCGCCATCTCGGCTTCGTCGAGATCGGCAAGGCCCAGCCGGGGCGGGAGGTCATCTCGCGGCTGGCCGACGCCCTGGGCCTGCCGCTGCGCGAGCACAACGCCCTGCTGCTGGCGGCCGGCTACGCCCCGCAATATGGCGAGCGCGACCTGACCAATCCCGCGATGGGGCCGCTCAGCCAGGCGATCGACCTGATCCTGCGCCACCAGGAGCCCTATCCCGCCTTCGTGATCAGCCGCCGTTTCGAAGTGCTGGCCGCCAACGAGGCGGCGATGCGGGTCAACGCCTTCCTGATGGAGGGGCGGGCCAGCCCGCACACCAACCTGCTGCACCAGGTCTTCGACCCCGACGACTTTCGCCCGGTGATCGCCAACTGGCCCGAGGTGGCGGCCAAGTTCGTCCGCCGCCTGCAGGACGAGCTGATCGCCTCGCCGGCCGACCCGGAGATCCGCCGGCTGCTCGACGAGATCCTGCGCTATCCCGACGTTCCGGCCGCCTGGCGGCTGCGCGAGCTGGGCGCCGAGCCCGAACCTGTGCTGACCATGGTGTTCAACAGTCGCGCGGGGCCGTTGCGGTTCTTCGAGACGATCACCACCTTCGCCGCCCCGCGCGACGTGACCCTGGACGAGCTGCGCATCGACTGCGCGTTTCCGGCCGACGCGCGCACCGCCGAGGTCTGCGCCAGGCTGGCGGCCGGCGAGTTGCACTGACCCGCGAGGTAGTTGCGGCCGTCCGCCCGACCGCGCACGTCTTCCCGGCGTTGAATCGGGAGGAGCGGATGATGCGGATCGGGTTCAGGACGGCGTTGATCGTGGCGGCGGCGATGCTTGGCGCGACGTCAGGGGTGCGGGCTGAAACGCTGGACGCCGAGCACGCGGCCCTCGCGCGGTTCGCCGGCCACTGGACGGTCAAGCAGAGCTACTGGACCAGCCCCGACAAGCCGCCGGTCGTCGACCAGGGCGAGGCCGACCTGGCCATGGTGCTGGACGGCCGCCACCTGCGGCAGGACCTGCGGATCGCCGGCAAGGACAAGCCGTTCCACGGCCTGGGCTATATCGGCTACGACACGGCGGCGAAGACCTTCTTCAGCACCTGGATGGACGTCAATTTCACCGGCCTGATTGTCGCCCGGGGCGCCTATGACGCGGCGGCCGGGCGCTACACCTTCGTCGGCGAAACGCCCGACTTCGACCATCCGGGCCAGTCGATCCCGTTGCGCGAGGTGCTGACGCGCCAGGACGACGACCACTTCACCTACGCCTATTACGAGACGCGCGGCGGGCGGGAGTCGCAGGCGGTGCGGCTGGAGTACACGCGGGCGCGTTAGGACCCGCCGGATTCAAAGGCGGAGTGATCCGAGTTCGGCACGTTACGGCGTTCGGGATCTGGTGTGGGTTTGGCGGGCGAGCGGGTCACTGTCGCCAATGCGCGCCGCTAGTCTCCCGAACGTCTCACAGCAGCCGGCGCGGTGAATGTGCAGCAGGCCTGGATCGCCGGCGCACCTTTTTCCGGCTCGACGGGCACGAAACCGGACCCGTCCCTGACGTAGATGATGTTGCCTTCGACGTGGTCGATGCCGGCCGCGCCGATGATGGCGAAGTAGTAGGTCTTGTCCGGCTCGATATCGACCTGGAGTTCGGCGTTGTTCTGCGCCGAAAGCAGAGGCCAGCCGAGTTTGAGTTTGTGGGCTCCAGCAGCGACCTGAATCGCGGTGAAGCTGTTCTGCTTCAGGGTGGCGACGTTGCGGCCATCGATCTTCAGGGTCGTCGACCATAGGGTTGGTTCGGCGTAGGCGCGGAAGATGAAGACGTTCTCGCTTCCAGTCGGGGCGGCGGCCTGGGCGGAAATTTGCGCTGGGGCGGGCGAAGCGCCCAGCATGACGATCAGGCCCAAAGCCGCCGAAGCGAACTTTCCGTGCAGCGCCATTCCGTTCCTCGCGGCTGATCTGGCGCGTATCATAGGTGGCGCCCTGGGTGAACTCAACGGCTTAGCTTCAAGCCACCGCCTTCAGCGCCTCGCCCAGTTCCTCGACCATCTCCGGCGTCGTGGCCCAGGAGCACATGAAGCGGGCCGTGCCGTCCAGGAAGCGGTAGACGAACCAGCCCCGCGCGCGCAGGCGCTCCAGGGCCGCGTCGTCCATGTCGACGAACAGGCCGTTGGCCTCGACCGGATGGCGCAGGGGGAAGGGCATCATGGCGGCCAGCTTCCGCGCCATGGCGTTGGCATGAGCCGCGCGGGCGGCCCAGGGCCCGCCGTCGCCGGCCTCGCCCAGCAGGCCCAGCCATGGCGCGGAGAGGAACCGGCCCTTGGAGACCAGCTGGCCGGCGTGCTTGAGGCGGGCGTCCAGGCGTCGGGCCAAGGCCTTGTCCAGGAACACCACGGCCTCGGTCGGGGTCGAGCCGGCCTTGGTGCCGCCGATCACCAGGATGTCCACGCCGATCTTCGCCACCCGCCTGAGGTCGAAGCCCGCCGCCACGGCGTTGGCCAGCCGCGCCCCGTCCAGATGGACGCCGTAACCCCTGGCCTTGACCGGCGCGATCAGGGCGGCCAGGTCGTCGGCGCTGTAGACCGTGCCGTACTCGGTGGCGTTGGTCAGGGACAGGGCGGCGGCCGGCTGGCGGTACGAGACGTCAGGCTCGGCCAGGGCCAGCTCCAGCCCCGGCAAGGCGATCTTGCCCGAGGCGCCGGGCAGGCCGATCAGGCCCACGCCCTGGCCGAAGAAGCCCGGCGCGCCGGTCTCGTCAGTGCAGATATGGGCGTGCTCGTGGGCCAGCACCGCCTCGTGCGGCCGGACCAGGCAGGTCAGGGCGAAGGCGTTGGCGGCCGTGCCCGAGGCGGTGAACCGCACCTCGGCGTCGGCGTCCAGCAGGGCGCGGATCCGGTCGGCGGCGGCGGCGCTGACATGGTCGGTCCCATAGCCCGACGCCGTGCCTTCATTGGCGGCGACGATCGCGGCGATGACTTCCGGCATGGCCCCGGCGACGTTGTCGGAGGCGAAGTCGTAGCGGGCCATGGGGGAGTCTCGGTGGAGGCGTGGGGTGTTTCCGATGCCATGGCGGAGGCGGGAGCGTCTAGGGCAAGAGCGTCTCCCCGATCACCTCATCCTCTTCATCCTCGGACTTGTTCCGAGGATGACGAACGGGGGATGATCCTCAATCGAACACGATCACCGACCGCGCCAGTTCACCCCGCTTCAGTTCGTCGAAGGCCGAGTTGACGTCCTCCAGCTTGATGCGCCGCGAGATCAGTTCGTCCAGCTTCAGCTTGCCGCCCATATAGGCGTCGACCAGGCGGGGCATGTCGACCGGGAAGCGGTTGCTGCCCATGAAGCTGCCCTGGATCTTCTTCTCGCCCAGGAAGTCGGGGCCGTGCAGCTCGATCATCGTGCCGACCGGGATCATGCCGATGATGTTGGCGGTGCCGCCCCGACGCAGCATCTTGAACGCCTGCTCGGCGGTGACCTTCAGGCCGATGGCCTCGAAGCTGTGGTGGACGCCGCCGCCGGTCAGCTCCTGCACGGCCTTGACCGGATCGTCGGCCCCGGCGTCGATCACGTCGGTGGCCCCGAACTGTCTGGCCAGCTCCAGCTTGCTGTGGATGCGGTCGATGGCGATGATCCGGCCGGCCCCGGCCATGGCCGCCCCGTTGATGGTCGCCAGGCCCACGCCGCCGCAGCCGATCACCGCCACGGTCTCGCCGGGCCGCACGCCCGAGGTGTGGATCACCGCCCCGACCCCGGTCATCACCGAGCAGCCGATCAGGGCGGCGCGGTCGAACGGCATGTCGCGGCGGATGGCGACGCAGGCGTGCTCGTGCACCAGCATCTGCTCGGCGAACGACGACAGGTTCAGGAACTGGGCCATCTTCGTGTCGCCGGATCCGGACAGGTCCTCGCGGAACAGTCGCGGTTCCTCGCCCTTGGCGCGCTTGGTTTCCGGGCTGATGCACAGGCTCATATGGCCGGTCAGGCAGACCTCGCAGTGGCCGCAATAGGCGCTGAGGCAGGTGATCACGTGGTCGCCCACCCTGACGGTGCGGACCTCGGACCCGACCGCCTCGACGATCCCGGCGCTCTCGTGGCCCAGCACGGCGGGCAGAGGATGGGGATAGGAGCCTTCGACGAAGTGCAGGTCGGAGTGGCAGACGCCGGCGGCCTTGGTGCGGATCAGCACCTCGCGCGGACCCGGCTTGCCGATCGAGACCTCCTCGATCGTGAGCGGCTTGCCCACTTCGCGCAGAACGGCGGCCTTCATTGGCGATCTCCCTGGTTCGTTTCGGGAGACCCTAGCGGGCGGGCGGGGGGCGAAGGAAGGGGTGTTCGAACAAATGTTCGGAGAGGGCGTCGCCCTCGTCCTTCGACAAGCTCAGGATAAGGATGATGGATGCGCCGCGTTCGAATTCATCCTCATCCTGAGCTTGTCGAAGGACGAGGATGCGGCAAGCCCTACGCCGCGATGGCCACCTTACGCTCGGGCAGGATGGCGTCCACCGCCAGCAGCACGATCATGGCCGCCTCGGTGGTGATCACCGCCGCCACCAGGGGCGAGGCGGCGTCCTCGCCCAGCGGGGGCGGGGGGCTGATGGCGTCGGCCGAGACGATGAAGCTGTCGCAGACGGCGTCGACCAGCAGGCCGGCGACGTCGTCGTGGTGCTCGACCACGATGATCACCTGGCGGGCGCTGTCGGCGGCCACGCCCTTGCCCAGGCGTTCGGACAGGTCGATGACCGGCATCACCTGGCCGCGCAGGTTGATGACGCCGCGCACATAGGGCGGCGCGTCCGGCAGCGGGGTGGCCGGGGTCACGCCGCGGATCTCGCGAACCGCGCCAACGGGCACGCCATAGGTCTGGGTCCCGACTTCGAACGACAGGATCTGCAGATCCTCGCCGGCCGCATAAGCCACGTTCCTGGACATCGCCTGGTCGCCTTCAAGCCTGTCGCCGCCCGTTCTGGGCGCCGTCTTGGCCGCATCCTCGCGCGGAAAGGTGAATCAATCGGCTTGTTTCGAGGATTTAGGACCGCAGGCCACGGTCGCCGAAGCTGACGGCCCCGTTCAGCCTGCGTTCAGCCGCTGGGTCCGAGGATGGTCTCAAGAAGGAGATGGGACGTATCCGAACGCCTCCTCCAGGAAGGAACAGCGTCATGACCCGCAATCTGAAGACCACGATCGGCCGTGTCGCCGCGGGCGTCGCGGCCCTGGCCATGGTCGCCGGCGCCAGCGCCGCCTCGGCCCAAGGCTACCGTCACGGCGGCTATGGCGGCTACTACGGCGGCCGTCACCACCACCACGGCAACGACGCCGGCGTCGCCATCGCTGGCGGCATCGTCGGCCTGGCCCTGGGCGCGGCGATCGCCGGCAACGGCAACAACCACTATCGCAGCGGCTACAGCTACGGCTACGCCCCGCCGCCGCCCCCGCCGCGCTACTACGGCGGCTACGGCTACGGGCGTCCCTATGGCTACGGCTATGGCCGGGGTTACGGCTACGGCCGCGACTGCTGGACCACCCGCGACTACGACCGCTACAGCGGCTCGGTCTACGAGCGGACCGTCTGCCGCTAGGCGAGGTCCACACCGACACGAAGACGCCCCGGGTTCGCACCCGGGGCGTTTTTCGTTTTGGA
>Ga0326721_10000686_pt1 | contig 10431 bp, 8 predicted proteins | sample SGPome_FD_203951 | JGI IMG/M metagenome (GOLD analysis project Ga0326721, IMG submission 203951) | Soil microbial communities from Southern Great Plains, Lamont, Oklahoma, United States - SGP_1_2016 | ecosystem: Engineered > Artificial ecosystem > Soil microcosm > Unclassified | place: USA...
GCGATCAACTCCTACGACGGCGCGGACGGCCTGACCTTCCGAGTCGAGTACTCCACCGACCTGTTCGATGCCGAGCGGATTGCGGCGATGTTCCGGTACCTGGAGCACCTGCTCGATGATGCGCTGGCCGATCCGGATCACCGGCTGGACACGATCGCGCTGCTGACCGAAGCCGAAACCGCCCAGCTGCTGTCCTGGGGAGACGGTGGCGCCGGGCCGACCGGCGCCGCCGACCTGTGCCGGATGTTCGCCGAGACGCTCGAGCGCCATCCGGATCGGATCGCGGTCCGGCAGGACGGTCGTGACCACACCTACCAGCAGCTTGGCGGGCGGATCGGCCGGTTGCTGGCCGAGCTGCGGCGGGCCGGGGTGCAAGCCGGCGACATCGTGCCGGTGCTGCTGCCGCGTGGGCTGGACGAGGTGGTCGCCATGCTCGCGATCCAGCATGCCGGCGCGGCCTACCTGCCGCTCGCCATCGACGACCCGCCACATCGGCTGGCGCTCCAGCTGTCGGACGCCGACGCCAAGCCGCTGGTGACCACCTCCGAGCACGCCGAGCGACTCACCGGGCTGACGGCTTCCCCGATCCTGCTCGATGAGCTGGCGCCGGCCGACGCCGAGCGCGCACCGGAAGCAGCGCCGGAGGTGGACGGCCGGGCGCTCGCCTACGTGCTCTACACCTCTGCCTCCACCGGGGAGCCGAAGGGTGTGCCGATCGAGCACGCCATGGTGACCAACTACCTGGCCTGGATGGTCGAGGAGACGGGCCTGTCCGCGGGAGACCGGATGCTGCACTGCGGCGCGCCGGGCTTCGACCTCGCGATCACCGAGGTGTTGGGCACGGTCTGCGCCGGTGCCACGCTCGTCGTCGCTTCGCAGGATGATCGCGACGATCCGGCGGCGCTGGCCGAACTGGTGCGCCGGGAGCGGGTGACGCACATCTTGGGTACCCCGACGGTGATGGGACTGCTGCCATCCGGGGACTATCCGGACGTCCGGGTGGTGATGCTCGCTGGCGAGCAAGCCGATCCCGAGGTGGTCAACCGGTGGACGGCCGACTCGAACCGCCGGGTCCTCACCCTCTACGGCCCGGCCGAAGCCACCCTCGCGTGCTCCTGGTTCGAGTGCGCCCGCGGACAGCAATACCAGGCCGCGCCTCCGATCGGCCAGATGATGCCGAACCGGCACTGTTACCTGCTCGACCAGGCGGGCAATCTCGTTCCGCCCGGCCTGCCGGGCGAGCTGATGCTCGGCGGCGCCGGGGTCGCCCGCGGCTATCTGAACCGTCCCGAGCTCACCGAGGCAGCATTCGTTCCCGATCCATTCCGGCCGGACGGCATCGCCTACCGCTCGGGTGATCTGGCACTCTGGAACCGGCAGGGCCAGCTGGAGTTCGTCGGCCGGCGGGATGGCCAGGTCAAGCTGGACGGGCGGCGAGTCGAGCTCGGCGAGATCGAGCAGGTGCTGCGTACCCATCCGTCGGTCAGCGATGCCATGGTCGCGGTGCGCGAGACGGGCGCCGGTGGACCCGCCCTGGTCGGCTACCTGGTGACGGCCGAGCCGTTGGATGACCCGACCGCCCTCGGCGAGTACCTGGCCGAGTTCGTGCCCGGGTACATGATCCCGACCAGGTGGCTGGTGCTCGCTGAGCTTCCCCGTACTCACAACGGCGAGCTCGACCGGAGCGCACTCCCCGACCCGGTCCTGACCACCGGAGCCACGGCCCGGGTGCCGGCCAGGACGGCAACCGAGAAGGCGATCGCCCAAGTGTTCGCCGAGTTGCTCGAAGTCTCGGATATCAGCGTCGACGACGAGTTCTTCAGCATCGGCGGCAACTCGTTGCAGGCGGTTCGGGCGGTCAACCGGATCAACGAGGCCTGCGACGTCGAGCTCTCGGTGCGTGAGTTCTACTCCGGCGCTTCGGTAGCCGGGCTCGCCGCCCTGATCGACCAGCGAGCCGACCAGCTACGCCTCGAGGAGGAGCGCCTGCTGGCATCGGTGGAGAACATGACGGATGAAGAAGTGGAGCGGTTACTCAGAGGTGAGTGACCGGCCGCGCCGGTTCAGACACGGGTAAAGGAATCACATGTCCGAAGACTTTGATGCACGGTTAGCCCAGCTCTCCGATCGCAGGCAGGAACTGCTGCGCCGGCTGGCCAGCCAGGCGGCCCGCGGCCCGGCCAGCCCGCCATCGGAAGAGGGTGGGGATCCCGCCAGCCGGTCGGTCGCCCAGGAGGAGCGGGCCGAGCGGTCCCCGCTGGTCCTGCTCAGTGAAGGCGGCAGCGCCACGCCGCTGTACTGCCCGCATGCCGTCTCGGGTTCGCCGTACTCCTACCATGCCCTGAGCCGGGCGCTGCTGCCGGAGCGATCGGTGTACGGCTTCGAGGCACCCGGCCTGGAGGGCGGGCCCACTCCCATTGCGGACGTGGTCGAGCTTGCCCGCCGTTACAGCGCGGCGGTTCTCGAGCAGCAGCCGAGGTCAAGCCACCTGTTGGGCTGGTCGATGGGCGGGTACGTGGCCTTCGAGATGGCACGCCAGCTGATCGAAGCCGGCCGGCCAACCGCCACGTTGATCATGGCCGACAGCCATGATCCTGGACCGCATGTGATGCCTTCCGGGCCTGAAATTCAGCTTGCCTTCCTCAATGAACTCGCGGCGGTGGCAGGCCGCCCGCCGATTCCGTCGGATACCGCCGCCGACGTGCTCACCGATTCGGAGGAGCTGGACGGCATGATCAAACTGGCCGCTACGGCCGAGTTGATCGCCGCCGACGTACCGGCCAGCTTCGTCCGAAACCGGTATCGCGTCTTTCGCGCCAACATGCAGGCGATGTACCACTACCAGCCGAAGCCCTTCTCAGGCAAGGTGATCATGCTGCAAGCGGCCGAGGGAGAGGACCGGCTCGGCTGGGCTCCCTTCGCCGAGGGGGGATTCGAGCGGATAACCGTGCCGGGGAACCACTATTCGATGTGGTCGGAGGCGAACCTACCGGCGCTCATCGAGACCGTCCGCAGCATCCTGGCCCGCTGATCGACCGCCCGAGGCCGGAGCCAGGCCGGCGCGAACGCCTTCGCCGACGGTGCGGCTCCGGCTGGTTGAACCCGCTAGCCTAGTTATCCACAGGCGGGCAGCCCGTGGTGTGCCCCAAGATCCAATCGGGCATCATGGTCGTTATGGGTGGGCGTGCGTGGTTAGCCGGCTTGGCGGTGGGTGGTGCTCTCATCCTGCTGGCCAGCGGCTGCACCAGCGAGACCAAGCCGAACACCTCGACAGTGCCGCCGCCGAGCACCGCGCTCAGCACCAGCTCCGCGCCGACCTCGGCCAGCCCGACGCCCAGCGCCCGGCCGTATCCCGCGGACGTGCCGCTGACCGGCCACAACGTCAGACCCGGGGAAAAGCCGCCGCTGTACCCAGCAGCCGCCCGAGCCCACACCCAGGCCGGCGCGAATGCCTTCGCGGAGTTCTACATGCGGACGCTCGATTGGGCCTACGCCACTACGAACCCGTCGTATATGAAGCACTACACGGGTCCGTCGTGCGGCTTGTGTAACGGGCTTGCCACTGGAATCAGCAAGACGGCCGCTCAACATCACTGGTACCTGGGAGGCCGGTTCACCGTCCACATTCCTAGGCCAACGGGCATCGCCCCCGTAACAGCTCCTGCGGACTTCTGCTCCACTGTGGTCGTTGATGAGACTGCACAATCTGTTGTTGACGCGACTGGCCGCGTCTTTAGCGGCGATGGCGCTCATAACGATGACGAGCTGAAGGTTTGCGCTGTGTCAGGGGCGGGTTCTTGGCGCACGACATACATGGCGTTCGTGAAATGAACCGCAAGAGAACCTTCGCCGCTGCCGCATTCGTACTGGCGACAATCGGTTGTCTGCCTACATGCGCCGCGTCCAGTCCAGGGTGTGGAGCATCGGGCGGAAGCTTCCATGGTGCCCGGGACGACGGCAGCGTAAACGTATCCGGAGCTTGTGGGGTAACCCCGACCGATCTGCCGGGCAAGGGCGGCTCTCCGGTATTGGTGATCGACTGCGGCTACGCCACCGCAGCCGACGACCACACGCACTGGAACCCCGCTTGTGGCCCAACCGGCTTTCCGTGCCCGCCCGTGCCAGGAACACCTAACCCGCACCAGTTCATCACCGTGATCTCCCTGGACGACACGGCCGTGCCGATCGCCGCCTGGTGCGCCGGCGCCGCGACACCGATGCCCTCAGCAGCCGCGCTGCGCGACGAGGTGATCCGGCTGCTGCACCCGCCCGCGCTCGGCGTCTCCCCCAGCACCGGCACCGCCCTGATCAACCTGCGCACCCTGTTCTGGGTCAACACCGCCACCGAGGTTGAACTCGGCCGCGCCAAGCTGATCGGCTTCCCGGTCGACCTGCGCGTGACCTACGACCGCGCCGAGTTCGACTTCGGCGACGGCGCCACCGACACCCTCACCGCAACCCCTGGCACTCCCTACGACCCGGCGCACGACTGCGGCGCCTGCGCCGACCGGTTCGGCCACAACTACACCGCCCGTGGCGGCGTCACCGTCACCGCCCGGGTCTACTGGCACGCCCAATTCCGCATCGGCGCCGCACCCTGGACCGACATCCCCGGCGACGTCACCGCCACCCAGCCATCCCGAACCACCCTCACCGTCAAACAGTCCCGAAGCACCCTCACCCCACCCCGATAACCTCGGCATCGCCCGAGCAGGCAGCCGAATCGAGCGTGCAGTCGACAAGGGTGGTGAGTAGGTCATCCTCAGCCCGCAAGCCCCTGTGCGCGGCTCACCAGCCACTCGGGCATCCTGGCGACATGGATAGGCGTGCGAGGTCGGCCGGCTTGGCCCTGGTCGGTGCACTGACCGTGCTGGCCAGCGGCTGCACCGGGCCGAACAGCTCGACGGTCCCACCGGCGAGCACCGCACCCACCACCGGCACCGCGACGGGCTCGACGGCCCGGCCGGAGAGCACCGCACCCAGCACCGGCGCCGCGCCGACCCCAACCCCCAGCGCCCTGCCGTATCCGGCGGACGTGCCCCTGACCGGCCACGACGTCAAGCTCGGCGAGAAGCCGCCGCTGTACCCGGCAGCCGCCCAACCCAGCACCCAGGCCGGCGCGAACGCCTTCGCGGAGTTCTACCTGCGGACCCTCGACTGGGCCTACGCCACCACCAACGCCTCGTACCCGAAGCACTACACAGGCCCGTCATGCGGACTGTGCAGCGAGCTCGCCACCGGGATCACCAAGACCGCTGCGCTACATCACTGGTATCTGGGAGGCCGGCTCACCATCCATCCCGCGACCGTTGCACCGATCGGGCCCGTCACCGCACCAGCCGACTTCTGCTCCATCGTCACCGTGGACAGCACCGCTCAATCCGTAGTGGATCGCGCCGGCACAGTGTTCAACGAGGAACCTGCCCATCCGAGCCTGCGGTGGAAGGTCTGCGCCACATCATCACCGACGCGCTGGCAGGTCACCTACCTCGCAGGCGCGCGATGACGGCCCGTATTTGTATCACCGGAAAGCCTGGCTGCCGCAGCACGGCCGAGGTTCCCAACGGCACGCACAGCGGGCACCGCCCGCAAACCCGAAGGCTGCGAACGGCGCCCACCTCGAACAGCTAAGTGCTACCGAACCGTGCGGCTCCGCGACGTAGAACGTGACCGGCGGGGCGGCGCGCTGGCCGCCTTCTCCCGCTCCTCCTCGGCCCGCTTGACCGCGAACTCGGCCAGCGCCTCGATCAGCGACGTCACATTCGCCGTCTCGGGCTGCACATCCACCCGCAGCCCGAACTCACGCGCCGTCGCCGCCGTGGCAGGGCCGATGCAGGCGACCACCGTCCGGTTGTGCGGCTTGCCCGCGATCCCGACCAGGTTGCGCACCGTCGAGGACGAGGTGAAACACACCGCCTGGAACCCACCGGACTTGATCGCGTCCCGGATCTCGGCCGCCGGCGGCGCCGCCCGCACCGTCCGGTACGCCGTCACGTCATCGATCTCCCAGCCACGCTCGCGCAAACCCTCAGCCAGTGTCTCGGTGGCGATGTCGGCCCGCGGCAGCAACACCCGATCGATCGGATCCAGCACGTCGTCATACGGCGGGAAGTCGGCCAGCAAACCCTCGGAGGACTGCTCACCGGACGGCAGCAGTTCCGGCCGGATCCCGAACGCGCGCACCGCCTCGGCGGTCTGCTCGCCCACGCAGGCGATCTTCACCCCGGCGAACGCCCGGGCGTCCAGGCCGAACTCCTCGAACTTCTCCCGCACCGCCTTCACCGCATTGGTCGAGGTGAACACGATCCACTCGTACCGCCCGGTGACCAGGCCCTTGATCGCCCGCTCCATCTGGGTCGGCGTGCGCGGCGGCTCGACGGCGATGGTCGGCACCTCGATCGGCACCGCCCCGAAGTCGCGCAGCCGGTCGCTCATCGCGCCGGCCTGCTCCTTGGTGCGCGGCACCAGGATCTTCCAGCCGAACAGCGCCCGCGACTCCCACCAGGCCAGCTTGTCCCGCCCGGCGACGGCCTTGCCGATGCTCAGCACCACCGGGCCCTGCATGCCCGCGGCCGACAGCTCAGCCTCGGCCAGGGTCCCGCCCACGGTCACCTGAGCCGTCGTGGTGCCCGCGGCGGTGACCGCCATCGGGCTGTCGGGCTTGAGCCCCGAGGCCACCAGCTGCTCGGCCACCGAACCCACCTCGACGGCGTCCAGCGTCAGCACCAGGGTGCCCGGCGTCGCCGCCAGCGCCTCGAAGTCGACCGGCAGGCCCTGCCGCAGGTCGACCTCGGTGTGCATCGGCCCGTACGGGACACCGGCGTAACTGGTGGCAGCTGCCGCCATCGACAGCGCCGGCACGATCTCGAAAGGCACCACGGTCTTTCCGACAGCCAGCACCTCACGGGTGACCGCATCCGAGCCGAACGGATCGCCGCACACCACCCGCGCCACCGCCAGGCCGTTGCGAGCCTCCGCCAGCAGCGCCTTGGCGGCTTCAGCGGGTATCGGGTCGGCCGGGCGGATCTCGCAGCGGATAAGCGCCCGCACGGCGTCGGAGACCGAAGCGTCGACAAAGGCCACCTCGGCCGATGCCAGCACCTCGGCGGCGCGCACGGTGAGCAATCCAGCGTCGCCCGGGCCGGTGCCCACGAAGGACACCCTGCCGACGGACTTACGCGCTCGGGTCATTTCGAGCTCCCCATCATGATGTTCGCGCCGAGATCGATCAGCTCAGCGGCCAGCCGCTGCCCGATCTCCTCGGCATTGTTGAGTGGACCGGAGGCCGACAACCGGACGGCGTCGCTGCCGTCGATCGCCGTGACCGAGCCACGAAGGAAAACTTCGAGCACGCCGTCATCACCTTCGGTGACCTCGGCGAGTGCCCCCACCGGGGCGGTGCAACCTGCCTCCAGGGCAGTGAGCAGCGACCGTTCGGCAGCGACTGCCGCCCGGGTCGCGTGGTCATCCAGCGGTGCCAGCAGGGACCGGGCGTCGGAGTCGGACTCCCGGCACTCGATCGCGAGCGCCCCCTGCGCTGCTGCCGGCAGCACCTGAATCGGGTCGAGCAGCTCGGTGATGGCCTCGTCCCGGCCGAGCCGGTGCAGGCCAGCCACCGCGAGCACCACCGCATCGAGCTGGTCGACGCCGGCGCCGACCTTCGCCAGCCGGGTGTCGACGTTGCCGCGGATCGGCACGAGCTCCAGACCCAGGTCCAGCGCGCGCAGCTGAGCGGTGCGGCGGGGCGAGCCGGTGCCCACCCGAGCGCCGGCGGGCAGCTCCAGCAGGGTCAGCCCGTCGCGGGCGCACAGCGCGTCTCGCGGGTCCTCACGCAACGGCACCGCGGCGACCGTGATGCCCGGCGCCGGAGCGGTCGGCAGGTCCTTGAACGAGTGCACGGCCACGTCGATCTCGCCAGCCAGCAGCGCCTCGCGCAGCGCCGAGACGAACACCCCGGTGCCGCCGATCTGCTCCAGCGGACTGGTTGACCGGTCGCCCTCGGTCGAGACCAGGATCGTCTCCACCGGCACGTCCGGATTGCTGCCGATGAAGGCGTCGACCACCAGCTGGGTCTGGGTGCGGGCCAGCAGGCTGGCGCGGGTACCCACCCGGATGGTGCGCGTGGTCATCATCTGCCGCTCACCGACCCGGCAGCTCCGCCGTCGTGCGGCAACACGAGGGCGTCCGGCAACACAGTGCCGTCGGGAAGCACCGTGCCGTCGGGAAGCACAGTGCCGTCGGGAAGCCCACTGCCATCCGCCGCGCTCACCTCGGCGTCCAGCGACTCGGGCCGCCGGACCGCGGTCACCGAGCCCGGGCGGGTGGGGTCGAGATCGAACAGCTCGCGCAGGGCGGCCGCGTAGGAGTTGCCCTCCGGGGTGGCAGCCAGCTCCTTCACCCGGACGGTCGGGGCGTGCAGCACCTTGTCCACGGCTCGGCGGACGACGCTGGCGAGCTCGTCCCGGACGGCAGGGTCCAGGCCGGGCAATCGGCTGTCCAGCCGCAGCAGCTCGCCCTCCACCACCTGGGCGGCCCGGGCGCGCAGCGCGGTGACGGTCGGCGCCACCGCTCGCATCTGCTGGCTGGTCAGGTAGCTGCGCAGCTCGGCGGCCACGATCGCCATGGCGGCTGCCACCTCGGCGTCGCTGACCATCGCGCCGGAGCCGCGCAGCACCTCAAGATCGACGTAATGGACATCGGCCATCAGCGAGACCGCCGGGTCGACGTCGCGGGGCAGCGCGAGATCCAGCACCACCAGCGGCCGGCCGGCTCGGCGACGCACGTCCGGGGCCTCGACCACCAGCCCGGTGGCGCCAGTGCAGGAGATCAGCACGTCGGCCTCGGCGATCTCGTCGGGGAGGAGCTCCATCGCGCTGGCCCGGCCACCCAGGCCGGCGGCCAGCCGGTTGGCGCGATCGGGGCTGCGGTTGATCACCACCGCGTCCAGGGGGGCCCCGCCGGCCAGCCGCTGCAGGGTCGCGCCCGCGAGCGCGCCCATCGAGCCCGCGCCCAGGATCACCACCCGCTTGGCGATCAGCTGCTCGGTTCCGCCCATGACGTCGGCGGCCTGCTGCAACGCCACCGACACCACCGACGCGCCGGCCCGGTCGATGCCGGTTTCGGTGTGCACCCGCTTGCCGACCCGCAGAGCGGTCTGGCTTGCCTCGTGCAGCACCTTGCCGACCGTCCCGGCCTGGCTGCCGAGGGCGTAGGCATTGCGAAGCTGGCCGAGGATCTGGGACTCGCCCACCACCATCGAATCCAGCCCGGCCGCCACCTGCAACAGGTGGTCGGCGGCGGCCTCGTCGAAGTGGACGTAGAGGTGATCGCCGAGCTCGGTCACGCCCATGCCGGCGATCCGGGCCAGGGTGGTCGAGATGTCGACGACGGCCGGGTGGAACCGGGCGACGTCGGCGTAGATCTCGATGCGGTTGCAGGTCGAGAGCACGATGACCTCGGAGATGGCCTCGCTGCGGTGCAGCTCGTCCAGAACCTTGGCCAGCCCGTCCGGCGGGATGCTGGCGCGCTCGAGGACCCGGACCGGCGCCGAGTGATGGGAGAGGCCGACCACGAGCAGCGTCACGGAGCCACCGCCACCTTGCTGATCGGCTTGGCCCGCATCGGCTCCGCGCTGAGCGGCAGGCAGTCCGCCCGTCCCGCCTTGCGGTTGTCGTGGAAGGACAGGATCTGCAGCTCGGCGGCCAGGTCGACCTTGCGCACGTCGACGTGCGGCGGGACGTTCAGCACCGTCGGGGCGAAGTTGAGGATCGAGGTCACCCCAGCGGCCACCAGCCGGTCGCAGACGTCCTGCGCGGCGGCGGCGGGAACGGCCACCACGGCGATCGCGATGTCCTCGCGCTTGACGATCTCGTCGAGGGAGTCCACGTGCTGGATGGTCAGCCCGCGCAGCCGGGTGCCGACCAGCGCGGGATGGGAATCGATCAGCGCCGAGATCCGGAAGCCACGGGAGGCGAAGCCGGCGTACCCGGCCAGCGCCTGGCCCAGGTGTCCCAGGCCGATCAGCGCGACGGCCCGGTTCTGGTGCAGGCCGAGGGTCTTGTGGATCTGCTCGGTCAGCACCGTGACGTCGTAGCCGACACCACGGACCCCGTAGGAGCCCAGGTAGGACAGATCCTTGCGCAGCTTGGCGGAGTTCACTCCCGCCGCTGCGGCCAGCGATTCCGAGGAGACGGTGGCGACGCCGTGCTCGCCCATACCCAGCAGCGCGCGTAGGTAGGTGGCCAGCCGGGCTACGGTGGCCTCTGGAATCGCCCGCTGGTCGGTAGCCGTCACCGACCGCTGGTCAGCGTCCTCGCCGACCGCGTTCAGCGGATCTGGCTGCGCGATCATGTGCTCCTCGAGACGCCGGTCACGGCAGATGCCGTAGCCCCCCGCACTGAAGGCTGACCGGTGTGGTATTGGGGTAGACAG
>Ga0326721_10000687_pt1 | contig 10423 bp, 10 predicted proteins | sample SGPome_FD_203951 | JGI IMG/M metagenome (GOLD analysis project Ga0326721, IMG submission 203951) | Soil microbial communities from Southern Great Plains, Lamont, Oklahoma, United States - SGP_1_2016 | ecosystem: Engineered > Artificial ecosystem > Soil microcosm > Unclassified | place: USA...
TGATCGTCGAGTAGGCCAGCAGCCGTTTCAGGTCGTCCTGAGCGATCGCCGCGAGCGCGGCCCCGACCATGCTGATCGCGGCGATCACGGCGGCCACTTGGAGGGCCCCGGGGACCGCCAGGTAGAGCGGGAGCAGCCGGGCGACCAGGAACACCCCGGCGGCCACCATCGTGGCCGCGTGGATCAGCGCCGAAACCGGGGTCGGGCCTTCCATCGCGTCGGGCAGCCAGGTGTGCAGCGGGAACTGCGCCGACTTGCCGGCCACCCCGGCGAGCAGCAACAGTCCGGCGGTGAGCAGGGTGGTATGCCCGAGTTCGCCGCTCGTCGCGGCCGCGGTGAGCTGGGCGATCGAGGTGGTCCGGGCGTCGGCCAGCAGCACCACGACGGCGAGCAGTACTCCGAGGTCACCGATCCGGGTGACCAGGAACGCCTTCATCGCCGCCGCCCGCGCCGAGGCGCGCTCGCTGTGGTGGCCGACCAGCAGGTACGAGGCCAGTCCCATCGCCTCCCAGCCGATCAACAGCAGCACCAGATCGGCGGAGTGGATCACCAGCATCATCGCGGCGGTGAACAGCGAGACGGTGGCGGCGTAGGCCGGGTACCGGGTCGGCGCCTCCGGCGTCCCGGTGCCACTGAGGTACGCGGTGGAGTACACCTGCACGCAGAAGGCGACCAGCCCGACGGCAACCGCGATCGAGGCGGAAAGCTGATCGGCGCGCAGATCCAGACCGATGCTGAACGTGCCGAGTTCGGCCCGGCCGAGAAAGCCGATCGAGGTGACCGGCGCCTGCCGGAGAACCTGTACCAGTTCGAGAACGGCGGCGATCAGCGCGCCGAGCGAGCCGAGCACCGCCCAGTCGCCGGCCCAGGGCCGCGATCGCCCGCCCATCACCAGGCCGAGCACGGCGGCGACCGTGGGCAGCACGATGGTCAGTAACGCCGCCGACTCGATCAACTCGGCCCTCCGGAGGGCTGTTCGGCAGCGGCGCGAGCCACGCCGATCGGGGAAGCCTCACCCAGTTCCCCGACCTCGGTCAGATCGGCGGTCTGCCGGGCCCGGAACAGCAGCAGGATGATCGCCAGCGCGACGCCGATCTCAGCGGCCGCGATCGTGATCACGAAGATGGCCATCACCTGGCCGGACAGCAGCGGGTCGGCGATCTCGGTCGGCGGCGCCGCACCGGGGCCAGGCATCGCCGCCAGCCCGCCGGCCGGCAGCGCAGCGGCGGTCACCAACAACAGATTCGCCGCGTTCAGCAGCAGTTCGGCACCGATCAGCACCAGGACGGCATTGCGCCGGGCGAGTAGCCCGTAGACCCCGATCCCGGCCAGCGCCGACGCCAGGACGGCGGGCCCGATCAAGTGAATCACGCGATCACCGTTCCACCCGCGGCCGGGAGATCGCCAGCGCGGCGATCAGCGCGGCCAGCAGGAGGACGGAGAGCAGCTCGAACGGCAGCAACCAGCCGCCGAACACCGCCACCCCGACCTTCTCGGCGGAACCGCGATCGGCCTGCAGGTCGACCGTGGAGTCGGCGAAGGCGTAGATCAGGGTGCCGGCCAGGACGACCGCCAACCCGATTCCGGCCAGCGCCGCCGCGCCGCGTTGCCCCGGACCAGCATCGAGTCGCCGGCTGGCCTCGATCGGGGCCCGGGTCAGCATGAGCGCAAAGATCACGAGGACGACGACGGCGCCGACATAGACGAGCAACTGGACCAGGGCAACGATCTCGGCGCCGAGCACCAGGTAAACACCGGCCAGGCTGCCCAGGCAGACCACCAGCCAGAGCGCGCAGTGCACCACCCGAGGGCTGGTGACGGCGAGCAGCCCGGAGCCACCGGTGAGTACCGCGAGCCCGATGAAGATGATTTCCAGACCACTCACGAGAAGGCGCCGTCCGACGGTTTGCCCTCGGCCGCCTCATGGGCGGCGATCGCCTTCTCGGCGGCCACCCGCGCGACGGTGACCTCCTTCGCCTCGGCTGCGCGAGGGTCGTTCAACGGCGGCGGCGGGACGCTGGCCATCCAGCCTTCGAGCCGGTCGCTCTCGTGCAGCAGGTTACGGATGTCGAACTCGGCGTACTCGAACTCCGGGCTCCAGAACAGCGCATCGAACGGGCAGACCTCGATGCAGATCCCGCAGTACATGCAGAGCGAGAAGTCGATCGCGAAGCGATCGAGCATGTTCTTCTGCCGGCTCTTGCCTCCGCTCTCGGCGGCCGGCACCTCTTCTTTGTGCGACTCGATGTAGATGCACCAGTCCGGGCATTCTCGAGCGCAGAGCATGCAACTGGTGCAGTTCTCGGCGAGCAGCGCGATCACCCCCCGGCTGCGCGGCGGTAGATCCGGTTTCACGTCCGGGTACTCGGCCGTGTGCGTGGGCCGCATCAGCGCGCGGGCAGTGGTGGCCAGGCCGGTCACCAGCCCCCGGCCCAGGCCCTGGCCAGAACCGTGCCGATGCCCCCCGGAACGCGGGTCCGACACACCCTGCTCATTGGTCACGTAGAGCATCCTGCCGTGCCCAAGGGTGGTAAAGCGATGTGCCCCTCCGGTCAATCTCGGGCCGGATCGCTCGATGCGCACCGGAACCGGCGTAACGGTCGGTTCAGCAGGCATCTCCCGAAACGGCGGGCGGCTCGGTGGAGCCCTTGCAATGACGTAACCTGACAGCTAGGGACGTGACGAGCATTCGGCGTCCGGGTCGGCCATTCGGTCGACCGGTCGGTGCCTTCCGGCCCTGGTGAGGCGATCCGAATGGAATCCGGGACAGAGCACGAAGACACTTCCACCCGACATGCGTACCGCACGGTGGCCGGCTACCAGATGGACGACCGGAAGCTCCTGCTCCGCGGTGGCATTTACGACGGACAGACCTGGACCGGCGTGGTCGCGGTGGGCAAGCGGGTGTTCTGCGGCGGCGACGCGCCCTGGTCACCGACCGGGGTGTACATCGTGACCGACGAGATCGTCACGAACGACGCCGGCGAACCGGCGAACGTCGCCGTCCCTGCGTTCGCCTAGCGTCCTCCGCCCTGCACGGCGATCATGGGCGAAGTGGTCACCAGAAACTGGTGGCCACTTCGCACGCCGCAGGCGAGCTTCCGAGGGAGGTAGTGGACGGGCGAACGGCGAGCGTGTAGTAAAACAAGCCTCGCACGACGTCGAACTGAACGTTCAGCCACTGGCGGCCGTGGATGTGTTCAGGTATGGACATCAACCGAGGAGCCGGTATGGGCAGTGGCGAGCGGCACACCGGTGCCCGATCGGTCGCTCAAGGCACTCGACCTGGCCGGGCTTCAGTCCGCCGTCGACGCTCGGCAGCCCTGCTGGTCACCGCGCTGGTCACGATTTTCGCCTCGGTGACCGCCCTCGCCTCGACCAGCCACGCTTCGACCAGCCACGCTTCATCCGCCCTCGCCTCGACCAGCCTGGCTTCGACCGGGGCAGCCGCCGCTGACCAGGCTAAGCCGACCAAGGTGACGTTCACCGTCGGCATCCTGAACGATGTCGACTCGCTGAACCCGTTCACCGGCGTCGTGGCCGAGTCTCGCGAGATCTGGCAGACCATGTACGACACCCTGACCATTCCGTCCGCCAAGAACTTCACCCCCACTGCCGGGCTGGCCACCAAGTGGAAAACTTCGGCGGACGGCCTGACCTGGACCTACACGATCCGCTCCGGGGTCAAGTGGTCGGACGGCGTCGCGTTGACCGCGCAGGACGTCGCCTACACGTTCAACCGGCTACTCAAGGGCTCGTACGAGCAGGTCAACTACGGCACCTACATCGCCAACCTCAGGACCGTGACCGCGCCGAACAAGACCACCGTGGTAATGAAGACGAAGACTCCGAGCCCGAGCATGCTCCGCCTGCCGGTCCCGATCCTGCCTGCGCATGTCTGGTCCAAAATCGGCTCGGAGAAAGTGGAGTCGTACAAGAACGAGGTCGATGCGGTGGGCTCCGGCCCGTTCGTGCTGGCTGAGCGAAAGGCCGGTCAGAGCATCCGGCTGACCGCGAATCCGAACTACTGGGGCGGCGCGCCGAAGATCGACGAATTGGTCTACCAGGTCTACGGCGGTGCCCCAGCGCTCGCCAGAGCCTTGCAGAACGGTGAGGTCGACTTCGCCGACAACCTCGACGCCGAGGCCTGGCGAACGCTGCGAAACGCCCCCGGGGTCAAGACGTCGGCGGGCACCTACGTCGGTTTCGATGAACTGGCCTTCAACACCGGCGCGGCGCTCGCCAACGGGACGCCGATCGGCGACGGAAACCCGGCGCTGAAGGACAAGAAGGTGCGCCAGGCGCTGAGCTACGCGATCGACCGCGACACCCTCGTCAAGGAGGTGCTGGACGGTAACGGCAGCAGCGGCGACTCCGTCATCCCGGCCGCCTACACCGAACTGCACCAGAAGCCCTCGTCGGTACGCACGTTCAACCTCGCCAAGGCCAGGCGGTTGCTGACCGCGGCCGGGTACCCGGTGGGCGCGAACGGCAAGCGCAAGACCCCCGGTGGCCAGCCGTTGACGCTGCGGATCTACGTCCGGCAGGAATCCGCGCCGTCGCAACAAGCCGGCCGGCTGATCCAGGGCTGGTTCGGGGATCTCGGCATTCCGGTCGCGCTGCGGGTGCTCACCGAGACCGACCTGACCGATCAGATCGGGCAGGGCACCTACGACATGTTCGAGTGGGGCTGGGTGGTGGAACCCGATCCGGACCACCTGCTGTCCTCGTTCACCTGTGCCAAGCGCTCGTTCCAGGACGGCGGGCAGGTATTCGGCAGCCTCTCGGACTCGTTCTACTGCAACCCCCGCTACGACCGGCTCTACGCCGCGCAGGCACGACAGATCAAGCCGGGCAAGCGCGCCGCGACCGTGCGAAAGATGCAGCAATTGCTGTACGACGACGCGCCTTACGTCGTCCTCTATGACTATGACAACCTGCAGGCCCACTCCACCCGGTTCACCGGCTTCGTCGCCCAGCCCGCACCGGACGGCGTCCTGCTGTTCCAGTTCGGCGCGTGGAGCTACCTGAAGGTCGAGCCGGTCAGCGCGCCCTCGGCGACGAAGCCATCGGCTGCGGCGACCGAATCGGACGACGGCGGTGGGCTGAAGCGAATCGTGGTCGGCGCGATCCTGGCCGTCCTGGCCCTGGCCGCACTGGATCAGGTCCGCCGCCGCCGTCGGAGCCCCCGGGTAGTGTGATCCAATGCAGGACGGGGCTAGCCGGTCAACGCTGGACCGGTCAACGCTGGACCGGTCAACGCTGGGCCCGCGGCGTCACCGGTTGCGGCAGCCCGAGTTCCCGGGCGGCATGCTCGTCCGCCCAGAGCGCGGCTCGACCCCGCGACAAGGTGCCCCGAACTTGCGAGGCGACGGCCAGCCCATCGAGCACGACCGCGATCCGCAACGCGGCGTCCTGCGGGCTGTCGGTCTGGAACTCGCCGGCCGCCACTCCCTCGGCCACCAGCCGCTGCAACCCGCCCCGCCAGCGCGCATCGTTGCGGCGGCAGACTTCCCGAATCTCATCGGTGTACAGGCCTTCGGCCCAGGCATCGATATCCCTGGACCAGCCCTCGGCGTTGCCGGAGGGTTGGTACAAGCGGAGCACGGTACGCAGCCGTTCGACGTGCGTTCCGGGCCCGGCAATAGCCTCTTCCATCGCGGCCAGATCTCGCTCCGACGCCATCGCGAACGCCTCGGAGAGCAACCGCTCCTTGGAATCGAAATGGTAGAAAATCAGCCCGGCGCTGATTTTGAGTTCGGCGGCGACATCGGCCACTCGAGCCCGGGCAAACCCCATGCGCGACACCACGGTCGCCGCGGCACGGAGGATCTCCTCGCGCCGAACATCTGCCTGCTGCCGCCCCATTCCGCAGACCTTACTGCGAAGCGAGACCTGGAACTTTTCTGCGGAGGCGGAAATGACCACGCGCGATGCCGTTCATGCCCCGATTGACAGTGCCGAACTGGCCCGAAGCCTGCGACCCTTCGGCTATTCGACAATGCTCCCAGCCGCCGCCTACACCGATCCGGCGGTGTTCGACTGGGAGCAGCGACATGCCTTGGCCGGATCCTGGGTCTGCCTTGGCCGGGACGACGAACTACTCACCGCCGGGGTGCGGCAGCAAGCGTTCAGCATCGGTGGCATCCCGGTACTGCTGACCCGATCCGACCAGCCAGAAGCGTCGAACCCGCAGCTCAGAGCCTTTGCCAACACCTGCCTGCACCGTGGCCACGAACTCCTGGCGGAGGGTTGCTCGGCTGGCTCCCGTTCGATGGTGTGCCCCTACCATGCCTGGAGCTACGGCCTCGACGGGCGATTGATCGGGGCGCCACAAATGCGTTCGGTATCCGGTTTCGACCCAACCGAGATGTCTCTCGTGGAACTGCCGCTGGCCCGCTGGCAAGGTTGGGTCCTGGTCAACGCAACCGGCACGGCGGCCCCGATAGCGGAGCATCTCGGTGCTCTCGACCAACTGGTGGCGCCCTATCAGCCGGCCGAACTGCGGCTCGGCGGACGGCATGCGTACACCCTTGCGGCGAATTGGAAAGTGATCGTCGAGAACTATCACGAGTGTTATCACTGCCCGCTGATTCACCCGGAACTGTGCGCGGTGACTCCGCCGGATTCCGGTGACAACTACGACCTGCCCGGCGCCTGGGTGGGTGGGTCGATGGACCTGCGGGACGACGCCGAAACGATGTCGATGGACGGGCGCAGCCTGGGCGTGCCGATCACCGGTGCCGATCCACGCCGGGTGCTCTACCTCGGGCTGTTTCCCAATCTGCTGCTGTCGCTGCATCCGGATTACCTGATGACCCACCGGATGGTTCCGCTGTCGGCAGACCGGACGTCGGTCGAATGCTCCTGGTATTTCCCGCCGGCCGCGTTCGACGTTCCGGGCTTCGACCCGGCCTACGCGATCGACTTCTGGGACGTGACCAACCGCGAGGACTGGGCGGCCTGCGAGTCGGTGCAGCGCGGTCTCTCCTCGCCGCACTTCCGGCCGGGCCCGCTCGCCCCCGGTGAGGACGCCGTCCACCAATGGGTGACGATGATCGGCCGGCTCTACCAAGGGCTGCCCGGTGCGGAGAATCCCGGCCCTCGGTAGGGCCGGTGAGCAATCATGGATCCGTGACGACGCCGGTGATCCTCGTGGTGGAGGACGAGCCCGTGATCGCCGAACTGCTGCGGAGCTACCTGGCTCGAGATGGTTTCGAGGTCCGAGTCGCGACGGACGGCGAGAGCGGGCTGACCGCGATCGCGCATCATCGTCCAGCTGCGGTGATCTTGGACGTCGGGCTTCCCGGCATCGACGGCACCGAGGTCTGCCGGCGATTGCGAGCGGACCGGAACTGGACCCCGGTGCTGTTCGTCACCGCCCGGGACGACGAGGTGGACCGGGTGCTCGGTCTGGAGCTGGGTGCCGACGACTACGTGACCAAGCCGTTCAGCCCGCGCGAGGTGGTGGCCCGGGTCCGGGCGGTCCTGCGCCGGCGGCAGCCGGACCCGGACTCCGAGCGGCTTCAGATCGGCCGGCTGACCCTGGACCCCAGCACCCGCCGAGCGGACGCCGCCGGTGCCCCGGTCGAACTGACCACCACGGAGTTCGACTTGCTGCTGCACCTGATGCGCCGACCGGGCCGGGTCTGCCCGCGAGACGAGCTCCTGGCCGATGTCTGGGGCTACCCGGCGGGGACGCCGACCCGGACCACCGACGTCCACATCGCTCAACTGCGCGCCAAGCTCGGGGACGTCGTCCGGCTGCGGACGGTGCGTGGCGTCGGTTACTCGATCGAGCCGTGACCCGCACGCTGATCGGCCGGATCGTCGCGCTGGCGATGCTGGTCGCGCTCGCCAGCGTGGCGATCACCGGTGTCGCGATGTTCGGCCTGTTCCGGCAGGGGGCCACCGAAGCCGCGCGGGCGGCGCTGGCCCGGGACGCGGACACCGTCGCCGCGACCACCGCGGACATCGAGCAGCGTCGCACTCAGCGGGCGCGGCGGATCCGGACGCTGGCCCTGCAACAGGTCCTGAGCAGCCGCCAGATCACGCTGGGCACCGCAGACCCAGGTGACACCGCCGCGACCGCCGGTCTGACCGCGCCGCTCACCCTCGCCGACGCCAAGTCCGTGCTGCGAACGGGTTCGCTGAGCACCGAGCGAGCAACCGACCAGGGAACCTGGCTGATCGAGGGGCGAATCAGCGGCACCACCGCCGTGCTGCTCGCCCAGCCCCTGAACCGGGCGGTGGCCGACTCCGCCCCCGGTGGTGAGCGGTTGGTGATCCCGCTGATCCTCGGGCTGCTCGGCGGCGGTCTGGCAGGGCTCGTGCTGGCCCGCCAGATCGGGGCTCCGCTGGCCCAGCTGGCCTCGGCCGCACGAGAGCTCTCCGGCGGGGACCGCACGGTGCAGGTGTCGACGGCGGGGCCCCGCGAGGTGGTCGAGGTGGCGCAGGCGCTGAACGAACTCGCCGCCGCCCTGGGCGAGAGCGAGGCCCGGCAGCGGCAGTTCCTGATGAACGTCTCGCACGAACTGCGCACCCCGTTGACGGCGGTCACCGGGTACGCCGAAGGTCTGGCGGAGGGCGTGATCACCGGCGCGGAGGTGACTGGCGCGGCCCAGGTGATCCAGGCCGAGGCGGCACGCCTGGATCGCCGGGTGGAAGACCTGCTGGCACTGGCTCGAATGGAAGCGGACGACTTCCGGCTCCAGATCGCGCCGGCCGACCTCACCGAGCTGGTTCGGGCCGCCGGGCTGGCTTGGCGGCCCCGGGCGCAGCGCGTCGGGATCGGGTTGTGGCTGGAAACCCCGGAGACACCGTTGATCATCGCAACCGATGCGGAACGGGTCCGCCAGGTGCTCGACGCCCTGGCGGACAACGCGCTCCGGGTGCTGTCCGCCGGCGAGAGCCTGACCTTCGGCTGCGGCAGTGACGGCGAGGCCGCCTGGATCGAGGTGTACGACGACGGCCCCGGGCTGGCCGAGGAAGAACTTGCGGTCGCCTTCGAACGCGGGCGGCTGACCGAGCGGTACCGCGGCGACCGGCCGGTCCGCAGTGGCCTCGGGCTGGCGTTGGTGGGTGAGCTGGCCCGGCGGCTGGGTGGACGGGCGGTGGCTCGATCCCGGCCGGAGCGCGGCGTCAGCTTCGCGGTGTTCCTTCCGCTGCCGGGCTGAGCCCGAACACTCCCCGTACATTCCACGAACTCGCCGGCCACCGGCCCCCGGCAGCCTGGTTCGTGCGGCCCTCCCGGCTTGGGTGGGCCGCACCAGAACTCGCTACACCGGGAGTCTTCGATGAACCTCATCACCATGCTGACCGCCACCGGCCTGGCCGCCGGCCTCGCCTTCACCGGTGCCGTCTCCAGCCAGGCCGCGGGCCCGGGCGTCACGCTGCCGCCCGGCGGCGAGTTGGAGCACCGAGTCACCCGGTTCTGCGCTCGGGTGCCCGACCTGCTGAAGCGGGCCGATCAGGCCCAGACCCGGATTTCCGGCGACGCCACCACCAAGGGTTCGCTGGAGTGGCTGAAGGCCCGGCAGGCCGATGCCGAGTCCCACGACCGCGACCGGATGGCGGCCCGGATCGAGCGCAGGATCGAGCGACGCACCGACCGCCTCGCGGCGCTGCCCGAACGGACCAAAAATCTGACCGCCGCGCAGGACGAATGCGCCACCCTGGACCTGCCTGCGCCGAGCGGATCGTAGGTCGAGCCCGGACACCACCGCCGAGGTTGGGTCCGGTCGGTGCGAAGATGCGCCGGTGATTCCTTTTGTCTGGTCTGACGCGGTACTGCTGCATGACCCTCGGCATGAGGTTCGGATGGGCCGAGAAGTGCCGGCCGCCGAGTCTCCCCGCCGGGCGGTGGTGATCCGGGAGGCGCTGCTGGCCGCAGGGCATCCCGAAGTGGCGGCCGTGGCGCACGACGACGAGACGCTGCTCGCCGTCCATGAACCGGGTCTGCTGGAGTGGCTCCGCGGGGCATCCCAAGCCTGGGACGACGGTTCGTACGCCGAACTGGTGGGGCAGGACCGGGTGGTGCCGGGGATCTTCCCGACGCCGATGATGACCGCTGGCATGCCGTGGCGCTATCCGTCCGCCCCGCACGCACGGGCCGGAGTCTGGTGCTACGACACGATGACCGAGGTCGGACCCGGGACGTGGGACGCGGCCAGAGCGGCGGTGGACGTCGCGCTGACCGCAGCCGACCTGGTGGCCTCCGGTCCGGCGAAGGCTGTCTACGCGCTCTGCCGACCGCCCGGCCACCATGCCGCTCCGGCCGGGTTCGGTGGATCCTGTTACCTCAACAACGCCGCCTGTGCCGCCCAGCGGCTGAGTGCTCTCGGCCGGCGGGTCGCCGTGATCGATGTCGACGCGCATCACGGCAACGGCACCCAGGCGGTGTTCTGGCAGCGCCCCGACGTCT
>Ga0326721_10000688_pt1 | contig 10417 bp, 9 predicted proteins | sample SGPome_FD_203951 | JGI IMG/M metagenome (GOLD analysis project Ga0326721, IMG submission 203951) | Soil microbial communities from Southern Great Plains, Lamont, Oklahoma, United States - SGP_1_2016 | ecosystem: Engineered > Artificial ecosystem > Soil microcosm > Unclassified | place: USA...
CGCCGCCGGCCGGCTTCGGCAGCGGCTGCTCCCTCAGGGTCAGCTTCGGCAGCGGTTGCTCCCTCGGGGTCCGCTCCGGCAGCGGCTGCTCCGGCTGAGCCCGCGGCGGTCGCCGTGCCCGCCGGCGGCCGGCACCTGGTCGCCACCTCGGTCATCTCGCCGGTGGTCCGCAAGCTGGCCCGCGAGCGCGGCATCGACCTCGCGCACGTGCGGCCGTCCGACCCGTCCGGGGTCATTCGCCGTTGCGATATCGAGGCATTCGCGTCGGCGGACGCCACGCCCCAGGTTGCCCCCTCGCACGCCCCGGCGCCCTCGTCGCGGTCCGGTGTGGAGCGGGTGCCGCTGGTCGGGCTGCGCAGGACGATGGCCGACAAGCTCAGCCAGTCCCGGCGGGAGATCCCGGAGGCGACGGTCTGGGTCGACGTCGACGCGACCGGCCTGCTCGACGCCCGCCAGGCGTTGAACGCCGCCCGGCCGGACGAGCCGGTGACCGTGCTCGCCCTGCTGGCCCGGTTCTGCGTGCTCGGCCTGCGGCGTTACCGCGAGCTGAACAGCCGGATCACCGCCGATGCCGTCGAGATCCTGCCCGACATCAACCTCGGCTTCGCCGCCCAGACGCCGCGCGGGCTGATGGTGCCAGTGGTTGCCCAGGCCCAGTCCCTGACCACCCGGCAGCTGTCCGCGGCGCTCACCGCCCGCACCGAGGCCGCCCGGGCCGGCTCGCTGACCCCGGCCGAGCTGACCGGCGGCACCTTCACCGTCAACAACTACGGCGTCTTCGGCGTGGACGGCTCGGCCGCGATCATCAACCACCCCGAGGTCGCGATCCTCGGTCTCGGCCGGATCATCGACCGGCCCTGGGTGCACGACGGGTCGCTGGCGGTGCGCAAGGTCAGCCAGCTGACCCTGGCCTTCGACCACCGGGCCTGCGACGGCGGGGTGGCCGGCGGGTTCCTCCGGTTCGTGGCCGACTGCATCGAGAACCCGGTGACCGCGCTGGGCGAGTTGTAGATCGTCGGGGGCAGCCAGGCGGGCCAGACGCCGCGGTGCGAGACTCAGCCGGTGACTCCACCGCGCCCTGATCTCACTGCCTTCATCGCCGGACTGCCCAAGGCCGAGTTGCACGTGCACCACGTCGGCTCGGCGTCGCCGCGCATCGTCGCCGAGCTTGCCGCCCGCCACCCCAGCTCCGGCGTGCCGGCCGACGTGGACTCCCTCGCCGACTACTTCACCTTCTCCGACTTCGGGCACTTCATCGAGGTTTACCTTTCCGTGGTCGACCTGATCCGCGACGCCGACGACGTCCGGATGCTGACCTATGAGGTCGCCCGGGAGATGGCGGCGCAGCAGATCCGCTATGCCGAGCTGACCATCACGCCGTACTCGTCGGTGCGCCGCGGCATCGCCGCCGAGGCGTTCCTGGAGGCGATCGAGGATGCCCGGTCGGCCGCGGAGCGGGAACTCGGGATCGTCCTGCGGTGGTGCTTCGACATCCCTGGCGAGGCCGGCCTGCCCGCGGCGGCCGAGACGGCCCGGATCGCGACCGAGCTGACACCCGACGGCCTGGTCAGCTTCGGCCTCGGCGGCCCGGAGATCGGCGTGCCGCGCGCCCAGTTCGTACCCTACTTCGACGCGGCCCGGGCGATCGGGCTGCACAGCGTTCCGCATGCCGGCGAGACCACCGGCCCGGACACCGTCTGGGACGCCATCCGGCTGCTGGGCGCCGAACGGATCGGGCACGGCACGTCGGCTGTCCGGGACCCGGAGTTGCTGGCCTACCTGGCCCAGCGCCAGATCCCACTCGAGGTCTGCCCCACCTCCAACGTGGCGACCCGAGCCGTCGCCGAACTGGACCAGCACCCGCTGGCAGAGATGGCCGCCGCCGGCGTGCTGGTGACGATCAACTCCGATGACCCGCCGATGTTTTCCACCGATCTCAACACCGAATACGCGATCGCCGCCGAGCTGCTCGACCTCGATCGGACCGGCGTCGCCGCCCTGGCCGCCAACGCGGTCACCGCCTCGTTCGCGCCGGACGCGGTCAAGTCCCGGGTGCTTGCCGAGATCGAGGCCTACACCGCTCAGGCGATCTGAAGCTCGTCGGACTCGGGGAACCCGTCGACGGCTACGGGGAGAACGCCAACGAGCCCGGACCGGAAGTTGCCTCCGATCAGGGCTCGTGACGGGCAGCCGCGGCGCTTAGTCGGCCGGGCCGGACCCCAGGGTCACCGTGATGCTGTGACTCCGGCCGCTGCCGTCGGTGTAGCGCAGCCGGATCTGGTCCCCCGGCTTGTGGCCGGTCATCACGCTCGACAGCCCGCTGGCGCTGGTGATGGCGTCGCCGTCGACCCCGGTGATGAGGTCGCCGGCCCGCAGACCGGCTTTGGCCGCCGCCGAGCCGCTCACCACGCCGGCGATCGCCGCGCCGTCGCCCGGGCTGGCGGGCGAGAGCTGCACTCCGAGGAATGCCGGGTAGCCGAGGTGGATGGTGCTGCTGGCCTTTCCGGACTGGATCTGGCCGGCGATGCTGACTGCCTTGTCGATGGGGATCGCGTAGCCGGTGGTGGCGCCCGCGCCGAATCGGGCCGAGGACGCGGCGGTGTCGATGCCGATCACGGCGCCGGTGGCGTTGTCGTACAGCGGGCCGCCGGAGTCGCCGGCCTCGATGGCGGCGTTCACCTCGATCATGCCGGTCAGCCGCTCGGTATTGCCGCCGTTGGCATCGCTGGCGGTGAGGGACTGGTCCAGCGCGGTCACGGTGCCCGGCGCGGCGGTCGGGGTGCCGCCGGCGCCGCCGGCGTTGCCCACCGCGGTGACGGCGTCGCCGACTGCCACCCCGTCCGCGTCGCCGAGCTTGGCGGTCGCCAGCCCGCTGGCGTCCTTGAGCCGCAGGACCGAGACGTCGTCGCTGGGGTCGGTGCCCACCACCGTGGCGGGGTAGCTCCTGCCGGTGGCCACCACCGTCACCGTGATGGCCGTGGAGCCGTCGATGACGTGGTTGTTGGTCAGGATCACGCCATCGGAGCTGAGCACGATGCCGGTGCCGGCCGCCTTGCCCTCGCCGTAGTTGAGAGTGGTGGTGATGTTGACGACGCCGACCTGCTGGGCGGCGGTCGCCGGCCCGGTGGCCTGGGCGCCGCCGCCGGAGCCGGGCACCCCGGCCCCGCCGCCCGGAAGGCCGCCGCCGGATCCGAAGCCATTGCCATCCGGCGGGGCCTGGCCGGCGCCGTCTCGCCCGAACGGGTTCTGGCTGGTCGGCGCGTTCAGCGCGGTCTGCTCGGACGACCCGTCGTTGGCCCGGTCGAGCGCCACTGCGATGCCGCCGGCCGCCAGGGCCGTGGCGGCCGCGGCGGCTACCGACCCGAGCAGCAGCCGCGAGCGGGGCTTCGCGGTGACCGGCGGGGTGGGCCAGACCTGCTGGCCCGGATACTGCTGGCCGGCGTACGGCTGGCCCGGATACTGCTGCTGGCCGGGGTGCTGGTGCGCCGCCGACCACGCCTGCTGGGCCGCGGTCGGCACGTAGTACGGCTGCTCCGACGGAGCGCCGGCAAAGCCGGACGGCGGACCGTACGGTGCATGCCCGTAGGCCAGATGGCGGTCCGGCGCCGGTGGCTGCCACATCGGCTGCGGGTCGGTGCTCTGCGCGACTGGCTGGTCGGCGGCGGGACGGCCGGGCTGCTCGGGCATGGATCGGTCGCTCACGCTGACCCCTTAAGTTCGCGTCGTCTGTAGCTGGTACGACACGAGCCAACCTTCGCGACCTCGCCGCTTGCTTTGAGATTCCGTAGGACTGGCTGTGAAAGCCGGGGGCGGTGGCACAGCGCCCTCCATCAGGAATCGCGTTTGGCCACCAGGGTCAGGACGTCGTAGGTGGCGACCAGCTCGTCGTCCTGGTTGCGGACGATCAGGTCCCACCGGACCTCGCCGTAGTTCTCGGTCTGGCGCGCCTTCTTCTCCTTGCAGGTCAGCTGGGCCCGGATCGAGTCACCCACCTTGACCGGCGTGATGAAGCGCAGGTTGTCCAGGCCGTAGTTGGCCAGCACCGGCCCGGAGGACGGTTCCACGAACAGCCCCGCCACCCGGGAGATCACGTAGTAGCCGTGCGCGACGATCCCGCCGAACAACGGGTTGCGCGCGGCGGCTTCGGGATCGGTGTGCGCGTAGAAGGAATCTCCGGTCAGGGCGACGAACGAGTCGATGTCCTCGGCCGTCACGGTGTGGCTGTCGGTGAACAGCACCTGCCCGATCGCCAGGTCTTCCAGATGCTTGCGGAACGGATGCTCGTCCTCGGTGACGGTCGGGGCCCCGGCCACCCAGCGGCCGGTGACGGCGGCCAGCGCCCGCGGCGAGCCCTGCACGGCGGTCCGCTGCATGTAATGCAGCACGCCCCGGATACCGCCCAGCTCCTCACCACCGCCGGCCCGGCCGGGGCCGCCGTGCACGAGCATCGGCAGCGGCGAGCCGTGGCCGGTCGAGGACCGCGCATCGTCGCGGTCGACCACCAGCATCCGTCCGTGGTGGGCGGCCGCGCCGAGCACGACCTCGCGGACGAAATCCGGGTCGTAGGAGTAGACCGAGCCCGCCAGGGACCCCTCACCCCGGGCCGCGAGCTCGACGACCTCGTCCACGCCCTGGTAGCCGATCAGCGTCGCCACCGGGCCGAACGGCTCGACGGTGTGCACCGACTCGGCGGTGGCGCTGCGGGCGCGCAGCACGGTCGGCGCCACGAAGGCCCCGGTGTCCGGCAGCGCCTTGGCGGCAGGTGAGTCCACGCCGCCGATCACCACGTCGGTATCAGGCGCGAGCTTCTGCAGGTTGGCCGCCAGTTGCTCGCGCTGCTCCAGGGTGGCCAGCGCGCCCATCGTGGTCCCCTCCGCGCGCGGGTCACCGACCACCACCTTGGCCAGCTTCGCCGTCAGCGCCTCGATCACCGGCTCCAGCTGGCCGGACGGCACGAATGCGCGCCTGATCGCGGTGCACTTCTGGCCGGCCTTGACGGTGATCTCGCGGGTCAGCTCGCGAATGAACAGGTCGAATTCCGGCTGGCCGGCGACCGCGTCCGGGCCGAGGATCGCGCAGTTGAGCGAGTCGGCCTCGGCGGTGAACTTGACCGACTCCCTGATCACCACGGGGTGCTGGCGCAACAGCCGGGCGGTGTCCGCCGAGCCGGTGAACGACACGACGTCCTGGCCGGTGAGGTGGTCGAGCAGGCCGTCGGGAGCGGCGCACACCAGCGAGATGGCGCCGGGTGGCAGCAGCTGGGACTCGACCATGTCGGCAAAGACCTGTGCCGTCAGGTAGGCGGTTTGCTCGGCGGGCTTGACCACCACCGGAACGCCGGCCAGGAAGGCCGGGGCGAACTTCTCCAGCATGCCCCAGACCGGGAAGTTGAAGGCGTTGATGAACAGCGCCAGCCCGTGCCTGGGGGTGTAGATGTGCTGGGCGACGAACGAGCCGTCCTTGGAGAACTGCTCGACCGGGCCGTCGAGGTAGACGCAGGAGTCGGGCAGCTCGCGGCGGCCCTTGGAGGAATAGGCGAACAGCACCCCGATGCCGCCGTCGACGTCGAACTTGGAGTCGAACAGGGTGGCGCCGGTGGCGAAGGACAGCGGGTAGTAGGCCGATTCCCGGCGGTCGTTGAGGTAGCTGGCCAGCTGCTTGAGGATCGCGGCGCGCTGGGTGAAGGTCAGCCGGCGCAGGGCCGGGCCGCCGACCGTCCGGGCGTGGTGGTAGGCCGCGGCCACGTCGACCGGCTCGGTGGACCACCGGGCCACCGGCTGGGAGGTCGACGCGTCGAGCAGCTCGAGGCCGCCGTCGGTGGGGGTGACCCACTGGTCACCGAGGTACGAACGCAGCAAGTCGGCCATCGGAAGGTCCCTTCGTCCTGGGGCGCCATGCGGGGTTCCGGCTCGTGGCGGCTTGCCACCGGCCAGACTCCCAGCATAGACTAACCGAACGATCATTCGGTTTTGAGGAGAGGTTATGGACGCCACCCGGCAGCAGGCTGACTTCGATGCCCTGATCGCCTCCGACGGCCGGGTCGAGCCCCGGGACTGGATGCCCGAGGGCTACCGCAAGACGCTGATCCGCCAGATCGCCCAGCACGCGCACTCCGAGATCATCGGCATGCAGCCGGAGGGCAACTGGATCACCCGGGCCCCGTCGCTGCGCCGCAAGGCGATCCTGCTGGCCAAGGTGCAGGACGAGGCGGGCCACGGCCTGTACCTGTACTCGGCCGCCGAGACACTGGGGATGAGCCGCGAGGAGATGCTGGACCTGCTGCACGCCGGCCGGCAGCGGTACTCCTCGATCTTCAACTACCCGACGCCGACCTGGGCCGATGTGGCCGCGATCGGCTGGCTGGTCGACGGCGCCGCGATCACCAACCAGGTGCCGCTGACCCGCTGCTCCTACGGCCCGTACGCCCGCGCCATGATCCGGATCTGCAAGGAGGAATCCTTCCACCAGCGGCAGGGCTTCGAGTCCCTGATGCAGCTGTCGAACGGAACTCCCGAGCAGCACGAGATGGCCCAGGACGCGATCAACCGGTGGTGGTGGCCGTCGCTGATGATGTTCGGCCCGCCCGACGACGACTCGCCCAACTCCGCGCAGTCCACCGCCTGGGGCATCAAGCGGTTCTCCAACGACGAGCTGCGCCAGCGCTTCGTCGACATCTGCGTGCCGCAGGCCGAGACGCTGGGGCTGACCCTGCCCGACCCGGACCTGGTGTGGAACGCCGAGCGCGGCCACTACGACTACGGCGTGATCGACTGGACCGAGTTCCAGCAGGTGCTCAAGGGCAACGGCCCGTGCAACCGGCAGCGGATCGCCACCCGGCGCCGGGCTCACGACGACGGCGCCTGGGTGCGCGAGGCCGCCGCTGCCTATGCGGCCAAGCAGCAGGCAGCGACGGTGACGGAGGCCGCGTGAGTACCGCGCTGACTCCGCTGTGGGAGGTGTTCGTGCGGCCCGCGCGCGGCACCAACCACGTGCACGTCGGCTCGCTGCATGCCGCCGACGCGACGCTGGCGTTGCAGAACGCCCGCGACCTGTACACCCGCCGAAACGAGGGCGTCTCGATCTGGGTGGTGCGCTCGGCCGACATCACCGCCAGCTCACCCGAGGAGAAGGACTCCTTCTTCGAGCCGTCGGCCGACAAGCCATACCGGCACCCGACTTTCTACACGATCCCCGAGGGCGTCGAGCACCTATGACGCAGAGCTCCGCACCGGCCAGCGCCGAGGTCGCCGGGTACGCCATCCGCCTCGGTGACGACGCGCTGATCCTGTCGCACCGGCTGTCGGAATGGTCAGCCCACGCGCCGCAGATCGAAGAGGACATCGCGCTGGCGAATATCGCTCTCGACCTGCTCGGCCAGGCCCGCTCGCTGCTGACCTACGGCGGCTCGTTCAGCGGCCGCTCCGAGGACGACCTGGCCTACCTGCGCGAGGAGCGCCAGTTCACCAACCTGCAGCTGGCCGAGCTGGAGAACGGCACCTTCGCGGTCACCATGGTGCGGCAGCTGCTGTTCTCCTGCTACCAGCACGAGCTCTACCGCGACCTGGAATCGTCCCGGGACGCCCAGCTGGCCGCGATCGCCGCCAAGGCCGTCAAGGAGGTGGCCTACCACGTGGAGCACGCCAGCACCTGGATCCTGCGGCTGGGCGACGGCACCGAGCTGAGCCATGACCGTACCCAGGCCGCCCTTGAGGGGGTTTGGCCTTACAGCCACGAGATGTTCGCCGACGACGAGCTGGCCCGGCGGATCGCTGACCTCGGCGTCGGCCCGCTGCCGTCGGGCTTGCGGCCGGCCTGGCTGGGAACGGTCCAGGGCATCCTCACCGAGGCGACCCTGACCCTTCCCGACGATGACTGGAAGCCCACCGGGGGCCGCGCGGGCCTGCACACCGAAGGTTTCGGCTACCTGCTGGCCGAGATGCAGCACCTGCACCGGTCCCATCCCGGAGCCCGGTGGTGACGGCCATGGTGACGACCGAGTCCGCCCTCGAACGGCTGGCCGCGCTGCGGCTGGCCGCCGCGGCGGTTCCGGACCCCGAGATACCGGTGCTGACCATCGCCGACCTGGGCATCCTGCGCGACGTCCGGTTCGCTGCCGACGGCCGGCCCGAGGTGGTGCTGACCCCGACGTATTCGGGCTGCCCGGCCACCGAGGCCATCCGCGCGGACGTGCTGGCCCAGACCCGCGAGGTCGATCCGCAGACCCGGGTGGTCATCGAGCTGGCGCCGGCCTGGACCACCGACTGGATCACCGACGAGGGCAAGGCCAAGCTGCGCGACTACGGCATCGCCCCGCCACGGCCGACGAGAGCCGGCCCCGTCCCGGTTCAGCTCGGCAGCAGGCCGGCCGTGCGTCCGGCGGCCACCGACGCGGCCCGCTGCCCGCGGTGCGACTCCGCCGACACCGAGCTGATCAGCCAGTTCGGCTCCACACCGTGCAAGTCGCTGCGCCGCTGCCGAAGCTGCGCCGAGCCCTTCGACGAATTCAAGTCGCTGTGAGCGGCTTCCACTCCCTCGCCGTCGCCCGGGTCGAGCCGCTCACCGGCCAGGCCTGCGCGGTGCACTTCGCCGTGCCGGCCGAGCTGCGCGACGAGTACGCCTTCGCTCCGGGCCAGCACCTGACGCTGCGCCTGCCCGCCGGTGACCAGGAGGAGCGCCGCACCTACTCGATCTGCTCGACGCCCGCCGACCTGGCCGAGCGCGGCGCGCTGCGGATCGGGGTCAAGCGGATCCCGAACGGGCTGTTCTCCGGCTGGCTGACCGGCGAGCTGCAGCCGGGCGCGGCGATCGAGGTGATGACCCCGGCCGGTCGGTTCGGCACCCCGGTCGCGCCGGCGAACGAGCGCCACGTCTGTTGCCTGGCGGCGGGTTCGGGAATCACCCCGGTGTTGTCGATCGTCACCTCGATCCTGCGCGCCGAGCCCGCCAGCCGGGTCACCCTGATGTACGGCAACCGCACCTCCAACGACGTGATGTTCCTGGAGGAGCTGGCGGATCTGAAGAACAGCTACCCCAGCCGGTTCACCCTGCTGCACGTGCTGTCGGCCGAACCGCAGCTGTCGGACCTGCTGACCGGCCGGATAGACGAGGACAAGATCACCATCCTGCTGGACGGCCTGTGCAAGGACGCCGACGAGTGGTACCTGTGCGGCCCGCTCGGCCTGGTCTCGACCGCCCGCGCCGCGCTGGTGGCCGGCGGCGTGCCTGCCGCCGCCGTGCACTCGGAGCTCTTCTACGTCGGCGACGAGCCACCGGAGCTGGCTGCCCCGGCCCCGCCAGAACATGCGGCGACCGAGCGCAGCCAGGTGACGGTGACCCTGTCCGGCCGGACCTCCACCATTCCGGTCGGCTACACCGGCCCGAGCATCCTCGATGCGGTGCTGGCCAGCCGGCCGGACGCGCCCTACGCCTGCAAGGGCGGTGTCTGCGGCACCTGCCGGGCGATGGTGACCGCCGGCTCGGTCTCGATGACCCGCAACTACGCCCTGGAGCCGGAAGAGCTGGCCGCCGGGCTGGTGCTCGCCTGCCAGTCCCATCCGGTGACGCCCGAGGTCAGCCTGCGGTTCCAGTGACCGCGGCAGACCGTCCCCGGATCGAGGGCCCGCTCCACTAGCCTTGGCCGAATGGACGTCAAGGGCGCGGTTCCGATCGGCGGGCAGCCGGTCGAGCAGATGGTCAACGTCCGCCGTCCGCGCTCGGTCATCGCGTTCGCCTGCTGGTTCGCCCTCGGGGTGGGAGTGGCTTACCTGGGCTTCCTGATCGTCGAGAAGCTGCGCACCATCCTGTACCTGCTGGCGTTCTCGCTGCTGATCGGCGTGACCCTCGACCCGCTGATCGGCTTCCTGCAGCGGCGCGGGATGCGCCGATCGGTTGCCGCGCTGCTGACCTGGCTCGGAGTCGTGGTGCTGCTGACGACCCCGATCGTGCTGGCGGTGAACGCCGCCAGCACCCAGCTGCCGGCGCTGATCAAGTCTGCCCCCGAGCTGATCCGCAACGCCGAGAGCCATCTGGGCGTGCTCGGCGACCGGCTGGCTGCCGCCACCGACTCACCGACCCGCGGCTCGATCAACCCGACCGAGGTCCTCGACTACGTCCTGACCGGCGGCGCGCTGCTGTTCACCGCGGTGACCGACATCGTGGTGGTGGCGTTCCTGTCGCTGTACTTCGCCATCGAGCTGCCGCACCTGCGGGAGCTGGCACTCAAGGCGGTGCCGGCGTCCCGCCAGGTGCGCACCGCCCGCATCCTCGACGAGCTGACGCTGCTGGTCGGACGGTTCATGCTCTCCACGGTGCTGATCGCCATGCTGTTCGGGCTGGGCACCACGCTCTGGTCCTTGGCCTGGGGCATCCCCTACGCGGTGCTGCTGGGCGCGCTGGTGACCGTGCTGTCGCTGGTTCC
>Ga0326721_10000689_pt1 | contig 10409 bp, 10 predicted proteins | sample SGPome_FD_203951 | JGI IMG/M metagenome (GOLD analysis project Ga0326721, IMG submission 203951) | Soil microbial communities from Southern Great Plains, Lamont, Oklahoma, United States - SGP_1_2016 | ecosystem: Engineered > Artificial ecosystem > Soil microcosm > Unclassified | place: USA...
CTACCGAATAGCCTTGCCCACCAAAACGGCGGCGCTCCCCCAGCAGTGCCGCAGGCGCAGCTGGGCGCTCAGTTTGTCCAAGGCGTCCGAATGCAGCTCGATCACCAACGTCGCCGCGGCCAGCTGACTCCCCACCGGAACGGCACAGAAATGCCCCAGCACGTAGGGAAACCGAGGGGAGCCCTCGGCTGAGAGATAGCGCAACGCGGCGGTCGGCCGCAGTACCGGATGGCTGGGCAGCGCGCTGCCGTAGTGGGTGACGGCGACCGGCGACGTCACCGGTCGCCCTGCCATTCCCAGCGCCTCGGCGGTGATCTCAGCGGGCGCCAGTTCCGCGAGACACCGGTTGATCTCCAGCACCTGCTGGAGCTCGATGGTGTGGGTGGTTGCTGCGGGTAGGTGGCGGTGCGGCATGGCGATCCTCCGGTGCGGGAGTCTCGGACTCTGGCCGAGCTGGCAGTCCCGAAGAGCCTCCCCGGGAGATGATCCGATTTTGTTCGCCCGCACCGGGCGGCACCTTCGCGGTTTTCCGCAGATTCTCGCGGGTTTCCCGCAAACTCCTGAGCCTCCGCGACGCCTAGTCTGGCCAGGTGGATGTGGACATCAGGTGGCGGATCGTGCTCGCGGACGACCATTCGATGGTTCGGGCCGGATTGAAGGCGCTGGTGGGCGCCGACCCTCGGTGCAGCGTGGTCGGTGAGTCCGGGACTCTCGCCACCCTCCGCACGGTGATCACCGAAACCAGCGTCGACCTGATCGTGCTGGACATCGCGCTGGGCCGGGAGAACGGCCTGGACGCGATCCCGGAGTTGCTGGCGCTCCAGCCGCAGCCTCGGATCGTGGTCCTGACCATGCACGATGACCCCGCTTTCGCTCGTGAGGCGCTCCGCCTCGGCGTCCATGGCTACCTGCTGAAGGAAGCCGCCGCCGAGGAGTTGATCCGAGCGATCGAGGTGGTGATGGCCGGCGGCACCTACCTGCATCCGCAACTGGGCGCGCAGTTGGCCCGGCACCAGGCGCCGACGGCGCAGCGGCTGACCGAACGCGAGCGCGAGGTGCTGCGCCTGCTGGTCCGGGGGCATACCAATGCCCAGATCGCCCAGGAGCTGTTCATCAGCTTGCGTACGGTGGAAGCTCATCGGGCCGGCCTGCGCGCCCGGCTCGGCGCGAACAACCGCGCCGAGCTCGTCGAGGCTGCCCGAAAGCTCGGGCTGTTGATGTGAGGAGCAACCGGAAGGGAGCCCATCGGGTCAAGACGCCGAGCCGGGTCAGCCTGCGAGTCCAGCTGCCGCCGAGTCGAACGCTGGCCTCGGCGCTGACCGGGATCGGGCTCGCGTTGTCCAGCGTGAGTATTGCGATGGAACTGACCGACGCCGAACCCCGGTTCCAGTTATGGGTCAGCGCTGTCGCCGGGGCAGCCTTCCTGATCGCCATCCCGCTGGTGCACGGCGGCGAGGATCAGGTCCTGACCGGTCGGGCCCGATTGCTGGTCGGGGCCGGATGCACGGCCGTGCTGGCGGTGATCGGGCTGTGGCGGGCCACCGATCGGGCCCAGCCGGCGGTGCTACTGCTCCTGGTTCCGGCGCTGCTGCTCTTCGTCACCGCCGTGGTCGCGATCCGCGAAGCCGGTCGCACCAGCCACGCCCGTCGAGTCAGTCAGCTCAGGTCACGCTTCCAGGGGCAGGAGAGCGAGCGCCGACGGTGGGCTCAGGAACTGCACGACCAGACCCTGCAGGACCTGGCCGCCATCGAACTGCGACTGGCGAGCCTGGCCAACACCCAGGACTCGCAGGCCCTGGCGGCCGGCGTCCAGGAAGCCCGAGGGATGGTGCGCGAACAGATCCGGGTCCTTCGACACCTGATCACCCAGATGCGCCCGCTGGCCCTCGACACTCTGGGGCTGGCGGCTGCCGTGCAGGACCTGGCTCGACGTTCGGACGGCAGCGGTGACGGTCTGCCCACCGAGCCCGGTGCGGTCCGGATCACCTGCGACGTCACCGCGCTCCCGCTCGACCTGGCACCGGACGTGCAGGTGGCCATCTACCGGATCATCCAGGAAGCTCTGTCGAACGCCCTGCATCACGCGGCGTGCAGCACCATCACCGTGACCGCCGCCATGGTGGGCTCCGATCTGGAAGTCACGATTCAGGACGACGGTATTGGTCTGTCGGCCACCGACTCGCCACCGGACTCCAAGCCGCCGTCCTTCGGTCGGCTCGGGATGAAAGAACGCGCGGACGCGATTGCTGGTCAGCTGACCTGGTCCACCCCGGCCGAGGGCGGAACGCTTGTCAGATTGCGGGTTTCCGCGCGCTATGCGGAATCTGGCAGCGACGCCGAGCGGCTGGAGGAGCGGTAATTCCGGGCCGCCGACTCGAGGCCGGCGTACACTCCGTCGGCATGGTTGACGCTGCGAAATCCGGCGCCGCTGTGCGGCGGGCCGCCGTTGTCGATGCCGGTGCCATCGGTCAGCTCTTGTCCGACTTCAATCGCGAGTTCGACGAGCCCTCGCCGTCACCGCTCGAGTTGGCCGAGCGCTTCCGTTGGCTGCTCACCAACGACGACACCATGGTCCTGCTCGCCGGGTCCGGCCCGGACGGCTTGGCCGTGCTGCGCTTTCGCCCGTCGCTGTACAGCCAGAACCTGGAATGCTATCTGGCGGAGCTCTACGTCGTCCCGGCCCGCCGCGGTGCCGGGATCGGTCGACAGTTGATGGAATCCGCTCTGGCGCACGCCCGGCAACACGGTGCCGACCACATGGACCTGGGCACCAGCGAGGACGACGTCGCCGCCCGGGCACTGTACGAGAGCCTCGGTTTCGTCAACCGCGAGCACCCACCGCACGGCCCGATCACCTACTTCTACGAACGCGAACTCTGACGGCGTCAGCCTTCGAGGCCGAATACTCGGATGACGCGGGGGCCGGTGGCATGGTTGGTTAGCGGAGTGCTCGAACTAGCCCAGACTCTGAACGACGCCACCCTTGCCTCGATCGCCGACCTGGAACGGCGGGTGATCGAGGCCGACGGCGGGCGACTCAAGCTGGAGTGGGGGGTGCTCCGCAGCCGCTCCGGGCACCGGGTCGAGGATCTGCTGTGGTGGGACGGCGACCGGTTGCTGGGTTTCCTCGGCATTTACGCCTTCGGGGCGCCCACCGTCGAACTGACCGGCATGGTGGCCCCCGAGGCCCGCCGGCGCGGAATCGCTTCCGCACTCCTGGCGGCGGCCTTGCCGTTGTGCCGGGAGCGTGGATACACCAAAACCTTGCTGGTGACGCCGCGTACTCCAACCGCGGCGCGCGATCTGGCTCTGCGCCGCGGCGCCGTCCTGGACCATTCCGAGCACGCGTTGCAGCTGACCGGCGATCCGGCCGATGCACCGAGCAACCCCCGAATCAGCCTGCGGCCGCAAACTTCCGCCGACAACGTCGCGGTCAAGTCGTTGATGATGGCCGGATTCGGCTGGGCTCCGCCAGATTCCGACATCCAGCCGGACAGCACCGAGCGGCAGGACGCGGTGGTCGTGGAACTCGACGGTGCTCTCGTCGGCAGTGTGCATCTGACCCGAGTTGACGACACCGCCGGTGTTTACGGATTCGTCGTCCACCCTGATCACCGGGGGCGCGGGATCGGACGCGACGTGCTGCGGCGGATCTGTTTGCAGGCTTTCGCCGACGGCGCAGCGCGAGTCCACCTCGAGGTCGCCGTGGACAATGACCGGGCCTTGGGTCTGTACACGTCGCTCGGGTTCGCCCCGGTGGCCACCGAGGACTACTACGCCCTGCCTAGCTGAGCCGCCCGAGCCCGCGAGCGAAGCCCTGCTGAAAGGGTTTCACCCGGTCGCGCTCCCCCATTCCGGCAACACCGCAGGTCGCCGAGACCATCCGGACAAACCTAGACAACTGCTGCACGCAGGCGGTTGTCATGACGACATTTCGTCTGAAATGATCCGGCCAAGTCTTAGAAATGTTCCACGGAGCTGCGGCGCCCCTCCCTGACCACCAAAGACGTCCGCTGCTTCCGAGCAGCGTCCGTCCCTCGATGTCAGGAGTGTGCCGTGGCTCCCCTCAGCTCCGTCCGAAGGCTGATTGCAGTTGTTTGCGCGGCTGTCGCCACCGCGATCATCACCCCCGTCGCCCTGTCCAGCTCGGCTGACGCCGCGTCACTTCAGCAGGTCACCAACTTCGGGACCAACCCGACGAACCTGGAAATGTACGTCTACCGTCCCGACGGGCTGCCGGCCAACCCGCCATTGCTGGTGGCGGTGCACTACTGCACCGGCAGCGGACCGGCCTTCTACTCCGGCACCCAGTTCGCCTCGCTGGCCGACCAGTACAAGTTCATCGTGGTCTATCCGTCCTCGACCAACGCCGACAAGTGCTTCGACGTCTCCTCGCCGGCAGCGCTCACTCGCAACGGTGGCAGTGACCCGGTCGGGATCATGTCAATGGTCAACTACGCCAAGCAGAATTACGGCGTCAATGCCGCCCGGATCTATGCGACCGGCACCTCGTCCGGGGCGATGATGACCAACGTCCTGCTTGGCGACTACCCGGACGTCTTCAAGGCCGGTGCCGCCTTCGCGGGCGTCCCGTACACCTGTTTCGCCACCGGAAGTGCCACCAATCGATGGAACTCCGACTGCTCCGCCGGACGAATCACCAAGACCGCTCAGGCCTGGGGCGATCTGGTCCGCACCAACAACTCCGGCTACACCGGGCCCTGGCCACGGATGCAGCTCTGGCACGGAACCAACGACGAGATTTTGAACTACGCCAACTTCGGCGAAGAGATCAAACAATGGACGAACGTCAACGGCCTCAGCCAGACGCCTACCAGGACCGACACACCGTCCTCCGGTGACACCCGGACCCAGTACGCCAACTCCGCCGGCACCGTTCTGGTCGAAGCCCACAGCCTGGCCGGCGTCACCCACAACCTTCCGGTGAACGCCGCATCGGCGATCTCCTTCTTCGGCCTCGACGGCACCGGGCCGACGACGCCTCCCACCGCAACCGTGGCACCCACCACGGCCCCTCCGACGACGGCCCCGCCGACCACGCCACCGGCCACCGGCGGCTGCAGCGCGAGCTACACCACGGTCAACTCCTGGACCGGCGGATTCGTCGGATCGGTCAAGGTCACCGCCGGTAGTGCGGCGATCAACGGCTGGACCGTCACCCTGACGCTCCCGTCCGGAACCTCGATCACCAATCTCTGGAACGGCACCCGCAACGGCAGCACCGTGACCAACCTGTCCTGGAACGGCCCGCTGAAGGCCACCGAGTCGACCGAATTCGGCTTCCAGGGCGCTGGTTCGGCAACCGGGCTCACCGCCTCGGCCTGCAAGGCGAGCTGACGATGAAGGACACCGCCAAGACTCTCCGGCTGCTCGCGACCGGCGCGCTGACCGCGGTGGTCATCGCCGCACCGCAGCTGAGTAGCGCGCCGGCCGGTACCGGGGAAGGAGTCACCGCCGGCCCGGCCAGCTCGGCGGCCGCTGGCACCTGGTCGAATTCGCGATGGGTGAACACCTGGGTGTCGATGCCGCAGCTGACGGAGCCGGGCAACCTCCCGCCGGAACCGTTCACCCAGGCCGGAGCGGTGTTCGTGGACAGCACCGTGCGGCAGACCGTCCGGGCCTCACTCGGCGGTCAGCAGATTCGACTGCGCTTCTCCAATGCCTTCGGCGGAGCGGCGCTGCCGATCACCAAGGTTTCGGTGGCGCTCCCGGTCGGCGGTCAGGCAGGGGTCAGCGCCATCGAGCCGGGCAGCTCGCACCCGGTCACCTTCGGCGGCCGAGCCTCGGTAGTGATCCCGATCGGTGCCCAGATGGTTTCCGATCCGCTGCCATTCACCCTGGCCGCCCGCTCCAACCTGAGCGTGACCACCTACCTGGCTACTGGTCAGGCGTCCACCAGCATCACCTCGCACCCCGGTTCCCGCACCAACTCCTACCTGCTGGCTGGGGACCACGTCGGCGACGACGACCTGCCGGGGGCCACGTCCGTGGCGCACTGGTACTTCCTCAGCGGGATCGAGGTGACCGCCCGCCCCACCACGTCGGCCTCGGTCATGCTGGGCGACTCGCTGACCGACGGGCGAGGCTCGATCACCAACGCCAACAACCGCTGGCCGGACCAGCTGCTCGACCGTCTGCAGTCCGATCCGAGGACTGCCGGGGTGGCGATCCTCAACCAGGCAGCCGGCGGTAACCGGGTACTCAACGACGGGCTCGGCCCGAACGCCCTGGCCAGGCTCGACCGCGATGTGCTGGCGCAGAGCGGGGTTCGGTCAATGATCGTCTTCGAAGGTATCAACGACATCGGCACCGCGCCGGCGACTCAGGTCGCACAACAGCAGGTAGCCGCCGACCTGATCGCGGCGTACGACCAGATCATCATTCGGGCCCACGCGCAAGACATCAAGGTGTTCGGCGCGACCTTGCTGCCCTTCGGCGGCAACACCGGCTACGACGACCCCGACGGGTACCGCGAGGCCGCCCGGCAGGTGGTCAACCAGTGGATCCGGACCAGTCACCACTTTGACAGCGTCATCGATTTCGACGCGGTCACCCGTGATCCGGCGCAACCCCGGCAGTTGCAGGCGGCCTTGGACGTCGGCGACCACTTGCACCTCAACCCGGCGGGTTACCAAGTGCTCGCCGACGCGGTACCCGCCCGCCTGTTCATGACCAGCCAACCCTGACTCCTCCGGGGGCAATGCGGCAAAAGAGTATCCGATTTAGGAATCCTGAAGGTGAGGACGCCGTTCATCGACGCCGAACCCACCGGTGCAGCGGCTCACTGGATCGCGACGACTCTCGGCCGTCACCCGGCGAGCATCGACGACGAGATGGGCGGCGACAAACTAGACTGAGGGTCCTCAACATCTGTCCTGAGGAGTTGGCCATGGCGACAGCCGTCGACCTCGAGCCCGCCGACAGCGAACCGAAATCGGATCTCGCTGCCGACGACATCGGTGCCCCGGTTGGCAAGCTGGCCGCGCAGGTCGCCCACCAGATCGAGTCGACGGTGATCCGCCGGAACTGGCCCGTCGGTGAGTCGCTCGGGTCCGAGGTGGATCTGCGCGAGCACTTCGGGGTGAGCCGTTCGGTGCTGCGCGAGGCGGTGCGACTGGTCGAGCACCACCAGGTCGCCCGGATGCGACGGGGCCCGAACGGAGGCCTGTTCGTCTGCGCGCCCGACGCCGGCCCGGCGACCCGCGCCATGGTGATCTACCTGGAGTACGTCGGCACCAGCGTCACAGACCTGCTGCAGGCCCGTCTCCTGCTCGAGCCGGTCGCCGCCGGCCTGGCCGCGGACCAGATCACCGAGGAGGGCATCGAGACACTGCGAGCGATCCTTACCGACGAGGCCGAGCACCGACACGAACCGGGGATGGCTTCCCAGGACCCGCTGCATCCGGAGCTCGGCCGGCTCTCCGGAAACCCCGTCCTGCACCTGTTCATCGACGTCCTCACCCGGCTCACCGCGCGCTACGCGAATACCTCCCGGCGGATCTCCAAGGTGGAGATCCTGACCGCCAAGGAGAACTCCCAGGAGGCACATCGGGCGATCGTGGAGGCCGTGATCGCCGGTGACGGCGCGCGTGCCCAGACCACGCTCAGCGCGCACTTGCAGTCGGTCGCCGCCTGGATCGAGAAGCACCGGGTCCGCCGGGGGTCACGGATCTCCGGCCGGGTCGTCGAGCCCGAGATGGTTGAGGGCCCGCGGGCCAAGCTCGCCGAGGTGGTGGCCGCCCGGATCCACGACGACATCGCGGCCGGCGGCTGGCAGATCGACTCGGTACTCGGCTCGGAGGCAGATCTACTCGCCCGCTACGGGATCAGCCGGTCGGTGTTGCGCGAGGCCGTCCGCTTGCTGGAGTACCACTCGGTGGCCCGGATGCGCCGCGGACCGGGCGGCGGTCTGATCGTTGCCGCACCTGAACCGCAGGCCAGCATCGACACGATGGCGCTCTTCCTGGAATACCAGGGTGTCACCGCCGACGATCTACAGACCGTCCGCAACACGATCGAACTCGGTACCGTCGCTCGAGTGACGGCGCGCTACGGCGACGGCGACGGCGACACCGAGGTGGCCGAGCGTCTCGCCGTCGCAGCCCGGTGGGCCACCGAGGGCTCGGCCGACGACCCGCGCAAGGCCGACCTCTTCCACACCGAACTCGCCCAGCTGGCAGGCAACCCGGTGCTGTCGCTCTTCCTCGCCATCCTGACCGAGCTGTTCGGTCGGCATCCGGCCGGCCACGACCGGCAGCTGACCGGCGACAAGGCAGCCGCCGAGGCCCAGCACGTGCATCAGCGCATTCTGGATGCGATCGTGGCCGGCGATGCCGGCGTGGCCCGGCACCGGATGCGCCGCCACCTGGACACCCTGATGCCCTGGTGGCACTGACCGGGCACCACTGGCAAATCACGGAGCTGGGCGCTCGCTGAGGCTGTAGCGGGCCGGCTAATCGTTGGCCAGCCAGTACCAGAGGTAGTCCTGGTCGCCGCCGGGCTGATCAGCGACCCTGATGATGGACGAGAAGCCACCGGCCTGGCCCGGCGGGACGATCTCGGAATAGGTGGTGCCGGCCACCGCCCTGGCCCGGATCACCGGCTGCTCGCTCGCTCCCTGCGTCGCCTGCCGGGTGTACTGGCGAGCCAGGTCAGCGACATCAGCGCCGGGCGTCACGTGCAGCAGCACGTCGAAGCCACCCGTGTTGGAGCCGACGCCGACCTTGGCCACCAGCTCGGTACCTTTCAACAGCACGTAGGGCGGGTCGGCGTCGTCAAGGGACTTCCCGGGAAAGGTCTCCCCTGGCTTCGGGCGGTGGCCCGGTTTGATCGGATCGGTCGCCGTCAGGTCCGGCCCCTTCGGCGGGTTCTCGTTCGTCGGGGCCTGCCATGGCTCCTGCCCGACCTTCAACACCAGCAGGTAGTGGCCCGTGACATCTCCGGGCACGGTCGTCAATTGCACTGTTGTCCCACGATTCTCACCGGTAGCGGAGGTGCGGTTGAACATCGCTTCGCAACCGGTGCGGTCCGCGTCGTCGGTGTTGCGCCGGCAGGCCGGGTTGGTACTGACGTCCGCGGTGAAGCCGAGTGCCGTCAGGTACGACCGGTAGATCGCGAGCGGGTTCCCATCGACCTGTAGCACCGCTCGCCAGGTGTCGGGCCCGCTCTCGAAGACCGCGCCCAGCAATTGCGAGCCGGCCAGGACGCTCAGGCCTTCGCGCAAGGGTGTGCCGGGCGGATGCAGCACGGCCGGCATCACCTGCTCGGTCGGGCTGTTCGACCTGGCGCAGCCGGTCGAACTCACGGCAACCAGAACGGCAGCCAGAACCGAGCCTGCAGTGCGCCCTCGCACCAAGGTTCTCACCTGTCCCTCCCGTTCAGCGCATACTCTGCCACCGCTGACACCTGATCCGACCCGTCAGCGGGGTAAATCCCGGGTGGAGCGGTGGCAAAGTAGGCGCGCGGGCAGGTCAGGGCCGTTCAGTTCGGGTGGGATTGCCTCGGACCAGCTGATCGTGAGTGCGCCACCGGGCGGCCCCGGCTGCGCGCTCGACCTCAGCGTCCGAGTTCTCGACCTGCTGCCGCAACAGGGTGAGGGCCAGGCGTTTGTTGTCGGAGAGTCGCCGTTCGGTGTCGACGACGACCACCGCCCCGGTCGGACGGTAGGTGGCCCGCACCGCCGTGCTGGCCTTGTCCCGGTGCTGGCCACCGGGGCCGCCCGTGCGGCAGGGCACCAGATCGACGTCGCCCACCGAGAACACGGTGCGATCGGCGTCCGCGCCGTGGAGTTCGGCGACGACGTACCAATTCTTGCGGCCGACCCCGGGCCGGTATGGGCTGGGCGCCTGCCAGCACAGGGTGCCGGACCAGGACCGGGCGAACCCGAGCACCTCCGGCCCGCTCAACTGGAGCAGCACCGAGAGGTGGGTACCGCGAACCGCACCGGGCACCTCATCGAGGTGGCGGACCGTGACCCCGAGCAGGGCAGCCTCCTGCTCCAGCGCGAGCACCAGTTCGGTCACCGCCCACGCACATTCCTGCGGTCCTCGGCCGGCCGACAGCAGCAACCGAAGCTCCTGCTGCGCGCTCATTCGTTCGCCCCCGCGCCGCGTTTTGACCGCCGCCGTCCCGCGGTTTTCCGATCCGCGCCCCGGGAACGCCCGAGCGGCGCCGAACGCCCCGGCTGGGCCGGATCGTCGTGGCGGTCGGGCGTCTTGTAGGTGATCAGTGGCACGGTGCTGGCGACCGGCGTCGCCAAGTCGTGTTCGACCAGGTCGGCAATCACTTGCTCGATCCGCTTGTAGGCGGACGGCGCCTCCTCGAAGAGCAGCTGACGATCCCCGCAGATCACGATCGAGCCGAGCGGTGTTCGCCGTAGCTGGGCCACG
>Ga0326721_10000690_pt1 | contig 10404 bp, 12 predicted proteins | sample SGPome_FD_203951 | JGI IMG/M metagenome (GOLD analysis project Ga0326721, IMG submission 203951) | Soil microbial communities from Southern Great Plains, Lamont, Oklahoma, United States - SGP_1_2016 | ecosystem: Engineered > Artificial ecosystem > Soil microcosm > Unclassified | place: USA...
TTGGCTGGTCAGGACGACGTCCCCGCTGGTCCAGTCGACCGGGTTCATGCCTGCTCCTGACCGCTCACGGCGACTCGTGACTGAAATGCGTTGTGCCGGCTCATGACCGGTGCAACCGTTGGTCGGCGGTGGACTTCTCGTCGTGCACTTCGGTGAGCAGATCGTCCAACTTGTGACCGAATCCCTCAACCAGCCAGCCCAGTTCACGGATCGAGCCGGTGATCTCCGTTTCCGACTCGATCAGCGAGGGGCGATCGTTCAGCAAGGCGTTGGCGGTGTCCATCCGCTGCCGGTGCCGCCGGGCCTGTACCCGGCGTCGAATGTCCTGCCGGGCAGCGTTCATCGCGACCGCAAGCACGACGATCGCCGTGCCGGCCGGCCAGAACCAGGGCACCGTCGTCAGTGGTTCGCCCGACGCCGCGACCGCCAGCACACCAGCGACCAGTACGAGACCGGGTCCGGCAGGTCGCATCGCGAGAGCGCTCAGTAGTCGCACGCCCAGTCCGTTCCGCGTGTCCATTCTCCCGATCCCGCTCGTCCGGGCGACGCCTCGATCCGGGTCACCCATGAGCACTGACGGTAGAGGACCGCAACCGGTGGGTGACAGGTGTGGTCCACGAGGCGGTGCGTGTCGAGCGGGTATGTCCGATCCGAGATCGGACCCGCACTCAGGTGGTGGGCTTGCGGGTCGCGTCCTTGAAGATGTTGATCACGCCGATGTACGAGCAGACCCAGATCTCCCGGGTCTTGGCGTTGTAGGTGATGCCGATCGGGTGGTGATCGACATGGGTGCTTTCCAGCACGGTCATGTCTTTGGTCCGCACTCGGCTGACCGTGTCGGACTCGTAATTCACCACGAACAGCGCGGTTCCGTCGGGAGAAAGCACGGACGAGCGAGGTGCCTGTCCGGTGCGGACGGTATCCAGAACTTTTCCGGTCCGGGCATTGAGCTTGGCGATGGTGCCCTCGCCGTTCAGCGTGACGTAAAGCGTGGCGGCGTCCGGGGAGAGGTTGAGGTGACGCGGGGCGCGGCCCGGCTCGGCGAGCGTACTGGTGACTTTCCGGCCCCGCTCGCCGCGGCCGATTGCCGCCAGGTCAACGGTTTTGATGGCGCCGCCACCCATCACCGCGATATAGGCGCGCCGGCTGTCGGGGGTGATGGCGATGCCGCGGGGGTAGCGCCCGATCGGGATCCGCGCGGTCTGTTTCATCGTGGCGGTATCGATCACGGACAGGTCATAGGAGCACCAGTTGGTTACCAGAACGGTCTTGCCGTCCGGGCTGGCCTGGACGTACTTGGGAACCGAGCCGACCAGGACGGCGCCGTCGATCTTCCAGGTTGCGGTGTTCACCCGATACAAGAAGCTGCGGTCGTACCCGGAGGCGGGGGAGCAGGCGTCGTGCCCCTCTTTGGTGAAGCCGGGCCCATAGGTGGAGTAGTTGGAGACCCAGACGTAGTCGCCGTCCGGGCTGAACGAGGCTTCGACCGGTCCGCCCTGGACCGGGCTGTCCCACTTCGAGTACCCGAAGTCGGAGGGGGTGATCCGGTCCTTGATGGTGGTGACGAGTTCATGATCGGGGCCGAACACCGAGATCGTGTGGGTGTAGATCATGTTCTGGGCCACGACGTAGCCCTCGGCCGAGGCGTCCACGGATTTTGGGGTCAGGGCACCGGTGATCCGCTCGACCTTGCGGAAATGGCGGCGGGCGCTGGGCACGGACGGTTTTGCCGGGGGGCGGGTCGGCGTGGCCTCCGTGGTGGGCAGGGTGGCAGACGGCGTCGGTGTGGCCGCGCCCGGATTGGCCGGATCGTTGCCCGCGGCGGCCGGTTGCGGATCGGAGCAGCCGGCCAGCAGCAAAGCGGGCAGGAGCGCAGAGGCTGCCAAGGCGAGAGCGGCTCGTCGCCCTGCGTTCATGCATTCACCCGTTCTGGAACTCAGCGTAGTCGAGGGCGGACAATTTGCACCCACCGGCCTGCGATGGACACAGGCAGTGCCCACCTGCAGCAGATCGGACGCTAGACCATCGACAGCCAGTCACGCAGCAGAATGCCGGCAACTTCGCCCGGATTGCCCATCATGCGTCGACTTTATCCAGGTATGCCGCTGCTCGGTAGCCCGGTGGCACTCCATCCACGATCGCGGCGCCGCCATCGCTGTTGCGGGTGCGGAACGGCAAGATGGCCTGGTAGGCGGGTGATTCGTACCAAGCGTGGGCGCGCTCCAGATCGGGGAAGGCGATGATGACGACGACTCCCGGCAGGTCGCCGTCCACTACCTGAGGCTGCATGCCGTGCACCAGGAATTGGCCCTCGAACGGCGTCAGGGTGTCGTCGATTCGCCGCAGATACGCCCGGACCTCGTCGTTCAGATCGACCGTGCGTAGGTGGGCGAAGGCATATGCGGTCATGATGTTCTCCTCGGTGGACGGATCTCTCGCAGTACTCCGGCTCGTGCCAAGCACAGGGCGGCGGGCCTGAAGAGAATGCTTTCGCCGATTGTCCGTGGAGTCGATTACCTCCCAGGTCATGCACTTCGGCAGGATTAGACCCGAGCAATGGAGTTCTCGTCGTGACCGTCGGAACGAATCAGCCCGTGGCCGGGGGCGGAATCCGAAAGCTGCGCCTGATCGTTTTCGGGCTGGCCGGGTTGATTCTGGTCGCGGACCAAACGACCAAGCTGTGGGCGGTCTCGGAGCTGGCCGGGGGCCGGTCGATCTCGGTGATCGGCGACTTGCTGCAGTTCCGACTGCTGTACAACCCGGGGGCGGCGTTCTCCATCGGGGAAGGCTTCACCTGGGTGTTCACCGGGGTCGCGGCGCTGATCGTGGTCGCCGTCGCGATCGTCGGGTGGCGGGTCAGATCGCTGGGGTGGAGTATCGGCCTCGGGCTGGTGCTCGGTGGTGCGGCCACTCATCTGCTCGATCGGCTGTTTCGGGAGCCGGCCTTCGCTCGCGGGCAGGTCGTCGACTTCATCGACTACGCCGGGTTCTTCGTCGGGAACGTTGCCGACATCGCCATCGTGCTCGGGGCCATCATGCTGGCCGTGCTGAATCTGCGCGGTATCGCCGTCAACGGTGCGCAGAACCGGTCGTAGAGCGAGAACCAACCCGACCCTTTACGGTGTCGCCATGTCTTCATCGCCCCGACCTGTACCGACTGTTGACGCAGCGTTGAACCGTATTGCACAGACAGTGCTTCCGACCGACGAAGGGCGCTTCGACCTCTACGGCTATGTCGACGCAGCGAGTGGGGCGGAGCATCTGGCGCTCGTTCTCGGCGACGTCTCCGCGGGCTCGGGCAGCCAGCCGCCGCTCGTGCGAGTGCACTCGGAATGCCTGACCGGCGATGCCCTCGGCTCGCACCGGTGCGATTGCGGGGACCAGTTGAAGGCCGCGAAACGAGCGATCGCCGCAGAGGGCCGTGGCCTCGTGGTGTACCTGCGTGGCCATGAGGGCCGGGGGATCGGCCTCAGCGCGAAGCTCCAGGCCTATCAGCTGCAGGACGGCGGGCTGGACACGGTGGACGCCAACCTGGCGCTGGGGTTGCCGAGCGATCTTCGCAGCTACCAGGCAGCTGCCACGGTACTCAAGGACCTCGGCGTCCTGCGGATCCGGCTGATGTCGTCCAACCCGGCGAAGCAGGAGCAACTGCGTCAGCATGGCATTGACGTCGTGGCCCGGATCGCCCTTCCGGTGCCGGCTCGCCCCGAGAACACCGCCTACCTGGAAGCCAAGCGGGCTCGGATGGGGCATTCGCCGATCGTCCCGACCGGCGAGGACCGGCAAGCCGGATGAGAGGTACCTCGGCTCGGGCCTGAAGAGTGGTGGCGCTACGCGCTCTGACGCGCCGGTTCCAGCTCGGCGAAGACATCCTCGAACTCGATCTGGCTGCGGGACTGAGCGTCGATCGCGAGCCGGTCCCGCTTGGCCTTGCCGACCAGGTCGATGCGGACGACGTCACCCAAGATGCCGTGGTTCTGGCGAACCAGCACGGGGTGGACCGGCCCAGCGTGCACCGGCCCAGCGTGCACCGGCCCAGCGTGCACCGGCCCAGCGTGAACCAGCTCGGGGTGAATCAGCTCGGGGTGAATCTCGACCAGCTCGGCGGTCACCGTGTCGGCACTGTCAGCGGCGTCAGCGGCGTCGGCGGCGTTGGCGCGGCCGTCACGCCACAGGTCGAACAGCATGACCAGGACGCCGGGCAGAGCTGAGACGGCGGCCAGCATCCCGTACGCGGCGGCGGTCGCCACACCCGCGTCGGCGCTCAGACCAACCGCAGCGAACGCGACGGCTGCCACCGCTTCCCGCGGGCCGAACCCGCCGACGCCGATCGGGATCGACATCCCGGCCAGCACGATCAGCGCCAGCGTCACCACATCGGTGATGCCGGAGACGGTACCCAGCGCCGCTGCCGCTACCCCGAACTTGGTGACCAGCGAGATCAGCGACAGCAACGACCAGCCCCAGACCGCGGCCTGACCGGACCGGGTCAGTCGCTTCAGGGTGGGCGCCGCGACCACGGCCGCGCCGGCGGCGCCGGCCAGCGCCATCGCCGACATCATCGGCTCCAGCGGCAGCAGCACCGCCGCCACCGCGACCAGCAGCAGGACGGTGCCTGCCACCCGCTCCCCGATCACGGCCTGGGCGCTGGAGCGCAGTCCACGCTCGCGCGACGGCCGCAGCCGCCAGGCGCGGATCGCGTCTCCCAGCACACCGCCCGGCAGCACGGCGTTCAGCAGCGCCGACCGGTAGCACTCAGCCACCGCCCGAGTGCGAGTCAGGCCGTCAGCCGCCCCGTACCCGGCCGCCACCGTGCGCCAGCGCAACGCCTGCGCCGTGGTGGTGACCACGCCCAGCAGCAGGGCCACGGTGATCGGCCCCGCCGTGAGCACGTGCAGCGACCGCTCGAACGGGCTGGTGCCGAGGTGTGACACCAGCGCAGCGAGCAGTAGCAGGGGGATCACCGCACGCAACGTGCGGGTGAGGCGGTGACTGACGGTCGACCGCAGCAAAGAGCTCATGCCTCTCCACACGCACGCCGAGCCCGACTGGTTCAGTCGGATCGCCGGAGCTTTCAATCAATTTCCAATCAACTCGGTAGCGCGAGCACATCGACGTGCCCGACCACCGCCGTCAGCACCCCGGCGGTGAGCTGGCCACGACGCCGTTTCAGCCAGCCGTCGGCCTGCGCGGCAAGGTCCGGGCGGTGCTCGACAGCCGCCTCGACTCGGCCCTCCAACCAGGCGCTGACCAGCGCGGCCTCGGTGTCGGAGCGTAGCTCCCACGCCGTCCTGGCGGTCAGCACGGACCAGCCCCGGTCGTGGAACAGGTCGGCCACGATCGCCCCCGCTTCCGGGCCCGGCCGCGCGTCCCGCCGCTGATGCGCGTCGAAGGACTCCGCAAGCACCTGGTCCTGCGGGTCGGACGGCGTGAGGGTCGCCTCACCGGTGACGCTCAGGCTGAACAATGCCGGCACCTCAGCCGCCACCACCGCATCGACGATCGCGGTGAGCTGGCGCAGGTCAAGCAGGTCGAGCAGGGCCGCCGTGGTGATCAGGTCGGCGCCGCCCAGTTCGGGCAGGACCCGGGCGAGATCGGCGACGTCCGCCCGAACCGGGGTGGCCTGCACCGGCCCCCGAGCCAGCAGGCCGGGGTCGTGATCCACCAGCATCCAGTGCTGCCGGTCCGGGTCCGGCAGCCGGGGAGCCAGCCAACGCAGGTTCGCCCCGGTGCCGGCGCCGAGGTCGACGATCCGCAGCCCGGGAACCGGATCCGCCGCAGCGTCGCTGGTGGGCAGCCGAGCCAGGAGCGGGGGAAGCAGCGCCTGGGCTGCGGTGTCCCGGGCCCGAGCATCGGCGGGTTCACGGAGCGCCAGCCAGCTGGCCTCGATCGGGCGGGTCGGTAATTCGGTCATCGCACAGCCTCCAGCACGTCTCGAGCGGTGTCTTGCCATCGGCTCAGTCCCTGAGCACGGGCCCGGGCGGCGGCGCCGGCCCGCGCTCGGTCGGGACCAAGCAGGTCACGCAGCGCCGCAGCGAGCGCGGCGGAGTCTCCGGGCGGGACGACGGCACCGGGCAGCGAACCGTCCGGTGCGTGACCGAGCGCCTCCTCGGCGCCGGTGCCGAGGCCGACCACCGCCGGGATGCCCCGGGCCAGTGCCTCGGTGACTGCCATTCCCCAGGTTTCCGCATGCGAGGGGAGCAGCAGCAGGTCGGTCGCATCCCAGGCGGCCGCCAGGTCGGCACCGCCGCGGGAGCCGGTGAGCCGGATCCGGTCGCCCAGACCGTACCGGTCGATCGAGGCCTGGACCTGCCCGGCGTACGCCGAATCGATCTCCAGCGGGCCGGTGAGGTCCGCTGTCCACGGCAGATCCCGGATCTGGTCCAGCGCGTCGACCACGGTGAGCTGGTCCTTGCGCGGGGTGATCGAGGCCAACTGCAGCAGCCGGGGCGGGGTGGAGCCGGCCGCCGCCGGAGCCGGATCGGTGCCGGGGACGGCGACGGCGATCACGCCTTTGAGATCGTGCCGGGCCCGCAGATCGTCAGCTGCCCACTGGCTGGTGGCCAGCACTCCGGTCGCGGCGTGCAGCGCCCGCCCCTCCTGGGCGTCCAGGTCGGCGGCGGATTCCGGGCTGAGCCCGGTCTCCAGCGCGAGCGGTAGATGGACCAGGACGTGTACCCGGGTTCCGGCGGCCACCGCCGCGGCCACCGCGGTCGGGGCGCCGCACGCCAGCAGGCCGTCCACCAGCACCGGGTCCGGGCTGAGCAGCAGGTCGGCGAACTGATCCCGCTCGCCGGCGGTAGCCATCGGCCAGCGCCCGGCGGCCGGCCGATGCTCCACCTCGGTCCCGAGCTCGGTCAGTGCCCCGGCCAGCGCGCGGTCGTAGCGATTGCCTCCGCTCGGGGTGTCCAGATCGGCCGGCACCACCAGTACGAGCCGGGTCACTGGCCGGTCGTCCCCGCAGCCGCGGGGTCGGCCGACTCATCCAGATCAACGCTGTACCCGGCCCAGGCGTCCGGGTGCTCGCGGAGCACCACGTCGAGCCGGGCCAGGCCGGTGGTGAGCGGCCCGTCCAGCAAACGATCGGCGATGTGCTTGGCGATCACCTCGGTGGTGCTCAGCTTGCCGGTGAACGCCGGGTGCTCGTCCAGGTTACGGTAGTTGAGGTCGGCAAGCACGGCCCCGAGCGCGTCACCGGCGGCGCCGATGTCGATCACGGTGCCGTGGGCGTCCAGCTCTCGACCCGAGAAAGTGGCCTCCACCACGTACGTTGCGCCGTGCAGCGCCTGGGCCGGACCGAAGAACTCATCGGGCAGGGAGTGGGCGACCATCGCATGGCCTCGCACGGTAACGCGGTACATCAGTCCTCCTGGACACGGGAATGAACCATTGACGGTTGCGCGTCGTAGTCCACCACGTGACACAGACCGTTCAGTTCACCGGTGGCCAACCGATGAACCATTTGCGGCAACTCGGCGAATCGCCAGTTGCCGGAGATCAGCGCGTCGAAGGCCGGATCCCGGAGCAGGTCCAAGGCCAGTTCCAGCCGGTCGGCGTAGCTGCGGCGGGCTCGACGGGCGGCGGCCACCGTGCCGACCTGGCTGGCCCGGATGCTGAGCCGGCGAGCGTGGAAGTCCGCACCGAGGTTCACCTCGACCGGCTTGTCGCCGTACCAGGACAGTTCCACCAGTTCGCCCTCGTCACCGAGCAACTCCAGCCCTCGGCTGAGACCGGCGCTGGTCGCCGAGCAATGCACCACGAGGTCGCAGTCGCCGGCCGCCTCGGCCGGCGTGACGAACGAAACACCAAGTTCTTCGGCAACCGGACGGCGACGCTCGTCGACATCCACCAGTTCCAGCCGGTTCAGGGGGAAGGTCCGCAGCAGGCCGGCCACGGCGGCGCCGACCATTCCGGCACCGATCACCGCAATCCGGTCGCCGAGCCGGGGAGCCGCATCCCAAACCGCGTTGACGGCCGTTTCCACGGTGCCGGCCAGCACGGCACGCCGAGCCGGGACGCCGTCCGGAACCACCGTGAGCGCACTGGTCGGAACCACGTACCGGTCCTGATGCGGGTAGAGACAGAAGACGGTGCGACCCAGCAGTTCGGCTGCGGCCTCCTCGACCGCCTCCACGATGCCCACCGACAGATAGCCGTATTTCACCGGTCCGGGCAGGTCTCCTTCCTGGAAGGGGGCGCGCATCCGGGCGGCGACGGCCGGTGGCACGCCGCCGCGGTGCACCAGCAGTTCGGTGCCCCGGCTGATGCCGGAGTGCAGGGCGCGGACCAGGGCCTCACCGGGCCCGGGCGGTGCCAGCAGTTGTTCGCGCAGTTCACCGCGGCCGGGAGCGACGGTCCAGTACGCGGTGGCACGAGATTGCGGATCAGAAGCCATAGTGGGCGACGCTACGACAGGAGAGCTTGATGGAAGACGCCGGGACCGGAACCGCGTTGCGTGACTCGACGGTTGCGACCGTCATGGCTGCGGTGCTGTGTGTCGTGCTGGCCGGTTACAGCGGGCCCGCGCTGATGAGCGCGGCGGCCGCCGTCGCCGGGATCGGGCTGGTCGCCGCCGCCGGAGCCACCGTGATGTCGCGGGCCGGACGCTGGAGTGGCCCCGCCGACCGGGTGACGCTGGGCCGGACCGTGCTGATCGGTGGCTGCGCCACGATCGGCATCATGGTCCTCGCCGGTGAATTGCCGGCCCGGCCCTGGTGGCTGCTGGCCCTGGTGGTTCCCGCGCTGGCGCTGGACGCGGTGGACGGCATCGTCGCCCGACGTACCGGCACGTCCTCCGCGGTCGGTGCTCGGCTGGACATGGAAATGGACGCCGCCCTGCTGCTGGTGCTCTCGGCCGTGTCGATACGGTCGCTCGGCTGGTGGGTGCTGGCGCTCGGCGGGATGCGGTACGCCTTCGTGGCCGCGGCCTGGTTCCGGCCGCACCTGCGCGGAAAGCTGGAGTTCAGCCAGTTCCGCCGGGTGGTGGCGGCGATCCAGGGGGTCACGCTCGCGGTGGCGCTCGCGCCGGTGCTGCCGCTGGTGATCGCGCGGACCGCGGTGGCCCTGGCGCTGGTCCTGCTGATGATCTCGTTCGGCCGCGACGTCCTCACCCTGGAACGGGCCAAGCCGGGCCGGGCCAAGCCGGACCAGACCGACCTGGACGGGCTGGAACTGGGCTCGGAACTGGGCTCCGAGCGGGGCTCGGCACTGGTCGAGCTGAACGCGTCGCAACTGGTCGAGTTGAACCGGTCGGAATGGAAAGAGCTGCGCACCCCGGTACGTTCGTGAACTTCCTGTCCTGGAATCACAACACGTACTACCAGCCGTTGCTGCTTCGGGAACTGCCGCCGAGATGCGAGCGGATTCTGGACGTCGGGTGCGGCACAGGGGAGTTCGCCGTCCAGCTCGCCGAGCAGGCCGAGCACGTCGATGCCCTGGACCGTTCGCCGGAGATGATCCGGGCAGCTCGCGCCCGGGTCCCGGCGAACGTCACCTGTATTGAGGCCGACCTGCTGCGCCGGCGGGTGCCGCTCGAGCACTACGACGCGATCACCAGTATCAGCGCGCTGCATCACCTGGTCCTGGCCGAGGCGTTGCCCCGGCTGAGTGCGGCACTGCGGCCGGGCGGGGTCCTGGTCGCCACCGCGCTCCCGCGCACCGACCTGCCCCGCGAGTTGCCGCTCGAACTCGCGGCCGTCGTGATGCACAACGTCCGAGGATTGGTGCTGGCCGGAGCGCGGGCGATTCACGGTGAATCGGTTCCGGTCGATGCCGCCGCCGGGCAGATGCCGATCGCCGAGCCCCGGCTGACGACTCGCGAAGTCCGCCGCGAAGCGGCAGCTGCGCTGCCCGGGTCCCGGGTGCGGCGCCTGCTGTTCTGGCGCTACCTGCTGGTCTGGCACAAGAAGGCCTGAGGGCCGCCTGGTGATTCTGCCGAGGGACTAGCCGCAGATCAGCTTCTCGATCTTTTCGGGCGGGCCGGGGCAGCCGAAGTACCAGCCCTGCGCGGTGTCACAGTCCAGCTCCCGCAACCGATCGGCCTGGGCGACGCACTCCACGCCTTCGGCGGTCACGGTCAGCCCGAGGGAATGCGCCAGCGAGATGATCGCCGGAAGGATCTTGTCGTTGGTCAGGTCGCCGGTCGGTGACGCCTGTAGGAACGAGCCCGCGATCTTCAGTTCGCAGGCCGGCAACCGGCTGAGATGGACGAGGTTGGAGTAGCCGGTGCCGAAGTCGTCGATCACCAGTCGTACGCCGTCGGCCGCGAGCCCGGTCAGCGCATCCACCGGGCCGGGTGCCTCACCCAGTACCGCGCTCTCGGTGAGTTCCAGGTAGAGCAAGTGCGGTGGCAGGCCGGTCTCGATCAGCGTGGTGCGCACATGATCGGACAGACCAGGATCGGAC
>Ga0326721_10000691_pt1 | contig 10380 bp, 7 predicted proteins | sample SGPome_FD_203951 | JGI IMG/M metagenome (GOLD analysis project Ga0326721, IMG submission 203951) | Soil microbial communities from Southern Great Plains, Lamont, Oklahoma, United States - SGP_1_2016 | ecosystem: Engineered > Artificial ecosystem > Soil microcosm > Unclassified | place: USA...
TCTTTCAGCGCGACATTCCGACCGTGCGCGACGCACTGGCGGTGCCCGTGTCGGTGGCCATGCTCAAGGGCCGCGCGAACTATCTGTGTCACTACTATCTGCAGCGCACGGCCGATAACGGCCGCTTGCCGTCGCGCCAGGAAACCTCGTATCTGCAGGACATCGTCCGCTTCGCGAAGATCACGCGAACCGGCGACAAAGCCGAACTCGCGAGCGTGCCGGAAACGGCGGCGGTGTGGTCGATGGTGACGTCGACGCGGGACAACTGTCTCGGCCAGGAGTGTCCGCATTACAAGGACTGCTTCGTGATGCAGGCGCGCCGCGAGGCGCAGCAGGCCGACATCGTGGTGGTGAATCACCACCTCTTTTTCGCCGACATCATGCTGCGCGACACCGGCATGGCCGAGCTGCTGCCCACGGCCAATACGGTCATCTTCGACGAGGCGCATCAGCTTCCCGAAACGGCCACGCTGTTTTTCGGCGAGACGCTTTCCACCGCGCAGTTTCTCGAACTCGCGCGCGATTCGGTGGCCGAGGGCTTGGGGCATGCCCGCGACGCCGTCGACTGGGTCAAGCTCGGTTCGACGTTGGAGCGTGCCGCGCGCGACGTGCGGCTTGCGTTCAAGGAAGATTCGGTGCGCTTGTCGATCGGTCAGTTGCCCGACGATCACCCGCTGTTCGCCGCGCTCGAAGCGCTCGAAGCGGAACTCGACGCACTCGAGTCCGCGCTCGCCGGACAGGCCGAGCGCGCGGAGTCGATCGGCGCCTGTTTGCGCCGCGCGCGCGAGTTGCAGGGCGTGCTCGCCGGCTGGACGACTCCGCCTACCGAACTCGAACGTCAGACTGCGGATACGGATCGAAGCGCTTCCGCCGAAGCCAAAAACGAGCGCGCCGATCCGAACGAAAAAGTGCGCTGGATCGAAGTCTTCGCGCACACGGTGCAGTTGCATGAGACGCCGCTCTCGGTCGCGCCGATTTTCGCGAAGCAGCGCGCCGGCGTGCCGCGCGCGTGGATCTTTACGTCGGCTACGTTGTCGGTGCGCGGCGACTTCACGCACTACGCCGCGCAAATGGGCCTGAACGCCAAACGTTCGATGACCTTGCCGAGCCCGTTCGACTATCCGTCGCAAGGGCTGTTGTATGTGCCGCGCAATCTGCCGCAGCCGTCGTCGCCGACGTTCACAGACGCGGTGTTCGACGCGGCCTTGCCGGCGATCGAAGCCTCGGGCGGCGGCGTCTTCATGTTGTGCACGACGTTGCGCGCCGTGGACCGCATCTCCGCGAAATTGCGCGATGTGATCGAGGCGCGCGGCTGGAACTATCCGCTGCTGGTTCAGGGCGATGCGAGCCGCACGGAATTGCTCGATCGTTTTCGCGCGTACGGCAACGCGATTCTTGTCGGCAGTCAGAGCTTCTGGGAAGGCGTCGACGTGCGGGGCGACGCGCTATCGCTCGTCGTGATCGACAAGCTGCCGTTTGCGCCGCCCGACGATCCGGTTCTGTCAGCGCGGCTCGATGCGCTCACGAAGAAAGGTCTGAGCCCGTTCGCGGTTCATCAGTTGCCGCAGGCTGTCATTACGCTCAAGCAGGGCGCAGGGCGGCTGATTCGCGCGGAAACCGATCGCGGCGTGCTGATGATCTGCGATACGCGTCTCGTCGATAAACCTTATGGGCGCCGGATCTGGCAAAGCCTGCCGCCGTTTAAGCGCACGCGTGAAATCGAGGTCGTCCGCGAATTCTTTGAAGAGAACGACAAAGCCGCGCAATAGGCGAAATGGCATAGCCGTATTTCCACGCCGCGAAAAACGACGCTGGAATAACGGCGCTGAAATAACAAAACGCCACGGATGTGAGTCCGTGGCGTTTCGCTTTACCGCTCGGGAAATCGCGATGATTTCCCGATGCGGCTTTCGCCCGAAGGCGAACCCTACGCGACAGCTTACTGGCTTGCGCCCGAAGCCGGAGCAGCAGCCGAAGCAGCAGCGCCTGCGTCCGAAGCAGCGGTCGAAGCCGAAGCAGCAGCGTCGCTCGCAGCAGCAGCCGCACCCGATGCAGCAGCAGCCGAATCCGAAGCAGCGGCAGCCGGTGCCGAAGCGGCAGCTGCGTCGCTAGCCGGTGCAGCGGCCTGATCGTTGCTCTTGTTGCATGCAGCCAGTGCCACAGCTGCCAACAGGGATGCTACGAGGAGGGATTTCTTCATGATCACGTCCTTTTATGGTTAAAGGTAAGCAACAGCGCAAAATAATACCGGTAATGTGCTCCAACACCGACTTCGGCCGCTGGTGGAGACGCTCTTTTGACGAGCAGGAATCTTCCCTACGGCTTGGGCGGAAATTATATGCACTTTCGTACTGACAATCCATAAATCCGGGGTCAATACGTTGTCTTTCTCATACAAAATTTCACTGTACTGTGTATAACAGACACGCGAGGCTAGGCAAGCTCGCCCATCCGTATCCAGCCCGCACGATACCACTCGTGTAGCCGTGCTGTCACCGACGAATCGTGTGAGAGTGTTACAAAGCGTTTCGCACTCAGACATCGGTGATCTGCGAGATCAAAGAGCCACTTTTTCGAGCCGTCAAACGGAAATTTCTCTCCGTTTATGAAGAAAAAGCGGCGGTTGTACAACAAACTCGTCTTGCGGTCCAGTCGCACCCCGGACTTCAATGCTTCACTGATAAAACGCACTTCGTTGAGCGGCCTTTGCGGCGGATCAAAGACGACACTCGGCTTGGGTTCGCTGAGATACGTGCCAAGGAACGACGCAATGTCCTGCTCATTCCATCTGACCTCAGCAAGGATTGCGCCAACGCGTTTGACGAGCGCCGCGGGCAGTTCCGCCGGCCGGTCCACGGCGGGCTGCTGGGGATCGCGGTAAAGCGCGCCGGTCCGGCCGTTCTCTTCGCCGCGCTCGGCCAGATGGTAAAGGAACTGCGCCGTCAGCTCGCCCGCCGACGGCGCGCGAAACCCGATCGAGCAGGTCATGCATTCGCCCTCGGCGACGCCGTCGTGTGCGATATGCGGCGGCAGATACAGCATGTCGCCGGGCTCCAGCACCCACTCTTGTTCTGCCTCAAAGTTCTGTAAAACTTTCAACGGCAAGTCCGGCTGCAGCGTCAGATCTTTCTGCGCGCTGATGCGCCAGCGCCGCTTGCCTTTTACTTGCAAAAGAAACACATCGTAGGAATCGAAGTGCGGGCCCACGCCGCCGCCGTCGGTCGCATACGAGATCATAAGATCGTCCAGGCGCGCGTCTGGCACGAAGCGGAAGCGGTCGAGCAGGGCGCGCGCGCGGTCGTCGTGCAGATCGACGCCTTGCACGAGCAGCGTCCACGCGCGCCGCTTCAGCGACGGCAGTTCGTCAGGCGCGAACGGGCCATGCTCGAGTTGCCATTTATTGCGAAAGTGCGTGATGAGGCGCGCCTCGACGTCGTCTTCGTCCGCGAGTTCGAACAACTCGTCGCGCGAAAGCGGCGCTTCGACGTGGGGAATTGCCTGGCGGATCAATAACGGCTTTTTCTGCCAGTAGCGGCGCATGAATTGCGACGGCGTGAGGTTGCCGAGCAGCGGCGTGGGCGTGTCGGGCGAGGGCGGGAAAATCGCGGAAGCCGGCTTTGCAGCCGGTGAAGAATTGCGTGCCGAAGCTGCTTCGGCCGGGTGGTCAGTGGGCCGCTTGGGCATCGTATAATGTGAGTTGTATTCTGGAGAATCGAATGAAAATCGCAAAGAACACCGTCGTGTCGGTCGCTTACAAGCTGTCGGATGCGCAGGGCAATCTGATTGAAGAAAGCGACGAGCCGATGGTCTATCTGCACGGCGGCTATGATGGCACGTTCCCCAAGATCGAGGAAGAGCTCGACGGCCACGAGGCCGGCTTCGAGACCCAGATCCAGCTGGAGCCGCAAGACGCATTCGGCGAGTACGACCCGGAACTCGTGAAGATCGAACCGCGCAATCGCTTTCCGGAACCGCTCGAAGTCGGCATGCAGTTCGAAGGCACGCCGGAAGAAGGCGATGACGACCTCGATTCGCTCGTCTACGTGGTGACCGACGTCGCTGAAGACAAGGTCGTGCTCGACGGCAACCATCCGCTCGCCGGCATGGCGCTGCGTTTCGCGTTGACCGTGAAAGACGTGCGTCCCGCGACCGAAGACGAAATCCAGCACGAGCATGCGCATGGCGCGGATGGCCTGGAAGTGCTCGACGAAGACGACGACGCGGACGACGAGAGCGGCAAGTCAGGGCCCACGCTGCACTGAGTGCGGCTGCGAGCCGGTAGCGCCTGAGCCGGCCGCACCTGAAGCGCTTGAAGTGCCTGAAGCGCCTGAAGCGCTGGAGGCTCCCGGCGCACTCCGCTGCCCTGGCGGAGTCGATGTCGCGGGTCCGTATCCGCCGCCGCCCTGATCGGCCGGAATGCGCGGCAACTGATCGAGTTGCTGCGAGTCCGGTTGTGACTGGCCGGGCGTAGGAAGAAGCGGCGGCAAGTCGGACGCCGGCCCGAGCGACGGCACCGCCGGCATCGAAGCGGCGGGCTCGTCCCTCGGCAACACAGGCTGCGTCGTGGGCATCGGCATATGCCGCGGCACCTCGCGCACCGTCACGCGGAACGGCGGTTTTCTGCCGAAGTCCGCATCAATCTGAATCCACTGGTTAAGACGATCATGCGGCGCGAGCGCGATACGCGTGAGGTTCGTCACCAGATTCCCTTTGTCATTGCGTAACGGCTGGTCGATCGCGAAGCCGGCGCTCGCGTGTTCGTCGTCGAAATGGACGACGAGCACCGGCCCGTGGAAGATCTGCGCGAGCTTTACGAGGCTGCGCTTGAACTCGAGGAAGCCGTCGCGGCGCGGATTGCGTCCGAAGCGCAGCCATGCGAAACGCTCTGGCCGTTCATAGCGCTCGGCGTCGGGGTCGCCCTGAATGAACACGACGATCGCGCGTGCGTCACGGCGCTTCGCAAATTCGCCGGCATGTTCGAGCCAGAATGCGTTGGCGATCACGCGGTCTTCGAATTCTCCGTTGCGCCCGCCGGCGGTCAGATAGTGATTGTTGGGGCTCGGCGCATTGAGCCCGACGAACACCGTGTCGCCCACCTGCCAACGCACATTCTCGCGATACGGGCGAAAGCGCGATACCTCGCTCTCTCGCGTCAGTGCAAGCGGGTTCTGGCCCATCGAGTTGGCATCGCCGAGAAGCGTCTGGCGCAACTGGTCGAGCCGTTCGACCGGATCGAAGCCGCCTGCCTCGGCGCTCGCGCAATCGACCCAATCGTGCTGGCCTGGAATAAAAAACAGCGCGGGCCGCGACGTTTCCAGCACCGCGTGGCGCCGTTCATACAGCGCATCGCGGCAGGCTTCTTTCGGGCCTTTCAGATTGCCGTCGTAGACGATAAAAGAGACGTCGCGTTCGCGGCCGATTGCGTCGATGAGCCGTTGGGTCGGGGCCTCGTCGGCGGGACTTTGCATCGTGTTCGCGATGACCGCGAAGCTGTAATTCGGCGCGGCTGCATGAGCCCGCGGTGTGGGAAGCAGAAGTGCGAAGGCGAGTGTGGATACGAGACCTGCAACGCGCAGCCCAACTCTGCTCGCTACCCTCGGCGCCATAGCTATAGCCGACCCCGCGCGGAATTCGCGCGGACGCTCGGCAAGACCGCGTGCCTCAATGATCCGCATCCGGCGCAGCGGCCAACTCGTGTAGTTCATACAGCAGATCGAGCGCCTCGCGTGGCCGCAGATCGTTCGGATCGATGCCGCGCAGACGCTCGACAAGCGCCTGCATAGCCGGCGACGCGTTAGCAGGTTGCGGCTCGTCGTCCGCATCTTCAAGCAGCATCGGCGACGGCGCCGCGAACAGATCGAGCTGCGGCGCCGGTTGCCCCGCGGACTGCTGCTCGAGATACGCAAGATGCTTGCGCGCCGCGCGAATCACCGCGTTCGGCACGCCGGCCAGTTGCGCGACCTGCAAACCGTAGCTCTGGTTCGCCGGACCTTCGTTGACGGCGTGCAGGAACACGATGCCATGTCCGTGTTCCACCGCCGACAGATGCACGTTCGCCGCTTGTGGGAATTCCGCCGGCAACTGCGTGAGTTCGAAGTAATGCGTCGCGAACAGCGTATGGCAACCGTTATGCGCAAGCAGATGCCGCGCGATGGCCCACGCGAGCGCGAGGCCGTCGAAGGTCGATGTGCCGCGGCCGATTTCATCCATCAGCACGAGGCTTTGCGGCGTCGCGTCGTTAAGAATCGCGGCCGCTTCGGTCATCTCGACCATGAAGGTCGAACGGCCGCCGGCGAGATCGTCCGCCGCGCCGATGCGCGTGAAAATCCGGTCGATCGGCCCGAATGCCGCACGCCGTGCAGGCACGTAGCTGCCGACGTACGCGAGCAGCGCGATCAGCGCCGTCTGGCGCATGAAGGTCGATTTACCGCCCATGTTCGGGCCGGTGATCAGCAGCAGCTTGCGCTCCGGCGTGAGCGTGCAGTCGTTGGCGATGAATTGCTCGACCTGCGCCTCGACAACCGGATGCCGTCCCTGTTCGATCTCGATGCCTGCATCGAGCGAGAAGCTCGGCGCGACCCAGTCGAGCGCGCGAGCGCGTTCGGCAAAAGCGGCGAGCAAATCGAGTTCGGCGAGCGCCGACGCGACGCGCTGGCAGTCCGGAATGAACGGCAACAGCGCCTGCAGCAGCGAGTCGTAGAGCGAACGCTCGCGGGCAAGCGCGCGTTCCTGCGCGGACAGCGCCTTGTCCTCGAACGTCTTCAGTTCCGGCGTGATGTAGCGCTCGGCGTTCTTCAACGTCTGACGGCGGCGATAATCGTCCGGCACCTTGTCGGTCTGGCCGCGCGTGACCTCGATATAGAAGCCGTGCACCTTGTTGTATTCCACGCGCAGATTGCCGATGCCCGTGCGTGTGCGTTCACGCGTTTCCAGATCGATTAGGAACTGTCCGCAGTTCTCCGAAATATCTCGGAGTTCGTCGAGTTCGGCGTCGTAGCCGCGCGCGATCACGCCGCCGTCGCGGACCATCGCGGCCGGCTCTTGTGCGATGGCGCGCGTGAGCAACTCGACGCACGCTTGCGGCGGCTCGAGCGATGCGTCGATGCGCGCAAGCGATTCCGCGTTCGACGAAACGGCCGCGAGCCTCGCACGCAGTTCAGGCAGCGCGATGAAGGTGTCGCGCAAGCTCGACAGATCGCGCGGGCGCGCCGACAGCAGTGCGAGACGGCCGGTGATCCGCTCGATGTCCGAGATGTGCCGCAGTACGCCGCGCAGCGAGTCGACGTCCGTGCCCGCGCCCGCGGGCGCGTCGAGCAACGCGCCGATAGCCTGCTGACGCGCGCGTGCAACCGCCGATTCACGCGGCGGATGATGCAGCCAGTGACGCAGCAAACGGCTGCCCATCGTCGTGCAGCAGGTGTCGAGCAGCGAACACAGCGTGGGCGATTCGGTGCCGCGCAAAGTCTGCGTGATTTCCAGGTTGCGCCGCGTTGCGGGGTCGAGGCCGATATATTCCGATTCGTACTCGACCTTCAGACTGCGCACGTGCCGCAGTTGCTGGCCTTGCGTGGCCGCCGCGTACAGCAGCAACGCGCCGGCCGCGCCGCACGCGCAGGTGAGCGAATGCGCGCCGAAGCCGTCGAGGCCCGCGACTTCCAGTTGATCGCACAAGCGCTGCGTGCCCGAGGCGACGTCGAAGTGCCATCCGGGCACGCGCGTGAGCGCGCGAGCGCCCGTAGGCGGCGTCCAGCTCGTGGAATCGGCCGTCGTGTCGGCGACCAGGATCTCCGCCGGGTCGATGCGTTCCAGCGCGGCGGCCACCTGGTCGGGCGCGACTTCGGCGAGCCGCAACGCGCCGCTCGCGAGATTCAGCCACGCGAGGCCGACGCTCGTCGCGACGCCGCGGCGATTGTGCGCGACGCACATGGCCAGCAGGAACACGTCGCTCTTGTCGGACAGCAGCGCGGCGTCCGTGAGCGTGCCCGGCGTGACGACGCGCACGACCTTGCGTTCGACAGGACCTTTGGACGTGGCCGGGTCGCCGATCTGCTCGCAAATCGCCACCGATTCGCCGAGCTTCACGAGCTTCGCCAGATACTGTTCGACCGCGTGATGCGGGACGCCCGCCATCTTGATCGGATTGCCCGCCGACGCGCCGCGTTGCGTGAGCGTGAGGTCGAGCAGACGCGCGGCTTTTTCGGCGTCGTCGAAAAAGAGTTCGTAGAAGTCGCCCATCCGGTAGAACACGAGCGTGCCCGGATGCTCCGCCTTGATGCGCAGGTATTGCTGCATCATCGGGGTATGTTGTGCGACGTCGCTGGCCGCTGCGGTTTGAGTGCCCATCCTCGGTATCTTTCTGCTTTAGCTGTTCAGGGCGTGAGTTTAACCCGCCGACGCCGCGAGCGGACCCTGGCCGAATGGCCGATGCGGGTTGCGAGGGGTGCGGCTAGGGAATGGCGTGGCTGTTGGCAGAGCGTTCGTTCAACGAGCAGGCGAATCTTCAAACACTGGTGGACTCAAGTCCAAGGTGATCACATAGCGCTCGTCGTTTGGATGGCCTCTGCTGCCGAAGCACCGGATATTGACTGAAACCTGATATTTGTTACCGGCTTGCCAGCGCGTTGTGGGGGCGGTGCATGCCCGGATCGCATTTCGGGCTGCCTGAGTGTCTTCGATAGGGCGGTTGTCGCGAGACTGGAACGGTTTCCAGCCCCCCCGCTGGAACTGCTTTTGCAGGTCCGTGAGAATAGCGATCGACGCGTCAAGCGGCAGTGTTTCGATTTGTGGCGATAGGGTAACAAGCGACACATTGCCAAGCTGATCCGCATAAAGACTCAGGAACCTGGCAGGCGGCGTAACGAAGCCGAACTGCGAATCGCTGAAGCGGAAGATTGCGGGGCGCGTTACGTAAAGGTTGATGGACTTCTCGTCGGTTGCAGCCGGCAGCGTCGATCGCGAGTGCTGCCGCACGTGTTCATAAGACTCACCAAGCGTCAGCACGACTTCGTCGACGGGTCTTGTCATCGCGTATATGCCCCAAACGACAGCGGAGCCGAACAGCGCGCACGCCGCGTACCCGAACCACCTGATTGTTCCGCGCACCATGATCACCTCGGGTGCGCAATGAGATACAGCGAGTTTTCGACCGAGTGCTTTTCGATCGGGTCGCGTAACAATTCGTCGAACCGCTGGGCTGCGCGGATAACGAACGCCATGCGCTGATCGGGATCTGCGATGTTGGCGAGAGCCTGGTTGCTGAAACGTTCGTTCTTCGCGCTGGTTGCTGCCAGTGTGCATTGGTTCGCAAATGCCAACTGGATCTCGCGCGCGGAACCGGTCGGAATGTGCCACGCCCACGCGAACTGGTTGGCGCGCATCAGCACCACGAACGCCGGATCGGTGTACATGGCCGGTTGCAGGATATTGATCGGTTCGTGACGGGCAAGCAGCCTGACGCCCTCCGCGAGGTTGCCTGCATCGATTGCCCGGAACGCGAGTAACACCTCGGGTTTGCTTTCCGCGAAGAGAACACGGTCTGCGATCGGCCAGATAACCGACCCGCGGAGACCCGAGCGCTCGGTCAGGCATTTCTGAAATCGCTGCAGCCCGAACTTCCTGTAAAACATGTGCAGAGGCCAGACGTCGAGAAATAGCGCCGTGTTTCCCTTTGCGAGCATCTGATATACCTTTTCTGCGCCCGTACCGTTCACCTGATCCGGGATCGGCATGCGCGGCGATCCGTACGGTGCGATCCGTTCAAGCGGAGAGCTTTGTCTTTCCCATTGTTGGTAAGCGTTACGCTCCCGATTTGACTTGCCGATCAGTTCCGCAGCGTTGAGCAAGCCGCACCCGACCTGTTTGGATGCAAACGCCGCGAGCCCCGCCCACTGGAACCGGTGATCGTCTAGCCACAACTGCGCATACGCGGCGTTGATGCGTCGATTGCGAGCGATGGGATCGTCGATGGCAACGAGGGCCTCCGCTTTTTTCTGGTAGAAGCGCCAACAGTTGATGCAGTCTTGCTGGTCATCTTCCGACTGCTTTTTTGCGGCCGCTTCCTCGTCTCTCCAGTTCGGGTAACAGACCGGACAACGGTGGTTTTCGCACTTCGCCATCGAGCTCTTTCTCGCTGTCGGGTCTTGGGGATTTGCTGACCCCAGTTTCCCACGGCAAGAGCAGAGGCTATCTCGATATGCGGGTATTCGACGTCACGCCACCCTCATTCCTCCAGCAGCGCATGCATATTCGCAGACCGTTCGTTCGCCGCACTCCGCCGCTTTGCGAGCCACATCATGAACGTAATAAAAACGCCGAACACGACGATGATCCATTGCGCCGGCATCTTCGCCGTGAGCAGCAGCGCGTACGCGCCGAGCATCA
>Ga0326721_10000692_pt1 | contig 10373 bp, 8 predicted proteins | sample SGPome_FD_203951 | JGI IMG/M metagenome (GOLD analysis project Ga0326721, IMG submission 203951) | Soil microbial communities from Southern Great Plains, Lamont, Oklahoma, United States - SGP_1_2016 | ecosystem: Engineered > Artificial ecosystem > Soil microcosm > Unclassified | place: USA...
ACCAGCCCAGAAACCGCGCCGATTCGCCTCCGGGAACCGAGTTTTCAGGCGCTCCTCGCCCCGGCTGCCACCCCGGCTGCCACCCCGGCTGGCGCCCCGGTCACTACCTCGGCGTCCTCGATCTGGCCCTCCTCGACAGTGGCCGCCTGGTTCGGGATGGCCGGAATCGCCGCCCTGATGGCAACCCTGCACATCGACAGCAACGCCACTTTCCAATACGGCCTGCCATTGATCGCCCTGTTCACCGCGCTGGTCGTCTGGCACCTGGCGACCGAGACCAGCGGGTTGCTGATCTGGCTGCTCTCGTTGCGACCGCTGACCATCGTCGGCACCGTGTCGTACGGGCTCTACCTGTACCACTTTCCGGTGTTCCACTTCATCCAGAAGCAGGGTTACTCGCACCCGGTGCAGCACGCCCTGGAGCTGTCGATCAGCGCTGCCGTGACCGCGTTCTCCTGGTTCGTCGTGGAGAAGCCCGCACTTCGACTCAAAGACCGCTTCATCCAACGAGGTTCGCCCGAAGCGCCGGTAATTCCCTCACTGGCAAAGTAACTCGGAATTCGGGCAGAATGTACTGATGCGAGTCGCAGTGATCGCCGGAGGAGATCCGGGGCATGTCTTTCCGGCCGCCGGCCTGACGGTAGCGCTCGGCATGCGTGGGCATCAGGCCCTGCTCTGCACCGGCAAATCCTGGCTGCCGGCGCTCAACCGGGACGGCGTCCCGGCGATCGCGATGCCGCCCACCGAGCCGAATCCCGAGCGCGACGGCTTCCTCCGGCTTCGGCAGACCGCGCTCCAGCTGGCGCCGCAGATCGCCGAGCGACTGACGGCGTTCGCCCCCGAACTGGTGGTGTCGGATGTGATGACACTGGCCGGCGGGCTGACCGCCGGGCTTCTCGACGTCCCCTGGGTGCAGCTGATTCCGCATCCCGTGATGGATCCGTCCCGCTATCTACCGCCGTCCAGCTCCGGTCTGGCGCCCGCCCGGACCGCACTTGGCCGGCTGCGGGACGAGCGCCTGTACCGGATCGTTTCGGCGTACTGGCGGCTCGGTGACGATGCCCGTGAGCGCGACCACGAGCGGCTGGGTCTGCCGCGGACCAGCGCGGCGCCGCGAGCGCGACTGTTCGCCTCGCTGCCGGTGCTGGAGGCTTCGCGGCCGGACTGGCCGCGCGACAGCTACCTGGTCGGCCCCCTGGAGTGGGATCCGACCGACACCGTACTCACCCCGCCACCGGGCGACGGGCCGCTGGTCCTGCTCTCCGCCACCACGGTGGAGGGGGCGGCGAACGGGCTCACCGAGGCGACCCTCGCCGGGCTGGCCGGTAGCGGCGTTCGGGTCGCCTGGACCGTGTTCAGCCCGCCGGCGACCGCGCTTCCGGCCTGGGTCGCTGCCGGGCCGGGCCGGCAGGAACCGTTGATCGAGCAGGCCGCCGCGGTGATCTGCGGCGGTGGGCATGGGATTCTGGCGAAGGCACTGAGCCGGGGGCGTCCGGTGGTGACCGTCCCCGACGGTGGAGAGCAGCGGGAGAACGCCGACCGGGTGCGCCGCGCCGGGCTTGGGGTCGAGATCCTGCCGAAACGGCTGACCCCCAAGCGGCTGGCCCACGCCGTCCACCAGGTGCTGTTCGATCCCCAGTTCGCGCGAGCGGCCGAAACCTGCCGACCGGGGCCGAATGAGCGCAGTAGCGGGGACCGTGCGGTGGACGTCGTGGAGGCTCTTTTCTTGACCTCCTGATCCCTCGAACGGCTGCGGTAGCGAACAGTTGACCGCATCGAATGTCGGATGACGTCGAATTGCAACCGGCGGGTAACTGGAAGCCGCCCCGCGAGCAACTACACGCACTAGTCTTGCGCGACCAAGACCGACCAAGACCCAAAACCACGACCAAAGACAGAGACCAGGCAGCGGCACGGATTCCGATGCGCTGGTCCGACATCCAGAGCCGGGGAGATCCCCCGAGCCACGGAGAAACCATGGAGGCCCGCGGTGCCTGCTCCATCCCTTCTGGCCGTCATTCCCTGCCTGAACGAGGAAGCACACATCGAGGGCGTGGTCCGGCAGCTGTTGGCCGACGCCGATGCCGCCCCGGACGGGCCGGACCTGCGGGTTGTGGTGGTCGATGGCCGCAGTACCGATGCGACGGTGAGCATCGTTTCGGCGCTGGCGGCAGCGGATCGTCGAGTTCTTCTGCTGGAAAACCCGGACCGGATCCAGAGCAGTGCGGTGAACCGAGCGGTCGCGGCCTTCGGTGACGGCGGTGAGTATTTTGTCCGGATCGATGCCCATGCCGGATACCCGCCGGGCTTCTGCGGCATCCTGCTCGATGAGGCCATCGCGACCGGTGCCGATTCGGTCGTGGTCTCGATGCGCACCGCAGGTCACGGCACCTTTCAGCTCGCTGCCGCGGCCGCGCAGAACTCCCCTCTGGGCAACGGCGGCTCGGCGCACCGGAATGCCACCCAGGACCCGAACGCCTCCGGAACCTGGGTAGATCATGGTCACCACGCGCTGATCAGGGTCGCTGCCTTTCGCGCGGTCGGCGGGTACGACGAGACGTTCACCCACAACGAGGACGCCGAACTCGACGTCCGTCTGGGCGCGGCCGGTTTCAAGATCTGGATGACCGCCCGCACCTGGTGCGACTACTACCCGCGGGAGACCCCGGGCGCGCTGCTGCGGCAGTACCTGAACTACGGCGCAGGCCGGGCCCGCAATGTGGTGAAGCACCGGACGGTTCCGAAGGTCCGCCAGATGGTGCCGCTGATGGTCGCCCCGGCACTCGCGCTCAGCTTGTTGAGCCGGGTCAACAAGCTGGCGGCGCTACCGGCGCTGGCCTGGATACTTGCCTGCCTCGGTTACGGCGCGCTGCTCGGCGTCCGGGACCGGCGACCCGCCACCGCCCTTGCCGGACCAGCCGCGATGATCATGCATCTGGGCTGGTCGGCAGGGTTCTGGCGGGTGCTGATCAAATCGACGGGTCAGCTCATCCGCGCTCGGCCCACACCGTCCGGACAGCCGGATACCGATCCAGCAAATCGCTGACCGTTCGCGAGGTGTAGCCGCGCTCCTGCATCCCGGCGAGCATCAGCTCGGTGGCTCGCACTCGATCCAGGCCACCCTCGCCGATCACGGCACCTTCCGGGAGGGCTCCAACCCCGTCCCCGGACGTGTCGTGCAGCAGCAGGAAGCCACCGCGGTGCAGGCCCTGGACCGCTCGCTGGGCGATCACCTCAGCGGTGGATCCGTCCCAGTCCTGCGCCCACGCCGACCAGATCACCACTTCCATCCCGAGCGCCCGGGTGGCCAAGTACTGCTGCACCGACTGGGCACCGTAGGTCGGCCGGAACAGCGTGATCCGGCGGCCGGCGACCGCCTCCAGCCGCTGCTTGGCCTCTCGGATCAGGGCGATCGCCCGGCGCAGCGGCATCCGGTTCAGCCGGGTGTGATCAATGCCATGCAGCGCCACCTCGTGCCCCTCGGCCAGGATCCGGGTGATCAGCTCGGGGTGCGCTTCGGCCGGCTCGACCATCACGAAGAAGGTGGCCCGGGCACCGTGCGCGGCGAGCGCATCGAGGATGCCCGGGGTGAACATCGGGTCCGGGCCGTCGTCGTAGGTCAGGGACACCACCGGCTGGTCAGTGCGGACACAGGCCACGGTGCTGATCGGCAGCAGGGCCGGACGGCCGAGCCGGAGCACCTTGTCCGGGGCAGGCAGCGGCCGCTCCCCCGCGTCATAGTCACAGACGTATCCGCGGCGGACCAGGGTCGCGGAGAGATCGAGAAAAGGACGGCGACGGGCGGCGGCGGACACCTTCGGGTCCGGACTCAGATCAGTCATGGCGCAGACAATACGGCCGAGGGGGCCGCTTTCCGGCTTCATCGGCTCAGGGGCGGCGTCCGGCTCGATAGGCTGCGGCTCTTCTCAGCTTTCGGAGGCTCCAGGAATGTCCGCACAACACGTCGGAGTGATCGGCGCCGGAATCGTCGGGCTGGCCACGGCGCGACGGATCGGTGAACTCTTCCCCGGCACCCAGGTAACCGTTCTGGAGAAGGAGGACCGGGTCGCCGTTCACCAGACCGGACACAACAGCGGCGTGGTGCACGCCGGGCTGTATTACGTGCCGGGCTCGCTGAAGGCGACGCTCTGCCGTCGCGGGGTGAGCCTGCTGCACGAGTACTGCCAGGAGAAGAAGCTGCCGTACGACGAGTGCGGAAAGCTGGTCGTCGCGATCAACGACGCCGAGCGACCGGCGCTGGAACGGATCCGCGAGCGGGCCCTGGCCAACGGCGTTCCGGACGTCAGTTCCCTGGACAATGCCGGGCTGCGAGAGATCGAGCCGTATGCGGCCGGGGTGGCCGCGATCTTCTCACCGCGGACGGCGATCACCGACTACGTGAAGGTCGCCGAGGCTTACGCCGACGACATCCGGGCGGCCGGCGGGACGATCGAGTTCGGCTTCCAGGTCGACGGCATTCGGCAGCGGGCCGGCAAGGTCGAGGTCCGCTCCGGCGATCGCCAGCTCAGTTTCGACCGGCTGGTGGTCTGCGCCGGGCTGCAGTCCGACCAGGTCGCGGCCTGGGCCGGAGACGACGCCGGCCCGGCGATCGTGCCGTTCCGCGGGGAGTACTTCCGGCTCATCCCCGAACGAACCCATTTGGTGAAAGGCCTGATTTATCCGGTTCCGAACCCGGACTACCCGTTCCTCGGGGTGCATTTCACCAAGCGCATCCACGGGGGCGTCGATCTTGGCCCGAACGCGGTGCTGGCATTTGCTCGGGAGGGCTACACCCGGGGCACGGTCAAGCCGAAGGAGTTGTTGGAAACACTGAAATGGCCGGGCTTCCGCAAGCTGGCCCGGCAGCATTGGCTGATGGGCGCCGAGGAGATGGCCGGTTCGATCAGCAAGTCCCTGTACCTCCGGTTCGCTCGCAAGTACGTGCCAGAGGTTCAGTCGTCCGATATCGAGCGGGCCCAGGCCGGGGTCCGGGCCCAGGCGGTCGATCGAGACGGCAGCATGGTCGACGATTTCCGGATCTCTCAGCTCGGAAATGTTACGGCTGTCCGTAACGCACCGTCACCAGCCGCGACGTCGTCTTTGGCCATCGCCGAGCACATCACCGAACACCTACGCGAGCACCTCGGCACCCGCACGCACTGAAGCGCACGTCGGTCGGCCAGCTTCCCGGTCACGTCGAACAGTGGGTCGATCATGAGCTTGCTCACATTTTGCAACAAACGCCTTCTCCTGCACCCCGATTGTGAAGGCACCCGGTTTCCGAGGGAGGTCTTCTGGATCTTGCCCGGAGATCGCTAAATGGGCGACGCACGCGTCCTCCGAACGGCCAAAACTAGGTTGCCGAGGGCTTGGCGGTTTCCATGTAGATTCGTCCGATAGATAGATTTCTCTATGCCCGAAATGATAACTAGAGTTGCGCGTGTGGCTACAGGTAGTAGTCGTGGGCGTCGTACAGGTTACGGGCAGCCTGCGAGTCAGTTACATGTCGAGAATTCGCCAGCGGCAGGTAAGGCAAGAACGTAGTTTGGCAACGGTCGCAGTGCGGGGCTGCTACGAACGTCGTTCAATCGGGAGGGCAAGTAGTGACGCTCCGTGATCAGATGGGCCAGGCTGGGCGACGCATAGAGGCGTCCGCCTTCAGCGAACCACAAATTGACCCACGCCTGGTGATCGATGTTCGGGCAGCTCAGCAAGTGCTGGCCGAGCAACGCGGATCCGAACCGGCAGATCGAGTACCACCGCTGCCGATCATGGTTCGTGGCGGCACCGAGGACGACGATCCACCGGCCGGCTCCTGGACCGGGCTCCTGGTCCGCGCCGGAATCAAGCCGCTGCTGATCCTGCTCGATTTCGTCGCCTGCCTGGCCGGAACCCTCGCCAGCGGTGGTCCCCGCTACGTAATGGTCCTGTTCACTGTTCTACTGCTGGCTGCATACGGCACCGGCGGCCTGTACCGGTCCCGGCTCTCGCCGTCCCTGCTCGACGACCTGCCGCAGTTGTCCGGTCGGCTGCTGGTGGTGCTGGCCTTGACGATGACCGGCCAGCTGACGGCGAACAAGCTGCATGTGAACGCCGCCCTGGTCGACTGGAAGCTGCTGATCGCCGCTGCGGTCACCGGGTTCGTCTCGATCTGCCTGCGGACCAGCGCGTACGCCCTGGTCCGCTACGCCCGTCGGACCGGACGGATCGCGCACCGGACGCTGATCCTGGGGGCCGGGCGAGTCGGTACCTACCTGGCCGAGTCGCTCTCCCAGCACCCGAGCTATGGCCTGCAGCCGATCGGTTTCCTGGACGTCGACCCGCCCCGCCAGGGGGTCAGCGCCTCGCACCGGATCCTCGGCCGGCCCGAGCAGCTCGTCGAGGTGCTGCTGGACCACCAGGTGCGGAACGTGATCGTGGCGTTCGGCTCGATGCGGGAATCCGAGATGGTCGACATCATCCGAACCTGTGACCGGCTGCACTGCGAGATCTTCGTCGTCCCCCGGCTCTTCGAACTGCATCACGTCGGCGGTGACATGGACACCGCGTGGGGGATGCCACTGATCCGGCTGCGTCGCGCCGCTTACCGCAGCCGCGCCTGGCAGATCAAGCGTGCCATCGACATCTTCTTCTCCGGCCTGGCTCTGCTACTGCTCTCCCCGCTGATGCTGCTGGTCGCACTCGCGGTCCGGCTGGAGGGCGGCCCCGGCATCCTGTTCCGTCAGGAGCGGGTCGGGGTCGACGGTCAGCACTTCTCGCTGATGAAGTTCCGCTCGCTGAAGCCGGTGGACGACACCGAGTCGGCGACGAACTGGAACATCGCCCACGACGACCGGCTCGGGCCGGTCGGGAAGTTCCTCCGCCGTAGTTCGATCGACGAACTGCCGCAGTTGCTGAACATCCTGCGCGGGGACATGAGCCTGGTCGGCCCCCGCCCGGAACGTCCGCACTTCGTCGCGACGTTCCGCAGCCAGCACCCGCACTACGTGGCCCGACACCGGGTTCCCTGCGGTCTGACCGGGCTCGCTCAGGTCAACGGTCTTCGGGGAGATACCTCGATCGCCGAGCGAGCTCGCTTCGACAACTACTACATCGAGAACTGGTCGCTCTGGCTCGACATCAAGATCCTGCTCCGGACCGCGATGTCGGTCGTCCGCGCCGAGGGTGCGTAACCTAGCCGCCCACAACGAGGGGCCGGCCGGCTCCCGTCCTCCACCATTTGAGCCGAGGTTGTACATCCATGACTGATCAGACCGACGTGGCCGAAATCCCTGTCGTCATCCTCTGCGGCGGGATGGGTACCCGACTGCGCGAAGCCAGCGGCGACAAGTTGCCCAAGCCGCTGGTCGACATCGGTGGTCGGCCGGTGCTGTGGCACATCATGAAGATGTACCAGGCCCACGGTTTCCGTAAGTTCGTGCTGTGCCTGGGCTACAAGGGCGACCTGATCAAGCGCTACTTCCTGGACTACCGGGAGCAGCTGGCTGACTTCACCCTGACCCATGACGGCGCCGAGCCCGTCTACCACTCCACCGGCCAGGTGGAGGACTGGGAGGTCACCTTCGTCGAGACCGGTCTGCAGACCGCGACCGTCGGCCGGGTGAAGCGGGTGGCCCAGCATCTGACCGGCGATCAGTTCATGCTCACCTACGGCGACGGGATCGGTGACGTCGACCTGACCGCACTGGTCAAGTTCCACAACGAGCAGGGACGCACCGGTACGGTGACCGCCGTCCACCCGGCCAGCCGCTACGGTGAGATGCACGTGGACGGCAATGTGGTCGTCGAGTTCAACGAAAAGCCGACCCTGGCGACCGGCTGGGTCAACGGCGGCTTCTTCATGTTCGAGCGCAGCTTCATCGATAAGTACCTGGCCGATGTGGATGACTCGGTCATGCTCGAGCAGACCCCGTTGCAGCAGATTGCCCGCGACGGCCAGCTCTCGATGAACGGTCATGAGGGTTTCTGGATGGGCATGGACACTTACCGCGATTGGACCGAGCTGAACAAGCTGTGGGACAAGGGCGAGGCCAGCTGGAAGATCTGGAATGACTGAGAAATGAACGTAGGACAGAGCACATGACAAAGGAGAGCAATTCAATGAAGGTCCTGGTCACAGGAACCGAGGGATACCTGGGCTGTCTGCTGGCGCCCACTCTGATGAGCCGCGGGCACGAGGTGGTCGGTGTCGACACCGGCTACTACCGCCAAGGCTGGCTCTACAACGGGGTGACCGAGACCGCCAAGACCCTGGCCAAGGACATCCGGAACATCACCGTTGAGGACCTCGAGGGCGTCGACGCGATCGTCCACATGGCCGAGCTCTCGAACGACCCGCTGGGCGAACTGCTGAGCGAGGTGACCTACACGGTCAACCACCTCGGATCGGTTCGACTGGCCGAGATGGCGATCCAGGCCGGCGTCGAGCGGTTTGTCTACATGTCGTCCTGCAGTGTCTACGGTGTGGCCGAGGGCACGGTCGACGAGACCTCGCCGATCAACCCGCTGACCGCGTACGCGGACTGCAAGACGCTGGTCGAGCGTGACCTGACCAAGCTGGCCTCGGACAACTTCTCGCCGACGTTCATGCGCAACGCGACCGCCTTCGGCGCCTCGCCGCGGCAGCGCTTCGACATCGTGCTGAACAACCTGTCCGGTCTCGCCTGGACCACCAAGAAGATCTCGATGAACAGCGACGGCACGCCGTGGCGTCCGCTGGTGCACGGCCTGGACATCGCCAAGTCGATCTACTGCGCGCTGGAGGCCCCCCGGGAGGCCGTGCACGCCCAGACGTTCAACGTCGGCAGCAACGAGCAGAACTACCAGGTGCGTGAGATCGCCGAGACCGTTGCCGCCGAATTCCCCGGCTGCGAGCTGTCTTTCGGCCCGCCGGCAGGCGATGACCGAAGCTACAAGGTGAACTTCGACAAGATCAGTTCGCAGTTGCCCGGCTTCTCCTGCGACTGGAACGCCGCCAGCGGCGCGAAGCAGCTGCACCAGGTCTTCGAGCAGATCGGCATGGACGCCGCAACGTTCACCGGTCGCGGCCACACCCGGCTCAAGCAGCTGGAGCACCTGATCGCGACCAAGCAGCTCGACGCCGACCTGTTCTGGACCGGTAGCACCCAGACGGAGGCCCGCGCATGATCATCACCAAGACGCACATCGCGGACGTCGCGATCATCGATCTGGAGCTCCGCGAGGACGACCGCGGCTTCTTCGCCCGCACCTTCGACGTGGCCGAGTTCGAGGCCGCCGGCCTGAACCCGGCTGTCGAGCAGTGCAACGCCTCGTACAACCACAAGGCCGGCACCCTGCGCGGGATGCACTACCAGCTGGCCTACGCTCCCGAGGTCAAGCTGATCCGCTGCATCCGCGGGGCGATCGTCGACAAGATCGTCGACATGCGCCCGGAGTCGGAAACCTACCTGCAGCACGTCTCGGTCGAGCTGACCGCGGAGAACCGCCGGGCGCTGTACGTTCCGGCGATGTTCGCCCACGGCTACCAGACCCTGGTCGACGGCACCGAGGTGATCTACCAGGTGACCGGCGCATACACCCCGGAGGCCGAGCGCGGGCAGCGTTACTCCGACCCGGCGCTGAAGCTGGAGTGGCCCCTGGAGGTCACGACGATCAGCACCAAGGACGCGAACTGGGCGTTGCTGGCGGACGTGAACGCATGATCATCGTCGACACCGCGCTGCGCAAGCGCGCCGAGGCCGGCAACCCGATCCGGGTCGCCCTGGTCGGAGCCGGCTTCATGGGCCGCGGCTTCGTCAACCAGGTGGTCAACTCGGTTCCCGGGATGCAGCTGGCAGCGATCTGCAATCGCACCCTGGCCAATGCCGAGCGAGCCTTCACCGATGCCGGCGTTGCCGAGTGGGAGGTGGTCAGCGACGCGGCGAGCGTCGACAAGTCTCTCGCCCGCGGCATCCCGGTCGTCACCCAGCACTACCAGGCGATCTGCGAATCCGAGTCGATCGATGCGATCGTCGAGGCCACCGGGCACGTCGAGTTCGGCGCGCACGTGGTGATCGCCGCGATCAACGGCGGCAAGCACGTGGTGCTGCTGAACGCCGAAGTCGATGGCACCGTCGGTTCAGTCCTCAAGGCCAAGGCCGACGCGGCCGGAGTGGTGCTCAGCGGGTGTGACGGCGACCAGCCGGGCGTGCAGCTGAACCTGGTTCGCTTCGTCAAGGGGATCGGTCTCACCCCGCTGGTCTGCGGCAACATCAAGGGCCTGCAGGACGAGTACCGCACGCCGACCACGCAGAAGGCGTTCGCGGAGAAGTGGGGGCAGGACCCCTACATGGTGACCAGCTTCGCCGACGGCACGAAGATTTCCTTCGAGCAGGCCATCGTGGCGAACGCGA
>Ga0326721_10000693_pt1 | contig 10359 bp, 8 predicted proteins | sample SGPome_FD_203951 | JGI IMG/M metagenome (GOLD analysis project Ga0326721, IMG submission 203951) | Soil microbial communities from Southern Great Plains, Lamont, Oklahoma, United States - SGP_1_2016 | ecosystem: Engineered > Artificial ecosystem > Soil microcosm > Unclassified | place: USA...
CGTCGACGTCTACCTGGTCGTCGACGACGACGCGTACGCCGACGCCCGCGCCCGAGGGCGGATCGCGGCCGTCAGCCAGGACGGGGTGACCTACCCCGGGGGTTACGTGGACATCAAGCTCGCCAGTCCCCACTACCTGACCAGTGCCATCACCGGCGCCGACGATCCGACGCGTGCCTCCTTCACCGGGGCGAAGGTCGTGCTGGACAAGACCGGGGAGCTCGCCGACTGGGTCGCCGGGATCACCATCCTTCCCGACGAGGTCTGGAAGAAGCGGACCGTGGCCTACCGGGCGCAGACCCGGCTCTACGGCGGGTACTTCCTCAAGCAGGCCGATCAGCTCGGCGACCACTTCCTGCTGAACCACTCCGCTGTGCACCTGGCCCTGTCCGCCGGTCGGCTGGCCCTGGCACAGCACCAGCAGTTCTTCAGCGGTCAGAAGTACCTCACCGCCGACCTCGAGCGACTGGACCTGCCGGACCGGTTCACGACCAGCTGGCGGCACGTCGTCGCGGCCCCGAGCGCGGCGATCGGCCAGCATCTGCTGGACGCGATCGTCGCCTGGCTGGGTCCGCCGGAGCCGTTCGAGGCACAGCTGTCCCGGTTCATCGCCGACAACGAGCTCGCCTGGCTGAACGGCACCATCCCGCCCGAGTTCTGGTGACCGGCCGCCACCGTGCGTCACGACGATCGCGGCTGCCGGAGATAGCGCTGCCGGTACGTCGTCGGGCTCATGCCGTACGCCCGGCGGAAACAGCGGCTGAAGTAGTTCGGATCGTCCCAGCCGACCTGGCGCCCCACCCAGCCGACCGGCCGGTCCGTCTGCAGCAGCAGGGAGGCGGCCACCTCGGCCCGGGTCTTGGCCAGCCAGGCCATCGGCGTCAGCCCCAGCTGAGCCCGGAACTCCCGGTGCAGGTGGGAGACGGAGAGCCCGGCCTCGCCGGCCAGCCTGGCCACGGTCCACGGCTCCGCCGGTCGACGGGCCAGCAGCAGAAGGGTCTGCCGGACGGCCCCGCTGAGCCCTCCGGGCCCGTCCGTCACCAGCGGCACCCGAGCCAGCTCGGCGAGGATCCCGTAGGCCGCCCCGGTGGCCCGGATCGCGTCGGCGGTTCCCGGGGTGGCCGTCAGCTCGGCCAGCTCGGTCAGTCGGCGACGGACGCGGTCGCGCGACGTCGCTGACAGGTGTCCGTCGGCCAGCCCACCGCGGAGCAGGAAGCGGCCGAGGTCACCGATCTCGAGCAGCCAGCGCAGCTCGGCGTGCAGCAGCTCCTCACCCAGGTAGAGGTTGCCGATCACCGCACGATCGGGCTGGGCGAAGCCGTGCCACTGACCCGGTCGAACCGCTGTGACGGCGCCGGGTCCGATCGGCCGCGGTCCGAGCGGGCTCAGGTAGGTGGCCCGGCCCGCCAGGACCACCGCCACCTCGAGAAAGTCGTGCGTGTGCTCGTCGACCGAGCTGCTCAGCGTCACCATCGCCCCGGCGACCGGATAGCCGGCCGAGCCGAACACCTGGGGTCGGCGCAGTCGGTCCACGGCCCTCCGCATCAGGATCGTGCTAGTGGTGGGTAGCGCAGAGCCTAGTCAGTGACCGGCCCGGGCAGGCAGGCTGGAGGTGTCCACTCACCCTCGGAGGTTCAACCCATGCAGGCACGACTGCTCGACGGAATCCCACGCGTCACCCCGCGTGCGCTCGACGACGGCGAGATCGCCGGTTACCGTGAGCAAGGGTTCCTCCACCTGAAGGGGGTCCTGACGGCGGCGGAGGTCGAGCGCTACCGGACCGCGGCTGCGCGGGCGTACGAGGAGCTCAGCTCACTGGACGCCGACAACCAGATGTTCCGCCAGATCGTCCAGGTCTGGAAGTCCGACGAGACGTTGCGCGAGCTGACCCTCCACCCGGGACTGGCCGACTACGCCGCACAGCTGGCCGGGCTGCCGGTCCGGCTGTGGCACGACCAGCTGCTGATCAAGAAGCCGCACAACCACACGCCCACCGAGTTCCACCAGGACTCGCCCTACTGGCCGCACAGCGACGGGCGGCACCAGCTGTCGGCCTGGGTGGCCCTGGTCGACGTCCCGGTCGAGCGCGGGTGCATGACGTTCATCCCGGGCAGCCACAAGCGTCAGGACCTGCGGGCCATCGACCTGACCGACGCGCACGACCTGTTCGAGGCTGCCCCCGACCTGGCGTACGAGCCGCGGGTCACCGTGCCGCTACGAGCCGGCGACTGCACCTTCCACAACGGCTACCTGGCTCACACCGCCAACGCCAACGACACCGACGAGTTCCGGTACGCGATGGTGAACATCTACGTCGACGCCGAGACCCGCTACAACGGTGCACCACACCCCTGCACCGACCCCCTCGGCCTCACCGTCGGCGAGGTGCTCCCTGACGAGGAGTTCCCGCGGTTTCGCTGACACTCCCACTACTGCTGCCATGCTCCCGGTGCGACGGGAGGGAGCGTGGCAGCAGCAGACGGAGCGTGGGCCGGGACGGCTCAGCCCTTGACGGCGCCGGACGTCATGCCAGCCACGATCTGCCGGTTGAAGAAGATGTACATGACCAGCGGCGGGATGGTGATCAGCAGGATGTTCGTGAACAGCAGGTGCCACTGGCTGAGCATCTGACCCTGGAAGTTGTAGAGGGTCAGCTGCACGGTGACGTTCTCGTTGCCGGGCAGGAAGTAGAGCGGTCCGGTGAAGTCGTTGAACACGGCCACCGCCTGCACCACGATCACCGTGATCACCACCGGCTTGAGCAGCGGCAGGATCACCGAGAAGAACAGCCGGAGCGGACTCGCCCCGTCGACGACAGCCGCCTCGTCCAGCTCCCGAGGGATCGAGGACACGAAGGCCCGGAACAGCAGCACGCAGAACGGGATGCCGAAGGCCACGTTGACCAGGATCATCCCGACCATCTGCTTGAACAGCCCGATCTCCTGCAGCACCCAGATGGTGGGTACCACGGCCGGCGGGATGATCAGACCGGCCAGGATCAAGAAGTTGACGAGCGGGTTCAAACGCGATCTGCGCCGCTGCAGCACGTAGCCGATCATGGCGGACAGCACCACCATGATGCCGACGCTGAAGATGGTCAGCTGGGTGCTGTTGATGAAGGCCCGCAGCACGACGAACTGCCGGACCGTGAGCACCTCCTTGATGTTGTCCCACAGCTGCCACGTGGTGGGCAGGCTGAACTGGAAATCGGCGGCTTCAGGTCCAGACTTCGCGGCCGTCAGGAAGATGAACGCGAAAGGGACCAGGAAGACGATGACGGACGCCAGGATGGCGAGGACACCGATGATCCAACCGCGGATGCGCTCCCGCTTCACTGCTGCTGCCTCCTCTCCCGGCGGCCGAGGATGATGTTGATCGGCACCACGATGACGGCCACGATCAGGAACAAGATCACGTTGCCGGCGGTGGACAGGCCGTAGAAGCCGGCCTGGTACTGCTTGTAGATCATCGAGCTGACAACGTCACTCGAGAAGCCGGGACCGCCGCCGGTCATGGCCCAGATCAGCTCGAACGACCGCAACCCGCCGATCAGCGACAACAAGATCACCGTCGCGGTGGCCGGCATGACCAGAGGAATGGTGATGTGCCAGAAGTTCTGCAGCTTGCTGGCCCCGTCCACCCGGGCCGCCTCGTAGTACTCCTGCGGGATGCCCACCAGGCCGGCGATGTAGATGAGGGTGGCGATGCCGACGCCCTTCCAGACGTCAACCAGGGCGATGCTGTAGAGAGCCAGAGACGGGTCGGTCAGCCAGGCCGGACCAGTGATGCCGAAGGTGGCCAGGAAGTTGTTGATCATCCCGTCGAACGGATCCATCAAGATCTTGAAGGTGATGCCGATCCCGATGGTGGACACCAGGACCGGGAAGAACACCACCGAGCGCAGGTAGCCCCGGGCGACGATCTGGGAGGTGAGCAGCAGACCGAGGAGCAGGCCGAGCACCACCTTGGCCGCCGAGGTGAGGAAGCCGTAGATGAAGGTGTTGATCAGCGAGCCCCGCAGTGCCGGCTCGGACAGGAACGTCTTGAAGTTCTCCAACCCGATGAACTCCGTGTCGAACAGGGTCCAACGGGTCAGCGAGAAGTAGAAGGAGGCGAAGGTCGGGATCGCGAACAACACGATGAAGATGATCCCGCCGGGAATGTAGAACCACAGGGGGTAAGGACTGTGCCGCTTCCGCTTGGGCTCCCGCTGGCGCGTGGAGCCGGTCGCCGCGGGAGCGGAGATCGTTGACACCATCTGGTCTCCGTTGATCAGGGGTGGGTCTCACCGAGGAGGAGTCGGGTGATGGTCGCCACCCGGGTACGGGTGGCCGACCGGAGCAGCCGACCACCCGCGTACGGAATCAGTGCGGGACTCAGCCCGACACCACGATCACCAGCCGGGAAGACCCAGCTGCTGAGCCTGCTTCTTCACGTCCTCGTCGTAGAGCTTCGCACCCTCGTCGGCGGACTTGATGCCCGAACCGACCTCGACGGTGATCTTCTCCAGGTTCGGGCCCTTGATCGGTGAGACGAACTCCAGGGCGGGGGAGGACTTGCCCTCGTCCAGGTACTTCTGCACGTCCTTGACCAGGTCCGGGACGTCGCTGGGTAGCTCGCAGGCCGACACGTACGGTCCGGTCACGGTGTTGATGGTGTTCTGGATCTCGCAACCCTCGGGGGAGTTGATGAAGGCCACGAACTTCTTGGCCGCCTCGAGCTTGTCGCCCTCGGTGGTCTTGGGGATGTAGAGCGCGTTGGGGAGCCAGATGGTCATCCGGGTGTTGGTCGCGTCCTGAGCCGGGAGGGCGAAGAAGCCGACGTCGGCGACGTTGTCCTTGAAGTTGGCGTTGACCGCGGAGATGGCGCTGGAGAGCATCGGGTAGTGCGCGGCCGTGCCGGTGGCCACCGCCTTGATGCCGTCGTCGTACTTGGCCGACGCGAAGTTCTTGTTGAAGTAGCCGGAGTCGAACGCGTCCTGCTGGTTCTCGAAGCTCTGCAGGGCGGGCTGGTCGGCGTACTTGCGCTTGCCCGCGGTGTACTGCTCGGCCCAGTCGGGATCCTGGGCGGCGACGTTGGCGAAGTCACCCAGCACGAACAGCTGCGAGGTCCACGTCTCACCGTAGGTCTGCTGGATCGGGGCGACCTTGCCGTCGGCCTTGATCTTGTCGTTGTTGGCTTTGAACTCCGCCCAGCTGGTCGGCACCTTGAGGCCGAGGTCGGCGTAGACCTTCTTGTTGTAGATCACCCCTCCGGCCTGAGTGGTGCCGTTGGGCGCGCCGTACAGCCCCTGGTCGGTGCTGACGACTGCCTTGAACTCCTCCGGCAGGTCCTGGGCCCAGGCCTCGTCGGTCAGCGGCACGAGGTTCTGATCCGGGTTGATGGCCTGGAAGAGGGACCCGGAGTTGTAGGCGAAGACGTCGGCCATCTCACCGGTGGCCAGCTTGGTCTTCACCAGGTTGTCGCCCTCGGTGCCTGTGGGCTGGGTCTCGTAGGTGACCTTGATGTCGGGGTTCATCTCGTTGAACTTCTTGGTCAACGCCTCACCGAAGGGCACAGCGGTGCCGCCGGCGTCGCCGAACAGGTACGTGATCTCGGTCTGGCCTTCGCTGGCACCGGAGTCACTCCCGATCTCACCGACCGAGCAGCCCGCCAATCCGAGAGAGAGGACGGCGATCGAGCTCACCGCGAGGGTGGCGATCCGCCGACGGGGGTTGGACACTTCCTTACCTCCTTGTAAGTGACTTGTCTGAATCTCGTCGTGGGTGTTGAAACGATTCAGGGTCTGCGCTTAGGTTAAGGAGCGAGCCAGGGTCCGTCAAGCAAGAGTTGGTAACTCATTCCCTGTCCACCGCAGTCCCCGAGCGAAGGAGCCCGTACGTGTCGTCAGACACCATCTCCACCAGCACGCCATTCAGCCTGACGGTCGAGGGGGTGTCTGCCCAGGCCCCGCGCGGTCTCGATTTCGTCTCGGAGTCGCGCCCCCGGCTGAGCTGGCGCAGCGCCACCGACGCCCTCGACTGGACGCAGTCGTCCGCCGAGCTGGAGCTCACCGCGGGCACCGGCACCGAGAGGGCGACGGTCGACGGCGCCGCCTCGGTGCTCGTCGACTGGCCGTTCAGCCCGCTCGCACCCCGCGACGACACCAGCCTGCGGGTCCGGGTCACCGGTGCCGACGGCACTCGCTCGGACTGGAGCGAACCGCTGCGGATCCGAGCCGGCTTCCTCGCCGACGGGGAGTGGACTGCGCAACCGATCGGCCTGACCGACCCGGCCGAGCTGGCTCAGCCGGGCCTGGTCCGGCGAGAGTTCGAGGTCTCCGGCCAGGTGGTCAGCGCGATCCTCTACGCGACCGCCTTGGGGGTGTACCAGGCGAGCCTCAACGGCAGCGACGTGGACGATCAGGTGCTGAAGCCGGGCTGGACGCCGTACGAACGACGCGTGATCCACGAGACGACCGACGTGACGGATCTGCTCACCCCGGGGAGCAACGCGCTCGGCATCCGGTTCGCCGGCGGATGGGCCACCGAGCTGTTCGGCTTCCGGGGCAACGCCACGCCGATCTACACCGACCAGCCGCTGGTCGCTGCCCAGCTGGTGATCACCTACGCCGACGGTCGCACCGAGTCCGTGGTCACCGATGAGTCGTGGCGTGGCTCAGCCGGTCCGGTGACCGCCAGCGGCATCTACCCGGGTGAGGACCACGACGTACGACTCGAGCAGCCGGGCTGGGACCGACCCGGGTTCGACGACGCGTCCTGGGCACCGGTCCGCGTCGGTGAGGGGATCGCGACGCCGAGCGCCCGGACCTCGCCGGCCGTCCGGCGGATCGACCAGCTGAGCGCTCGCGAGGTGATCACCACACCGTCCGGCAAGGCGGTCCTCGACTTCGGGCAGAACCTGGTGGGTCGGCTCCGGATCACGGTCGACGGACCGGCCGACACCGTGATCACGATGCGGCACGCCGAGGTGCTGGAGCACGACGAGCTCGGCACCAGACCGCTGCGAGCGGCCAGAGCCACCAACACGCTCACGCTGGCCGGCACCGGACCGATCACCTGGGAGCCGGAGTTCACGTTCCAGGGTTTCCGGTACGCCGAGATCTCCGGCTGGCCGGGTGAGCTCGACCCGTCCGCGATCACCGCGCAGGTCATCCACTCCGACATGGAGCGGACCGGCTGGTTCACCAGCTCGCACGACCTCGTCAACCGGCTGCACGAGAACGTGGTCTGGGGTCTGCGGGGCAACTTCCTCTACGTCCCCACCGACTGCCCGCAGCGCGACGAGCGGCTCGGCTGGACCGGCGACATCCAGGTGTTCACCCCGACGGCGTCCTTCCTGTACGACGTCCGCGGCTTCCTGTCCTCCTGGTTGGTCGACCTGGAGATCGAGCAGACCGCGAACGACGGCGTGGTGCCGTTCGTGGTCCCCAACGTGCTGCGCGGACGGGTCCGTCCGGCTGCGGCCTGGGGAGACGCCGCGACCGTGGTGCCGACCGTGCTGCACGAGCGGTTCGCCGACCGGCGCGTGCTGGCCGACCAGCTGGCCAGCATGCAGGCGTGGACCGACGTGATCGTCGACCGCTCCGGCGTCCGGAACCTGTGGGAGGGCCAGTTCCAGTTCGCCGACTGGCTCGATCCGTCGGCGCCGCCGGAGCGTCCGGCCGACGCCAAGACCCATCCCGATATCGTCGCCACCGCGTACGTGTTCCGCTCCGCCGACCTCACCGCCCAGGCCGCGACCCTGCTCGGGCAGGCCGCGGTCGCCGAGAAGTACAGGAAGATCGCCGAGGTCGTGCGCGAGGCGTTCCTGGCCGAGTACGTCACCCCAGCCGGCCGGATCATGTCGGACGCCCAGACCGGCTACGCCCTGGCGATCATGTTCGACATCGCGCCACCCGACCAGCAGCAGGCCCTTGGCGATCGGTTGGCCGAGCTGGTTCGCTCCGGCGGCTACACCATCGGTACCGGCTTCGTCGGCACGCCGATCGTCTGCGACGCGCTCACCCGGACCGGGCACCTCGACACGGCGACCCGACTGCTCACCCAGACGGCGTGCCCGTCCTGGCTCTACCCGGTGACCATGGGCGCCACCACCATCTGGGAACGGTGGGACTCGATGCTGCCGGACGGCACCATCAACCCGGGCGAGATGACCAGCTTCAACCACTACGCGCTCGGGGCGGTGGCCGACTGGCTGCACCGGGTGGTCGCCGGGCTCGCGCCGGCGGCGCCGGGATACGCGCAGCTCCGGATCGAGCCGAAGCCGCTGGCCGGCTTCGACTTCGCCGAGGCCAGTCACATCACCCCGTACGGGCTCGCCTCGGTTCGCTGGGAGCGGTCCGCGGACACGATCACGGTGCGCGCCGTGGTGCCGCCCAACACCACGGCCGACGTGCGGTTGCCGGACGGTCAGCAGCTGGCTGTCGGCTCCGGTCGCTACGAGTGGTCGGTGACGGCGGCGGTCGAGGTGCCGGAGGCCGGGCTCGTGTCGTTGCAGAGCACCCTCGCGGACCTGATCGACGACCCTGAGGCGTACGGGGCGTTCTTCGCGGTGATCGAGGGGGCCGACCGGGCTGCGGCCGACGACCTGCGGAGGCACACCGCCTGGCTGCCGGGTCGACGCGTGAACGAGCTGTTCGATCATGCTGCACCGCGGTCGGCTCAGGACCAGGTGGCCGAGGCCTTCGAGGAGCTGAACACCCGCCGGGCCGGCTGACCACCGCCCGCCGGCGATCTGCTCGATCTCTCCGCAGCCGCTCGAGGAACAACTCGCGCCGATGCGGAAAGATCGAGCAGATCCAGCCGGGATCAGGCGGCGACGGCGCGGGACCGCAACCTGCCGGCCAGCGTCCGGCCCGCCCCTACGGCAGCGGCCTCGGCCTGCTGCCTGGCCTCGGCACCCAGCTCGGCGAGCCCGTCGAGGGCGGGGTTGACCCCCACCAGGGTGAGCTCACGCTCGACCACGGTCAGGTCGGCGCCCCAGACGTCGGCGAGGATCCGCCGCAGGTAGTCGATGCTGTGGTCCCAACCCTCCTTGGGGGTTCCCGGCCCGTACGCGCCGCCGCGGGTCGTCACCAGGACCACCGGCGTGCCGTCCAGCAGTCGGGTGCCCGGCGTGGCGCCGGCCACAGCCAGGTCGATCCAGGTCTTCACGTGCTGCGAGACGCCCCAGTTGTAGAGCGGCAGGGCGAGCACCGCCGCGTCCGTCTCGCGGAGCTCGGTGGCCAGCGTCCGGGCCAGGGCCATGGCGGAGCGCTGCTGATCGGTGTGGGTCGTCGGGTCCGCGAAGCCGGCCAGCACGGCAGTCTGCCAAGCGTCGGACGGCAGCGGCTCGGCGCCGATGTGACGGGCAGCGACGGGTTCGTCGGGGTGGGCTGCGGTGATCTCGCTCAGCACCAGATCGGCGAGCGCGCTGCTCGCCGACCGGTCTCCTTGGATGCTGGCGTCGATGCGAAGAACGGACATAGGGGGCCTCCGTCGAGATGTTTGAATGTTCAAACTCAACGGTAGGCGATCTCGCTTGAATGTTCAAGTCGGGTACGCTGGTGGGATGACCGAGCACTCGACCGGCGGCCCGCCGTGGCTCACGGCCGAGCAGCTGGTCGACTGGCAGGCCGTCGTCGCGCTCATGATGACGCTGCCGGGCGCTCTGGATGCCCAGCTCAAGCGCGACGCCGGCATCAACACCTTCGAGTACCACGTCCTCGCCGGCCTGGCGGAGCGCCCGGACGGCTCGATGACGATGGGAGAGCTCGCGTTGCTGACCCGGGTGTCGCCGTCCCGGTTGTCGCACGCGGTCTCCCGCCTGGAACGCAGCGGGTGGATCGAGCGTCAGAGCGGCGCGGCCCGGTGCGTCAACGCCCATCTCACCGCCGCCGGCCGGCGCAAGCTCGTGGAGACCGCACCGGGCCACGTCCGCGAGGTCCGTCGGCTGGTGGTCGACACGCTCACCGACGAGCAGCTCAGGGGGTTGGGGGCGGCGGCCCGGCTCGTGGCCATCCAGGCCGACCCGGTGCTGGCCTGCGCGCTGGCCCGGCACCCGGACGACGTCGACGAGGAAGCGGGCTGTCCGGCCTCCGGCATCCCCTGCTGACGGAGCAGATCCCGGCACGGAGTCGCTCGCAGTGCGCGAGAGGCGGAGCCTTCGGCTGGGCGGTAGCATGCGGGGGTTGCCCGGGCCACCGGGCGACGACTAGTCAGGTCAGTCAACGACGTCCGACGGTCGCGACACTGCGTCCGCGTACGGGCACATCGAGAGGTTCACTGTGGGTTCGGTCATCAAGAAGCGTCGCAAGCGGATGGCGAAGAAGAAGCACCGCAAGCTGCTGAAGCGGACGCGCATCCAGCGTCGTCGCGC
>Ga0326721_10000694_pt1 | contig 10357 bp, 8 predicted proteins | sample SGPome_FD_203951 | JGI IMG/M metagenome (GOLD analysis project Ga0326721, IMG submission 203951) | Soil microbial communities from Southern Great Plains, Lamont, Oklahoma, United States - SGP_1_2016 | ecosystem: Engineered > Artificial ecosystem > Soil microcosm > Unclassified | place: USA...
ATTTCCCGTCACGGTTCTGGAAAAACCTGCCGGAAGGCCCGCTTATTCCGGCACTGATTACCCAGGCCCGCACGGGCAAACAACGTGACGGTCAGGCGAACGATATCGCCGCCCGACGCGGCAAGAAAATTGCGCACCGGGATTGAGAGGTTGCGAATCCAGGTATGAGATCAAGCTATTTGTCGACATATGCTGCAGCCGAGTTTCTCTTCAAGCGGCGCGCAGCCTGCTGAAGAAATAACGTTTTATAGGAGGCCTCACCCAGTCTTCGTTTTAGCGCTGTCGCGGGGCAAGCCCCCTCTTATCAAACAACACGTAATCTGCTGAATGAACGTTTTTGTGGGAGGCGGCTTGCCGGCAATGTAGTCGACGCGGTGTGTCAGGAAAATCACGTCATCGTTCATCGCCGGCAAGCCGCCTCCCACAGTTCGATGTTTGCAGCGCTAAGTCGAAGACGTGGTGGCGCCTCCCACGGAAAAATGGCTTTTTTCAGTGGCTTATGGGTTGTTCGATAACTCGCGATTGAACTGCAACCTCAAAGCGAAACGCGCCCATCGATACAGGTCACCGTTGCCCCACCGACCCACACGTCATTCCCTACACGCTTGACGTGCACCCTACCCTTGCGGCCCAACGCGGCGCCCTGGCTGGCGACATAGCTGTCCGCCGCCAGACCGTCCTCCAGCACCCACAGGGCAATACCGGCATTCAGGCTCCCAGTGACAGGATCCTCGGCCATGCCGTCTCCCGGCACGAAAGCACGCACTTCAAATTGCGCCTCGTCGCCGTCCACTGCCGGACTCCAGGGTGCGAACACGCCAATCTTTAACCCATCGAGCTTCGCGTTATCCGGCTGCAGCGCAAGCACGCTGGCACGATCTGCCAATCTCAGCACCATCCAGCCCGGACCGTTGTCTGCCCAGCGCGCATCAAGAATCGCGCTTTTTTCCAGACCAAAACCATCGCGAACCTGCTCAACCAGATCGGGCTCTACCGGGCCGGAGCGCAGCAAGGGCGGCGCAGTAAATGCCAACTGCTGACCGTCACGACGAATCCTGATCAGCCCCACGCCGCACTCCTGAACGATTTCCTCACCCTGCGCAACGCCGCCACTCTCAAGCCATGCGTGGCAACTGCCCAGCGTCGGGTGCCCTGCGAACGGCAGTTCGTGGAGCGTGGTAAAAATGCGCACGCGATAGTCGGCGCGCGGATCGATGGGTTTGAGCAGGAAGGTGGTTTCGCTCAGATTCGTCCAGCGGGCGAAGGCCGCCATCTGATCATCACTCAGACCGTCAGCACCGAGCACCACAGCCAATGGGTTGCCGAGCAGCGGCTGTTCACTGAAGACATCGACCTGTTTGAAATCGAACGAGCGCATTCATGGCTTCCTTGTTGGGTGTCAGTCGGCAAAGGTCGCACGCAATGGCGTGGCAGGACAACAACCGCATACTGTCAGGCTGATCTACCGGCCCTGCGAACAATACGCTTGATGGTAATGTCACATCCATGATCTGCAGACCACACGAGGTTTGACATGCTGGACAGCCCTGCCCGCGAACAGCTTGACACCCTTGGCCAGCACATGGCCGAACGACCTTTTCTGGTGATTACCGGAGCCGGTATCAGCACCGCATCCGGCATCCCCGATTACCGTGACAAGGACGGGGTTCGCCGTGGCAAACAACCGATGATGTATCAGGAATTCGTCAACAACCCGGCGGCCCGCCAACGTTACTGGGCAAGGGCCATGCTGGGCTGGCCGAGAATCCGGGCGGCGCAGCCCAATGCGGCGCACCAGGCGTTGGCACACTTGCAGAACCGTCACGCCATCACAGGATTGATCACCCAGAACGTCGACGCCTTGCACACCCAGGCAGGGAGCCGTGAAGTGATCGAATTGCATGGCAGCCTGCACCGGGTGCTGTGCCTGGATTGTCATCAGCGTCACGACCGTGCGGCGATTCAGGAGGTGATGCTGGAGCAGAACCCGTATCTGCTCGGCGTGCATGCCGTTCAGGCTCCCGATGGCGACACCCTGTTGGACCCGGCTTTCGAGGCCGGTTTCAAGGTGCCGCCATGCCCGCATTGCCAAGGCAACCGGCTCAAGCCTGACGTGGTGTTCTTTGGCGAGAATGTCGCCCCGCCCACTGCCGCGAAAGCCATGCTCAGCGCGGATCAGGCCGAAGGCTTGCTGGTGGTGGGTACGTCACTGATGGCCTGGTCAGCGTTCCGCCTGTGCAAGGCGATGGCCGAACAGGGCAAACCGATCATCGCCATCAACCACGGCAAGACCCGCGCCGACGAAATGCTGGACATGAAGATCGAAGCACCCTGCGAACAGCTGCTGCCACTGCTTGCCGAAGAACTGACCCGGTCTACGTGAAAGGTCAGCGAACGGCTTCAGCTTGCTCTTCTCCACGGATCAGCGCGGGAATCACACGGATGTAGATCAATTCGCTCACCAGCTCGATCATCGTCTGGATGATGACCGCCGCCGCCGCGAGTTCCCTGATTCCTTCCGGCAGTGCGAGGGCCAAAGGCAGTACCACCAGCGAGTTGCGTGTTGACGTACTGAAGGCCACCGATCTGGCGCTGACTGCAGGCAGCCTGAAGGCTCTGGACACCAGCACACCCGCAAGTGGTGCCAGCACCATGAACCCCAGGTACACCGGAATCACAGGCAGCAACTGGTCGATGCTGTTCGCCACCGAAGCGATCTGCGAACCGATCACCACAACCAGAACCGCAGCCATCGCCGGTACCGGCATCCACGCCCAGGCATCGTTCCAGCGCGCCGCCATGGATGATCGCCTGACCCCGGCAGCGGTGAGCACCGCAAGCACCAGCGGCAGTACGATCAACACCAGAAACGCCTCGATAAAGGGGCTGATGGAAATCGCCACCGACGACTCGCTGCCCAGCATCAGTGCCAGGTACAGCGGCAACAGCACCAGTTGCAGAAGAAGCAGCAAGGGCGTGGCGGCCAGGACAAGTCGCGAATCACCCTTTCCCAAGTGCGTGAACACCACGACGTAATCGATGCAGGGCGTCAACAGCACCAGCAAGGCCCCCACCAGAATGGCCGTGTGTTCGCTCAGCACGCGGGTCAGTAACCAGACCAGCAGCGGAATCACCACAAAGTTGGCAATCAGCAGCGCGAGCATGAAACGTCTGTTGCTCAGCCCCTGACGCAGGTCCAGAAACGGGATCTGCAGAAACATGGCGTACATGAGCACGGCAATCGCCGGGGTCACCAGCACAGCCAATGCCTGCGACGCGACAGGCACGAAAAGCCCGCCGACGGCCGCGACAACCACGGCAATGAAATAGATCGGAATCTGCTGTTGTTCCAGTTGCTCTCTGCTCACGCGAAATCCTTTGCACAGCGTTGAATCATGTTCAGTGGGCAAACGTCTGCCTGCCGCGGAACGAAGGACACTAGAACAACCCCAACTGCCCGCCGATCAGGGTGGCGAAATCATCGTCCACAAACGGCAGGATGGCATCGGCCAACGGTTGAAGCTGCCGGGTCACGTAGTGGTCGTAATCGATCGGCGCCGTGCGGACTTCAAGCGGCTCGGGGCCGACGACGGTCATCACGTAGCTGATCCAGCCGCCACTCTGATATTGACGCGGACGGCCCTGCTGGTCGTTGTACTCGTCAGCGAGGCGCGCCGCACGCACGTGTGGCGGCACGTTGCGCTGGTAGTCGTCCAGCTTGCGACGCAGGCGCTTGCGGTAAATCAACAGCTCATCCAGTTCGCCTGCCAGCGTGCGCCTCACGTAATCGCGCACATAGTCCTGGTACGGCTGACGCTTGAAGATCCGCAGGTACAACGCCTGCTGAAACTGCTGGGCCAGTGGTGACCAGTCTGTGCGAACGGTTTCCAACCCCTTGTAGACCATCTCTTCGCTGCCGTCGGGTCGGCTGACCAGCCCGGCATAACGTTTTTTGCTGCCCTCCTCCGCGCCACGAACGGTCGGCATCAGAAAGCGCTTGAAGTGGGTTTCGTATTGCAGTTCCAGAGCACTGGTCAGCGCGTACGTGTCATGCAAATGTTCGCGCCACCACTCATTGACCTGCTGCACCAGCGCCTTGCCAATCGAGGCGGCTTCTTCCTGACCATGCGGACGGCCGAGCCAGACGAACGTCGAATCGGTGTCGCCGTAGATCACGGTGTAGCCCTGCGCCTGGATAAGTTCGCGGGTCTTGAGCATGATTTCATGGCCGCGCAGGGTAATGGATGACGCCAGCCGTGGATCGAAGAACCGGCAGCCGCTGGAGCCCAATACGCCATAGAACGCGTTCATGATGATTTTCAGGGCCTGGGACAGCGGCGCGTTGTGCTCGCGCTTGGCCGTCTCCCGGCCCTGCCAGACCCGCTCGACAATGGCAGGCAGGCTATGCCGGGTGCGAGAGAAACGTGCGCCGCGAAAACCCGGCACCGATTCACTGTCGTCAGTGTGACGCAGGCCTTCGATCAGCCCGACCGGGTCGATGAGAAAAGTGCGGATGATCGACGGATACAGGCTCTTGTAGTCCAGCACCAGCACCGATTCGTAAAGGCCGGGCTGCGAATCCATGACGAATCCGCCAGGGCTGGCTTCCGGCAGACGCTCGCCCAGATTGGGTGCCACAAACCCCTGACGGTGCATCAGCGGAATGTACAAATGGCAGAAAGCCGCGACCGAACCACCGCTGCGGTCGGCTGGCAGCCCGGTCACCGTGGCGCGTTCCAGCAGGAAGGTCAGCAACTGGGTCTTGGCGAAGATCCGCGTCACCAGCTCGCAGTCCTTGATGTTGTAACGCGCCAGCGCCGGCTTGTCCTCGGCGAACATGCGGTTGATTTCATCCATGCGCTGGTATGGCGTGCTGATGGCCTTGCCTTCGCCCAGCAGCGTCTGCGCGACGTTCTCCAGACTGAAAGACGGGAAGCTCCAGGTCGCCGAGCGCAGCGCCTCGATGCCGTCGATCACCAGCCGTCCGCTGATGTCGGCGAAGAAATGATTGTTGCGGCTGCCATGTTCACGCCAGCCCATGGTTTCCCCGCCACGACCCAGCATGAGCGGCACATTCAGACGTTGTGCATGTTCATGCAGGACTCGCAGGTCGAACTGCACCACGTTCCAGCCAATGATGGCGTCAGGGTCATGCAATGCCAACCACTCGTTCAGACGCTCCAGCAGCTGGGCACGGGTCTCGCAATACTCGAGCTGAAAATCCAGCGCTTCGCTGCCACCGTTGGCTGGGCCCAGCATGTAGACCTGACGCTGACCGCAACCCTCCAGCGCGATCGAATACAGCTCGCCGCGCGCGGTGGTCTCGATGTCCAGCGACACCAGTTTCAATCGGGGGCGGTAATCGGCAAGCGGCTTGATCTGCGCATTGCACAGCACGCCGTCGGCATCCGCTGTGCCGCTGAACTGCACGGGCGCGGTGATGAAGCGCTCCATGAGGTAGCGCTCGGGCGGACGGATGTCGGCTTCATACATATCGACATTGCCCTTGCGCAGCAGCTTTTCGATGTTCATCAGTTGCCGGTGCTGCTGGCAATAAACGCCCAGCACCGGCCTATGGCGAAAGTCGCTCAATTGCAGCGGCCGCAACTCCACACCGCGCTCTGCTCTTAACAGGGCCCGGGCACGTTCCTGCTGCTCGGCGGGAATGAACGCAACGGAAGGCTGACAAGGCAGACGGATATGACGCGGGCCGTCATCGGTCGCCAGCCAGAAATCGACTTCCGTCCCGGCTGGCGTGTCCTGCCAGTGCCGACTCAGGATGAAGCCCTGCTGTAAATCCAACGGTGCAACCTCGATCAGACGATTCAGCGCCTGATTCTACGTGGCTACGCGCGCAAAGGCGCGTCTGACGGTCGGTTCAAGAAACATTTGCAGCCGCCGATAGCCCGACATGACTTCTGACCGTGGATAGGACATCCGAGTGGGCGCAACATCTGCTGGTGTGACGCCTGCCGGATTGCGACGTGTCGACGCTATTGACCATGGAATAGCAGCAATGAAATCCCTCGACTCGCTCGACCAACTGCCACGAGCCATCCCGGGCAACACGTTTCTGGCGCGTCGCACCCTCATGACCATGGCCGGTCTGCTGGGCGCGCTGTCATCGGTGATGATCGTCTCGCTGTTCTATATCACCTATCAGCTCAATCACAGCGCTGCGTTGCAAAGTCAGCGTCTGGTCGAGAACATTTGGCAATCCCGGGAAAAGGCGCTGGTTGCGACCTTCAAGGACAATGCCTACTGGGGGGACGCCTACAAGCACCTGCACATCCAGGTCGACACGGACTGGGCATACACACGCAATAACCTCGGTGCTTCGCTGTATACGGACTTCGGGTTCGACGGCGTTTTTGTCGTTGATGGCCAGAATCACACCACCTATGCCGTGGACAAGGGTGAACTGGTCACGCTGCAACTGACCGACTGGCTGAACAGCGGTCAGGATCAACTTGTCACTCAGGCCCGTGAACGCGCCAGCGAAGATGAGGTGTTCACCCAGATGCGCCAGGTGGACCATGGTCCGGTGTTGTTGATCGCAGCGCCCTTGACCACCGGCGGCGATGACCAGGTGCAACAGACCGATACCGTCCAGTCGATTCTGGTATTGGCCTACAGACTCACCCCCGAAAAATTGCAGGCCCTGGGCTTGCTCTATGGTCTCGACGGACTGCGCGAAGCGACCGACGCGCAGGATGCGAAACGCTTTCCGTCACTGGAAATTGCCCCGGGACTGCTGTTGCGCTGGGATCCGGAACAGCCGGGCATGAAGCTGGTTGGAGGTCTGCTGCCGATTCTGATCATCTTTCTGATTACCCTGGCGTTCATTGCCAGGCGTGTTACCCGAAAGACCATGAGAACCGCCGAACTGATGGACCGGCAGTTTGACCTCATTACCCAGAGTCGAGCGGCACTGCTCAGCAGTGAGGAGCGTTTTCGCAACGTGGCCGAAAGCGCATCGGACTGGGTCTGGGAAACGGACGCCGAGCTTCGCATCACCTACCTTTCAGAGCGTTTCACCCGCGTCACCGGGCATGCATCGCACCCCTGGACAGGACGCTACCTGACGCAGTTGCTGTCGTGCGAAACCCAATCACTGGCCGACTGGATTCGTCTTGAGCGCCCCAAGGACGAGCGCGCGGTCCTGCGCTGTACGCATCACTCATTACAGGGCGCCGTGCGCACCAGCAACATTGCCGTCAGGCCGATCGTGCTAGATGGGCAGGTCAAGGGCTATCTGGGTATTGCCTCGGACATCACCCATGAGGTGGAAGCCCAGTCGCGACTGTTTCACCTGTCCCAGCATGATGCATTGACCGGCCTGCCCAATCGCACCCAGATGCAGGCCTTCCTGAATCGTACCTTCGAACAGCGCACCGATCCGGGTTCGACGGTGACCATGCTGAACCTGGACCTGGACAGCTTCAAACCCATCAACGATGTGTTCGGGCACAGTGTGGGCGACAGTGTGCTGCGTGAGGTTGCCGAACGGCTGTCGCGATGCCTGCCTCCTTGTGGATTGCTGGCCCGGCAAGGCGGCGATGAGTTCCTGATGGTGGCGACCAGTCTTGCCACCATGGAAGAGGTTGAACAACTGTGCGAGCGATTGATACGCCACATCCGCCGCCCCTTCACGATCAACAATCAGGAAGTGTTCATCGGTCTGAGCATCGGCATTGCCCTGTGCCCCCTGCACACCCATGAAAGTCAGGACCTGATCCGGTTTTCCGACCTGGCCCTGTACCAGGCAAAAAAGGAAGGTCGCAATACCTGGCGCTTTTACGAACAGATCATGAGCACGCGTATCACTGAGCTGCGCGAGATGGAAAAAAGCCTGCGAGTGGCGATCAGGAACGACGAGTTCACGCTGCGCTATCAGCCTCGCCACGACGTCCTCAGTGGCAGAATCTGCGGCGCCGAAGCGCTGATTCGCTGGGAGCATCCAACACTGGGACTGTGCATGCCGGACCAGTTCATCGGACTGGCCGAAGAGAACGGCCTGATCCTGTCATTGAGCGACTGGGTGTTGCATCGGGCGTGCAGCGATGCAGTGGCCTGGGACAGCGACCTGCGTGTATCGGTAAACATTTCTGCTGTCGAGTTTCGCACGCCAGGGCTTGTGGAGCGGGTGCGCCAGGTATTGGCCACGACCGGTCTGTCCAGCCATCGCCTGGAGCTGGAGGTGACCGAGCGGGTAATGATTCACGACGCTCAGGCCGCCCTGAAGCTGATCAACGAGCTCAAGACGCTGGGTGTCAGGCTGTCGATGGACGACTTCGGCACGGGTTATTCGTCGCTGAGTTATTTGAAAATGTTTCCCTTCGACACGTTGAAAATCGATCGCAGCTTCATCAGCGAGATCGGCGCCAATACCCAGAGTCTGTCCATCGTTCAGGCCATCATTCAACTAGGCCGTAGCCTGTCGATGACTATCACTGCCGAGGGCGTCGAGACTGCTCGACAACTTGACTGCCTGCAATCACTGGGCTGCGACGAAGCCCAGGGCTATTACCTGAACAGGCCCATGCCGCTGACAGCGTTTCTGGACGCCGTTCAGGCTCAGACCTGTCAGTCGGAAAGCTGACTGTCGGGTTCTCGCCGGTTCAAGGTCGTTTTGCGACTTGCCCGAACGCACTGACTGCACGATTCTGTAGAAGACAGCACTGTGCCCAGACACAGGGTCACACTCACACCGGAGAGCGCCATGAAGACCGTCGCCCAGTTGTTGAAACTGAAAGCCGAACACAACCAGCAAGTGCATACCATCGGACCGGACCATATGGTGCTCGATGCGCTCAGGCTGATGGCCGAGAAGAACATCGGTGCCTTGCCGGTGGTCGAAAATGGCGTGGTGGTGGGCGTCATGAGCGAGCGTGACTACGCCCGCAAGATGATTCTGAAAGGCCGCTCGTCCGTGGGCACGCCGGTCAGCGCGATCATGAGCAGCAAGGTGATCACCGTCGACTCGCAACAGACCGTCGAGGCGTGCATGGGAATCATGACCGACAGCCACCTGCGCCACCTGCCGGTCGTGGAGAACGGCGAGCTGTTGGGCCTGCTGTCGATCGGTGACCTCGTGAAGGAAGCCATCAATGAACAGGCCAGCCTGATTCAGCAGCTCGAGCAGTACATACGCGGCGAGTAGGTACAGGGGTTGAATGCTGTGAGAGATACAGCGGTATCTACCATCAGACACAACGTAACCGACTGAAAAAAGCGATTTTGTGGAAGGCCCCACGACGACTTCGACATAGCGCTGTCCCGCCTCCCACGGTCAGATATTTACTGCGAGGCCGCGCAGCGCCGAAGAGGCTGCGCGGCACTCAATCAGTCGTCCAGCGTTTTACCGCCCGGTGCAGCCTTGCCGGGTTTTCCGGCTTTTTCGGCAGGTGCAGGCTTGGGTTCCGGCTCAGGCGGCGGCGCGCTGGCTTCTCGTTCGCGCATCGGCATCTGGTCGATGGTGGCGAAAATCTCCTTGGGATCGACAGCCCCTTCCTTCTCTATTTTCTTCTCCCCGTCCTTGCCCACCAGGATGACCTTGGTTTTCGCGCCAGCACCCAGTTTAAGTTCGCGGATCAGGGCCATGGTCGACTGTGCGTCCAAGGTCTTGCCGTTGCGCTCGCCAATGGTGTTGACCACCGTGAACAGCACCATGTTGCGCTGTGCGAACGCTTCGCGGTTGGCAGGCTCGTCAAGCGCCTTTTTGATGCTGACCAGCGTCGGATCGACCGTGCTGGGGGCAATGATGATCAACGGACGCGTCTTGCCGCGCTCCTGCGCCAGCGGGCTGTCACTGTCGGCGGCCAGGGCGGAACCGGCTAGAACAAACCCGGCAGCGACGAGCAGAGTGGCGGAGGTCAGGGACCGGATTGACATGGTGGGCTCCTTTTGAATCCATGGGGTAGCCATTGCATAGACACACGCAATGCCCCGCTGTTCTACCGCATATCAGGCGTCACGGTATAGTCCAGCATAGCCATTGCACTCAAACCTTCATATCAAGCCAGGCGTTGCTGCTGCAAGGAAGTGGCGCTATCCAGCGTCGCGACGATCCCCTCCACAATCAGCTCCACCTCGGCAGCATCCAGCACCAGCGGTGGTAAAAGACGAATGACCTTGCCCCGGGTGACGTTGATCAGCAGACCATGATCCTGCGCGGCCAGCCGCGTCAGCTCGGGAATGGCGTGTAGCAATTCGATACCTATCATCAGCCCCCTGCCCCGGACTTCCAGCACCTGAGGATGGCCCTTCAACCTGGCCTGCAGCCGCTCCAGCAAAAGCTGCCCCTGCTGCCGGGCGTTTTCCACCAGACCCTGCTGCTCGATGATGTCGATGACCG
>Ga0326721_10000695_pt1 | contig 10352 bp, 21 predicted proteins | sample SGPome_FD_203951 | JGI IMG/M metagenome (GOLD analysis project Ga0326721, IMG submission 203951) | Soil microbial communities from Southern Great Plains, Lamont, Oklahoma, United States - SGP_1_2016 | ecosystem: Engineered > Artificial ecosystem > Soil microcosm > Unclassified | place: USA...
GATGGTGATGGTGATGGTGATGGTGATGGCGACGGGGAAGAAGAACCACCAAACTGTCCAGAGTCGGGAATGCTGCCTATTGAGCCTAAGAACTGGACAGACGCAGAAGAAGTATCTTTTGATTCTTTAAAAGCTAAATTTGCTGCAAAGTTTCCGATTGATATGGTGTATCTGTCAACTCAAAACTCAGGAGGTAGCGAAGATTGCCCAGTATTTAATTTACTAGGTAGAAGTATGCCAGCCTGTGTAGTATTAATGCTGATTAAAGCTGCAAAATGGCCAATAATTATTAACTTTATTGTGAGGGCAGTATTTAGCTTATGAATGCAATTTGGTGTGAGTTTCTAAAGTTTGTTGCAGACTTTATCTGGAATCCGTTAATCCTAATCATTAACTTCATTATGGGAGTAATAGTGAATCCCATAGGTTTTATCTGGTGGATAGTCGGCAACTTGTTAGGGTTATTTGCGGCAGTATTACCCACAACACCCGTAGAGCTTACGTTACAAAATGCAGTTAATAACATCGGTACAACAACGGGACTAGGTACCACGTTAATTGCAGAAATCATAAACACAGCCAGCCAGATATTAGTGATTGTAGCTGTGATTAAAGTGTATAAACTTCTACCGGGGAAAATGACGTGACGATTACAGGTATTTTTGGTGCGATTGGGTCGGGTAAATCTTGGCTGCAATTGCAGTATGCAATTAGACAGTGTGAAAAGAAGAAGCGCCGACTGGTTAGCAACTTCTTTCTAAACTTAGACGGCATCTACGACTATTGCTGTTGGAATAATTACAAATGGTTTATTGAGAACAATCTAGATAATGAAGGCATTATCTATATTAATTCCAATACTTCACTGGCATCATTACTAAGTATCCCACGCTCGGTTATCTGCTTAGATGAAGCTGGGGTGTTTCTCAATAGTAGACAGTTCCAAAGCACACCCAAAGAACTGTTAAGTGATTTGTGCCAGTCGCGAAAGATGGGAGCCGATTTAATTTATGCAGCGCAGTTTACAAAACAGGTAGACGCGCAGATACGAATGTTGACGCAATATGTATTCCATTGCAAGGGCACAACTGTCTACAACTCGAAAGCTGATAGACCCGAACTGATGATGAAGAACTTTCATCTTTTCGATGCGGAAACGTACGACCAATGGATAGTATCGCGCCATAGAAATAATCCATTGAAAACGCGCTTCGCGTTTGCAATGGAAAGCCACACCGGCCCGTTAACAGTTAGCGATTCTGAACTGTTCCGATGCTTTGATTCACTCGGAAGACTCGACAGGCAGAACCCAGACAAACTGAACTTTAAGCACGGCAAGTATGAGCCGGTAGTACACCGCTACTTAAAAGTCGTGAACTTTCAAGCGGACGAACACCAAGAGATACGCACCTGGAACCCTGAAGACGAGAAAGCAGATAGCGGCAAGATGGACGAGCCAACGCCATTGAAAGATGCCGAGGAGGAAGACAAACTATCCAGCGAATCGGAGCAGCAGTTAGGTGTGGGTCTATTTTCAAATATCCCAGTGAAGCCAAAAGCTGGGGCGAAGAAGAAAGCCGAACCTGAAAGCAATCAGTTCGAGTGGGAAGAGTGCACCATTTTAATCAGTAGCGGCAACTACTCCAAAAACATCGCCGCTTGGAGTAAGAGCTGGGGAATTCAACTGGTGCAGAAGTTGAAGATTTTACCAGCCGATAGCAAAGAGGGATTGTTTAGGCTTGCTGGCAATCTGGCAAAGATTCAGCAAAAAATCAACGCCTATGCTGCAAAAAAAAACCCCAACCCAAACCCAGACCCAGAGCTAGAGCCATTCCCCAGCAGTTGGAAGACTGCATCGCAAGGAGATACTGATGTCGTCAGCAAGTCGCCAGCAAGTCGAGACCGTGACCGAGACCGATTCAGCACACGAGTTTTTAAAAATCTGTGCCTATGTGTTTATGGTTGTAGATCATATCTACTGGATTCACTTTCCCGGACATCCAGAAGGGCGAATTGTGGGGAGGATGGCGTTGCCGATATTCCTTTATCTGATTTGCCAAGGGTATAAGCGGAGCCGGTCGCCTTGGAAGTATGCCGGTAGATTGGCGAGCTGGGGAGTTTTCTCACAGATTGTGATGATGAGCCTAGGGGTTAGCAATGGCTTAAATATTTTGCTGATGCTTAGCTATTGCGTAGTGATGCTAAAAACCAGCGCCGGAAAGCCTTGGATGGTGGTTTTATTCAGCTTAGGCGCAGAACTCTTTAACCTTGAATACGGAGCTTATGGGGTGCTGGCTTGTTATCTACTGCAGAGCCTAAATATCCAAAAGCCTGATTATTGGTGGAGTGCAAAATGGGTGCTGCTAAATTTATTGGTGGTAATCAGTGGCAGGTTAGGCGAAGTGCAAATTATGGCAATTTATGCGCCGGTGATTATCTGGGGAGCTAGCCGGATGAATTTTGATGTGCCAAGGATGCCTAGAGATTTTTGGTATCTGTGCTACCCGATGCAGTGGGGAGTCATAAAGCTTTTAACCGTGATTGCATAAGCTATCTATTGGTGAGTGCCCACGCATTCCCCCCCCCGCAGAGAGAGTATCATAGATTGCCGCTGCGCTAAAAATCGTCAAGAAATCGCTGTAAAGATTTTCAGAAACGGCAAGCATAAACACTCTCAAGTACAAAGGTTATTAGTACCGTTTCTGAAATTCAACAGCGATAATCTTGACAATTTTTGCAATCTAAGAGGGAGGGATTGCCACGGGGGGGGAATGCTTGAGGGTGTTTGTCTTTCATTGTGATGCCATGTATTACACGGTTAAACCTTGATATATGGTCACTTTAGGTTTTCGTACAGGAATCATGTTATAATTAGTTTAGTGATGAGACCTAAGAATTATGACACGAGGCGGTTTAAGACCCAATTCTGGACGACCCAAAGAAGCGGCAAGCAAAGCAGTAAGATTACGTGAAGATGTAGCCGATAAGGCAAAGTCAGGATTTTATGAGGAGCTGGAAGCATTGGTAAATGATTGGCAGCTCAGAGCTGAGGATGCAGACTCCAGTACAAGAGACTGGACAAAGATGCGAGAGTTCTTAGCAGAGCTGGCAGAAATCAAGAAACTTTACCCCTAAACAAAAACCCCGGTAGTTTTTACCGGGGCTTTAAAATTCCTTATTGAGAATTTTCTAGCGGTCTGTAAAAGCTTATTGAGAATTAACTAACTGAGAAGCCTTGAACCGAGAAATTAGACCATCTAAGGAACCAACAACGCGCAAGTCTTCAGAAGCAACCCATTGATAAGTAGTACCAAGTCGATGACTCAAATGGGAGCGGAACCAAGCAGGATAAGTAAAAGCAACTAAACACCAAGGCACTTCAGGGTCAACAATCCGAATATCACCAACAAAACCACAGCGCATGATTTGATACAAAAAGTAGTAATCAGAGCGAAAATAACCACCCATAGATTTAGTGGAAAGCGAACCAATCACAACAATAAAGTCATCAGACATAAACTCATGAGGAACGCGCAATTGCATATTTAATTAATCATCCTCGTAATCAGCATTTTCGAGTACCTCATAATCACACTCTGAGCAATTAAGATTTTCACACCAACCCTCAGAAGGAGGATCGCCAAACTGCAACGCTTCACCACAAACAGGACAAAATTCGCTGTCAATTTCCCACTGCTTATACTCTTGGTCTCTGATGTTATCAGCTTGTTTTGTCATAATCAGATCCTCTCTCATGATAATAATTGTCTTGTAAATTATGCGAATCTTTAAGCAAAGGCTTAAAATCAGGCAATAATTCACCAACAACCTTATAAACCGCTAAAGATTCGGAGCGGTCGTAGTGATTGAAAGAATCAAGTATTAATTCTTCTGCCTCCCATTCTGTAATCCTATCAACTTGAACTTGAATGTTTGAAGCTCTTTCTACATGAACCTCCCACCAATCAACCAAAAGATAAGAATCTTTCTGGGCAACATCAACATAAAGCTGCTTAGCCTTAGAATGGCAAAACTTATCACTTAAGCTGTAAATCAAATTCCTTGTATATGCCAGTGTGAAAATGACTAAATACTCCTTATTCTCAAGGCTTCCCTTAAGAATTTGATTTCTGGCAACAAAACCAACAGTTATTTCCTGTGCTGGAATTTCTAAATCCTGAGTAACTTGAGCAGGAATGAAAATCGTTAAGTACGAAAACGGTGTAACGGTCATAATTTAATTCTCCGTAGGTAAATAAAACTCAGAATCTACAGCCTGATAAACTTTCTCATCATCAGGGAAATCATCTTCAGGCATTACGTTATCACTACCACACTTAAGACAATCAGAAAGCTTTTGAGCTTGAAAAAACTTGTTGCAATCGTAGCAAAATATGTTGATAGTCATAATTAATCCCCCAGTTCATCTAATTCATCATTGAAAAGGTTTATGTCGGTCTGGTCGCAGTTAGGATTAGTGCAATAATACCCACCGAGCCAAAAAATGTAGTGCAACTCAGAGCCACACTCAGAGCAAAACTCATCATCATCAGACATTAGACAAACTCCATAGTTTTAGAATACTCACCCAGACTTTTTAAAAACTCAAGGGCTAATCAGGCGAATCCTCAAGTATTCCCTTAAGCCTCTCAGTCAATTTGATAAAGAGATTAACGTCACTCTCAGCAGGGCAAAAGAAATTATCGAGCCGGTCGCCCCAGCCGTCCTCTAAACAGCGCCGGAACCAGCCGAGCGGATTACGAAGCTGCTGGGGACGGTTCTCTAAAAAGTAAAGAATCGCTCTTGCCACCTCAGCCAGTGAAAAGCATTGCATCCATTTATCATCACCAGGAGCAAAAGTTAACCCGGCAGCCTCAAGCAATTCCGCTTTGTCAGAATCTAAAGAAGTTGTTGTTGTTAGTTCCGGTTCATCGAGAAATTGCGGGTTTGAAGCCTCAAAAGTTGCAATCGGTGCTTTCGGTTTGCATCGTTTGATAGGGCGCAATAATGCACCTAATGGCTTTACAAAATACTTACCAAAGAACTCAGAAGCCTTTTTACGACAAACGAGAAGATGCTCATCCAATAGCCGCTGAAGCGCCGCCTTAATTGTCCGCCTATCAAAAGGCGCTCGCCTTTTGGAAACCCATTTATTAAATTCTCTTAAATCTATAAGCTCATCCTTACCAGAGAATCCTTGTTCAATAAGGTATTCCCAGAGGAGCGTAGCAGATTGAGTTAAACCACGAGCTAAAGCTAAATCTTGATGGTGATGGTTCCAGTGCGTAAAATCCGCACTAGCTACCGGCTTGCGGTATTCCAGCGTTTGATGCATGATAATGATGCTGCTGTTGAACGACATTGCTTGAAGTAAAGGAGCAGCCACTCCCCAGGATGTTTAACTCATCGCTGGGGATTTTTTGGAAGCCTGTACTCAAGTATATATAGGATAGTTCACAATTAAATATTAAGTTTTTCTTATATAAGGTAAAACTATAGGGTTACAGCTGCCGGCTGGGAGTTTAACTTATATATAAAAAAACCCCTCTAAAACACTTAGAGAGGCTTAAGCAGTATACAAAGCAGCAGATAAAAATAAATTGATTTCTGTACAGAAATCTAAAACCCTTGAGTTACCTCAAAACATCAGGCATATCATCAGAACCAAAGCAAAAGCTGAGGAAACTGATAACCACATAAAAACAGAGAAAAGCCAAGAACCAAATCATAAGTTACCTCGAAGGACGAACGGGTGCAGGAATAGAACCCCCGCAAAACGGGTCTTGAGGATATTGCTGGCAAAAACTACCAGCAGGCTTCGGAGCAGTCGAACGAGGGGGAATCGTACGAGGAGTGGGAGAAGCAGATTTTACAGGTAAACAAATCTTCTGTTGAGGGTTCCAGTAGAAATTCTTGCCGCACTTGGGAGTTGGAGAAGGAGCTGCAGCAAATGCACTAGATGCAGAGATACCTAAAAACAAAGACGTAGCAATCAGGCTCTTAAACATTTCACTTAATCAGTGTAAAGGACATATCTACGAAGCCGAGCATCGAAGATAAAAGATAGATTAGGGTAGCCCTCGTCGGAGAGGCACTTAGATTTATCTTCATTAATATTAATTAGGTTGTCTGGATTTTCATCCAAATCTTTAAAATAAGTTCTAAACAATCCAGCTTTCTCTATAGCTCTAAAGCCATAGACTTGACGGTTGTATTCAATTAGCCAAGACCTAGAACGCACCAAATCACTAGGTTTAACACAATACTTAATAACTTCACAAACTTTAGTTTGTGGCTCATGAACAGCCATTATTCTACAAGACGGCAGATAATCTAAACCGCAACAATCACGCCACATTGCAATTAATTCTTTATGGGAGATAAAACCTTCTGAGTAATAATCAGGTGGCATCATTAAGAGAGCATGATAGTGAGGATGAGCAGTAGACTTATCGGCCATCGTTACTTCAAAGCTTTTAATATACCCAAGCCATGTAATACGTGGTTTGTAGCCTTTTAAACCCATTAATTTTTCCCATCCAGACTGCATACGGTTCAAAGTGCGTCGCAGATTGAAGATAGAACAATTGCGAACGGTCAGCGTTAAAAAAAGGAAGTTTGCGTCTGGGTAATCCTTAAGGATTAAAGGCATTATGGAAAGGGCACGCGACTGCCAAACTAAAGAGCGTCGCCACTGACAAATGGGACAGCAACGAACCCGGCAGAATTTAGCAGATTGCAGTTTTAACCCAGTAGGCGACTGTTTAAAAACCAAACTTTGGGCACACGAACCGATACGAGCTGATAAATCTGCCGCCGAGCTGGGAGGTCGGGACGACGAACGAGGCGTTATCCATTCGTCATGACCATGTGATCGCATCAAAAAACTAACTTTATCGGCATCGTTTCTTCTGTTATCAAAACTGACATCAGAAGGAGAAACACAAACCAAAGGCAAATCTTGAAGTTCAAAACTAATCACAGCATTCCCTCCAAAATGCCAAGCGCTAAAACATAAGATTGTTGGAAAGCTCTAAGAAACTTATCCTTGTCAATTTCTAACTCACAATCAGTCTGAACAAGCATAGATTGACCAAAATACTCAACCCCTAACACACGAGGAAGTGAGCGAAAAAATTCATAGGTGTGAGCGTAGGGTAAAGCTGGATAAACCGAAAGACAATTATCATGCCATGAAAAATTAAGCATTTAAGGACAAGCCCCCTGGACAATACCAAGAACAAAAGTATGGCAATCCTGAACAATTTTTTCAAACCTACGCCTATCCTGTTCAGTATCGCAACAAGTATAAAAACCAATTGAGTCAGGATAATAATCGACCCTTAAGACATAAGGAAGAATAGAAAAAAACCGATGAACCTCTGGAACATCAACAAAAGAAGGAAGAACAGAAACAGAACAATCGAAATCAACCCAGGTAAATGACATAAAAATGGCCTCAAATGTATGCTGTGTACGGAAGACAACCTTTATCCCTATGTATCAAGACAATAAGTGCCGGCTAGCGTCGCTACGCGCCGCTCGCCAGCGAGCTTGTTGTCATGATGCACGGGCTTTAACTTCGACAAAGTAATCACTCTTGAAAGTAGGCTGAGGAATTTGGAACTCTTGCAGTAGAGAATGCCCAGAAGGTGAAAGGTAATACTTATTACGGCCTAAATTATCCAAAACTTTACATATATAACCCTCATTGTGAAGGGATTTCAAGGAGTTATACACCGAAGCGTTACCACAACCGGCAGAACAATACTTCTGTTGAAGTGGGTAAGCGATAGAGGGGCCAGATACGGCTAAATCCTTGAGAATCCTTAAAGAAAGCAATGATTTCATGAAAGTTAAAACCCTAATCTGCTATAAATAATATTGCCACAACCGAAAAGATAAATGCGAAAGTTTACATAAGTTGATCATCTGTAAATGGATATATTTATAACTAAATAGGGGTATTCACGGTAATTTTTTCAGAGGGAATAAGCCTATTCTGAAAACACACACCCCAGAAAGAAAGCAAATAAAATGACGCAGCCCAAGATTAGGGAAGGCTTGCCGCTTAGCATTGCATACGGAAATTTAATCAACTTTGTTCAAGAAGTTGACGACAACGGAAACCCTTATGTAATGCTTTATTTTACCTCAAGCCAATATATGCCGAGTGTGGGAATAGTGCTAACTCACGAGCAAATTTTGGCAGAACATAGCAAGAAAAAACCAGAAGCGAAACCCTACAATCTAAAGTTTAAAGTTACGAACGACAAGCAAGAATTGACAATTGGCTTAGAAATCGGTGAGTGTTACTGGATAGAATATGCTTCCGGTCAGGGTGGATTGAAAGGAAACGACGGGAGACACGTTGATTATCAAGCAATGAGTGTTAGGGAGATTAGCAAACACTTTCCCCAACGTTGGAGAGAATTGGTGCAATCGAGCCAACACCGCCAAGCGCAACCGCAACCGGGATAAAAGATGAGCAGCACCAGCAGCACACCAAACGAGTATTTTATTTATTACTTTGATGCAGATGGCTTAAACGGTGTGCGCTGGACAAGCCCAAGTTTATGCGCTGTTTACTGGAAAAACTCGTTAGTAGAAAACCACGACAACAAAAGCTTTACACAGTGCATCGACCAAGCGAAAAACTTTTGGCCTCAAATTATCACCGAAATTAAAAAGCCGATTGAATCGGTGCAGGTTTGCAAATATCCCAACTATGACCCACTCTTTACAGCAATCTATATCTTTATACCTGTTGTAATGAGTTGCGCTTTGATAATGAAAATCATGCACAAGATATTTTCAGCAGGAGAATAAAGTGGATTGCAGCACAGCAATACTGATACATTTCACAATCAAGTTAGCCCCGGTAATTTGTTATGGCGTTCTATGGGCTGCTATCTCAAAAATGTTTGATTAGGTTTGCAATGTATTTTGCTATGAGTTGCAGCTTTGTAATACTACTTAGTATTGAAGCAAAAGCAGCACCCACAGTAACACTAGCACTACCCGATCCAATGGAATTTGTACAACAAGTCGAGGCAAAAGCCTTTGAGCACCTAGGACAAATTATCACCATTTTAGTTAGTTTAATCGGAGTCAAATGGTTAATCGAAGTTTTGAAAGGGAGTTCTTAACAACACAACCAATACTTGCAACAAAAGACCCAGTACAAGCAGCAGGATATGCAATCGATATGACATCCTCAGTCGTTGACCAGGCAACAAAATGGGGAATGGATGCTGGATTTGCGTTAATGGGCACCGTCGCTTTTTTTTGCTTAATCACTTTTTTATTTAGAAAGCTTTAAGCAAGCGGGGAATAAAGAAAGGGAGTGTGTATGTCTTTATTCCCCGCCCCAACTATCTTTGATTCACACCATTAAAGATATTATCAATTAGGAAAAAGATGAAATCTTCATTCAACACAAAGAAAAAAGCCGGCATCGCTATCGCAGGACTCGGATTAACGCTCGGATTAGGTGTAGCTTTACAAACTGAACCAGCATCAGCAACGGTGCCGGAAGAAGTTCAAGAAGCAATCGACACCTCAATCGCTACGGTGAATGCTCTTAGCCCCTTGGCACTGGCAGCACTGGCAATCGCATTAATTCCGTTTGGTTCTATGTTGGCCTTGAAGTTTTTGAATATGGTGATGGCACGTATTTAGAAACTTATAGAGAGATTTATTAGGGGGAGAAATCCCCCTTTTCTTTTAGGAAGGTTATTCAATGATTAGATTACTGATTCTAGTATTTATATTATTTATCGGCTTTCAAGCCCCATCATTAGCAGCTTGTGCAGAGGGCAGCAGCTCAACTTATTTTTTTAGCGGCAATAAAATCAGATGCGGCGAACCGGGAGAGCCAAGCATACAAGTTAAAGGAGTGTTAGGGAGCCTACCCGTACCGGATAACTCACACTGGGCATCACAAATTGAGGGGAGCTGTCAAAACTTAAGTGATAACTTTCCCGGCCTCAGCTTTACTGTTTCTAATCTGCCCCCAGGAGAAGCAGCTAACGGATATTACAGGGGCTGGAATGCAACAGAGAAATGTGTAACTCCAGAGCAAAACACTTTAGAAGAAATTGAAAACGCACCGGGCACGGGCGGAGGTAGTGGGTCTGGTGATGGTGACGGCGACGGTGATGGTGATGGCGATGGCGGCGGAGGTGATGGTGATGGTGATGGTGATGGTGATGGCGGCGGAGGTGATGGTGATGGTGATGGTGATGGTGATGGCGACGGGGAAGAAGAACCACCAAACTGTCCAGAGTCGGGAATGCTGCCTATTGAGCCTAAGAACTGGACAGACGCAGAAGAAGTATCTTTTGATTCTT
>Ga0326721_10000696_pt1 | contig 10347 bp, 7 predicted proteins | sample SGPome_FD_203951 | JGI IMG/M metagenome (GOLD analysis project Ga0326721, IMG submission 203951) | Soil microbial communities from Southern Great Plains, Lamont, Oklahoma, United States - SGP_1_2016 | ecosystem: Engineered > Artificial ecosystem > Soil microcosm > Unclassified | place: USA...
TGTTGGAGTTGTAGCCCAGTTGGGTCAGGGCTTCGTCGACCGAGTCGGCGTTCACCCAGACGTCGGAGACCGTGCCGTTCACGCTGAGGTGCAAGAGGTGGCCCCGCCGCACGACGATGGTGCTGCCGTTGCCGATCGAGGAGCCGAGGTCGGGAGCCACCAGGTCGTGGCTGTCGACCGAGACGCCGGCCGCGGCCAGGGCGTCGGAGACATTCTTGGCTGTGGTGGAAACCTGCTGGGAGTGACCGTCGACCTTCAGCTCGATGGTCTTGCTGGCGGCCGGGGCGACAGCCCAAGCGGCAGTGCCGCTCAGAACCCCCGCTACTGCCAAGCCGTACAGGCCGTACTTCACGCTGCGACGCAAGAAAACCCCTTGATCGTGTGTGGCCGGAGAAAATGGCCTGTCGCGTTCTGCTCGGTCACAGCACCGTAACGGTCGGAGGGAGCTCTGGCCAAGTCCGAACTTCGCGTTGAGCGGCCAAAACCGGCGTTACCAGCCGAAAAGGCGCTGCCCGGTGGCGGAAATGGTGGCGCACACCACTGCTTCGGACACGACTTTCTGTTCGGATAAACTGCGCACAACGTGCGGGATGAGGTATGGGGCGTTCGGCCGGCCACGGTAGGGATGCGGGGTCAGGAACGGCGCGTCGGTCTCGACCAGCAGCTGCTCCAGCGGGGTCACCGCCGCGGCTTCGCGCAGCGCCGGCGCGTTGCCGAAGGTGAGCACGCCGGAGAACGACAGGACATACCCGGCGGCCACGCACTCCCGCGCCATCTCGGCGTCGCCGGAGAAGGCATGGAAGATCACCCCGGCCGGCGGCGCGCCCTCCTCGCGCAGGATCCGCAGCACGTCGGCGTGCGCCTGCCGGTCGTGGATCACCAGCGGCTTGCCGACCTGCTTGGCCAGCTCGATGTGCCGGCGGAAGTGACGTTGCTGGTCAGCGGGCGTGGTCCGGTCCCAGTAGTAGTCCAGGCCGGTCTCGCCGACCGCCACCACCCGGGGATGGCGCAGCAGGTCGGCCAGCTCGCGGTAGTGCGCCTCGGTCAGGCCCGCCACCTCGGTGGGATGGACCGCCAGGGCCGCGTACACGTCCGGATGGGCGGTGGACTCCAGCGCCGAAGCCCACTCGCCGACCTCGCACCCGACGTTCACCACCCGGGTGACGCCGACCGCGGCGGCCTCGGCCAGCACGGCCGCCGTGAACGCCTCGCCCGCCGGCTCGCCCCGGCGGGACCGTCCGGCCCGCGCCGACATCGCGTCGAGGTGGCAGTGCGAGTCGAAGACCGTGCCGGCCAGCGGGGGCGGAGCCGGCGGCGGCTGATCCTTGCCGGCAGCCTTGCCGCCAGCCTCGGCCTTGCCCACCGCCTTGCCGGCAGGGCTCACCAGGAGGCCGTCATGACTCGGCGAGCCGGGCGAGCTCCTCGTCCACCACCGAGGGGTCCAGCTTGGTGATGATCGGCGTCGGCGCCGCGAGCGGCCGCCCCACCTCGATCGGCTGGGAGGCCCAGCGAGCCTGGGTCTGGTAGTCGCCGGTCAGCACCGAGTAGGACGGTGAGCCCACCGCGGTCGGCTCGTCGACCTGCACCAGTTCGGGCATCGCCGCCCAGGTCCCGACGCCGCCGAGCGCCTGGTGCACCTTCTCCGAGGTGCCCGGCAGGAACGGCGTCATCAGCGTCTTGACGTCGTCGACCACCTGCAGCGTGGTGTGCAGCACCGAGGCCATCCGGTCCGGGTCGGAGCTCTTCAGCTTCCACGGAGCGGTGTCGGACAGGTACTTGTTCGCCTCGCCGACCAGCCTCATCACCTCGCCCAGCGCGGCCTTCTGCCGGTTCTTCGAGATCAGCTCCCCCACGGCGCCGAAGGCGGCCGACGACGCGGCGAGCATGCCGCGGTCGGCCTCGGTCAGCTCACCGGCGGCCGGGATCGAGCCGAGGTTCTTGGCGGTCATCGAGATCGTCCGGTTGACCAGGTTGCCCCAACCGGCCACCAGCTCGTCGTTGTTGCGCCGGACGAACTCCGCCCAGGTGAAGTCGGTGTCGTTGCTCTCCGGGCCCGCGCTGGTCAGGTAGTACCGCAGCGCGTCGGCGTCATAGCGCGACAGCATGTCGCCGACGTAGATGACCACATTGCGTGAGGAGGAGAACTTCTTGCCCTCCATGGTGAGGAATTCCGAGGACACCACGTCGAAGGGCCGGTTCAGCGCGCCGAGGTCGCCGGGCTTGCCGCCCTTGGCCCCGATCCCGGAGTAGCCGAACAGCATCGCCGGCCAGATCTCGGCGTGGAAGACGATGTTGTCCTTGCCCATGAAGTAGTACTGCCGCGCGCCGCCGCCGTCGCCGGCGTCCTGCCACCAGGCCCGCCAGGCCTCGGGGTCCCCGGACCGGGCAGCCCACTCGATCGAGGCCGAGAGGTAGCCGATCACCGCGTCGAACCAGACATAGATCCGCTTGTCGTCTCGATCGCGCCAGCCGTCCAGGGGCACCGGGATGCCCCAGTCCAGGTCGCGGGTGATCGCCCGTGGCTTGAGATCGTCCAGCAGGTTCAACGCGAACTTCTGCACGTTGGGCCGCCAGTGCGACTGGCCGCGCAGCCACTGCGAGATGACGTCGGCGAAGGCCGGCAGGTCGAGGAAGAACTGCTCGGTGTCGACGAACTTCGGGGTCTCGCCGTTGATCTTGGATCGCGGGTTGATCAGGTCCGCGGGGTCCAGCTGGTTGCCGCAGTTGTCGCACTGGTCCCCGCGGGCGCTGGGGTAGCCGCAGATCGGGCAGGTGCCCTCGATGTAGCGGTCGGGCAGGGTCCGGCCGGTGGACGGGCTGATCGCGCCGAGCTCGGTCCGGGCGAAGATGTAGCCGTTGTCGAGCAGGCCCAGGAACAGCGCCTGGGTCACCGCGTAGTGATTGGTCGTGGTGGTACGGGTGAACAGGTCATAGGACAGGCCCAGCTGCTGCAGGTCCTTGGCGATCACCAGGCTGTTGCGGTCGGCCAGCTCGCGCGGCGAGACCCCCTCGCGCTCGGCCTGCACCTGGATGGGCGTGCCGTGCTCATCGGTCCCCGAGACCATCAGGACGTTGTTGCCGGCCATCCGGTGATAGCGGCTGAAGACGTCGGACGGGACGCCGAAACCGGCGACGTGGCCGATGTGCCGGGGGCCGTTGGCGTAGGGCCAGGCCACCGCGGTCAGGATATTGACGGGCTCGCTCATGGTCACAGCCTAGTGACGGGCTCAATCCGGATTCGGCCCGCGCCACCGGATCTTGCCGCTGTCGAGACAGCGCCAGGCCGGGGGTCAGGCCCGCTTGGCCGACACCACGGCGTCGAACACCAGCCGCTTGGCCACGCCGGTGGTCGCGGCCACCTCGGCGATCGCCTCCTTGCGGCTCTGGCCGGCCTGCTCCCGGGCGCTGACCAGCGCGGCCAGCTCCGCCGCCGCCACCTCCGCCGTCCCGGCCGGCTTGCCGGCGACCACCAGGGTGATCTCGCCCCGGACCTCGCCGGCGGCCCAGTCGCACAGCTGCCCGAGCGGCCCCCGGATCACCTGCTCATAGGTCTTGGTCAGCTCGCGGCAGACCGCGGCCGGCCGGTCGGCGCCCAGGGCCTGGGCGAGGTCGGCCAGTGACTCCGCGACCCGGTGCGGGGACTCGAAGAACACCATGGTCCGGCGCTCGTCGGCGAGCTCGGCCAGCAGCCGCCGGCGGCTGCCGCCCTTGCGCGGCAGGAAGCCCTCGAAGCAGAACCGGTCGACCGGCAGTCCCGAGACGGCGAGCGCCGTGGTGACCGCCGACGGACCCGGCAGCGCGGTCACCACCAGGCCGGCCTCGATCGCCGCCGCCACCAGCCGGTAGCCGGGGTCCGACACCGACGGCATGCCCGCGTCGGTCACCACCAGGACGTCCGAGCCGTCCCGCAGGGCGCTGATCAGCTGCGGCACCCGGCCCTGCTCGTTACCCTCGAAGAACGACAGCACCCGGCCCGAGATCGCCACCCCGAGGTCGGCCGCCAGCCGGTGCAGCCGCCGGGTGTCCTCGGCCGCGATCAGCGGGGCGGTCGCCAGCGCCTGGGCCAGTCCCGCCGAGGCGTCGGTGGGCCGGCCGAGCGGCGCGCCCGCCAGCACCACCCGGCCGGCCGGCGGGCGACCTGGGGCCGGGACGGGCGGCGGGGTCGTCATCGCGGGCCTTCCATACCGACAGACCCTACGATCACCGGGTGACCGCGACGCTGCAAGCCGGCCGCACCCGCGAGGTGGCCGACCCGCCGGCCCTGACGGCGCCGCCCGCGCTGACCGGATGGCGGCCCGCGTCGAGGCTGCACAGCTGGCTGTGGACCCTGCTGGTGACCGCCCTGGCGGCCGTCACCCGGTTCTGGGCGCTGAGCTTTCCCGGGACCAAGAGCTTCGACGAGGTGTACTACGCCACCGAGGCGCAGGAGATGCTGCGGTACGGCTACGAGGACAACCGCGGCTACATGTTCATCGTGCACCCGCCGCTGGGCAAGTGGCTGATCGCGCTGACCTCGTGGCTGTTCGGCCAGAACGGGGTCGCCTGGCATACCTCTGAGGCGTTCGGCTGGCGGGCGGCGCCCGCGATCGCCGGAACCATCAGCGTCCTGATCCTCACCCGGCTGGCCCAGCGGATGTTTCGCTCCACGCTGCTCGGCGTGCTGGCCGGTGGGCTGCTGGCCCTGGACGGGATCTCGCTGGTGATGTCGCGGGTGGCGTTGCTCGACATCTTCCTGCAGATGTTCGTGCTGGCCGGGTTCGCGGCGCTGGTGCTCGACCGCGACCAGGTGCGGGTCCGGCTCGGCAGCCTGTACGCCGCCGGCGTCGACCTGAGTTACGGCGCGCCGCGGCTCGGGCCGCGACCCTGGCGGCTGGCCGGTGGGATGTTGCTGGGCCTGGCGCTGGCGGTGAAGTGGAGCGCGCTGTCGTACTGGCTGGGTTTCGCGCTGCTGCCGGTGCTGTGGGACCGCGGCGCGCTCAAGAGCGCCGGCGTCGAGCAGCCCTGGCTGGCCACCTTCAAGCGGTCCGTGCCGGCCGCGGTGGGCTCGCTGCTGGCGGCGCCGGTGGCGGCCTACCTGCTCAGCTGGACCGGCTGGTTCGTCGGCGAGAACTCCTGGAACCGGCACTGGGGCGACACCCATCCGGGCACCGGGCTGTTCAGCCTGCTGCCGTCGAGCCTGCGCAGCCTGCTGAACTACCACCACCAGGCCTACCTCTTCCACAGCCACCTCTACGACCCGCATGCCTACAAGGCGAATCCGTGGTCGTGGCTCGTGCTGGGCCGTCCGGTCTCGTTCTACGCGCCGTCGGGCGTCACCGGGTGCGGGGCGACCAGCTGCACCCGGGAGATCCTGCTGATCGGCACGCCGCTGATGTACTGGGCCTTCGTCCCGGCGCTGATCTGGTGCCTGTGGCACTGGGCGACCACCCGGGACTGGCGGGCCGGCGCGGTGTGGCTGGCGTTCCTGGCCGGCTGGGGTGTCTGGCTGCAGAACACCCGGCGGACCGGCTTCCTGTTCTACATGACGCCGCTGATGCCGTTCCTGGTGCTGGGGCTGACCTTCGCCGTCGGCGCGATGCTGTCGCGGGCGGCCGAGGACGAGGCCGAGCCGGCCCGCAGCCCCCGCCGGCCGGTCCCCCGGGCGCTGGCCGATGAGGACGGCGCGGACCAGGTGGCCACCGTCGGGCTGCGCGACTGGATCGCCCTGCACGGCATCCCGACCGGGCGGCTGCTCCGCTCGGCGGCGGTCGCGCTGTGGCTCGGCGCGGTGGTGGCCGACTTCGTCTGGATGTGGCCGATCTTCACCGGCGGCCTGCTGACCAACCACGACTGGCAGCTGCGGATGTGGCTGCCCGGCTGGATCTGACCGGCCGCACCGGCTTCGCGGCAGTCTCATCCGTGGCAAAGTTGAGTGATGACTATGTCATCGAACGTGTCACCGAACATCCCGCGGCCCGGCCTCGATCTGCAGTACCCGATGTCGCTGGGGGTCTTTGACAGCTACGAGCAGGCACAGAAGGTCGTGGACTTCCTGTCCGACAACGAGTTCGAAGTCCAGAACATGGCCATCGTCGGCACCGAGCTCAAGACGGTCGAGCGGGTCACCGGACGCATCACCCGAGCCAAGGTGGCGGCGGCCGGCGCCATCTCCGGACTGTGGATGGGGCTGTTCGTCGGGCTGGCCTTCTCCATCTTCGGCAGTGGCAACCAGCTCGGGTTCCTGATCAGCACCCCCATCTTCGGCGCGATCTTCGGCCTGATCTGGAGCCAGATCGGGTTCACCGCGGTGACCAGGGGCGGCACCCGGGACTTCTCCTCGGTCAGCCAGGTGGTGGCGACCAAGTACGAGGTGCTGGTCGAGCACCGGTTCGCCGAGCGGGCTCGTGAGCTGCTGAGCACCATGCCGGGAGGGCTGACAGCCCCCTAGCGAGCGCCGTCGCTATCGCGGACCGGCCGGCGCATGGCAGGGTTGGGAGATGATCTCCTCCGGCCGCCCGCTGTCGCCGAGCAGGTAATGCAGCTCGCTAAGGGGCCACACTCGCCGCTGCTGACCGCGCTGCGCGAGCTGCGGGCCGCTGCCGCCGACCTGCCGCTGAACCTGCAGACAGCCGGCGCCGGCGAGGCGCGGGCGCAACGCGACCAGCTGGTGGCTCAGCTGGATGACTACCTGATCCCGCGGCTGGAGCAGCAGGACGCCCCGCTGCTGGTGGTCATCGGCGGCTCGACCGGAGCGGGCAAGTCGACGCTGGTCAACGCCCTGGTCGGCCACGAGGTCAGCCAGGCGGGCGTGCTGCGGCCGACCACCCGCTCGCCGGTGCTGGTCTTCCACCCCGACGACGCCGGCTGGTTCGCCGGCGACCGGATCCTGCCCGGACTGGCCCGCACCACCGGCCCGGACCTAGCTGGTAGTGCCGGCGAGGCGCCCGGCAGGTCGCTGCGGCTGGTGGCCGTCCCCTCGCTGACTCCGGGGCTGGCGCTGCTGGACGCCCCTGACGTCGACTCCTTCGTCGAGACCAATCGTGAGCTCGCGGTGCAGCTGCTGGCGGCGGCGGACCTCTGGCTGTTCGTGACCACTGCCGCCCGGTACGCCGACGCGGTGCCCTGGGACCTGCTGCGGGTCGCCCGCGAGCGGGCCACGGCGCTGGCGGTGGTGCTGGATCGGGTGCCGCCCGAGGCGCTGGGCGAGGTCGAGAGCCACCTGCGGCAGTTGCTCAACCGGGAGGGGCTGGCCGACGCGCCCTTGCTGGTGGTGCCGGAGGCGCCGTTGCAGGACGGCCGGTTGCCCGATTCGGCGGTGGCCCCGGTCCGGAGCTGGATCGGGGCCTTGGCCGCCGACGCCGGCGCCCGGGCCGAGGTGATCCGGGCGACCCTGACCGGCGCGGTGAACAGCCTGCAGCTGCGCGGGGCCGCGCTGGCCTCGGCCGTCGACGCCCAGGAGCAGGCGGCCAGGGAACTGAACCAGGCGGTGGACGGCGCCTACGACCACGCCCGCGCCACCGTCGGCCACGAGCTCAGCGGGGGCACCTTGCTGCGCGGCGAGGTGCTGGCCCGCTGGCAGGAGTTCGTCGGCACCGGGGAGTTGATGCGCACGCTCGAGTCACGGATCGGGTGGGTGCGTGACCGGGTGGTGTCGGCGGTGATGGGCCGGCCGTCGGCCGCGGCCCCGGTCGAGCAGGCGTTGGAGTCCAGCCTGGAAGGCCTGCTGCGCGACGCGGCCGAGCGGGCCGCGGCCGGCGCGGCCGCCGAGTGGTCCTCCCGCCCGGACGGCCGGGCGCTGCTGGCGACCAGCTCCACCGACCTGGCCCGGGCCGACGCCGACATCGGGGCCCGGGCCGAGCAGACGGTGCGGGTCTGGCAGGGCGAGGTGCTGGAGCTGGTCCGGGCCGAGGGCGGCGACCGCAGGCAGCTGGCCAAGCTCGCCTCCTACGGCGTCAACGGCGCCGGCTCGGTGCTGATCGTGGCGCTGTTCGCCCAGACCGGCGGCCTCACCGGCGGCGAGATCGCGATCGCCGGCGGCACTGCGGCGCTCAGCCAGAAGGTGCTGGAGGCGATCTTCGGCGACCAGGCCGTGCGCTCGCTGGCCGCCCGCGCCCGGGAAGCGCTGCTGGAGCAGGTCGACACGCTGCTGGCCGCCGACGCCGACCGGTTCCGGGACTTGCTGGCCGGCGCCGCCCCGCCACCGGGCGCCACCAGCCGGTTCCGGGCCGCCGTGCATGCCGTCGAAGCCGCGCGAGCCGAATCGTGAGCCGGCGGGCCCCGGACCTCAGCACCCGGCTGGAGGCGCTGAGCCGAGCGGTGGAGCTGGCTGAGCGCCGCTGCGACCCGGAGTTGCTGGCCCCGGCTCGGGCGCTGCTGGCCCGAGCAGCGGCCCGCCGCAAGCTGTCGCCGGAGAGCACCGTCGTCGCCCTGGCCGGCGGCACCGGAAGCGGCAAGTCCAGCCTGTTCAACGCCCTCGCCGGCGAGGTGCTGGCGCCGACCGGCGTCCGGCGGCCGACCACCAGCCGGTCCCGGGCGGCGATCTGGCCGGCCGCCGGCGGCGGTGACGTCGCAAGCCTGCTGGACTGGCTGGAGGTCCGCGACCGGCACGTCCTGGCCGCCGGGGCGCCGCTGGCCGGCCTGGTGCTGGTCGACCTGCCGGACTTCGACTCGACCGCCGCGGCCCACCGGCTGGAGGCCGAGCGGATGACCGGCGTGGTGGACCTGCTGGTCTGGGTGCTGGACCCGCAGAAGTACGCCGACGCCGCGGTGCACCAGCGCTACCTGCGCCCGCTGGCCGCCCACTCCGAGGTGATGATGGTGGTGCTCAATCAGGCCGACCGGCTCGCCGACGATGCCCTGGACGCCTGCCGGCGGGACCTGGCCAAGCTGCTGTCCGATGACGGCCTGCGCGGCGTCCCGGTGCTGCTCACCTCAGCCACCCGGGGCGACGGCCTGCCGCGGTTGCGGGCCGCGCTGGCCGAGCGGGTCAGCACCAGCCAGGCTGCGGCGGCCCGGCTGCATGCCGACACCGACGATGCCGTGCACGCGCTGGAGCCGCTGTGCGCCGCGGGCTCGTCGCAGGCGGGCCGGGACACCGCCCGCGGCGAGGAGAACCTGGTACGCGCGCTGGCCGCCGCCGCGGGCGCGGGGGTGGTGGCAGACGCAGCCGGCCGCTCCTACCGGATGCGGGCGGTTGCCAATGTCGGTTGGCCGCTGACCCGGTGGCTGGCCCGGCTGCGGCCGGACCCGCTGCGCCGGCTGCACCTGGGCTCGAACTCCACCGGCCTCAGCTCGCGACCGGCCGCCACCGGCGCTCAGCGGGCCCAGGTGTCCAACGCGGTGCGGGAGCTGGTCAGCGACCGGACCCGCGGGCTCGCGCCGGCCTGGCAGGCCTCGGCGACGGCAGTCCTGGAGTCCCGGCAGAACCACTTGCCGGGGCAGCTCGACCAGGCGGTGCGGTCGGCCAAGCTGTCGCACACCGACCGGCCGGCCTGGTGGGCCGCGGTGCGCGGCCTGCAGTTCCTGTGGCTGCTCGCGGCCGTCACCGGGCTGGTGTGGCTGGCGGTGCTGGCGGTGTTCGCGTACCTGCAGCTGCCGGGGCCGAGCCTGCAGGTCGGCCGGGCTCCGGCGCCGACGCTGCTGCTGATCGGCGGTCTGGCGCTCGGCTTGCTCACCTCGCTGCTGGCGCGGCCGTTCGTGGCGACCGGCGCCGCCCGGCGCCGCGCCCGCGCTCGCCGGTCGCTGGACTCGGGCGTGCGCGAGGTGGCCCGCGACAACGTGCTGGCGCCGCTGACCGCCGAACTGGAGGCCGCCACCGCGTTCTGCCAGGCGCTGGCCGGCGCCCGCCGCTGACGCCCGCTGCCCGCAGCCCTGATCGAGTTCACGGGGCCGATTCGCGGTCTGTTCAACGTATGCCTGCCGCTACATCAACAACTGCTCAAGGTTTCGGGGAACCCCGGTACAGCCGCGCCGCGGCAGTTACGTTGTGCCCGCCCGTCCCACACCAGGAGCAGCTATGCGCCCCGTCCGAAGGCCTGTTCGGCCGATGGCCGCATCGCGACGTCCCGGCTCGGCCAGGCACGTACCGGCCAGCGGATGCACCGCGACGGCGGGCTCGCCCGTCGCCATCTCCAGCGGTGACCACGCGATTGAAGGAGCGGTGTCCGACCACGCCGCTCCAGCTTCACCGATCCGCGACCGGTAGCCGGCCGCGGCGGCCGCCGTTCGCCCCGGGCGAGCGGTGGCCGCCGCAGCCACAACTGGCGAGGCCGGGTACGCGGGCCGGCTGAGACGGCGTCAGATGCTGACCCCACGCCGGGCCAGGAACACCTGCGGATCGACCGGCGGCCCGGACATCCCGCCGATGCG
>Ga0326721_10000697_pt1 | contig 10339 bp, 13 predicted proteins | sample SGPome_FD_203951 | JGI IMG/M metagenome (GOLD analysis project Ga0326721, IMG submission 203951) | Soil microbial communities from Southern Great Plains, Lamont, Oklahoma, United States - SGP_1_2016 | ecosystem: Engineered > Artificial ecosystem > Soil microcosm > Unclassified | place: USA...
CGTCACACGCGAACGTTTCGAGTTCCTGCAGTGGGTGGCGGTGCTGTGTGGTGTCGGGCTGGTGCTGTTGCTGGCCGGTCTGTGGGCACTCAATCCGCGGCTGCGAGAGCGTCTGCTGCGTAAAAATCCTGCGCAGGCGTCGAGTGAAGCCACACCATGAACATCAGCGAACCTCAGGCGCTGATCTGGGTTCGCTGGTGGGCTCAGGGCTGGCGCGACGCACATTCCAGCTGGCAATTGTTGGAGCAGGCCAATGCCTCGACCCTTCACCTGTTGGAGCAGGTCAGTGCGCAGTCGGCCGATCGCTGTCTGGGCATGACGTCGGCGATACCGCCCAGGCCCGAGGCGCTGCTCATGCCGCTGCTGGACCTTGAGCCGCAGGAATGGACGCTGGCGCTGAGGCTGTGTGTGACGGTCTGCGCCGGTACCCATCGGCCGCGAACCGCTGATCTGGATGAGTCTGCCCACCTGTGGTGTCGTCGGCTCGGCAAGGGCTTGCAGCCCGGTCGCTGGATGCCTGAACAATGGAACCCCGATCCCTGCGAAGTGGCCGGACTGAGTCTGTTGCGCCGCCGTGTCGGTGAGCGGCTGTGGCAAAGGTTGCGACTCAGGTTTGATAGCACTGCGGTCCAGGAGGCCGAGCGGATGGTTTTCGAAGAAGTGCCTGCCGTGCGTCTGCGTGCGCTGTGGCAGGCCATTGCCGGGTACGTACTGAACGCTCGTAATGAAGGAAACACTCATGTTGACCCGTCGCAGTCTGAATCTTCCAGCTGATCGAATCACGCTCATCGAGCCGCTGTTGCGTCGGGAGACCCTTGAGGAATGTCTACTGGCCGATGAGGTATTGCAGAACGCCCGCACCCAGGCCGAGGCGATTCTCGCCGAGGCCTGCGCCGAAGCCGATGTGCTGCGTCAGTCCTGTGAAGAGCAGGCACGGGCCCAGGTCTGGGAAGAAGCGCAGGTGTTGCTCGATGACCTGCGCACCCAGCGCGAGCAGGCGCTGGAAACGCTGGTCGAAACCGCCGCGCAACTGGTGAGCCAGGCGTTGGAGAGCCTGCTGGAGAAAGTACCGACCGATAAAAAGGTCAGGTCGGTGATTCGTCAGCTGGCATTGGCCAGTTCGAATCAGGACGCTGCCTTGCTGTTCTGCCATCCCGATCAGTTGGAGGCGGTGGCGCTGAGTCTTGAAACGCATGATCAGCCCGGCTGGACCCTGCGAACCGACGCCAGTCTGGACCCGGACGCCATCAGCCTGCGCACCGAACACGGCGATTTCAGCCTCGGCTGGAGCGGGTTGCAGCAACAGATCTGGCCTTGAGCATGAAGCTCTGGAACCAAAACCGGTGCCTTGCCACTCAGTCAGCAGTTCCCGGACCAGGAGTATCACCATGCTTTCTTCAGATGCACTCAGACGCCGTCTTGACAGTAATTTTGAAAACGCCCAGCAGGATCTGGATTCGGCTGCGCTGAATATGGATGCCTTCTCCCCTGAAGACTGGCACGCCTTCAACTCGGCCATTCGCCAGTCATCCACCGCCAGCTGGGCCGCCAACCAGGAGATTGTGGTCAAGCACAACCTGGCCAAGGCGATCATCAATGAAATCCGTTGACCTGCTCGCCACGGTCGAGCGCTGGCTCGACAGTGGCACGGCCGAGTTGCTGCTGCAGATCGATCAGCAACCGTTGCGCATTCAACGCGGCACCAACGGGCTGATCTATACCGCGCCGCTCAGCGCTGCCTGGCGTGGCGACGATGAAAGCCTGGCCGCCGCGCTACGCCTGTCGGGCCCCAGCATTCGACGCTTCAGTGCTGCGCTCGCACTGGATCCGCAAAGCCATCGGCTCTGCCTGGTGCAGTTTCAGTCCTTTCAGGGCACCTCGCCGGTCATCAGCATCATTGAGGCGCTGGTCAACCAGCGCGACGTGTGGGAATCGATGCTCGAAGCGGCAGCATCGCCTGCAAAACGCCCGGTTCGTCCTCTGTCTCTGGGGAATTCGTATGTTTAAGCAGTGCCTGAAACGGCTTTTCTGGATATCAGTGTTGTGTGTGCAGGCTGAAGTCGTCACTGCGGGTGTGCCTGAAGAGTGGCGCCAGTCCGCCTATGCGTACGAGGCGTCGCAAACCCCGTTGACCAAAGTGTTGTCGGATTTCGCCAGCTCGTATGGCGTGGGTCTCGACAGCCGCGGTATCACAGGAGTGGTGGATGCGAAGATTCGCGCGGGCAATGCCCAGGAGTTTCTCGACCGGCTGGCGCTGGAACATCAATTCCAGTGGTTTCTGTACAACGGCAAGCTGTACGTCAGCCCGCAATCGGGCCAGGTGTCCCAGCGCCTTGAAGTGTCGGCTGACGCAGCGCCGGATCTGAAGCAGGCCCTCACCGATATCGGTCTCTTGGACAAGCGTTTCGGCTGGGGCGAGTTGCCGGATGAAGGCGTGGTACTGGTCAGCGGACCGGCGCGCTATGTCGAGCTGATACGCGGTTTCAGCAAGGAAAAGGTCAAGGCGCAGGACAAGCATCAGGTCATGATGTTTTCGTTGCGATATGCCGCCGTAGCTGACCGCGAGATTCAGTATCGCGAGCAGAGCATCACCATTCCAGGTGTCGCGACCCTGCTGGACGGCTTGCTGGAAAGCCAGCACAGGCCTCCGTTGCCGCAGGACCCGGCCGCCAATATCCGCGCCATGCAGGACATGGCCGACATGGGCCAGAGCAAGATCATGAACCTGGCCAGCAACCGCAAGGCCACACCGGCACGTAGCGGCGAGAGCAAATCGAACAGCAACCGCCGTGTGGTGGCAGACGTGCGCAACAACGCGGTACTGATCTACGATGATCCAGAAAAGCGCGAGACCTACCAGCAGTTGGTGCAGCAGCTCGATCAGCCCAGCAACCTGGTGGAAATCGACGCGGTCATCCTCGACATCGATCGCAGCCAGCTGAGCAGCCTGGAATCCCGGTGGTCTGCGCGGGCAGGCTCGGTGAACTTCGGCAGTTCGTTGCTGACCGGTGGTTCGTCGACCCTGTTCATCAACGATTTCGACCGGTTCTTTGCCGACATACAGGCGCTCGAAGGGCAGGGTGTTGCTTCGGTCATTGCCCGGCCTTCGGTGCTGACGCTGGAAAATCAGCCGGCGGTGATCGATTTCAGCCGCACGGCTTACATCACCACCACCGGCGAGCGGGTTGCGAACGTTCAGCCGGTGACGGCGGGCACCAGCCTGCGGGTCATTCCCAGAACCATTGCCGGTGAGCAGCCCAACCGGTTTCAGTTGATCGTCGATATCGAAGACGGCCAGCTCGAGCGTACCCGTGATAACGATACGCCGGATGTGAAGCGCGGCACGGTCAGCACCCAGGCGGTCATCGGAGAAAACCGTTCGCTGGTCATCGGCGGTTTTCATGTCGATGAAAGCGGAGAGCGTCAGGACAAGGTACCGATTCTCGGAAGCCTGCCGGTGATCGGTGCGCTGTTCACTTCAAAGCGCCATGAAGTCTCGCGACGTGAACGTTTATTCATCCTCACACCGCGACTGGTGGGCGATCAGCTCGATCCGTCGCGCTATATCGCCAGGGAAAACCGCCCGCAGCTCGACAGAGCCCTTGCGCTGAGCGGCTCGCCCAGTACCCGGCAACAGAAAAAGGATCGGGTGAGCAAGACGTTTTCGGAGCTGGCCAACGGACGGCTGCCGCCTGATATCAAAGAGTCATCATCTGGCGTGGCGCTGAAGGACCTGTGTAGAGTGGATCACGGCCTGTCGATCGATGCGTCCCGGGGACAGTGGTTCAGGGGCGATACCTTCGATATCACCGTCGGTGTGGTTCGCAACGACAGTGCCCGCGCCAAGGCATTCTCGCTGGCGTCCTGCGCCGGAGCCCGGACACTTGCAGTAACAATGTTACCCGTAACGGAGTTGCAGCCAGGCCAGTCCACCGAAGTGTTCGTGGCAACGAGGCCCGCCGCTGCCACTGCGGTTCCAGCAGCCCCCGTGAGAGTTTCAATATTGCCGCCTTGAGGCCGATGACGATACAGGGATATATCGTGCGCTGAAGGCGCGGTCGCTCATATCCGGCACTCGTATTACGTGTTAACGGTCATTTCAATACAGTCCTTTTGTCGGGAGATTCATAAATGAAGTGGGTGCGTGTGGGTACCTTGTTTGTCGTCGCGGTATTGTTGAGCGCCTGTGCGACAATGCAAACATCTTGTTTTTCCAGTGATTGTCAGCAACTTGGCGCCAACAGTTCCAGCCTTAAAGTTTGGTGGTCGCCGGAATTGCGCAACGATTCATCTGAATACAGCCTGGTACATCTGAATGACTGAAACGATTTTGCGCAGTAATGATCAGCGGGACTTCTTCGTCAGTATCGGCCAGCAACGGCCGAGTACCTGGCAGTGGGCTCCGGGGATCGACTTCGTTCATCGCAAGGATAGCGTGGGCTGGGGGTTGTCGCTGATGATCGAGCGCAGAGCCCAACGGCCAGATCTGTTTTCCGACGCGCTCAAGCGTCGATTCGAGAATATCGAATCTTATGATGGTTACTATATTTGCCTGGACAGCCAGCAACGGTTTGTCGTGTGGCATGAACTGGACCCTGAGTATCGGCGTGAGGACGCCCTTCAGGAACTGGTGGGCGAGTTTCTGATGCTGGCAGGGTTCAATAACTGAATTCGGAATATTTGTTCCAGTCGGAACCGGACGCCATTAATTTTCCACTCACTTGTCGCCGCGGTCTGTTTACCGCACCGACTAACTTGAGGATTATTCAATGGCGAACTCCCAACGCGACATGCAACGTTTTATTGCCCGTCTAAGTGCCACTCTCGGTACACCGTTAACCCTCCAGAATGGCGTGTGTGCGCTCTACGACGGTCAGCAGCGTCAGGCGGCTGTTATTGAAGTCGCTGCGCACAGCGACCACGTGGTTATTCACAGTCGGCTTGGCCAATTGCGCAAAAGCCCGGAAAACCTGCAACGCCTCCTTTCTGCCAACTTCGATACCGCAAAACTTCGCGGCTGCTGGCTCGCCCTCGATCAGCAGGATGTACGTCTGTGCACCCAGCGTGAGCTGGCTGGCCTGGACGAAGGCACTTTCTGTGATCTGGTCAACGGCTTCATTGCCCAGACCCAGCAGACCCGCACTGCAGTGGTTTCTCTGCTCAATTGACCGAAACGTCGGGAACCGCAGGTCTGCAGCAGTCCACACAGCGATGAGTGTCATGGCGGTCATGCCTGCCAGTGACACCGACGGATCGGCGGAATCGACTGTCGTTTTCCGACACATTCACTGATGGAGCGGGGTAAGCAATGTCTGATTTAACAAGCCTTTCAGGTTCGATGGGAAACCTGTCCAGCCTTCCCGGCGTGGGCGGCACGAGCATGGGTATCGGTGCTTCACTGACCGGCGCTGGCCAGGGCGCTCAGGGCGGCCAGTCCGCGCTGCAGGAGCTGGCTGGGATGCTGGCCGAGATGCTGCTGGGTTCCGGGTCTGGTTCGGGCTCGGGCTCGGGTGCAGGCGGGGGGCAGTCGGCCGGTAAAGGCGCTCAGGGCGGGCAAAGCGATCTGGATTCGTTATTGCAGTCGCTTCAGGGCAACGGGCAGAACGGTGACAGGCAGACCAAGGATTCCGGCACTGCTGGCGGCGGCGAAAAGGAGCTGCTGACTCAAGTGTTGATGGCCCTGTTCGAGAAAATCCTCGGTGGCTCGGATTCGTCTTCCGGCGCAGGCAACGGTTCGGGTGGTGGTTCGGGTGGTGCCAGCGGTATTGGCGGCGGCGGAACCGGTGCAAGCAAGGATGCCGGTGCGCTGGGTCAGGGCCAGGGGCTGGGCGGCACTCAGGGCGCGGCGGGCGGATCTAGCACCGAGGATCTCGTCAACACGCTGATGCAGAAACTGGGTGGCGGATCGCTGGACAACTCCATTCAGCCGACTGCCGATGGCGGCGGTGAGGTGTCTCAGAACGGCAAGCTCAAAGAGCTGCTGGAAATGATCGCCCAGTTCATGGACAGCCATCCGGAAACCTTCAGCCAGCCGTCTGATGGCGCGAGTAAAGGTGGTGGTGGTGGTGGTGGTGGTGGTGGTGGTGGTGGTGGTGGTGGTGTCGCACCGACAGGCACCGGAGGTGGCGGTGGAGCACCTTCTGTTGGCGGTGGCGGTGGCGGTGGGTCTCCGTCCGTCGGCGGCGGTGGTGGAGGTGGAGGTGGAGGTGGAGGTGGAACAACTTCCCTGGGTGGCGGTGGCGGAACACCTTCCATCGGAGGCGGTGGCAGTGCTCCAGCGCCAACACCGGGCGCGGGCGGCGGCACGCCGACACCGACTGGTCCGACTGGAACACCTTCACCTACCGGTCCGACCGGCACTGGCACCAGCGGCTCGGCCACGCCGGTCTCCTTCCCGACGGCCTCAAGCAATCCGACCGTCATCAACGAGACCATCAAAGTGGGTCCTGGCGAAACGTTCGACGGCGGCGGCAAGACCTTCACCGCAGGCAAGGCTCTGGGGGATGGTGGACAGGGCGAGGGACAGAAGCCGATGTTCGAACTGGCTGAGGGCGCCACCCTGAAAAACGTGGTGCTGGGTGACAACGCTGCCGATGGCGTGCATGTGCGCGCCGCCAGCGAAAAGGCCGTGAACGTGGATAACGTCCACTGGACCAATGTCGGCGAAGATGCGCTGACCGTGAAAGGTGAGGGCGGTGCCAAGGTCACCAACCTGAACATCACCAACAGCAGTGCCCAGGGCGCCAATGACAAGGTGTTCCAGCTCAATGCCGATGCGAACGTGAACGTGGACAACTTCAAGGTCAAGGACTTCGGCACCTTCATGCGCACCAACGGCGGTCAGCAGGGTGACTGGAACCTGGACCTGAAAAACATCAGTGCTGAAAACGGCAAATTCTCCTTCGTGAAAAGTGACAGCGAAGGCTTGAACCTGTCCACCAGCGGCATCGATCTGAAGAACGTCGAGAACGCCTACAGCAAACTGCCAGGCTCGACCAACCACAAGGAGGCTTGAGATGACGGTCACGCGACAACCGCAAGCGTTGCAAGAGGCGCAGGACACCCCTGAAGAGCGCTCCTGGGCAGCGCTGGTGCGTGCAGGGGGCTATCTGTCTCCGGCGCAGCGCCAGGCCTTCGAGAAAGCCATCGCACTGGTCACCGACCGGATGCGCGATACCCTGGAGAAGCCGGCCACTCAGGTGGGCGATCGCTTCAGTCTGGATCATTACGTCGACAGCCTTGAACCGGGCTTCAAACGTGATGCCGGGCAGGGCGAACTGCAGGGCGATGCGGCGCTGACAGCCTTCTGGATCGTACGCCTGATGGCCGACCGTTTGCTTGAAGCGGCAGGCGGCAAACCGAACGTGCATTGAAGCACTGATCGTGGAAAACAAAACGGGCTCTTGTGAGCCCGTTTTTTTATAGGTGGGTTTTGCCGAATCTGCGTCTGGCTGGATAGCGCCGGGAGCGCTGTCGTGCGGCATGCCCACGCAGAGCGCTCATCGTTATACACAAGTCATCTGGCTATCCAGTGAGGCAGCAGCGCTGATGCGCTTTTGTAGCGCGATGGCATGAACACCGCAGATCGCGACATGGGTGAAGGCTGAGTCCTGGCGCTGATTCGGGGGGGGGGCAATCGGCATGGATGCCGATTGAGCTGCACTGGGCCATGGATGGCCCATTTGCAGCGACCCCCGAATCAGTGTCAGGACGAAGGAACCCCGGCGAAGCCGGGGCCGGAACCGGAGCAGCAGGCTTACTTTGGCCTCTCAAAGTAAGTCGTCGAGGGGCGAAAAGGTGACTGAAGCCATGCGCTCGGCTCACTGAATCCGCAATCTGTGCCATTTGTGACGCGGAGCGTCACGGGATGCATGCCCACGCGGAGCGATGGGCACGATCAGTGTTGAGGCAGACTTGTGTATAACGATGAGCGCAGCGTGGGAACCATCATCAAAGTGTCTGACTGAATGCGTACCCCGTGGGAGGCGGCTTGCCGGCGATGGCGTCAGTTCAGTCAACGATATGTCGCTTCGGGAAACGCATCGCCGGCAAGCCGCCTCCCACAGTCCGTTGGTGCAGCAAGACGTGTGTATAACGATGCTCCGCATCCCATCGGGTCGGTTCACTTAACTGTTTCAGGTGCCCGCGCCACGATAAAAGGCCTGATGCACCTATGGTCAGACGCCTCGCACAGTGGCTATGCTGCGCCCCATGAATGCATCGCTTCCCACCCGAAACCCTTGCCCACCCGGCGTCTGCGATTGCGAACGGGATCGGCTCTATGCGCCTGACGCCGACCGGCGGATTCTGCTGCTGACCCGCGATCAGGAGAAGCGCCTGCTTGAGCGTCTCGAGGCCATCACCAGCCTAGGCGATCTGGAACACGTGCTGCGCAAGATCGAAGCACAACTGGGCGTCCGTGTAGAGGTCATGCCGGGCTTCAACGAGGTGCGCACGATGCGCGGCATCACTATAGTCGTGGAACAGAAAATCGGTGTCTGCCGCAAGACTCGCCAATCCATCCCCGCCGCCATCAGACGGGCGCTGGAAGCCAACCCGCACATCGCCTGGCAATTGCTCAACGCCAACGACCTGCTGCGCGACGCCTGACTACCGGACTGTCGAACGATGCGGCTATCATGCCGCGCCATCATCCTGCAGCCTGCCAAGGAGTCTCTGTGTCCCTCACCATCCGCCCCGCCACTGCCGCCGACGCCAGCCAGATTCTGGCGTTCATCACCGAACTTGCGATCTACGAACGTGCCGGGCATGAGGTCAAGGCCAGCGAAGAGGACATTCGGCGCTCACTGTTCGTTGACAATGCACCCGCCAAGGCGCTGATGTGCCTGCACGACGACAAGCCCATCGGGTACGCCGTGTATTTTTACAGCTACTCCACCTGGCTCGGTCGCAACGGCGTGTATCTGGAAGACCTGTACATCACACCGGAACAACGCAGTGTCGGTGCTGGACGCAAATTGTTGCGACACATTGCCCGCGAAGCGGTAGCCAATGACTGTGGCCGTCTGGAATGGAGTGTGCTGGACTGGAACGAACCCGCCATCAAATTCTACGAAGCCATCGGCGCAGCGCCGCAGGATGAGTGGGTGCGCTATCGGATGGAAGGCAGTGTTCTACACGATTTCGCAGCAGGCGAATGATCGTTAGACGCCAGTAAACGAAAACGCCCGGTCTGTGAAGGCCGGGCGTTTTTATAAAGACAGGTGTCAACAAACACCAGGCGGAATGCCATCCTTATTGAAGTCCTTGAGGCGTTCCTTTTCCTCGGGCGTCGAGTGCGCAGGCACGTCGTCGCGAGGTTCCGGTTTCTTTTCGTCTTTTTTGTCGGTCATCGTCAGATGCTCCACTCGTGGCTGTCAACGTAAGGCCACGTGCAGTGCGTTCCGTTCAGATTGATTCACCCTCACATCACGCGACCGCGCGTTGCTGCACGCTCTGCTCCAATTGTCTGGCCACGCCTTGCAAGTCCAGCAGCGTCAAACGGGAACTGCGTTCAGGACTGCCGACACTGACCAGTGAGCGCGCCCGGTCGTTGACCGAAATATCCTTGCCCAGATTGGTCTGCCAACCCTGCTCCAGCATTGCCGGATCAAACTGATTGAACGCATCGATCGAGTCGACCCGACTTACCGTAAACCCGAAGCACAGACGCTCACCACGCACGATGAGCACGCGGGACGCTTCGGTCTGCGCCGGAGGTGTTTCCCCCAACAGGCTGCTCAGGCAGATCAACGGCACCTGTTCACCGCGCAGATTGAACTGCCCCAGCAGATGCGTTGAAGGTTGAGCCAGACCGATCAGTTGCCGGGGCACGGCAAGAATTTCGACGATCTGGCTCAACGGTGCCACGAAGCGGGTCGGCGCGTCGAACAACAGACAGGCATGCCGCAGCATCGCCTTGGTAACGTCATGCGAGGCTTGCGCAGGCTGCACATCATTCTGGTAAACCTTGGTGTAGCTGGTGACCTCAGGCCGTTGCAGCAGCGCCGGATGATCGAGCAACAAGGCTTGCTCACCTTCCTGCAGATTCATCACGCCGGCGAACAGCTCGGGATGAGGTAAACCATAGGCGGGCGCCGCCAGGAGGCTGTCCGGGTCCTGCCGATGAATCGCGACCATACGGTCGTAACCAAACCCGCAAACACGCCCGTCCGGCGCGGTCAGCAGCAAAAGTTGAGGCTTGGACGCCTGCCGCGTGTGATCCAGCCCCAAGACCTCGGACAGGTTAAGCGCCGGAACCTTTGTGCCGCGCACCGAGGTAACGCCAAAGCAGCAATCGCTGCCGAAATCCGATGGGCTGATTTCAGGTCCGTCCACC
>Ga0326721_10000698_pt1 | contig 10337 bp, 10 predicted proteins | sample SGPome_FD_203951 | JGI IMG/M metagenome (GOLD analysis project Ga0326721, IMG submission 203951) | Soil microbial communities from Southern Great Plains, Lamont, Oklahoma, United States - SGP_1_2016 | ecosystem: Engineered > Artificial ecosystem > Soil microcosm > Unclassified | place: USA...
CAGCGGCTGCGGCTCGCTCACGGGTGCTCCTCGGGGTCGGTGGCGCGGTCGGGGCCGGGGCCCGGTCGGTCTGCTCCACTCTAGAGCGCCCTGCCGCCGCGCGGGGGCGTCACGGCGGCGCGATCGAGGCGCGGGCACGGCACGGGGCGGGCGGCGCGGGGCCGGGGGAGCGGGCCCGGCGGCAGGAGGGGCCCACGGACCACGGGCGGGACTGCGCGGCCGTCCCCTCCGGCGGGCGGCCGCGAGGCCCGTGCACTCCAGGGGCCCCGCGGACCCCCGCGTCGGCGGCTCCGCCGCCTCGCGGCGGGTCCGGGGGGACTGGTTAGAGTGGGCGCATGAGCGCTCCCCGCACCGAAGACCGCCCCGTCGCCGTCGTCACCGGGGCCACCGGCGGCATCGGCCGCGCCTGCGTGGCCGACCTCGCCCGCGACCACGACGTCCTCGCCCTGGGCCGCGACGCCGCCCGGCTCGCCGGGCTCGCCGCCCTGCCGCACGTCACGGCCCGCGCCGCGGACCTGACCGACTTCGCCTCCCTGCCGGGCGTGGTGGCGGACCTCGACCGGGTCGACGTGCTCGTGCACTCCGCGGCGGTCGCCGGGCGCACGACCGTGGAGGGCGCCTCCGTCGACGAGTGGCGGGCCCAGCTCGAGCTCAACGTCATGGCCCCCGCGGAGCTCACCCGGCTGCTGCTGCCGGCCCTGCGCGCCGCCCGGGGCACGGTCGTGTTCATCAACTCGGGCTCGGGCTTCACCGCCCGCGCCGGGGACGCGGTCTACGCCGCCTCCAAGTTCGCCCTGCGGGCGCTCGCCGACTCGCTGCGCCAGGAGGTCGAGGCCGACGGGGTGTCCGTGAGCTCGGTGCACCCCGGCCCCGTGGACACCGCGATGCAGCGGGACATCCAGGCCGCCCTGGGCAACGAGTACGTGCCCGAGCGCTACATCCGCCCGGAGTCCGTGGCGGCGGCGGTGCGCGCCGTCGTCGACGCGGGCGAGGACGCCCAGCTGACCACTCTGTCCGTGCGCCCCGGGGCCGAGCCGCGGTGACCGGCCAGGACGTGCCCGAAGAGGCCGTGCCCGGCCAGGACGTGCCCGGGGAGGAACCGCCCGCCGGGGGGCTGGACGAGACCGACCGGCAGATCCTGGCGATCGAGAACATGCAGTGGAAGTACCAGGGGGCCAAGGAGATGGAGATCCGGCGCCGGCTGGGCCTGTCGCCCACCCGCTACTACCAGCGGCTCAACGTCCTGATCGACACCCGCGCCGCCCTCGAGCACGACCCGATGCTCGTGGACCGGCTGCGCCGCCAGCGCGGGGACCTGACGTGACCGGCGCGCACCCCGTCGTGCCCGGGGAGTTCCCCCGCGACGAGTTCGACGACGTCCCCGAGGCCGGTCCCCGCCAGGGCGCCCACCGGGGCGAGCGCCCCGCCTCCCGGGTGGGCGCGCGCGAGCTCGCCGCGATCGTCGTGGCCGGGGCCCTGACCCTCGGCGCCGGCGCCTTCGCGTACGTCTCCGCCCCCGGCGGTGCCGACCCCGCCCCGCCCTCCCCGGCGTCCCCCCGCCAGGCGCCTCCGGCCACCGGGCCCTGACGGGCTCCGCCCCACCGTGCCTCCCCGAGACCCATCCGCCCCACGAGAGGACCCACCGTGCAGATCGACGGCGAGAAAGTACGCATCCGGGACTGGACGCAGGAGGACCTCGTCGCGTACGAGGCCTGGATCATGCCCCCCGAGGACGGCGGCGAGCACGCGTGGCAGCACACCGACGGGCCGTTCTACCCCAACTTCACCGCCGAGGGCGCCCAGCGCTGGCTGTCCACCCTGCGCGGGCACGTCGAGGCCGGGGACTGGCCGAGCCCCCGGGAGACCATGGTCATCGCCGACGCGCGCGACGACCGGTTCATCGGGCAGGTCTCCTGGTACTGGACCGAGAAGCCGACCGAGGACCCCGGGACCGGCACCCACCTGCTGCCGCTGCGCTCCCTGGGGATCACCGTCTACTCCCCGGACCACTGGCGCGGCGGCTACGGCACCGAGGCCCTGCGGCTGTGGATCGGCTACCTCTTCGCCTCCTCCGACTCCCACCGCCTCGACCTCGAGACGTGGAGCGGCAACGAGGGCATGTGCCGGGTCGCCGAGAAGCTCGGCTTCACCCAGGAGGCCCGCTTCCGCCAGGCCCGCAAGGTGGGCGGGCAGTACTACGACCGGCTCTTCTACGGGATCCTCCGGGAGGAGTGGCAGGGCTGAGGCCCGCCCGCCGGGCGCCGTCGCCCGCCCTCGGCAGGGACCGGCACGGGATCCGCGCAAAGGTTTGCACTCTCCCGGGACGAGTGCCAAGATTGCGATTAGCACTCAGTCGTGTGGACTGCTAAGGAACCGGTCCCCGGGCCGTCCGCGCAGCCACCGGCACAGGAGTGGAACCTCAACCACCACGGTGAGGTGCCGCGCGGCGTCGGGAAGAGACCGCCGTCGTGCGCGCCGTCCGTCGCGGGCACCGTGGAGGTCGACCGTTTGTCTACCGTCCAGGAGGGACGAAGTCACATGGCAAAGATGATTGCTTTCGACGAAGAGGCACGCCGCGGTCTCGAGCGGGGTCTGAACACCCTGGCCGACGCCGTCAAGGTCACCCTCGGCCCGCGCGGGCGCAACGTGGTCCTCGAGAAGGCCTGGGGCGCCCCCACGATCACCAACGACGGCGTGTCCATCGCCAAGGAGATCGAGCTCGAGGAGCCCTACGAGAAGATCGGCGCCGAGCTGGTGAAGGAGGTCGCCAAGAAGACCGACGACATCGCCGGTGACGGCACCACCACCGCGACCGTCCTCGCCCAGGCGCTCGTCAAGGAGGGCCTGCGCAACGTGGCCGCCGGCGCCGACCCGCTGAGCCTCAAGCGCGGCATCGAGAAGGCCGTCGCCGCGGTCACCGAGGAGCTGCTGGCCTCCGCCAAGGAGGTCGAGACCGAGGAGCAGATCGCCGCCACCGCGTCCATCTCCGCGGGCGACCCCGAGATCGGCCGCCTCATCGCCCAGGCGATGGAGAAGGTCGGCAAGGAGGGCGTGATCACGGTCGAGGAGTCCAACACCTTCGGGCTGGACCTCGAGCTGACCGAGGGCATGCGCTTCGACAAGGGCTACCTCTCCGGCTACTTCGTCACCGACGCCGACCGCCAGGAGGCCGTCCTCGAGGACCCCTACATCCTCGTGGTCAACTCCAAGATCTCCGCGGTCAAGGACCTGGTCCCCGTGCTCGAGAAGGTCATGCAGGCCGGCAAGCCGCTGCTGATCATCGCCGAGGACGTCGAGGGCGAGGCCCTGGCCCTGCTGGTGCTCAACAAGATGCGCGGCTCCATCAAGTCCGTGGCCGTCAAGGCCCCCGGCTTCGGCGACCGCCGCAAGGCCCAGCTGGCGGACATCGCGATCCTCACCGGCGGCCAGGTCATCACCGAGGAGGTCGGGCTCTCCCTGGAGACCGCCACCGTCGACCTGCTCGGCCAGGCCCGCAAGGTCGTCGTGACCAAGGACGAGACCACCATCGTCGACGGCGCCGGCACCCCCGAGGAGATCGAGGGCCGCGTGGCCCAGATCCGCGCCGAGATCAACAACTCGGACTCGGACTACGACCGCGAGAAGCTCCAGGAGCGCCTCGCCAAGCTGGCCGGCGGCGTGGCCGTCCTCAAGGCCGGTGCCGCGACCGAGGTCGAGCTCAAGGAGCGCAAGCACCGCATCGAGGACGCCGTGCGCAACGCGAAGGCCGCCGTGGAGGAGGGCATCGTCGCCGGCGGCGGCGTGGCCCTGATCCAGGCCGGCCAGAAGGCGTTCGAGAAGCTCGAGCTCACCGGCGACGAGGCCACCGGCGCGAACATCGTCAAGGTCGCCATCGACGCCCCGCTCAAGCAGATCGCCACCAACTCCGGCCTCGAGGCCGGCGTCGTCGTGGACAAGGTCCGCGGCCTGCCGCTGGGCCACGGCCTCAACGCCGCCACCGGCGAGTACGAGGACCTGATGGCCGCGGGCATCAACGACCCGGTCAAGGTCACCCGTTCCGCGCTGCAGAACGCGGCGTCCATCGCCGGGCTGTTCCTCACCACCGAGGCCGTCGTGGCCGACAAGCCGGAGCCCGCGGGCGCCGGCGCCGGTGCCGACGACGGCATGGGCGGCATGGGCGGCATGATGTGATCGACGGCTGACCCGTCGAGCGTCCGCCGACGCACCGGCACGGGCCGGGCACCCCTCGCGGGGTGTCCGGCCCGTCGTCGTTCCGGGGGCTCCGCCGGCGCGCCCGGCGCGCGGCCGTTCCCCGCGGGGCGGCCATGGTGTTCAATCGGAGCACCGCTGCCGGAGGAGGCGTCATGGAGGTCCTCGACTGGGACACGCTGCCCACTCAGCTGGGCCTGACGCTGGCCGCGTTCGCGCTCACCGCGCTCGTGGGCCTGGAGCGACGGCTGCGGCGCAAGAGCGCGGGGCTGCGCACGCACGCGCTCGTCGGCACCGGCGCCGCGATCTTCACCCTCGTCTCCGCCTACGGCTTCGAGCCGCTGCCCGGGATCGACGCCGGGCCCGACCCCTCGCGCGTGGCGGCGCAGATCATCACGGGCATCGGGTTCCTGGGCGCGGGCGTGATCTTCATGAACCGCGACGTCGTGCACGGGCTGACCACGGCCGCCAGCATCTGGCTCTCCGCGGCCATCGGCATGGCCTGCGGTGCCGGGCTGCTGGCGCTGGGGGTGGCCGGCACGGTCCTGCACTTCGTCACCGCCCTGGTCCTGGCCCCCATCTCCCGCCGGCTGCCCAGCCTCGTGACCCCCATGGGCCTGCGGCTGCGCTACGAGGACGGGCACGGGGTGCTGCGCGAGGTGCTGCACGTGGCCGACGAGCTGCACCTCACGGCGTCCGTGGTCTCCAGCCGGCGCACCGGGGACGAGGCGGCGCCCGAGGTCGAGCTGCTGCTGCGCCTCGAGGGCAAGACGGACCTGCGGATCGCGGCCGCGCAGCTGTCCGCGGTGGCCGGTGTCCTCGACGTCCGGCAGGAGCAGCTCGAGCAGGAGGGCGCGGACTGAGCCCCGGAGCGCGTCCCGGCGCGCCCGCGGCCCGTGGAAAGATGGGGCCCATGACCATCACTGCTGCCGCCGACGGCTCCGCCCTGGGCAACCCCGGCCCCGCGGGCTGGGCCTGGTACATCGACGAGAACACCTGGCGGGCCGGCGGCTGGCCGCACGGCACCAACAACATGGGCGAGCTCAAGGCCGTCCTCGACCTGCTCGAGTCCACGGCGCACCGCGCCGACGAGCCCCTGCGGGTGCTGTGCGACAGCCAGTACGTGATCAACTCGATCACCAAGTGGATGCCCGGCTGGAAGAAGAAGAACTGGACGAAGAAGGACGGCAAGCCCGTCCTCAACGTCGAGCTCATGAAGGCCCTCGACGCCGCCCTCCGGGGCCGGGACGTGCACTTCGAGTGGGTCAAGGGCCACGCCGGCCACGAGCTCAACGAGGCCGCCGACCAGCGCGCCCGGGCGGTCGCCACCGCCTTCCAGGCCGGCCGGCCCGCGCCGGAGGGCCCCGGCTTCGGCGACGGCGCCGCCGCGCCCGCCCCGTCCCGCCGCGCCCCGGCCGGGGACCGCGAGCGCGAGACGCTCGAGGACCGCCACGATCCCGACCTGCTGGCGGCGCTGGCCGCCCACGAGGACGAGCTGGCCCGCGGCACCACCGCCGAGCAGGCCGTCGAGGCCCTCGAGCGCGACCTGCTGCGCGAGGACGTGCGCGCCGATCCCGGCCGGCTGGCCCAGCTGCTCCACGAGGGCTTCGCCGAGGTCGGGGCCTCCGGGGCGTGGTGCTCGCGCGCCGACGTCCTCGAGCGGCTGCCGCGGGAGCCCTCCCTGGGGCCCGTGGACGTCCAGGTGCTCTCCTGCACGGCGCTGGGCCCCGCGGCGGTGCACCTGGTCTACCGGCTCACCACGGGCGAGCGCACCAGCCTGCGCAGCTCGCTGTGGGTCCGGGAGGACTCCCGCACGGAGCTCGGCCCCTGGCAGCTGCGCTTCCACCAGGGCACCTGGGAGGTATGAGGCCCCCGGGTCCCTGCGGCCGGCTCAGATCTCCGGGGCGTCGTCGGCGCGCACGATCCCGGGGATCCGCACCGTCATGGTCGCCCCGCCGCCCTCGGTCTCGGTGAGGCGCACCGTGCCGTCGTGCTGCTGGACGATGGCCGCGACGATGGACAGGCCCAGGCCGGTGCCCCCGGTCCCGCGCGTGCGGGAGGAGTCGGCGCGGTAGAACCGCTCGAAGACCCGCTCCGCGTCCTCCCCATGGATGCCGGGCCCGTGGTCGCGGACCTGCAGCACCGCGTTGAACGTCTGGTCCACCGAGGGCTCGACGCCCACGGCGAGCTCGAGGGGACTGCCCTCGGGGGTGTAGCGCAGGGCGTTGGCCACGAGGTTCGCCACGACCTGGCGCAGCCGGGACTCGTCCCCGTGCACCCACGCGGAGGTCGGGGCGGCCCCGTGCAGCCCCACCACCTCGACCGGCCGGTCCGGGGCGGAGGCGCGGGCGTCGCCGGAGGCGTCGTAGGCCAGGTGGAGCAGGTCCACGTCGACGGTCTCCGTGGGACGCCGCTCGTCGATCCGGGCGAGCATCAGCAGGTCCTCCACGAGCTGGGTCATCCGCTTGGCCTCGGACTCGATGCGGGCCATGGCGTTGGCCACGGACTCGCGGTCCTGCAGCGCGCCGTGGCGGTAGAGCTCGGAGTAGCCGCGGATGGTCACGAGCGGGGTGCGCAGCTCGTGGGAGGCGTCGGCCACGAAGCGGCGCAGCTTGCCCTCCGAGCGGGTGCGGGCGTCGAAGGCGTCCTCGATGTGGCCGAGCATCGCGTTGAGCGACGCCGAGAGCTGGCCGATCTCCGTCTGCGGGTTGTAGCCCTCCATGCGCTGGGAGAGGTCGCCCTCGGCGATCCGTGCGGCGGTCTGCTCCACCTGGTGCAGGGGAGCGAACGCGCGGGTCACCAGGACCCAGCCCACGGCCAGGGCGGCGAAGAGCGTCGCGGCGCCGAAGCTCAGGGTGAGCAGGGTGACCACGCTGATCAGGGTGTTCGTGGTGCCCAGCGGCTCGGCGACCGCGATCACGAGGTCCAGCTCCCGGGGCTTGGCCACGACGACCCGCCACGTGCGGTCGGGGGCGCCCACGGAGCCCACCGTCATCGCCTCGAGGGGATGCTCCTGCACGTACTCGAGGTCGAGGCCGGTGAGGTCGGGGCGCAGCCCGCCCGTGCCGTCCGGCGTGTGCTCGGCCGCGGCCAGCAGCCGGCCCTCGGCGTCGAGCAGGTATCCGGCGTGCGGGACCTGGTCGGCGGCCTCGCCGTCCAGCGCGGTGAGCAGCACGGAGGAGACCGCGTTGACCGATCCCTTCAGGTCCGCGTCGATGCTCTTCACCAGGGAGTTGCGCAGCACGGAGATCGCCACGAAGCTCGTGACCAGGATGGACAGCGCCAGCAGCAGGCCCGTGAGGACCATCAGCTGCGAGCGCAGCGACGCGGAGCGCCACCGGGAGGACAGGGCCTGCATCCCGGGGCCGGATCAGTGGTGCTTGTGCGCGGACCGCAGCAGGTATCCCACGCCCCGCTTCGTGTGGATCAACGGGGGCAGCTCCGGGTCGTTGTCGATCTTGCGGCGCAGGTAGGAGATGTAGGACTCCACGATCGAGGCGTCGCCGTTGAAGTCGTACTCCCACACGTGGTCGAGGATCTGCGCCTTGGACAGCACCCGGTTCGGGTTGAGCATGAGGTAGCGCAGGAGCTTGAACTCGGTGGGGGACAGGTCGATCTCCCGGTCGCCGCGGAAGACCTCGTGCGCGTCGTCGTCCAGGACCAGGTCGTCCACGCGCAGTCGCGAGTCGTCCTCCTCGGCCGGCTGGGTGCGGCGCAGGACGGCGCGGATGCGCGCCACGACCTCGTCGAGGCTGAACGGCTTCGTGACGTAGTCGTCGCCGCCCACGGTCAGTCCGGTCACCTTGTCCTCGGTGTCGTCCTTCGCGGTGAGGAAGAGGATCGGGAAGTGCCGCCCGGACGCGCGCAGCTTGCGGGTCACGGTGAAGCCGTCCATGTCGGGGAGCATGACGTCGAGCACCGCGAGGTCCGGGTCCTCGGAGTCCGCCTTGGCGAGGGCGTCACGGCCGTTGGCGGCGGTGACCACCTCGAAGCCGGCGAAGCGCAACGACGTGGCCAGCAGCTCCAGGATGTTCGGCTCGTCGTCGACGACGAGCAGTTTCGCTTCGGGGTTGTCGTTCTTCACCCCTCCAGTTTCTCCGAGCAGGCTGAAAACCCCCTGAACGTGCTGCGGGCACCGGCCGTGAGCTTCCCGGTCTCAGACGTCGGCGGCGTCGACGATCCGGTAGGCGTAGCCCTGCTCCGCGAGGAACCGGCGGCGCCGTGCGGCGTAGGCGGCGTCCACGGTGTCCCGCGCGACCACGGTGTAGAACGTCGCGGGCCGCCCGTCGCGCTTGGGCCGCAGCAGGCGCCCGAGGCGCTGGGCCTCCTCCTGCCGGGAGCCGAAGGCCCCGGAGACCTGGACCGCGACGGAGGCCTCCGGCAGGTCGATCGAGAAGTTGGCGACCTTGGAGACCACCAGCACCGGCAGCTGCCCGGCGCGGAACGCCGCGAACAGCTTCTCCCGCCGGGCCGTGCCGGTGGTGCCCTTCAGCACGGGGGCGCCGAGCAGCTCGCCCAGCTCGTCGAGCTGGTCCAGGAACTGCCCGATGACGAGCACCGGCTCGTCCCGGTGGCGGGCCACGAGCCGCTCCACGACGGCGAGCTTGTGCGCGGAGGACGCGGCCAGGCGGTGCCGGTCCGCGTCCTCCGCGGAGGCGTAGGCCATCCGGTCGGCCGTCGGCAGCTCGACCCGCACCTCGACGCAGTCGGCGGGGGCGATGTGGCCCTGCGCCTCGATCTCCCGCCACGGGGCGTCGTAGCGCTTCGGGCCGATGAGGGAGAACACCTCGCCCTCCCGGTCGTCCTCGCGCACCAGCGTGGCCGTCAGGCCGAGCCGGCGGCGGGCCTGGAGCTCGGCGGTCATCCGGAAGACGGGGGCGGGCAGCAGGTGCACCTCGTCGTAGACGATCAGCCCCCAGTCGTGGCCGTCGAGCAGCTCGAGGTGGGGGTGCAGCCCGCCCCGGCGGGCGGTCAGCACCTGGTACGTCGCGATCGTCACCGGGCGGATCTGCTTGACCGCCCCCGAGTACTCGCCGATCTCGTCGGCCGTGAGGGTGGTCCGCCGCAGCAGCTCGGCCTTCCACTGCCGGGCGGAGACCGTGCTCGTGACGAGCACGAGGGTCGTCGTGGAGCTCGCGGCCATCACCCCCGCGCCCACCAGCGTCTTGCCCGCCCCGCAGGGCAGCACGACGACGCCGCTGCCGCCCGCCCAGAAGTTCTCCACCGCGTGTCGCTGGTACGGGCGCAGCGCCCACGCCTCGCCGGTGGCCGGGTCCGCCGCCGTGAGGGCGATCGGGTGCGGGGTGCCGTCCACGTAGCCGGCCCGGTCCTCGGCCGGCCACCCCACGGACAGCAGCAGCTGCTTGAGCTCGCCGCGGGCGCTCGCGTGCACCACCGCGGTGGCCCCGTCGATCCGGGCGCCGAGCAGCGGCGCGATCCTCCGGTGCCGGGCGATCTCCTCCAGCACGGGCGCGTCCCGGCTCCGCAGCACGAGCCCGTGCACCGGGTCCTTCTCCAGCACGAGCCGGCCGTAGCGGGACATCGTCTCGTCGATGTCCACGAGCAGGGCGTGGGGGACGGGGAACCGGGAGTGCGTCAGCAGCACGTCCAGCACCTTCTCGGCGTCGAGCCCGGCGGCCCGGGCGTTCCACAGCCCGAGCGGGGTGATGCGGTAGGTGTGCACGTGCTCGGGCGCGCGCTCGAGCTCGGCGAACGCCGCGAGCTCCCGGCGGGCGTCGTCGGCCTGCTCGTGGTCGAGCTCGAGCAGGACGGTGCGGTCGCTCTGCACGATCAGCGGTCCTGCGCTCATGCGCCGGCTCCTTCGCGGTCGGTGGTGGTCCGGGCGGCGGGGGCCCCGCGGTCGTCCGGTGCGTCGTGCCGCCCGTCGTCCGGGGCGGGGGCCGCCGTGCCGTCCGCGGCGTCGTCGCCGACGAGGCGGGCGAGCAGGTCCCGGACCTCCTCGGGGGAAGGGCCGGGGCGGCCGGCGGCGGGCACCTCGAGCACCTCGAGCAGCGCGGCCGGGTCGGCGCCGCCGGTCACCGGCTCCGGGCCCGGCGGCGCGACGTCGAGCGCCGGCTCGGTGCCCGTGGCCCGCGCGGCCGCCACGAGCTCCCCGAGGACGCCGTCGCGGTCGGGGACCGACCGGCGGC
>Ga0326721_10000699_pt1 | contig 10330 bp, 10 predicted proteins | sample SGPome_FD_203951 | JGI IMG/M metagenome (GOLD analysis project Ga0326721, IMG submission 203951) | Soil microbial communities from Southern Great Plains, Lamont, Oklahoma, United States - SGP_1_2016 | ecosystem: Engineered > Artificial ecosystem > Soil microcosm > Unclassified | place: USA...
GCGCCCCGACCTGCGCCGCTTCACCGACGAGTACGAGGAGCGTCTCTACAACGTCGGGCGTCTGGATGCCGAGACCAGTGGTCTGCTCATCCTCACGAACGACGGCGAGCTCGCGCACGTGCTCGCGCACCCGTCGTTCGGAGTGACGAAGGTCTACATCGCCAAGGTCGAGGGAACGGTCACCGCGCAGGCGATCGCGAAGCTGACGAAGGGGATCGACCTCGAAGACGGCACGATCGCCGCCGACAAGGCGCGACTCCTCGACACGTCGCAGGGGTCGAGTCTCGTCGAGCTCACCCTGCACTCGGGACGCAACCGGATCGTTCGTCGGATGCTCGCCGCGGTCGGGCATCCCGTCACCGAGCTCGTCCGTCGCCAGTTCGGCCCGCTCCACCTGGGAGGGCTCCCTGCGGGAAAGACGCGCGAACTGAGTAAAATCGAACTCGGTGCGCTTCTGACTCTGTCGCGCCGTGATTCCGCGGTCGCCGAGGCGCCTGGCGAACAACAGGAGAACGAGTGACCGATACGACGAGTGCGCCCCCGGTGCGAACGGCATCCGCCGTCGCCCCGCGCCTGTCGGGCACCGTCCGCGTCGTGGGCGCAGGCCTTCTCGGCGCGAGTGTCGGGCACGCCCTCCGGGCGAAGGGCATCGACGTCGTCCTGACCGATTCGTCGCCCGCCCAGCTGCGTCTGGCCGTCGATTACGGTGCCGGGCGGATCGAAGCAGACGACGACAGCCCCTCGCTGATCGTCGTGGCTGTTCCGCCCGACGTCACCGCTGACGTGGTGCAGGCCGAACTCGCCCGCTTTCCCGGTGCCGTCGTCACCGACGTCGCGAGCGTGAAACTCGAGCCCTTCCGCGTTCTGCGGGAGCGCGGAGTCGACCTCGCCCGCTACATCGGTTCGCACCCGCTCGCCGGGCGCGAGCGCGGCGGCGCGATCTCCGCGCGCGCCGACCTGTTCATCGGACGTCCGTGGGTGGTCTGCCGCGACGGCGACACGAAGGCGTCCGATCTGGCTCTCGTCGAAGCGCTCGCCCTCGACGTGGGTGCCATGCCTTTGGAGATGACGCCGGAGGAGCACGACCGCTCCGTCGCGCTCACCTCGCACGTGCCCCAGGTCATCGCCAGCCTCCTCGCGGCCCGCCTCGCCGATGCCGATGAGGGCTCGCTCCGACTGTCGGGGCAGGGCGTGCGCGACACCACTCGTATCGCCGCATCCGCCCCGGAACTCTGGGTGCAGATCCTCGGCGCGAACGCCGGGCCCGTCGTAGAGATCCTCGATGCCCTGGCCGACGACCTCCGCGACGTCTCCGACGCTCTGCGCGCACCCGATGCGGTCGGGGCGCGACGTGTGGTCGCCGAGACGATCCGGCACGGGAACGACGGTGTCGAGCGTCTGCCCGGCAAGCACGGCCAGAACCGGCGCTTCGAATCGCTCGTCGTCATGATCGATGACACCGCGGGTCAGCTCGGACGTCTCTTCGGCGAGCTCGGCGAACTCGGCGTGAACGTCGAAGACCTTCGTCTCGAGCATTCGCCCGGCGCCCAGTTCGGCCTGGCCGAGATCAGCGTCGAGCCTGCTGCGTTGCAGGGAGCCGTCTCGGGTCTGCAGTCCCGCGGATGGCGGATTGCGGGGAACACCAATGACTGATATCTCCACCGGAGCGGCGCAGAGGGCGACGTCAGGGCCGGCTGAATTCATCGCGATCGACGGCCCTGCGGGGTCCGGCAAGTCCAGCGTCTCGAAGGCGGTCGCACGTCGATGCGGCTTCGGCTACCTCGACACCGGCTCCGCATACCGGGCCCTGGCCTGGCACGTGCTCGATCGCGGGGCAGACACCTCCGATGCCGAGGCGGTTCTCGCCGCGGCATCCGACTTCTCTCTGCAGCTCGGACTCGACCCCGACGACCGCACCGTGCGGGTTGGAGAAGTCGACATCACCGACGCGATCCGGGAGCCTCGCGTGTCCGATGCGGTGAGCGGTGTCGCTCGCGTGCCGGCTGTGCGTGCGCAGGTGAACGAACTCTTCCGTAGGCTGGTGGCAGAGGCGCCGTACCCGGCCGTCGTCGTCGAAGGACGAGACATCACGACGGTCGTCGCACCGGACGCCCCCGTTCGCATCCTTCTGACCGCGGCCCCCGAAGTACGGGCCGCACGCCGCGCCGGCGAACTCGCCGGTGAGAATGCGGATGCTGTCGCCGCCGCGTTGCACAAACGCGACGCATCCGACAGCACCGTCGTCGACTTCCTCAACGCCGCAGAAGGCGTCGAGGTCGTCGATTCGACGGAACTCGATTTCCCCCAGACCATCGACGCCGTACTCACGGTGATCGAGCAACTCCGAGGAGCACACCGTGGCTGACGACGAATACGAAGGCGGCCCTGACCACCTCGCCGAGAAGATGGAGGCGCTCGACGAAGAACTCGCCGAGCAGCGCGCGGAAACGCTGCGCCGTGGCCTCGCCGACTACGACCTGGACGATGAGGATGCTGCGCTTCTCGCGGGCGTCGAGCTGGGCGAGGATGGAATCCAGTTCCTTCCGGCCCTCCCCGTCGTCGCGATCGTGGGGCGCCCGAACGTCGGCAAGTCCGCGCTGGTCAACCGCATCCTCGGGCGCCGCGAGGCCGTCGTGGAGGACACCCCGGGCGTGACCCGCGACCGCGTCACCTACAAGGCGGAGTGGGCGGATCGCCGATTCACCCTCGTCGACACCGGTGGCTGGGAACCCGACGCGCGCGGCATCGACCGCTCGGTCGCGGCGCAGGCCGAGATCGCGATCGACCTCTCCGATGTCGTGCTGTTCGTGGTCGACGCCATGGTCGGTGCGACCTCGACCGACGAGCACGTCGTGAAGCTGCTGCGCAAGAGTGGCAAGAAGGTCTTCCTCGTCGCGAACAAGGTCGACGACGTGCGCCAGGAGCCCGAGGCCGCCGCGCTCTGGAACCTCGGTCTCGGTGAGCCGCACCCTGTCTCGGCGATCCACGGACGTGGCGTCGCCGACCTGCTCGACGCGCTGCTGAAGGAACTCCCGGAGATCTCCGCGGTCGCCAAGGCCGAGATCGGTGGCCCGCGTCGGGTGGCGATCCTGGGTCGTCCGAACGTCGGCAAGTCCTCTCTGCTGAACAAGGCGGCGGGTGAGGAGCGCGTGGTCGTGAACGACCTCGCCGGCACCACGCGCGACCCCGTCGACGAGATCGTCGAACTCGGTGGCAAGCTCTGGCGTCTGATCGACACCGCCGGCATCCGCCGTCGTGTGCACATGGCGCAGGGCGCGGACTTCTACGCGTCGCTCCGCACCTCGGCGGCACTGGAGAAGGCCGAGGTCGCCGTCGTCGTGCTCGACGTCTCGGAGACGATCAGCGAGCAGGACATCCGCATCATCGACCTCGTTCTCGAGTCCGGCCGCGCGCTGGTTCTCGCGTTCAACAAATGGGATCGTCTCAACGACACCGACCTCGAGAATGCGGATCGTCGCCACTACCTCGAGCGCGAGATCGAGCAGGACCTCGCGCACGTGGCGTGGGCGCCCCGCGTGAATATCTCCGCGAAGACGGGCCGTCACCTCGACAAGCTCGTTCCGGCGCTGGAGACCTCGCTCGAGAACTGGGATCGCCGTATCCCCACCGGCAAGTTCAACGCCTTCCTGGCAGAGCTGGTCGCCGAGCACCCGCACCCCCTCCGCGGCGGCAAGCAGCCGCGCATCCTCTTCGGCACGCAGGCATCGACCCGCCCGCCGACGTTCGTGCTGTTCACCACCGGATTCCTCGACCCGGGCTACCGACGGTTCATCCAGCGTCGTCTGCGCGAGCTGTACTACTTCGAAGGAACCCCGATCGTGATCAACATGCGCGTGCGTGAGAAGCGCCAGCGCTGAGACGAAGTTCCGTGAACAGCGGGCGTGCCCTTCGGGGGACGCCCGCTGTTTTCGTTCTATGACCGGTTCGGCGCTGATCGGCCGCGGCTGTGACAGGCTGGGGGAGTGACGATCGTTCCTCCAGCCCCCGGTGAGCCGCGTCGCCCGGAAGGGCCGCGCGATCCCGGCGACGCCTGGGTGGTCGCACCGACCGGCGAGCGATACTGGGGGCGCTTCGGCGCTGCCGGTCTGCTGGCTGTCGATGCGGAGCGCGGCGTGCTGCTGCAACACCGCGTCGCCTGGAGCCATTTCGGCGGCACGTGGGGGCTGCCCGGAGGCGCGCTGCACGAGGGCGAGGGCGCGATCGCCGGGGCTCTGCGCGAAGCGCAGGAAGAAGCCGGTGTGCCCGACGGAGCCGTGCGCCCGCGGTTCACGAGCGTGCTCGATCTTGGCGTATGGACGTACACGACCGTCGTGGCGGATGTGCAGACGCCCTTCGACCCGGTGATCAGCGATCCGGAGAGCGTCGCCCTCGAATGGGTGCCGATCGACGAGGTCGACGCCCGACCTCTGCACCCCGGGTTCGCGGCGTCGTGGCCCGAACTGCGTCGGTTGCTCGCGGAGCGCGTGCGGCTCGTCGTCGATGCCGCCAACGTCGTCGGCTCTGTGCCCGACGGATGGTGGAAAGACCGTGCCGGTGCGACAGCGCGTCTGGCCGATCGCCTCGACGGTGTCGGTATCGCCGCGGCGGAGCTGGGTCTCGGTGCCACCGAGTGGTTCCCGGATGTCTCGCTCGTGGTCGAAGGGCAGGCTCGCGCAGTCGAAGCGGATGCGGGAACGGTATCGATCGTGCGAGCGGATGCGGCGGGCGACGACGAGATCGTCGCCGAGGTCGAGCGGCGGCTCGCGCCTGGCGAATCCGTCGTCGGCGTGACGAGCGACCGTGAGCTGGCAGCACGCATCGAACGCACAGGGTCGGGGTCAGGGTCAGGGTCGGGCTCGGCGCAGGTGCGATCGGCCGGGTGGCTTCTGGGGCTGCTGCAGCCCGCGAGCAGCGGCAGCTGAGCGCGGTTCCGCGCCGCTCGCCTCATACGAACATCACCCGTCGGGAGGGATGGTCGGGATAGCGCCGGCCCAGAGGGCTCGACCACTCGATCGATCCATCGGGGAGCGCCCGCGCCGACCACCGATGATCACTGCCGACATCCGGATGCTTGAGCGCATGGTGCCCGCGACAGAAATGGCTGAGGTTGTCGAGTCGCGTTCGGCCGCCCTGGGCATGGTCGTGGTTGTGGTCGATGTCGCACCGGTGCACGGCCATGCGGCATCCGGGGAAGCGGCAACGCTGATCGCGAGCGCGGAGGAACCGACGCATCCCTTCGGTGGGCGTGTAGGTGTCGGTCTCGGTGACCATTCCGTCAGGGGCGAGAAAGAGTCGACTCCACCCGGTGTGGCGTCCTGCGAGAGCCCGGGCGATGTCGGGATCGAGCGGGCCGTGCCCGTCGAGCTCTGCTGGGCGCTCGTCGAGGCCGGCGAGTGTCGTCGCGGCGACCGTGACCTGGATCCGTGCCTGAATGCGGTCGAGCCCGGTTCCGAGCGCCTCGCTCGGCTCGGACGCGAGGAGGAGATCGGTGAAGAGGTCGGCGCGGATCTGCTCGAGCGTGCGGGCGTCGTGGGGGAGGTGCTCGACATCGGGACTTGCGCTGGGGGCGGCGAGCGGGTCGATCAGGCCGTGCAGCACGTCGCGGTGCGCGCCCGAATGCTCGGCGAGCGGATCGGTGGTGAAGGTCGTGGAATCGCCGAAGATCACTCCGGCGAGCGGGTCATCGAGCGCGATGTCTCCCGGGCGCACCAGGACATCGGGATCGAAGCCCGCGCCCTCGGCGGGGCCGAGAGCCGGGATGCGCTCATCGCGCGTTTGCACGACGTGCCGAGCCATCTGCGTGATGCGGTCTTGGATCGCCACCGCAAGGGACTCGGGGAGGACAGCGGTGAGGAGCGCCAGCCCGTCGTCGAGCGATCGCACGTGAACGCAGCGCTCGTCGGCTGCGCGCGTATGACGCTCCTTGAGCGTCTCGCCCGCCAGCGTGGCGGCCACCTGGCGTGCGTGGGTGCGTGTTCGCGCAGCGGTGTCGTTCTCGGCGACCACGAGCACCGCGGTCTCATAGAGCGCCAGCACTCCGGCATCCGCCCGTCCGTTGCGCACCGCCTCGGTCACGATCGCCGCAGCTCGGCAGATCTCGCGCACGTGGCCCGAGGTGATCGCACCACCGGCGAACGACTCCTGCACGGTCGGAAGCCGGGTTGACAGGGCGAGAGCATCGGCGAAGTCGAAATCAACCCTGCCTTTCGACAGGTGACCCGCCGCCGAATACTCCGCGACCATCGAGCGGTACAACGAATCCCGATGGAACGGGTGGTCCCGAACATCCGACTCGTGCGCGTCGATCCGCTCGCTCAAGAGGGTTGCGGCGCGCGCTTCGAGGCGTGCGATCTGACGACGTACGGCGACCCACTCGTCGAGCAGTCGACGACGTTCCTCGATGTCGAGGGAGAGGTCTTCGGTCGGCTGCATGATCCCAGATTAGAACGTATGTTCGAATCTGGGAAGAGGTCAACGGAAGAAGTCGTCCGATTCCGGCTCGGATCGCGCGTGCAGACGATCGATCTCGCGTCGCTCTCGCTTCGTGGGTCGGCCGGCGCCGCGGTCGCGCATTCCGAGGGCGGCCTGCGGCTCGCGCTCGGGCGTGCGATCGTCGTAGGCGAGTGCCGCCAGCGGGGCCCCGACGCGCTTGACGAGGAGCTGCTTGACGATGAGGATGCGATCGAACCCCGCGATGCGGATACGCACCTCGTCGCCGATCTTCACGGCCTGCGCCGCCTTCACCTTGTCGGTGTTGACCCGCACATGCCCGGCGCGGCATGCAGTGGTCGCCGCCGATCGCGTCTTGTACACGCGCACGGCCCACAGCCAGCTGTCGACCCGGACGGTTGAGCTCATGACGCCCTCTTTCGGGTCAGTGCCAGCAGCGCGCCGGCGACGATCAGGCCCTGTCCGAGCGTGTAGGTGAGCATGATGACCGGACTGCCCCAGGGGGACACAGCATCCGGCAGGAAGAGACGGAAGGCGAGGATCGTGTCGCTGACGAGGAAGAAGACTCCGCCCACCATGACGGCGGGGTGGCAGCGGGTGGAGAACGCCGCCGTCGCACCGAGCACGATTCCGTATCCCGCGACAGCGATCAGCAGGTCGCCAGTGTGCGGGCCGAGAACGAGCACCATGCCGAGCCACCACGCCGCGAAGACCAGTGCCCACCACGGCATCCGTCGCCGAGCGAGGTAGCGGGCGAAGAGCGCGATGTATGCCAGATGCGCGATACCGAAGAAGCCGAGCATGAGCGGCAGCTCCGGAGCGGTCGGGAAGAACGCTCCGACGCTGTCGCCGAGCCACGAGAGCAGGAGGGCGGCGAGGATCAGTACGAGGGCGCCGCGCGGAGCGATGCGCCTCGCCAGTGCGATGACCGGGAGCGCCAGCAAGGGCATGAGGGCGATCTTCGTTGGTCCGGCGAGCGGGCTGCCGGTCGTCAGGAAGATCACGTGCGCGATCGAGACGACGATGTAGGGAGCGAACGTCCACACCAGGGTTTGGATCGGGACGCGTCGCTGCATGTCCCCATCGTACGGTCGGCGTGGGACGGGCGCCGACGTCTCGGGCGCCGACATCTCGGGATTCAGCACCTCAGGATTCGGTGTCTCAGGATTCGGTGGCTCAAGATTCCACGGTGACGTGGGAGACGGTGCCCTCAGGGTCGAGGTGCGCGGCCGGCCAGTAGCCCTCGGGGAAGTGCGTGCCGCAGCTGTCGTTGAGATGGAAGACGACCGTGCCCTCGGATGTCGCCTCGATCGCGTCGAGCACGAGATCGGATGCCGCGTCGTCGAGTTCGTGCGGCGCGGGTTCGCCCTGGCTGAAGGCCGTGACGGCGGCATCCGACGCGACGCGGCGAATCGTCGCGAGGTCGGCGACGATCTCGCGCAGCCGGGGGAGGAGCGCGGCGGCTTCGTCGGCCGAAGTCCCCTCGAGCATGAGCTCGATATCGGCGCCGTCTACCGCCAGCGTTCCCGCGTACCAGTCGTGTGTGAGGACGGTGCCGTCGTTGAGTTCCGTCGTGGCGCGCAGGAAGGTGCCGAGGGCGGGGTCTTCGATGATCGGATGCTCGTCGCTCATGTCTTCACGCTAGTCGTCCGGCCGCTCATGCCGACAGATCGAGGGCCACGAGCATCCGCCCCGGCTTGAGCGGCACGCGCTCTTCGAACCCTGCAGCCAGGAACGTGCCGAGCGTGCCGTGGAAGAGGTCGTTGCTGCGCTGCTTCTCGCCGCGTGTGTCGACGGGATAACCCTCGATGAGTCGCGCCCCCGAGGTGCGCGCGTAGTCGACCGCTGCCTGGAGCAGCTCGGCGTTCAGTCCCGTGCCGCGATGCTCGCGGCGCACGACGAAGCACGTCACGGCCCACACCGACTCGTCGTCGAACGGTTCGGTGCTGGCGGCAGCGATCATGCGCGTGCGGGGGAGCCGCGCCTGGCGCGTGCGGGGCCCGATGCGGATCCACCCGGCGGCCTCGCGGTCGACGTACGCGATCAGGCCCGGTGGGGGACCGGCGTCGATCTCTTCGCGGAACATCTCGGTGCGCTCTGGAGTCGTGGTCTGCTGCCAGTCCTTGTTCGTGAGCACCGGCCAGAGGCACTGACAGCTCGCGCCGTCGCCGCCACCCGTGAGTGCGTGCTGCACGTCGTCCCAGCGGGCGATGGTCGCCGCCTCGGTCGTGATCGTGGTCATGCGCGGCACGTTACGCCGGGCATCCGACACACGCAACGCCGTGGTTCGCGGACGCTCTCAGGAACGGCTAAGATAGTGGAGTTGCCTGCGCGAGAGTGCAGAACAACGGGCTGTGGCGCAGCTTGGTAGCGCACTTGACTGGGGGTCAAGGGGTCGCAGGTTCAAATCCTGTCAGCCCGACCACAAAGCCCCGGAGAACCGCAAGACCATGCGGAACTCCGGGGCTTTTTCTCTACCCTCGGCGACCGGAACGACCGTCATCGCATACAGGTCCACGTCACGACGTGAGCTGTGACCAGGGCTGCGACAACCTGCTCAGGGCACCAGCACGATACGCCCGAACACCTCACCGGCATCCATGAGCCTGTGCGCCTCGGCGGCAGCGCTCAGCGGGAGTGTGGCGTGAACCACGGGGGAGAGGACGCTGCGGACGGCGTCGTCGAACATCTCGCCTCGCACTCGAGTGAGCTCATCGCGGGGGATGGTGTCGAGGCTGAGCGTTCCGAAGGTGATCGACCGGCGGAAGCCGGCCAGGAGCGCCATGCCGAAGTCAGCGGGTGGGAATCCGCCGACCACGCCCACGGCGATCAGGCGGCCATTGGGTGCGAGTCGCTCGATGAATCGGGGAAGATCCCCGCCGCCGACGATGTCGAGGATGACATCGAACTCGGCCGGGGCTGCCGGATCGCCCGCTCCGGCGCGATCGAGCACGTGTGTGGCGCCGAACGTGCGCAGCCTCTCCCCGCGCTCGGGAGACGACGTGGTGACGGCGACGGCCGAGGCGCCGCCCCGAGCAGCCAGCTCGACACCGGCCAGCCCGATGCTCCCGGCGGCTCCCCGCACGAGCACGGATTCACCCTCGACGAAGCGGGCGCGTTCGAGCGCGAAATGCGCGACGGGTGCAGCGCCACCGAGGGTCACGGCCTCGACGGACGTCAGTTCGGAGGGCAGCGCGACGATCTCATCGGCGCGAGCGATCACGTACTCGGCGTACCCGCCCGAGATTCCCGTGAATGCCCAGACGCGTCGCCCGGCCCACGCGGGGTCGACACCGGCTCCGGTCGCCGTCACGACGCCGGCCGCCTCGCTTCCCGGGATCATCCCCGATTCCCGAGTGGCTTCGGCAATCCCGCCTCGACGGATCACGACGTCGACCCCGCCGACGCCGATCGCCTCCGTTCGAACCAGCACCTCACCGGCTCCGGGCGTCGGGACGGGAAGATCCGTCACTTCCATCCCACTCGGGTCACCGAAGGTCCGGATGATCACTGCGCGCATGGGTGCACTCCGTTTCGCGGCGGGGGGTCGAACCCGCCCACCGAAACGTAACGGACGCCTGCGTCCACTTGCGTAAAGTGAGACACATGCCCGCGACACTGCCTCAGGACCTGCGCTCCGACGCGAAGGAGAACCGCGACCGGGTCATCGCCGCGGCTCGCGAACTGTTCGGGACCGACGGGCTGGAGGTGACGATGCGACAAATCGCCAGACGCGCAGGTGTGGGGCCGGCCACCCTCTATCGGCGGTTCCCCACGAAGGCGGATCTGGTCCGAGCCGCCTTCGTGAATGAGCTCGAGGCCTGTCACTCGATTGTGGATGACGCCCTTGCAGACACCGACCCATGGCGCGGTTTCTGCA
>Ga0326721_10000701_pt1 | contig 10326 bp, 10 predicted proteins | sample SGPome_FD_203951 | JGI IMG/M metagenome (GOLD analysis project Ga0326721, IMG submission 203951) | Soil microbial communities from Southern Great Plains, Lamont, Oklahoma, United States - SGP_1_2016 | ecosystem: Engineered > Artificial ecosystem > Soil microcosm > Unclassified | place: USA...
ACGAACGCTCGGGGTAGCCCGAGGCCGAGAAGCATGCTGGCCAGGATCGGGCCGAGCGCGGTCGCGCTGGTGGACAGCGCGCTCACCGCGGCCATCGCACGTCCGGACGCGGCCTCGCCCGCCAGCGTGACGGCCAGCGGGGACAGCACCGGCGCCATCAGCGTGTCTCCCAGCGCGAGCACCGCGAGACCCGCGAACACCGCGGCGCCCGGATCGAGATCAGTGAACAACGGCAAGGCGAACACCGCCCAACAGCCGGCCCACACCAGGCCTGCCGCTGCCAGCAGCTGCGGCCCGGCGACGTGCCGGGTTCGGGCGACCACCAGCGACGTCAGGCTCGCAACCAGCAGCTCGGACACCGCGATGCTCACTCCCAGGCTCCGGGGCGAGACCTGCAGCGCGGTGAGCGCGTATGCCGGCAACCCCGAGGTGTACTGGGCCCAGCAGGCCAGGGTGATGACGAAGGAGATCACCAGCAGCAGCCGGATGCGGCGGTCGGTCAGCAACGCCCGGTAGCTGATCTCTCCCGGCTGCTTCCGGTCATCCGCGCCAGCGGCGGCCGGGCGCGGCGCCGCGAGCACGAACACGTTGCTGGCCACCGACACCGCGGCTGCGATCCAGTACAGCCTGTGCATCTGAGCCGGATTCGACAGCTGTGCCAGCGTCCCACCGGCGATCGCACCCAGCGCCGAGCCACCGTTCATGGCGACGAAGGCCAGCCCGAACACGTCGCGCGCACGATCTGGCGGCGCTGAGCGAACCAGCAGAACCTGGATCGGAACCCGGGCCAAGGAAGCGGCCGCACCCAGCAGCGCTGCCGCAAGCAGGACGGCCGGAGCGGCAGTGGCATAGCCGAGCGCGAGAAAGGCGACGGCGGCCAGCAGCCGTCCGGATACCCCGACGATCGTTGCCGAGAAACGGTCGGTCAGGCTGCCGACCACGGGTGCGGCAAGTGCTGTGCCGACAGCGAAGAAGGCGAACGCGCCAGCTGCGGCGGACGCCGGCAGGTGCCTGGTCACGGTGATGTCGGCGTAGAGGAACGGCGTGATGACCGACAGCGCTGCCGCCGACGCCGCGGCGGCGAGAATGAGCGACACCGTCCTGGCGTTGAGGACCCTCATGCCGAGTCGGCCTGTAGCTGCCGGCTGGGCTGGCCCAGCCAGCCAACTTCGAGTGCAGTCATCGCACCGGTCGCGATCGCCCCCGCGAACGGCACGGCTGCCGCATGGAACGCGTGCTCGCTGGCGAAACCTCGACGGCTGGCTTCGATACCGAAGTGCCCCGCTGCCCAGAACCGTTCGAACAGGGCACGCAGCCGGTCCGGGCGGGGCCGCGCCAGGTCGAGGTCCGGCCGGCCGGCGGCCAGCTCACGCCCGATCCCGATGAGCCGTGCGGCCTCGGCAGCCCACCTGGAGTAACGGTGATCCTGACGGAGCAAGGAAAGTTCGTGCTCGATCGCCGGCAGCGACGGGAACTGGATCAGCGTCCGGCTGGCCAGCAGCGCCGAGCCGAATTCGGGGCGTGCCGCGGCGTGCCGCAGCTCGTGCTCCTCCAGCCAGATCGCCAGGACCGCGGCAGGCAGGCCAGCAGGGCCGCACAGACCCAGCTGCTGCAGATACTCGTGCGCGATCAACTCCAGCTGGTGGACGTCTGCCAGGCCTGGATCGACCTCACCGGCCGGCCTGCCGTGCCACTGGGCAATCTGGCGCAGGCAGGCAACGTACCGCCAGTCGGATTCGGCGCACAGCCGCACGTAGTTCAACACATCGACGTCGGACACATCGGCGGGGCCACCGTAACGCTGACGCCATCGCACCGACCAGATGGTGTCGGGCACCCGAGGCCGCACCGGTGTGCCGGCCGCGTCGCGGAACTGCCGAAGCGCCAGCTGCCGAAGCGCCAGCACGGCGTCGCGGTGCTTCACGTCCTGGCGCAGGTCGCGCAACACGGCCGCCAGTTCGCGGGGCAAGCCGGCTTCGGACAGCAGCGTGGTCCAGTGCCGGGCCGTGAACGGCAAGGCGCGGGCGGCTGCCACCATCGCCACGGTGTTGGCGGCGGAGAGCAGGCCCAGCGACTGCGCGTGCGCCAGCGTTGCCCGGATGTTGACCAGCGCGTCGACGAACACCGGGTATCCGTCCGGTGGGCTGCCATGCACCATCGCGACCTCGTCGTCGGCTTCGAGCCGTCCGTCGCGGTAACCGGCGAAGACCTCGCCGTAACCGAGCATTCCGAAGGGGTGCAGCTCGGCGGCCCGGAGCGCGCCCATGCTTGAGGCTCCGGCGACCGTGACGCCGTCGCCGAGCAGGCCCAGCAGTTCCTTGTGCCGGACCGGCGGCCGGTGCAGGAACAGGCCGTCGATGATGAGCAGCCGGTCACCGGCGATGAGGCCATAGCCGAACGCGTCGCCGAACGCGATCGGCTCACGCACCTCGGCCCCGGGAATCTCTCTCCTGATCTCCGCCGGTGAGATGGTCGGGCCGGCGGTGACCACGATCCGGCCGGTCATGCCGACAGCTGCCCGGTCGTGGAGTGTCGAGTGCCGTGCGCTGCGCCCGGCAGGCCTGGCGCGATGACCCGGACGACGGGCACGCACGCTCCCGGGAACTCGAGCACCGTCGCCAACGGTTCGAAGCCGGTCACATCCATGACCGCCGCGGCGGCCTCGACCAGCCGTTGCCGGACGCTGGCGCAGCATCCGCCGCCCGGGCGGGCCAGCGTGGTCAGCGAAGCAACCCCGCTCGGAACCGCCGCCGGCTGGCCGAAACGGCTGTACACCGAGCCCTCGATGTCTTCCCTGGCCCCGCTGATGACGGTGAGCCGGGACTGGGCGGCTTCGGTGAGGGCCCGGGAGATCGCGACGGCCGGATCATCGTGCAGCCCGCAGCCGCCGAACAGGCCGCCCAGAGCGCTCGATCGCAGCCCGGCATCGACGCACGGGTAGCCGGGCCAGACCGTCCGATCGTGCAGTGTCACCTCGTTACCGCTGCGGGCGATCTGATCCAGCAGGGCACGGCAGCCGGCGTCGGTGACGCTGGCCGGATCAATCTGAGCGCCTGGCTCCGGGGTACGCGCCTGGCTGTCGCGTTCCATCACCTCGTACAAGCCGTGCAAGGCCGCCTCGTCATAGGTGTTGCCCGAGGCGAGCCCGTTGGTGTCCATCGTGAACAGCGGCGGCGCGAGCCGGCCTTGCACCTCGACGGTGGTCAGCACCGAGAGGTACGGAAGCCAGCTGGCGCGTCCGGTCAGCAAGGTGGTGGCCCGCACCCAGTCCAGCCGCGCCGCGCCGTGGAAGATGCTGCCGGCCGGCCGGGGCAGCCGATTCGGGTCGTAACCGAGCGTGCTGCGCAGGGCATCGGCGGAGGTCGCTCGCAGGTGCGGGCGGAGGTTCTCGCTGTGCCAGCACTCCAGCGACTCCATGGCGGCGGACACCTTCGCGGCTGCCAACGTCGGGGCTTTCCCCTGGCTGACCGACAGGGTCATCGACGCTGGCCGGACCGCCTGCGCGGTGGGAATGCCGATGTCGTCGAGTCCGGTCAGGTCGGCGATCCGGGTGATGCCCGCCGTGCTGAAATGCGGCTGGATCGCGGCCCAGGTCTGGTGCGGATCCAACACCCGGTGCGTTCCTTGCTCGAAGGCGATGACGTCGGCATCGACGCTGGCCGGGCACAACGAGCGGTGTCGCCAAGCTGCCCAGGAGGGGCCGTTGGTTGAGGTCACAGGGTTCTGCCGATGCGATCGAGCCGTCTGCCGGCGGGTGAGGCCGGCAGACCCTCGACTACTGGAGTCCTACACCTACTCGGGGTTGTTGATATCGAGCGCCGCCTTGCTCAACCGCGCGGGTGCGTCCGCGGCTTCGAACAGCTCGTCCAGCTCCATGCGTTTCCATTTCTGATAGGCCGACCTTGATGGCGCCCGGTAAGGCGCGGCATACCGTAACAGACCGGTATGCCAGGAAGGTTGGGTGATGTGTGACGTGACGGACCCAAAACTGTCAGAGGGTCTTGGGACAATTTGAGGCATGAAATCGGAATTCTCCATCCCGTCGCTGGCCGCTCGGATCGCCACTGAGGCTGATGCGTACAAGCTGCTGGAAGAACTGCGCTGGCCCGGCGGCCAACCGGATTCGTGCCCGCAGTGCGGCGCGGGAGGGAAGTTCTACTTCCTGGCGCCGAAGGACGGCGGCGAGGTCCGCAAGACCCGCACCGGGCAGGACACCGCACGCCGGTTATGGAAGTGCGCCACCTGCCGGAAGAAGATCTCCGTCCTCACCGGCACCGTGTTCCACGGCTCGAAAATCCCGATCCGCACCTGGTTGTTCGTGACCCTGGAAGTGTCGGCCAGCAAGAACGGTGTCAGCGCTCGGGAGATCGAACGCAAGTACGCCCTGACCCCGAAGACGGCGTGGTTCATGCTCCACCGGCTCCGGGAGGCGATGAAGCGTGACGACGGCGCACCGCTGCTGTCCGGGACGCTGGTAGCGGATGAGACGTGGATCGGCGGCGACCCCGGCAACCAGCACGCCCGCGCAAAGCTCGCCCTAGGGCCGGACCGCTGGACCACCCGTAAGACCACCGTCCTATCGGTCATCGACAAGGCCACCGGCGAAGCACGCTCCGCCGTCGTCCCCAACGTCCGCGCGTCCACCCTCCGCAGGGCGATGGAACGCGAACTGGAAATCAACCTCGGCGCGTCCACCCTCCACACCGACTCCGCCACCTACTACCAGCGCATCGCCACCACCACCAAGGGCCACGAGTTCATCAACCACAACGCCGGGGAGTACGTGCGCGGCGGGATCAGCACCAACATGGCCGAAGGGTTCTTCTCCCAACTCAAACGCTCCATCGACGGCACCCACCACCACGTCAGCAAGGAGCACCTGCCCCGCTACCTGGCCCACTTCGACTTCATGTACACCACGCACGAGCTGACCGACTCAGAACGGATGCGGCGCGTGCTGGGCCAGGTCGGCGGGCGCCGGCTCACCTACCGGCCGCTAGTCAACAACCGTTGACCTTCGCTGCCGCGATGGCTGGCGGTGTCGTGCGCCACATGTAAGCAGGTGCTAACAAGCGGCCGATGATGGCCGATGAAACACTGACGCCGGAATTTATTGGTAGTTGTCAAGCAGTTCCGGCGTGTCATACACTGAGGCATACGGTTTTGGTTGACATCCGATGATGGTTGTGCTAGAGGAGATTGGTGGCGATGGCTACGGGCTGGTTCGCGTTTCTGGCACGGTTTAGGCGAGCGGTTAGAGCGTTTGAGTCAGAACGTACGGACGAAGCAGCCACCTGGAAGTTTCGAGTTGTGCTCACGCGGGATGAGCTGGACGGCGGCTGGATCGCCGAGTGCATTGACCTGAAGGGTTGCCTGTCACAGGGCGAAACGCAGGACGAAGCAATCCGCAACATGACCGAAGCGATCGGTGAGGTCATCGCGGTTCGGATGGAGCAGCAGCTTCCGGCCTTCCCGAGCGACGATGACGCCGAAACACGAGAACTCGCGCTGAGCGTCTAACATACCCCGAGTGGGCCAAGCCGACTTACCTATCGCCAACGCCGAAGCGCATGCAAAGGCGTTCTGTCGGCGCGGATGGGAGATTCAGCCCCGACGGGGCAAGGGCTCGCATTTGATCCTTACCAAGCGGGGGCATCCCGCAGTTATCTCGCTGCCCGCTGGCCACGGCACGGTCAAGCGGGGTTTGCTCATGCGGGCTATCAAGGACGCGGGCCTCTCGGTGGAGGAATACCTCAAGGCATTCAACAACCGCCGCTAGGGCCGGGCGGCGACTGACCTAACTACCGGCCGCTAGTGGCGGGTCGGAGCGGTGACTAGGGGACTACTGCCGCCTCTTTGGCAGTAGTTTCGTCCTCAGCGCGCACTATTTCAAACTCGGTTCGACGCAGTAGCGGCATAAAGAATTTTGGTAAATTCATTTTTGCCGTTAACGAAACGACCAGTTCGCGTATGAATGGTGCAACCTGCAGGATAACCGACTTCCGGAACTCGTCAACGTCATCCTCGGCTGGTGCCAGTTCACCGACCGAATAGACCGCGTGGTATGCCATCGCAAATTCGGCGACAAGGTCATCGTCCTCGTCTAGAAACTCAAATGTGGTCTCCACGTGATAGGCAAGTATTCCGTTCGAATACGTCGCCTCTACGGTGAAGCCTTCGTGCTTTACCGCTTTTGGTCGGGTACGGTCGCCGTCTTCGCCGGTCGTTGCTGAGCAGTCCACCAAAGTGATCTCACGGAGCCGCCAGGTGCTGGGCGAGTCCGCAGCCGCCGTGTCAGGCAACGATTGTGTCAACGTGCTCATCCACCGTGATCGGCATGTGCTGCCACACCGACGACTCGTAGTTAACCCGGTCGGACACTCCTGGATCTGCTGGGGTGACCGACAGAAGCGTGGAACCCGACGAGTGTTGCAGCGTTTCACGGGTATCCCAAACGCCCCCGGCGTTTGCCCACTGGCAATCAACCTGGCTGTAAGTGTGCCTCACATCGGCGCTGGCCGGCGAGCGTGGACCAAAGGGCTCAACAGATAGACACAGGCGAAGGCCCGCTTCGTACAAGTAATCCGAAAGAGTGGTAATTCTGACGTTGCCATTTCCGTTCAGCACATGGCCGATAGCCGACTTGCCCAAGCCAAGACGACCAGCCAATTCCGACTTCTTCAATCCAGAGGATTCAACGGCGCTATGGAGCAAGCGCAGGGCGGCATAACGTGCCGCTGCACCAGCTAGTCGCCGCTCACCATCAGGGGCGTTCCGGACCGAGTCATAGAGACTCACCTCAGCCCATCCTCTCTCTTAATTGCTTTCGCTTTATCAATCTCTGGCAACGGTGCCGGCTTTGTGCGCTTCCAGAAGCAATGGGTGACGCGGATACTGCCGCACTCCTGACCTTCACGATAAAAGAATGGTGCTCGCAGCGACCCTGCCTTGAAGTCCCAAATCTCCCCATCAACCAAAACGTTCAACTGCCGTGGAACCTCAAGGGTTCCGGTTTCGGCGTACACCGCGAATCGGTGCGCCATATCCTCGACAGCCATGCGTTCCTTGAGACTCTTGGAATGAATCAAGGACGCTAGGGACATGCTGGCCTGCTCAAGGCCGTCTTTATCGCGCGCGCTTTCGATTTCGTAGCAGACCCCCTTCCCATGCACTGTGCGACCGCAACGATCGCAGACAGCGCCGATCGGTACAGTCATGACTGTACCGATCGGCAGTTGAGGAGTCCATATGAATACGCGCACAGCACAATCCGAGACGTTACCGGACAATTTTCGGTGATGTGTGCGACCGACACGGGAACCGCTACGGCATCGAGGGACCGATGCCGATCAGCGACCCTCCTGCCCTACGAGAAGGGCGACCTACGAAGTTGTCATAGGTCGCCTCTACGCTCGCACCAAGCATGTCAGGGGGTGATGGGGAGCCAGTCCGATCGACGCTACGAGCGTTGAGTACCTGTAGTTAGGCGGCCCCGGCCGGTGCGCGAACACCGACCAGGGCCTTGACCGCACACCTACCGTGATAGGAGTACGACCCAATGCAGCACAGTAACGGCAACGACCCTCAAGGACCGCTTGAGCCCGGCGACACCCCGGAGTGGTCGCCCAGTGATGAGCAGCCGTGGCGTCCCATGGTGGACGACGACAGCGGAGCCCCGTTTCAGTTCGACTACGGCGCGGACTGGTGCGCGGACCGGGCCGGGCACCCGCAGTTCCAAGACGACGGGTACCCGTCGCTGAATCACCACCGCACGGAGTGCCGGTCCTATGACGGCTGGTTCGGTGCCTTGAACGCCGATGGGCAGCCGGGCTACTTCTCGGCCTACCTCATGCGACCGTTCCGGTTCGGGCAACTCGGCTACACCGTTGATGAGGTGCGGCTGGTGATCGAGTTCGACCCGGCCGAGGATGACGCCGGCGAGTTGTTCCGGTGCACGGTGCCCGCGTCGATCATCCGCAACATCGCCGCGCACCTTAGCCAGACCGCTGACACGGCTGACGGGTGGAGGCCACCGCGCGGGGCGAGGTTGACGCTGGTGGAGTAGCCGCTAACGCGTGTCACAGAAACGGCAGGTTAGGGCGTTTGCCCTACCTGCCGTTCTGTTGTGTGGCAACGTCCTGCGGGTATCCGGACTGAGGGAGAACCGCATGGCACGCCTCTACTACGGGGATGACATTTTCGACATGGACGACGACCCGGCCACAGGATTGCAAGAAATCATCATGAGCGCGGTCAGCCAGGGACGTTCGATTTGGTTACCTATGCCGGAGAGCCGCTCCGAGAATCAGTACCGCGTGACGGAGCTGCTCGTTGGCCCAGGCATTCCGATCCGTTTCGAGTACCGGTTTTCTAGTCAGGCCGAAGCGGGGGCGCATGTCGATGCGGGGGTACAGCGCACCAAAAAGATGTTTGAGGCCCCAGGCGAGTAGCCGTTCACTTCTTGGCGTTGCCGTCATCGCCGCCCTTCGGCTCGCGCTTGTCCTGATATCGGCCCGTGGTCGGCGGGGTCCGCAGCAGCTTCTTCAGCACGTCTTCGGGTTCCATCGGGTAGAAGGACACCCGTTCGTCCCGGCCTAGGGGCTTGTCGTCGGGGTTCTTGCGCGGGGCTGCCTTACGGGCCATCGGCTGCCCTCCCTGATCGTCGGGTGCGCGGTCGTGCGAACTCGTGCGAACGTGCCCCCTCAGTATGCCAACCTTGTCCGCCTAGGGCGGACAACCTCTCCGCTCTCACCGGAACCGGCCCCCTCTGTTCAGTAAGGAAGCACCGATGAGCCTGCAAGACGAAATCGCCGCCCGACGTGCCGCCATGCGGCAACCGCAAGAGCCGCACATCTCCATCGACACCGCAGACGCGCTCAATCACCTAGCGGGCACCATCAACGGCTTCTTTGACTCCGTCTGGGACGCTCTGGAAGTCGTCGCCCGCGCCGTGGACGAGTCTCGCGGTCAAGGCGTCGATAGCTGACACCAACTCTCGGCCAGTGAGCGGCCGGTCCGCCTCAGCCTGACAGTCACTACTACTACTCACAGCGATCCTCTCCGGTGCTTGGGTCCGTCACGTCACACATCACCGAAGGTTGCTTTCTCGGCCCTACTGTCCGGCGGCGTCGGCCCACAGCTCGTCGAGCACCGAGGCGGTGAACCGGACCCCGATCGCCAGCGCGTCCTCATCGATGTCGAAGTTCGACTGGTGCAGGTCATAGAGCGGCGCCCCCGGCCCGCGCACGCCGAGCCGCGCCAGCGCGCCGGGGACGGTCTGCAGGTACCAGGCGAAATCCTCGCCGCCCATCGACTGCGGGGTGTCCGAGACCGCCTGCGGGCCGAACGCCGCCAGCGCCGCCCGGGTCTGGATGCCGACCAGCGCGCCGTCGTTGGTGACGGCCGGCACTCCCGCGTCGTAGTTGATCTCGATCTCGACGCCAGTCGGCGCCACGATCTGCCGGGCCAGCTCGGTGATCAGCGACTCCAGGGTGTTCCAGAGCCGGGCATCGAGCATCCGCACGGTGCCCCGCAACGTCCCCGCGGTGGGGATAGCGTTGGCGGCCGAGCCGGCGGCGACCGCGCCCCAGACCAGCGACACCGCCGCGCGCGGATCGATGCGGCGCGACAGCAGCCCCGGCAGCTCGGTGACCAGCTTGCCCAGCGCGTACACCAGATCCACCGTGAGCTGCGGCCGGGCGGTGTGGCCACCCGGGCCGGTCAGCTTGATGTCCAGCTGGTTGCACGAGGCCGTGATCGGGCCGACCCGCAGGCCGATCTGGCCGACGTCGAGCTTCGGGTCGCAGTGCAGCGCGTAGATCTCGCTGACGCCGTCCAGCGCCCCTTCGGCCACCGCCGCCTCGGCGCCGCCGGGCAGCCGCTCCTCGGCAGGCTGGAAGATCAACCGGACCGACCCGCCGAGCGAGTCCTCCCGGGCCAGGCAACCGGCGACCCCCAGCAGGATCGCGGTGTGCACATCGTGCCCGCAGGCGTGGCAGACCCCGGGGTTCTGCGAGGCGTAGCTCACCGACTTGGAATCCGGCAGCGGCAACGCGTCGATGTCGGCCCGCAGCGCCACGAAATCCGGGCCGCCGCCGATGTCGCAGATCACCCCGGTGCCGAAGGACAACCGCTTGGGAGCGAGCCCGAAACTGCTGAGCACCGTGACGATCAGATCGGTCGTGCGGTACTCGGCGTACCCCACCTCGGGATGGCTGTGCAGCTCGCGCCGCCACCCCACCAGCTCGTTATGGTGAGCCCCCAGCCAGTCGACGGCTCGGGCGTGAAGGCTGCGGGGCACCAGGGAACCTTATCTCTCAGTCACGA
>Ga0326721_10000702_pt1 | contig 10325 bp, 9 predicted proteins | sample SGPome_FD_203951 | JGI IMG/M metagenome (GOLD analysis project Ga0326721, IMG submission 203951) | Soil microbial communities from Southern Great Plains, Lamont, Oklahoma, United States - SGP_1_2016 | ecosystem: Engineered > Artificial ecosystem > Soil microcosm > Unclassified | place: USA...
GTCACATCGGCCTGCTCCCGGCCTATCCGTTCTATGGCGGGCCACCCGTCCACCCGGACAGCTCGGCGCGTGGAACAATCGCTGAGCTGCTGGCCGATCTCCACACCGAAGGGACCGAACGCGCGCGGGTGATCCCGAACTACGGGGTGCCGAACGCAGCCGTGTCGTTCTCGTTCAACGAACTCGTCCTGGAGGCCGCGGCAAAGGACGACCGAATCAGCTGCGGACTGTGGGTCTCGCCGCGAGCACAGGACGCCGAACTGAACACCACGGCGCTGGCGCACGCGGGCGAAAAGGGAGTCAAGGTCCTCAAGACGAGCTTCCTACTCGGCGGCAGCGCCGACGAACCCGCCTGCCAGCCGCAGCTCGACCAGATCTTCGACACGGCGCGCAGCCACGGGCTCGTCGTCCACATTCACACCTCCTCCGGCGGGGCGTCCGACATCGATCAGATCGGCTCGCTGGTCGAACGCTACGGAGACGACGTCAAGATCCACCTAGTCCACCTCGGTGGTGGGGTGAGCGCACACATCAAGCTGATCGGCAGCCGCCTGTTCGACTGGATCGAGGCTGGCAAGCAGGTCTACACCGACACCAGTTGGGCCGTCGGTTTCGCGCCGCGCTGGCTGGTGAAGGAAATCGAACGGCGCGGGATCGGCCAGGACCGGCTGCTGTTCGCCAGCGACGAGCCGTGGGGCGATCACGCCGGCGAGCTCGCCCGCCTTCGCGCGGCGGCCGGGGACGGCGCGCTCGCCGACCTGATCCTGCGCGGAAACTTCGAAGCCCTGTACGGCTGAACCGCGCGCCGGCGCGCCGACCGGCGCGAACCAGCCACCCACCGCACACGCACGGTCCGCGAAACACCATCAGAAGGGAGCAACCGATGGCAGCCATCGTCGGTGAACGGGCAAACGTAGGCGACGCGATCGTCGACTACGAAGACAAGGTCTTCCCGGATCATCAGGCCGAACCCGGCCAGAAGGCGTTTGTCTTCTACCACTGCGTGCCGTTCGAGAGTTCAGCGTCGCTGGTGAATCTGTTGACCGCGACGCGGATCCTGCGCAAGGGTTTCGAGACCCACTTCGTGATGTTCGGACCCGGGTCGCTGGCCGCCGCCGCGACCCGCGGCTTCCCGAAGGTCGGCGACGAGGGCTTCCCCGGCAACATGAACTACAACAACCTGCTCCAACGGTTCATGGACGAGGGCGGCAACGCCTACGCGTGCCGGTTCTCGGCCGCGGCTCTCTACGGCATGCGGGAGGTCGACATGATGGAAGGCGTCAGGCCGATCAACCCGAAGGACGTGCTGGACGCCGCGATCACCGCGTGGAAGGAGCGCGCGCTCGTCCTGAACACATGGACGATGTAGCCCGCAGACCGCGGTCGCCAACCCTACGGGGACCGTCCGTCTCCGTAGGGTTGGTGGCCCGCTTCGAGGCCCGCGCCGTCAGCTGAGGCCGGCCAGCAGCGGAAGCCACGCCATCACGAACTCCCCGTGAGCCGTCAGCGGGCCAGGGTGACGAAGACCGCGATGATTGTTCCGTAGGCGATGTGTGCGCCCAGGCTGACCGCTGGGGTACCCAGGCCGTAGTTGCGGGCCATGAACCCGGGCGGCTCAATCAGCGCGATCGTTCGCATGTCGGAGGACGGCGTGCCCATCCGGGGATGCACCAGTGGGAGCAGCACGTTGATCAGGACGGTGCCGGCGAACAGTCCCTGGCCGAGGCCGAACAGCATGCCGAGCCACCAGTCGTGTCGGCCGAGCGCGAGGAACAGCCCGTAGTAGCCGAGCGCGAAGATCTGTCCCATGACGAAGTGGGCCAGGTATCCGATCGCCTTGGCTCGTGTCCGGTTCACGGTGATCGCGGTGCCGAGCAGGAACGGCAGGTCCATCCGGGTGAGGTGGAACTCGCTGGCGGCGCGCAAGACGGTGGTCAGCACGAGGGTCCCGGCGAAGCCGCCGGCGAGCGCCGGCCAGATGCTCATCGGGTCGTCAGATCGGCGATGCCGAGGGCGGCGCTGATCAACGAGAGGTGACTCAGCGCCTGAGGGAGGTTGCCGAGGAATGCCCCGGTCGCAGGGTCGACCTCCTCGGCGTACAGGCCGACAGCATTGGCGAGCGTGACCAGCTCGTCCATCAAGGCGGTGGCGGCGTCGACGTTCCCGGTGCGGGCCAGCGCCTCGGCGAGCCAGAAGGAGCAGCTGATGAACGCGCCCTCTCCGCCGCTGACTCCGTCGGCGCCGCTGTAGCGGCGGACGTAGCATCCGTGGCCCAGGCCACGGCGGACCGCGGCCACGGTGTCCGTCCAGCGCGCGGACCATGCATCGCCGTAGCCCGACAGCAGGCCGAGCAGCACGCTCGCGTCCAGTTGCTCGCCGCCGCTGAATCGCACGTAGCTCCTCAGCCGGCTCGAGTAGCACTCTCGCTCGATGAAGTCGGTGACCTGGGCCGCCTGCTCGGCCCACCGGGCCCGGTGACGAGCCGGGATCAGCCCTCGATCGGCCAAGCGTGCGGCCCGGTCCAGCGCTACCCAGCACATCATCTTGGAGTGGGTGAAGTGCGCCGGCTCGCTGCGCACCTCCCAGATCCCGGCGTCCGGACGCCGCCACAGCTGGCTGACGAGATCCGCGATCTGAGCGAGACGGCGGCCGATGTCGGGGTCCACCCGGTGGCCGGCGTCGGCGTAGAGCCATGCGGTCTGCAGCAGCTCACCGTAGGTGTCCAACTGAAGTTGGGCGGCGGCGGCGTTGCCGACCCGGACCGGGCGTGATCCGCGGTAGCCGTGCAGTGGCAGCTCCCGCTCGCGGGCGTCGGCGGCACCGTCAAGCCGGTACAGCGGCCGCAACCACGGGTGGGTCAGCTGCGACGCGTGCATCAGCCACCAGAAGTAGGCCTGCGCCTCGGCCGCGCAACCCAGCCGCAGCAGCGCGTCGAGGGTGAACGCGGCGTCGCGGACCCAGCAGAAGCGGTAGTCCCAGTTCCGGACTCCGCCGATCTCTTCGGGCAGCGAGGTGGTCGCAGCCGCGGCCAGCGCCCCCGAGGGAGCGTGCACCAGCAGTTTGAGGGCGAGCGCGCTGCGGGCCACCGGGCCGGCCCACCGGCCCGCGTAGGTCCGGGCACCCGCCCATACCCGCCAGCCGGCCAGCGTCGCGACATACCGCTCGTCGAGCTCACCGCGAGCGGCAAGGATCATTGGCTCCTGATGCGCGGCGCACAGTGCGATCACCGCCGCCGATCCCGAACAGGTCTCGAACCGGCCGCCGATCCGATCAGGGCCAACGTCGATCGGGCCGGCATCGAACGCGCACACGGCCAGCGCGTCCGCGCCGGCGGTGAGGATCGGCACGTCGTAGCGGCGGCCCGATCGCGTACGGCGCCGGCCGAAGCCGAACGACGGCTGCACGCACCAGGTCATCGTGACCCGCCCGCTCACTCCCTGGACCCGGCGTTGTACCTCACGCAACGGATCCAGACCGGCGCCGGTCACGCTCATCGCGTCCAGCACCCGCGCCACCCCACTTGCCGTCGTGTAGGTGGTCTCCAGCACGTTCGTTCCCGGCAGATATCGGCGGGCAACCTCGAACGCCTCGATCGGGTTCAGCGTGAAGCGGCCGCCCCGTTCGGCGTCGAGCAGCGCGCCGAACACGCTGGACGAGTCCAGGTTCGGCAAGGCAAGCCAGTCCATGGCGCCGTCCTCGGCGATGAGCGCGACCGTGCGGCCGTCACCGATCGCCGCATACGAGCGCAACGGGGCGAATCCGTCGACCCGGATCATCGTCTGTGCGCCGCTGCGAGCTGCCGCAGGCCCGCGTGCACCTCGCTCAGCGTCGCGCCCCACGGGACGACCGTCATCGTGTCGTCCTGGATGATGCCTTCCTCCAGGTTGCAGCACTTGGTCAGTATCGGGTCGGGCCCGGGCGCGGAGAGTTCGCGTGGGCATATCTCAACGCTCGGTGGCTCGTCGCCGTAGAAGTGCTGATGGATCTGCCGTGAGCGTTCGCAGCCCACGAGCACCCAGTCCTGACGAGGGGGACGCTCGTCCAGGTAGAACACCTCGGTGCCCTCGGGCGCGATGCCGGAGCCTCGACACGGATACAGGTATCTCTCGGCCGGTCGCGCGGTCGCCAGGTTCACCAGATCGAAGATCTCGGGCTCGAGCATGATCGGCGGCAGGTCCTCGGCCACCTCGAGCACTCGGCGGGCCTGATCGAGCAGCTTGGGTGGGTACGGCGGCGCGACCTCGACCAGCCGCACCCGGATCGGTGCGGGATCCAGGATGAAGCTGACGTGTTCATACCGCCCCTGGACGATCACGCACCGGACACCTGGCGCCTCCCGCACGGCCGCCCGACCGACCTGGCTCGGGACACCCAGATCGACATCGGCGGCGTGCACGAAGGCTGCCTCGTCGGGTCCGGCCAACAGCTCGACCCTGGTGATCGGCGAGAACAACGGCTCTCGCGACGCCGTCGCCACCTGAAGCAGCGCGGCATCGTCGCCGCCCTGGCGGTGGACGACGATGTATCCAGTTCGCCGATACGCTTCACGCCCCTCGAAGTAGCTCCGCAATCGGTGCTCGGTCAAGGCGAAGCCGACCGTGGTGACCGCTACCTCGCGATACCGAACGGGCATGCGGTTCGCCGCCCGCCGTGGTTCGTCCATCGCGACTGATCACGAACCCCATTGACGGCGGTGGCTGCCGGGCATCGCCAGGATGACGAAGTGCTTGATCTTCCACGGCAGCCGGCGATAGAGCGGCACGAAGACGTATTTCCAGAACATCCGCTGAGGGGTCCTCGGCCCGACCGTTGGCGGTCGGCCGAGGTAGTGACTGGCCAGGTCGGCCTGCACAGCCTCGAGCAGGTACTTTTGGGAGTTCGTTCGAACCCACTGAAAAAACCTGATCATGACTGTCCTGCCGCCGTCAGACCGTTCTGCGCGGCCAGTGCCATCGGTTCGTTGAGCGCGCCCATCGCGGGTGAGTAGACATTCTCCATCCACGCGATGTCATGCAAGGTCAAGCCCTTGCGCGCGGCCATCGCGAGGAAGTCGCACCGCTCCTTGATCCCCTCGCCGCCCACGAGCTGGGCGCCGATCAACTTGAGCGTGCCCGGTTCGGCGAGCAGCTTGACCCGGATCATCTTGAACTCCGGGTAGTAGCGGGCGCGCGAGATACCTTCGGCGACACCCAGCACGAAGGGAATCCCGAGTGCACCTGCCAGCGTCTCACCGAAGGACACCCCGCCGATCATCCACTTGCCGCCGACCAGCCCCCACGGCACGTAGACCGGTGAGTAGCTGCGCAGCTTCCCGGCCGCGCCGCTTCCCGCGACCTTGCCCTGCGAGTACGCATGGCTGCCGGACAGGCCCTGAATCGGCACCCCGGTCGTCCCCTGCGGCACCTCGACACAATCGCCGGCGGCGAAGACGTCCGGCGCCGAGGTCCGCATGTGCTCGTCCACGATGATGCCCCCCGTGGAGCCGAGCTTGATCCCGGCCCTCTCGGCCAGATGGTTGTTGGGCAGCTTCTTCGCGCCGATCACGACCATGTCGACGGGGATCTCCCCGTCGGAGGTCCTGACCGCGTGGACCTTTTCGGTCCCGAGGAATGCCTTGACCTGAGTGTTCAGGTGGATGTGCACGCCCAGCTCGCGCCACGACTCCTCTACCGGCGCCATGATGTCCGGGTCGGCGATCTCGGCCATGGCCCACGGGTGCGGGTCGACCAGGTGCGTCTCGATGCCTCGATGTGCGAGGGCGGTCGCCATCTCGACGCCGATCGGCTGGGCCTCGGCGATGACCGCTCGATTCACCGTCTCGAGGACTTTGTCCCAGCGTTCCGCCGCGCGGATGTCCCGGACGTAGTACAAGCCGTCGAGATCGGCCCCGGGGATGTCGGGGCGCTCGTATTCGAAGCCGGTACCGAGGATGAGACGGTCGTACCGGACTGGGGGTTGGCCGGGCGCCTCGACGGTGCGCTCGGCCAGGTTGATCGCGCTGACCACCGTTTCATAGTGGATTTCGAAGCCTTGCGCCTCGTAGTGCTCCTTGCCCAGCAGGACTAACCGGTCGAAGGAATCGATCTCCTTGCCGTGCACGTAGGGAATACCGCACGGGCTGTAGGCGACGTCCTGAAGTTCGGTGAAGACAACGACCCGGGCGTCGGGGTCCACCTGCTTCGCGGCGCCGGCCGCGCCCATGCCCGCAGCGCTCCCGCCGATGACCACGATGGTCTTCGTCATCGTTTCATCCTTCCTGTGGCCGTTCGGACGGACATTCACTATCCGACGTGGCTATCCACTATACGCTAGGTTGCTGAGGCCGGGAGTGCCAGCAGCGCGGCGCGGATCCCGCACGTCAGCGCGGCGCCTGAGGCACCCCCGAATCGGTCCAGCTCGTCCACCGCTGACCGCACCGCGCGGTGATCGCCGTTGACCAGGCCGTCGAGCAGGTCATGGGCCGGCTCGATACAGCCAGGCACTCCCGCACTCCCGGCTGGACCGACGTCAAGCGCCGGGCCGAGGTCTGGCAGCCACTCCCGCGCCTGGTGGCAGGTCCGCACCGATCTCATGCGAGGCGACGGGCGAGATCCAGCGCGGCGTCGGTGAAGCAGCCCAACGGCGCCGTGGCGACACCCGCACCGACCTGGCCGGCGCCGTCGCTGATGTGCAGGATTCCGGTGTTCACCTTCGGGGTCTGGCCGAGTTTCGCGATCAGCCGGGCGTCCACCCCGACGGGGGTTCCGCGCATGTCCAGTGTGGGCAGCCGGAAACGGCTACTCGCGCCGTGGCAGATGTCGGTCATGTTCTCGGTGACCTCGGCGGCATCGGCCATGGTCCCGCCCAGGAAGGCCGCGACGGCGGGTGAGCCGGCGGCGGCCGCGCCGCCGAGTCCGACAAGCTCGAGGACGGCGCTGTCCCCGATGTCGCGAGCGCCGCTACCCGGGCCGAAGCCGGGGTTGTACAGGGCGTCGCCGATCTCGGGGGCCTCGGCGAGGTACCAGGTCGACGATCCGGCGAGCCGTACCCCGAAGGTCGTCCCGTTGCGCGCCATGGTCGTGACGATGCTGCTGTCCTCGACCTGCTCCGCCCACATCGTCAACGCCTTCGCAGCCGCCATCGCGAGGTTCAGGAAGAACAGGTGGTCCCCCGACAGGAAATGGGCGAACTCCACTGTGGCAGAACCGTTCGCCGCGATAAGGTGTGGCAGCAAGTGGCGGATGAGCAGGTTGGTACTCGCTTGCGTGCGCATGTGCACGTCGTCACCCATCGCGAGGCCCTGGGCCGCGAGGCTGAGGACATCAACGGGTCCGGACCGGTCGACCGCGGCCGCGATTATCGGCGCCGCGACATCGCGCAGGAACAGCAACCGCTCGATCGCCGCGTCGGTCTCCCGGCCGAACCAGGCGACGTCCCCCGAGCCCTGGTTGATCGCACTGAACGCCCGCGTGCCGCCCGCCTGATTTTCCGCGACCAGGAGGGGCATCGACGGGCCGAGCGTCGTCGCCATCGGGACGACCGTCGCGTGCAGGTTGGCCGGCTCGAGCCGGATCCGACCGGTTCGCAGCAGCGCATCCGCCTCTGTCACGTCAGCGGCCCAGCCTTCGGCCACCGTCGCCGCGCGCATCGAGCGCCGCAGCGGGTCGCAGACGTCGGGCCACTCGATCGTGGGCCCACAGTGCAGCAGGGTGTGGTCACCGACGTCGGCCAGGACGTCGCGGACCGTGGCCACCGTCGTCCACATCGGCACGCCCGTGTCGAGCCGTCGGAAGACCTCGGCGTTGGCCTGGTCGATGCGCTCGGCGCGGTCGCCGAGGAGCATCGTGAGCGCGGCGAGCAGCTCCGGATCGCCGTCGGCCGGGATCCGCCAGTCCAGGTGGTCCACCGGCCGGCCCTGGTCGCGGACCGCATCGGCGAACAACGACAGCCCCACGTTCACGACGGCGATCTCGTCGGGCAACTCGGCGAGAGCGGGTTGTGGTGTCATGATGAGCCTCCATCCCTCGTTGCCCTGTCGGTCGGCCCGCGGACGGACCCGGTGTCGAGGGCGGTTCGCACGCGACGGACCAGGTCGTCCTCGGCGGCGCCGAAGCGCTCCAGTCGCGCGGCGGCCTCGGTTGCCACCGCCGCGGCGTCGACCGCAGTGGTCTGCAGCATCTGCCCGACGGCCGCACGGGCAGCGCCTCCGACTGCCTTTCGGGACGCCACGATCTGGGCAGGATCCAGCACTGCCTGCAGATCGGAATCGAGCAGCTCCCAGCCGGCGCCGGTACGCTCGGCCGCCGCTCGATTGATCATCTCCGCGGTGAGGTCGCACCCGCGGATGCCGGCCCGGCTCGCGTCGCGCACGACATCGCCCACGACGAAGTAGGCGGTCCGGTAGTCGATGTCGCGGATCTGGGTGAGGTGCTCAGCGAGGTCGGTCGATTGCGCGTATCCCTTCATGAGCTCCTCCCGCATCCGGTCCGGGTTGACCTGCAGCGTGCGCACCACGCCCGCCATCAGCGTCGTCACTCGCAGCGCGAGATCGAGGGCACGCGGCACCTCGCCGTAGGCAAAGATGAAGTTGTCGCTGCGGGCGGACGGGCTCTTGGTGACGGCGAGAAACCCGGTGAGCCGTCCGATCAGCACACCGGACGCCCCCCGCACGATCGAGAGCGCGTAAGGGTTGCGCTTCTGGGGCATCAACACGCTCGACCGGCTGTAACCGTCGTCCAGATCTACGAAGTTGAACTCGCTGCTCGAGAAGATCTCGAGATCCTCGGCGAGCTTGCTCTGGTTCGAGATCAGGCTGGCGCCGATCGCGAGCACCGCAATCAGGTCATCGACGCGCCACATCGCGTCGCGGGTGTGCGTGATGACGCTGTCGAACCCGAGCCAGCGGGCCAGCGCGCTGCGATCGTGCGGAAGACGGGTTCCGTTCACGCAGCCCGCGCCGCCGGGACTGGCGTTAATCTCGACCAGTTCGGCCATGAGGCGCCGCGCGTCGCGCAGTGCCGGTTGGGCGAAGGACAGCAGGTAGTGACCGAAAGTCGACGGCTGCGCCTTCTGCAGGTACGTCTGGTCGGCCATCAGGGTCTGTACGTGACGACCGGATAGCGCGGCGGTCTCCTCGACGAATCGGGCGACCTCCAGAACAAGCTGGGCGATCTGGGTGCGCAGGTGCAGACGCAGCGCGATGCGTGCTGCTTCCCGGCGCGGCCGGCCCGCATGCAGCCAACCGGCGGTGTTGCCGATCCGGTCGACGAAGAACCGCTCCCGAGAGTTGTACGGCTCACCGAACGCCGGATCGTAGGGGAAGTCCGCCGCGTCGGTCTCGTACGCCTGAAGTAGCAACGTCAGCAACGCGCGTTGGGCCTCGCCAGGGATGACTCGCATCTGACCCATATCGAGGATGTGCGCCATGTCCGCAAGGTTGTATCCGCGGTGCAGAATCGGGGCATCGGCGTTCTCGAGCGCGAAGCCGGACGCGACGAGCTCCGGTGCCGCCGATGTCTGCGGTCCTCCACTTCGGCGTCCTAAGACGGGATGCTGCATCGGTCCGGTCACGGTGTGCCTCCGCGGATCAAGTAGCTGCTAATCGCGCCGGCCAGCCCGCCGGTGTGCCAGAAGACCACCGGCGGCCCGGCTTCTCCGAGCTGCCGCATTGCGGTGGGAAAGGCCCGCGCCGTGTAGTCGTCATCGAGTACCAGCCCTTCGGTCGCCAGGGCGAGGTGTGCGGCCGATCGCGCTTCGGCGGTGGGCGCGCCGGCCGCGGTGTGCAGCCCGCCTGGCGCCTGCACCAGGCCGGGCACGGCCGGATCCGGTCGTGTCGCACCGAGCAGATCGGCGCAGCCGTGTACAAGTTGGCGCAGGTGAGGAGTCAGCCTTGCCAGCGGGCGGCTGACCGACACCCCGGTCAGGGTCCAGCGGGCGGAGAGCCGGCTTGCACCGACCAGCAGTCCGGCGATGCTGGCTCCCGAACCGACCGCCAGCACGATCCGTGCCCGGTCGTGGCCGCGGGCGGCCAGTTGGTAGGACAGCTCGTTCGCCGCGCGGACGAAGCCCAGGCTGCCGGTCGCGTTGGCGCCGCCTCTCGGAATCGCCATTGCCGACCGTCCATTGCGGTCCAGCTCGGTCGCTCGATCCCGGATCGCGTCGTCGAGCTGGTCTCGTGGTCCGCCGCTGAAGGACACGTGTGCTCCGCTGGCCTCGGCGAGTACCAGATTCGCTGCCGGGTGCGGCGGCGGGAGTCCCGGCAGGACGATGTGGCAATCGAGGCCGGCCGTTCGGGCCGCCACCGCCGCACCCTGGCAGAAGTTCGAGGTCGGGACGCCGCCGACGAC
>Ga0326721_10000703_pt1 | contig 10321 bp, 9 predicted proteins | sample SGPome_FD_203951 | JGI IMG/M metagenome (GOLD analysis project Ga0326721, IMG submission 203951) | Soil microbial communities from Southern Great Plains, Lamont, Oklahoma, United States - SGP_1_2016 | ecosystem: Engineered > Artificial ecosystem > Soil microcosm > Unclassified | place: USA...
GTAGGCCTGCTCGTTGCGTGGGCGTGGAAGGTTCACGTCGATCACCTGCGCGATCCGGCCGGGGTGAGCGGCCATCACGACGATGCGGTCGGAGAGCATGATCGCCTCCGGCACCGAGTGCGTGACGAACATGACGGCCTTGCGATTGGACTGCCAGAACTCCAGCAGCGCGATGCGCTGCAGATCGCGGTTCATCTCGTCGAGCGCCGAGAACGGTTCGTCCATGAGCATGATGGCCGGGTCGAACACGAACGCCCGGGCGATCGCCGCGCGCTGCTGCATGCCGCCGGACAGCTGCCCGGGGTACTTCGACATCGCCGCGCCCAGCCCGAAGGTCGAGAGCAGTTCCGCCGGATCACGCAGAGCGCGCCCCGCGTTCGCCTTGCCGTTGATGCGCACGGGCAGTTCGACGTTCTCCCGCACGGTCTTCCAGGGAAGGAGCGCCGGAGACTGCGGAACCAGCCCGATCTTCTTGTCGCGGGATGCCGCCGACACGCTCTCGCCGTCGATCGTCACCGTTCCGGAGTCGGCGTCCAAGAGGCCGGCGACCACTTTGAGCAGCGTCGACTTGCCGCATCCGCTCGGTCCGATCACCGAGACGAACTCGCCCATGCCGATCGTGAGGCTCACGTCATCGAGCACGGTGACCCGGGAGCCGTCGACACCGAAGGTCTTGGTGACCCCGGTGACCTCGACGCCCGCGCCCTGCGCGACCGCCATCGCTTCGCCGGCCATCACTTCGCCGGCCAGATGAGGGTGTCGCCGTCGTACAGGTCGGCGACGAGGTCGGCATCCATCATGTCTTCGATGGCGGGCACGTTCTTGACGTCGCCGTACTTCTCGACGAGCTCGTACTCGGGCTCCCACATGGCCGCGGTCTGCACGCCCGGGTTGCCGCCGGCGCTCTCGCGCACCCAGGCGGATTCCACCTCCCACGTGCGGGCGAGCTGGTCGCGCGGGAACGCGGCGCCCTGACCGCTGTCCTCAGCGAGCTGGGCGAGCATGTCGATGCACTCCTCGGACTCGTCGAGGCAGAACTGCAGCGCCTTGAGCGTCGCGCGCATGAAGTCGGCGGCGACCTCACGGTTCTCGGCGAGGAACTGCGAGTTCACCTCCATCACGTTGTACGTGCCCTCGACACCGAGGTCGGAGGGGAGGAACTCGCTGAACGGCATGTCCTGCGCCTTGAGCGACTGCGGCTGGTTCGACGCGTATCCGACGATCGCGTCGACCTGGTCGCGCACGACGACGGTGGGGTCGTAGTTGGTCATCTTCACCATCTCGACCTTCGAGACGTCGACGCCGGCCTCGTCGAGCATGGCCGAGGCGACCGGGGTGAGGTTGATGAAGTAGCCGAGCGTTCCACCCTCGAGGTCCTTGAGGCTCTCGAGCTTCTCATTGCCGAAGATCGAGAACGGCGGGGTCGTGCCGTAGGTGGCGATGGCGGTGAGGTTCTTGCTGTTGGCGGCGGCGAGCATCACGTCGGATGCCGAACCCAGCGCGGTGAACTGCGCCTGGCCGGAGGCGACGAGCTGCTGCCCGTTCGCGCCGGATGCGTTGATCTCGACGTCGAGGCACAGCTCGTCGAAGTAGCCGAGTTCTTCGGCGAGGAAGACGTCGATCTGCCCGGCGCTGGCCGAGTATCCGTATCCGGAGATGTAGGTGATGGTGCCGGCATCCTGATTCCGCGTGCAGCTGTCGTCGTCGACAGCGGCGTTCGTGGGGGCGGTATCGCCGCCGGGCGTCTGCGCGGAGCATGCTCCGAGCGTCAGCGTGGCGGCGAGAACGCACGTCAGGGTGGCAGCGGTGCGGAATCGGGTTTCCGCGGTGAGAGTAGCCATGAGGGTCCCTTCTCGGCCGTTCGTCATTGATGGCTCGTTGAAAGTAACATAGTCAAGATTGACTAAGCAAGAAGAAACCAATTGTTGACGAACCGGGAGCTCCTCCGACGTCAGTCCGGGGCGTGCGCCTCCAGGAACTCGTAGACGTCGGTCGTATCGACACCGGGGAACGCGCCCGTCGGCAACGTCGCCAGCAGGGTGCGCGGGGTCTTCACGTTGGGCCACGAGTTCTCGCGCCAGCGCTCCTCGAGGTCGGCCGGAGCGCGACGGCAGCACACCTCGACCGAGTGCTTCGAGACACCGCGGTGCGGGGTGTCCCGCCCCACGAACCACTTCGTGTCGTCGAAGCGCACCCCCACGCTCACCGAGTGCAGTCCCTCGCTCGACGCCTCGACCCTGGCCGTGCACCAGTACGTGCCGTTGCCCGTGTCGGTGTACTGGTAGTACGGGTTGAAGCGGTCGTCCTCGTCGAACACGACCCGACTCGTCCACTTGCGGCAGCACATCTGCCCCTCGATCGCCCCGAGGCGGTCGGCCGGGAAGTTCACGTCATCGTTCTCGTACGCCTTCGTGATGGTTCCCGATTCGTGCACCTTGAGGAAGTGCACCGGGATGTCGAGGTGACGGGTCGCCAGGTTCGTGAACCGGTGCGCCGCCGTCTCGTACGACACGGAATAGGTGTCGCGCAGGTCTTCGATCGAGATCGAGCGGCGCGCCTTGGCATCGACGAGCGCCGGCACGACATGCGCCTCGGGGATCAGTAGCGCCCCGGTGAGGTAGTTCGTCTCGACCCGCTGCCGCAGGAACTCGGCGTAGCTGCGCGGCTCGGAGTGTCCGAGCATCCGGCTCGACAACGCCTGCAGCACGGCGGTTCGGGCATCGCCCTTCGCCGGCACCCGGCTCGACAGGTACAGCCGCCCGTGCGCCAGGTCGGCGACGCTGCGGGTGGTCTGCGGCAGATCGGGTGCGTAGTGCAGGGTGAAGCCGAGGTAGGCGGCGATCTCGGATGCCGTGCGCTGCGTGAGCGGTCCGCCCGGATGCCCGACGGCGCTGAGGATCTCGGCGGCCTTCGCCTCGAGGTCGGCGAAGTGGTTGTCCTGCCGTCGCATCAGGTGGCGAAGCTCGACATTCGCCCGTCGCGCCTCTTCCGGGGTCGCCGCCCGCTCGTCGCGCAGCCGGTCGATCTCGCCGTGCAGGGCGAGCAGGGCCTTGAGAGCATCCGTCGGCAGGGTCTTGGCGATACGGAACGGTTCGATGCCGAGCGCCTGGAACGTCTGCCCCTTCATCGCGCGTTCGAGGGCGATCTCGATCGCGCTGCGCTCATCGAGCGGCTCGCCTTCGAGTAATGCGTCGAGCGCGACCCCGAGGGCGCGGGCGATCGCCTGCAGCTGAGTGAGCTTGGGCTCGCGCTTGCCGGTCTCGATCATCGACAGCTGACTCGGCGCACGATCGACGGCGGTCGCGAGGTCGTCGAGCGTCATCCCCCGCGCGGTGCGCAGACGACGGATGCGCCGGCCGATCGTGAGGGCATCGGTCTCTTCTGCAGCGTCAACGGTGCTCATGGCGGTGATTCTGTCACGAAAGCAGAATTTCCGCAGAACTTCACACGCGATCTGGCCGTAGACCGTCGAATTCTTCACCCACAGTGGAAACACGCCACCCGGCACCGCCGCCGGACCGACCGAAGGAGACACCATGACGACGAACGCACCCCGCCCCGCAGGTCTGCGAGCAGGCGACCAGGTTCAGACCGCCGCCGAGCTCCAGGAGATCTGGGAGACCGATCCCCGCTGGGACGGCGTCGAGCGCACCTACTCGGCCGATGACGTCATCCGCATCCGGGGATCGATCCGCGAGGAGTCGACGCTCGCCCACCGCGGCGCCGAGAACCTCTGGAACCTGCTCCACACCGAGGACTACATCCGGGCGCTGGGTGCCTACACGGGCGGCCAGGCCGTGCAGCAGGTGCGCGCCGGGCTCAAGGCCATCTACCTCTCGGGCTGGCAGGTCGCCGCCGACGGCAACCTCGCGGGGCAGACCTACCCCGACCAGTCGCTCTACCCGGCGAACTCGGTGCCCGCCGTCGTGCGCCGCATCAACAACGCGCTGCTGCGCCAGGACCAGCTCGAGCACGCCGAGGCCGTGGCGGGCGAGGGCGAGATCACGCAGGACTGGTTGGCGCCGATCGTCGCCGACGCCGAGGCCGGCTTCGGCGGTCCGCTCAACGCCTACGAGCTCGCGCAGTCGCTCATCCAGGCCGGCGCCGCCGCGATCCACTGGGAAGACCAGCTCGCCAGCGAGAAGAAGTGCGGCCACCTCGGCGGCAAGGTGCTCGTGCCGACGCAGCAGCACATCCGCACGCTGAACGCCGCCCGACTCGCCGCCGACGTCGCGGGCGTTCCGACCGTCATCATCGCGCGGACGGATGCTCTCGCCGCCGACCTGCTCACCAGCGATGTCGACGAGCGCGACCAGGCGTTCACCACCGGCGAGCGCACCCCCGAGGGCTTCTACCGGATCCGCCCGGGCATCGACTCGGTCATCAGCCGCGGTCTCGCCTTCGCCCCCTACGCCGATCTGCTCTGGGTCGAGACGGGCGAGCCCGACATCGAACTGGCCCGCTCGTTCGCCGCGGCGATCCACGCCGAGTTCCCGGGCAAGCTGCTCGCGTACAACTGCTCGCCGAGCTTCAACTGGAAGCGTCACCTCTCGGATGCCGAGATCGCGACGTTCCAGCAGGAGCTGGCCGACCTGGGCTACAAGTTCCAGTTCATCACCCTGGCCGGCTTCCACGCCCTGAACTACTCGATGTTCGACCTCGCCCGCGGCTACGCCGATCGCGCCATGAGCGCGTACGTCGAGCTGCAGGAGGCCGAGTTCGCCGCCGAGGCCGACGGCTACACCGCCACCAAGCACCAGCGCGAGGCGGGCACCGGCTACTTCGACGTGATCTCCACGGCGCTCAACCCCGACAGCGCCACGCTCGCCCTCGCCGGCTCCACCGAGACCGCGCAGTTCCACTGATCCTCCCTCTTCGAAGGAATGAACTCATGACCACTCCCACCACCACCCACTCCATTCCCACCTCGACGCACCAGGGGCCGGCGATCGAGATCACCGGCACGCTGCGCGATCGCTACGACGAGATCCTCACCCCGGGCGCGATCGCCTTCCTCACCGAGCTGCACCACCGCTTCGCGTCGCGCCGCCACGATCGGCTCGCCGACCGCATGCGCCGCCGCTTCGAGATCGGCAACGGCCACGATCCGCGGTTCCGCGACGACACGGCGCACATCCGCGACGACGCCGAGTGGCGCGTCGCGGGCGCCGGCCCCGGCCTCGAAGACCGTCGGGTCGAGATCACCGGCCCGACCGATCCGAAGATGACGATCAACGCGCTCAACTCGGGCGCGCGGGTCTGGCTGGCCGACCAGGAGGATGCCACGAGCCCCACCTGGAAGAACGTGATCGAGGGCCAGTTGTCGCTGCGCGACGCGATCCGCGGTGAGTTGTCGTTCACATCCCCCGCCACCGATGGGGGCCCGGGCAAGGAGTACCGCGTCACCGCCGAGCGCACCCCCACGATCGTGATGCGTCCGCGTGGATGGCACCTGCCCGAGAAGCACATCGACTTCATCGATCGCGCGGGACGCCGCACGACGGCATCCGGTTCTCTCGTCGACTTCGGCCTGTACTTCCTGCACAACGCGCAGGCGCTGATCGACGGCGGACGCGGACCGTACTTCTACATCGCCAAGCTCGAGTCCAGCGAAGAGGCGAAGCTGTGGGACGACGTCTTCTCGTTCAGCGAGGAGTACATCGGCATCCCGCACGGAACCATCCGCGCGACCGTGCTGATCGAGACACTGCCCGCGGCCTTCGAGATGGACGAGATCCTCTACGAGCTGCGCGACCACTGTGCGGGGCTCAACGCCGGACGCTGGGACTACATCTTCTCGATCATCAAGAACTACCGCGGCCGCGGGGCCCGCTTCGTGCTCCCCGACCGCAGCGAGGTCACCATGACGGTGCCGTTCATGCGGGCGTACACCGAACTGCTCGTGCAGACCTGCCACAAGCGGGGCGCGTTCGCGATCGGCGGCATGAGCGCCTTCATCCCCAACCGCCGCGACCCCGAGGTGACGGCGCGCGCGATCGAGAAGGTCACCGCCGACAAGAAGCGCGAGGCCGGCGACGGCTTCGACGGCACGTGGGTGGCCCACCCCGACCTGATCCCGACCGCGCAGGCCGAGTTCGACGCGGTGCTCGGCGACCGGCCGAACCAGCTCGACCGTCAGCGCGACGACGTGCACGTGCAGCCCGCCGATCTGCTCGACCTGCACATCGGTCGCCCGATCACGGCGCAGGGCGTGCGCGGCAACGTGTCGGTCGCGATCCGCTACCTCGAGGCGTGGTTGCGCGGTCTCGGCGCCGTCGCGATCGACAACCTGATGGAGGATGCAGCGACCGCCGAGATCAGCCGCTCGCAGGTGTGGCAGTGGATCCACCAGGATCGCAGCACCGCAGACGGCACGGCCATCACGGCGGAGTACGTCGAGGGTCTGATCGCGGAGGTGCTCGCCGAGGTGCCCCGGGCCGAGGGCGACCGGTTCGACGACGCGGCGGAGATCTTCCGCGAGGTCGCGCTGCAGGAGGAGTTCCCCACCTTCCTGACGCTGGGCGCCTACGCCCGCTACCTCGGCGAGGACTGACACAGCGCCTCCCGTCGCGCCTCTCCGTCGACCGGTTCAACCGCGCGACGGGAGGCGCGACGGGAGGCGCTGTGGGTGATTCATGCCGGCATCCGTATGCCCGCTGTGTCACGCTGTGACGATGAGCGACGCCACCGAGTCCCGGCCCGCCTCCTCACCGTTTGCTCCGCCCCCGGTAGAGCGCCCTCCAGTGCCCGCGCCGCCGCGGGGAGCGCGCTACTTCGTCGCACTGGTGACCGCCTGGCTCTCATTCGGCACCTGGATCCTCGCGCTGCTCCTGGTCGTCCTCGCGCTCCTCGCCGGCGGCGGCTACGCGCTCTTCCTCCCGATGCTCTTCGTCTGGACCTCCTGGATCTGGAGCCTGGTGGGCGTGATCGCGCTGCTGCTGACCATCGGCATCCCGCAGTGCACCCGCGTCCGCACCCTCGCGTCCTTCGGCATCGCCCTGCACGTGCTGTCGTTCATCACCTTCATCCTGCTCTACGGCTGAGCCCTCATCCGCTCACGGGCGTAGCCTGATCTCATGACCGAGTTCTGGAGCGAGATCGCCGGCGAATTCCTGCACCTGTACCCGACCGGCGGGCGACTGCTCGCGGTCGCGGGGGCGGATGCCGATCGCTCGCGACGTGCGGCCGACGACCTGGCCGCCGCGCTCACCGCCGCGGGGCAGAAGGTCGAGCGCGCGCACTCCGCCGACGGTGACGAAGAGGCGTTGCGTGCCGATGTGATCGCGCCGTTCCGTGCGGACAGGAGCGACCGCGTACTCGTGGTCTCGGGCCCAGCGGCGCTGGTCAGCACCGGCGCCCGCGGCCTCTGGAACTATGCCGTCTGGCAGCTCGCCGGTGACGAGCAGCCGCACACCGCGGCATCCGTCATCGTCGACGTGACCGATCCGGATGCCCCCACCCGCCGCTTCGCCGACTACTGCGCGCTGCCCAGCGCCTTCGGCGCCTGATCTCCTCTTCGCTGTGGACAACGCGAGCGCGCCCTCGACCGGATGTGGCAAGCTGTGGCGATCATGAGCGACCAGCCCGCCACCCCTCACTCCTCGCTCGCCGCCTACGTTCGTGACAATCCACTGTCGCGCTACGCGCCGTATCGCCGGACCGGTCGGCACATCACCGCACTGGTCCTCGCGTGGATCTCGTTCGGGGCCTCGATCCTCGCGCTGTTGCTGCTCGTCCTCGCGCTACTCGCCGGCGGCGGCTACGCGCTTCTCCTCCCGATGCTCTTCGTCTGGACCTTCTGGATCTGGAGCCTGGTGGGTGTGATCGCGCTGCTGCTGACCATCGGCCTTCCACTGTGCAATGGCGTCCGCACCCTCGCGTCCTTCGGCATCGCCCTGCCCGTGCTGTCTTTCGTTACCGTCTTCCTGCTCTACGGCTGATCCACCATTGGTTCACTCAACGCGCACCCCCGACCCGCCGCTTCGCCGACCACTGCGCCCTGCCCAGCGCCTTCTGTACCTGACGCGCCGACACCCGAAACGGCTCAGGTGAACGACGCCGCGACCGAATTGCGGTGGTAGTCGAAGACGATGCTGGTGCGTGTCGAGGCCACGCTGCTCTGCGCCGACAGATGCTCGAGCACGAACTCGCGCATCTCCGACGAGTCGGCGACGGCGATGTGCAGCAGGAAGTCATCGTCTCCGCCGAGGAAGAAGACTTGGATCACCTGCGGGAGCACGCGCACGCGGTCCGCGAACTCGACGATGCTCTCGCGCCGTCCGCTCGGTCGCAGAGTCACACCGATGATCGCCTGCAGCCCCGCGCCGAGCATCCGTTCGTCGACGCTCGCGTGAAATCCGGTGATGACGCCGCGTTCGATCAGCGAACGCAGGCGCGCGTGAGCCGTCGACGGTGCGACGCCGAGGGTGGTCGCGAGTTCGGCGTTGGTCATGCGGCCGTCGTCGGTGAGCAGCGCGACGATGCGCTGGTCGATCGGATCGAGCGCCGGCGCCCGAAGAGTGTTCGGGCGATCGGGCCCGGTTGACGTGTCCATGTGAATCATTATTCAGGATTTCTTCGATCTGCGAATCATCTTCGCGGAATCTGTTGCTTCGCCGATGTTTCTGCGATCCTGATCTGCATCAACGCAGCACCGAGCTCAGGAGAATCGATGAAGATCGGCGTGCCCACCGAGGTCAAGAACAACGAGAACCGCGTCGCGCTCACCCCCGCGGGTGCCGACCGCCTCGTGCGCGAGGGCCACCGCGTGCTCGTGCAGTCCGGCGCGGGCCTCGGCTCGCGCATCGATGACGAGGCGTACCGCACGGCGGGTGCCGAGATCGTCGACTCCGCCGCCGAGGTCTGGGGCGACGCCGACCTGCTGATCAAGGTCAAGGAGCCCATCGCCCCGGAGTACGGGTTCCTGCGCCCCGACCTGACGCTCTTCACCTACCTGCATCTCGCCGCCGACCGCGCGCTGACCACCGCACTCGTCGACGCCGGCACGACCGCGGTCGCCTACGAGACGGTGCAGCTCCCCGATCGCAGCCTGCCCCTGCTCGTGCCGATGAGCGAGATCGCCGGGCGCCTCTCGGTCACGATGGGTTCGTACTCGCTGCTGCGTTCGAACGGCGGACGCGGCACCCTGCTCGGCGGCATCGCGGGCACCCCGCGCGCCAAGACCGTCGTCATCGGCGGCGGTGTCGCCGGCGAGCACGCGGCCGCGAACGCCCTGGGCCTCGGCTCGCAGGTCACCGTCGTCGACATCTCGCTCCCCCGCCTGCGCGAACTCGAGCACCGCTACGGCGGGGCCCTGCAGACGCGCGCGTCCAGCCGGTACGACATCGCCGAAGAGCTCGCGACGGCCGACCTCGTGATCGGTTCGGTGCTGATCCCCGGTGCCGCTGCCCCGAAGCTCGTGACCGACGACATGGTCGCGGGCATGAAGCCGGGATCGGTGCTCGTCGACATCGCGATCGATCAGGGCGGATGCTTCGAGGGCTCGCGCCCCACGACCCACGACGACCCCACCTTCGCGGTGCACGACTCCATCTACTACTGCGTGGCGAACATGCCCGGCGCCGTGCCCGAGACCGCGACGCGTGCCCTCACGAACGCAACTCTCCCCTACGTCTCGGCCATCGCCGGCAAGGGCTGGGCGCAGGCCGCGGCATCCGACCCCGCACTCGCGAACGGCCTGAACGTGCAGGACGGACGCATCACGCTCGACGCGGTCGCCCGCGCGCACGGCCTCTGAGGGCCGAAGAACTCCGACCCCTTAAGAACTCAGGATCTTCATGACGTTGCGGCCCGCACAACGCCCGCGCCCCCGAGTACGCTCGTAGTCGTGACCGAACGCGCTCCCCTCTCCCGCAAACTGTCCGCGATCGCCGAGTCCGCGACCCTCAAGGTCGACGCGAAGGCCAAGGCGTTGAAGGCCGAAGGCAAGGCGATCATCTCGTACGCCGCCGGCGAGCCCGACTTCGCGACCCCGCAGTTCATCGTGGATGCTGCGGCCGAAGCCCTCGCCGATCCCGCGAGCTACCGCTACACCCCGGCCGCCGGCCTTCCGGCGCTGCGCGAGGCGGTCGCCGCCAAGACGCTGCGCGACTCGGGTCTCGAGGTCTCGCCGAGCCAGGTCATCGTGACCAACGGCGGCAAGCAGTCGGTCTACCAGGCGTTCCAGGCCGTGGTGAACCCGGGCGACGAGGTGCTGCTGCCTGCGCCGTACTGGACCACGTACCCCGAGGCGATCGCCCTGGCCGACGGCGTGCCCGTCGAGGTGTTCGCCGACGCCGACCAGGACTATCTGGTCACCGTC
>Ga0326721_10000704_pt1 | contig 10318 bp, 12 predicted proteins | sample SGPome_FD_203951 | JGI IMG/M metagenome (GOLD analysis project Ga0326721, IMG submission 203951) | Soil microbial communities from Southern Great Plains, Lamont, Oklahoma, United States - SGP_1_2016 | ecosystem: Engineered > Artificial ecosystem > Soil microcosm > Unclassified | place: USA...
CTTCGCCCGCCCACTGAAGCGCCGCCTCCAGGCCGGGAGCACTTCCCACCGAGCCTTCACCGCGCCTCGATCCCGTCTCTAGGAGCCGGTGACACCGTCCGGTGGGTAACCGCATCGAAGGGAGACAGCCGTGCAGAACGTGCGGGCCGAAAAGGTCACCGCCGACGCCGTGCCGGCGAATCGCCGGCGCGGAGGCGACATCCGGGTGGTCCTGAGCCCCCGGACGGTCGGCGCCACCTCCGGGTTCATGGGGACCGTCACGCTGCAGCCGGGTGAGTTCGTCGCCGAGCACTACCACCCGCACTCCGAGGAGTTCCTCTACGTGGTGTCCGGTGACCTCGTCCTGAGGCTCGACGGTCAACCCCTGCCGCTGAGCGCCGGTGAGGGCACGATGGTGGCGATCGGCGTGCGGCACCGCCTGGAGAACACCGGCGACACCACCGCCTTCCTGGTCTTCCACCTCAGCCCGCTGGCGCCGCGGCCCGAACTGGGGCACGTCGACACCGAGCCGCTGCCCGGCGCCGCCGAGCCGGCACCGACCGTCGGATGAGCGCGGTCGAGCCGGGCGCCCGGCGGGCCGTCATCACCGGAATCGGCGTGATGGCCCCCGGTGGCACCGACGTCAAAGCGTTCTGGCAACTGCTCACGGCGGGCCGGACCGCCACCCGGGACATCACGCTGTTCGACGCGACCGGGTTCCGTTCCCGGATCGCCGCCGAATGCGACTTCGACCCGGCCGCCGAAGGGCTGTCACCGCAGGAGATCCGGCGGATGGACCGCGCCGCCCAGTTCGCCGTCGTCTGCGCCCGGCAGGCGATCCGCGACAGCGGCCTGGAACCGGACCCGGACCGGGCCGGACGCACCGGGGTCAGCATCGGCAGCGCGGTCGGCTGCACGATGGGCCTGGAACAGGAGTACGTCGTCCTCAGCGACGGCGGCCGGAACTGGCTGGTGGACAGCTCCTACGGCGTCCCGCACCTGTACGGCTACATGGTCCCCAGCACGCTGGCGGTCGAGGTGGCCCGGGACAGCGGCGCCGAGGGCCCGGTCTCGCTGACCTCCACCGGCTGCACGTCCGGTCTCGACGCGGTCGGGTACGCGGCCCGCCTCATCGAGGAGGGCCGCACCGACGTGATGATCGCCGGTGCCACTGACGCGCCGATCTCCCCCATCACGGTGGCCTGCTTCGACGCCATCAAGGCGACCTCGCCGAACAACGCCGACCCCGCGCACGCCTCCCGTCCCTTCGACGACACCCGGGACGGCTTTGTGCTCGGTGAGGGGGCCGCGGTGTTCGTGCTGGAGGAACGCGAGCACGCGGCCCGGCGGGGGGCCAAGGTGTACGCCGAGGTGCTCGGTTTCGCCGGGCGTGGCAACGCGTACCACATGACCGGCCTCAAGCCCGACGGCCGCGAGATGGCCGAGGCCATCCGGCACGCCATGCGCCAGGCGGCGATCGGGCCGGGCGACATCGACTACATCAACGCGCACGGCTCCGGCACCCGGCAGAACGACGTGCACGAGACGGCGGCGTTCAAGGCGGCCCTGGGCGAGCGGGCGTACCAGGTCCCGGTCAGCTCGATCAAGTCCATGGTCGGGCACTCGCTGGGCGCGATCGGCTCGATCGAGATCGCCGCCAGTGCGCTGGCGATCGAACACGACACCGTGCCGCCCACCGCCAACCTGCACCGTCGCGACCCCGACTGCGACCTCGACTACGTACCGGTCGAGGCCCGCGCCCACCGCACCGACGTGGTGCTCACCGTGGGCAGCGGGTTCGGCGGGTTCCAGACCGCGATGGTGCTCGGCGCCCCGGGGCGGGACGCATGCTGACCACGGCGGGCACGGCACCCGAACGGGCGGTGGTCACCGGCCTCGGGATCGTCGCGCCGAACGGGCTCGGCAGCGCCGACTACTGGGCCGCGACGCTGCGCGGGCAGAGCGGGATCGCCCGGCTGAGCCGCTTCGACCCGTCGTCGTACCCGACCACGCTGGGCGGTGAGATCGCCGGCTTCACCACCCGTGGCACGGTGCCGGGCCGGATCGTGCCCCAGACCGACCGCTGGACCCACTTCGGCCTCTACGCGACCGAACTGGCGCTGACGGACGCCGGCGTCGACCCGGCCGACCTCGACGAGTACGAGATGGCCGTGGTCACCGCCAGCTCCTCCGGTGGCACGGAGTTCGGGCAGCGCGAGATCCAGGCGTTGTGGTCACACGGGCCGGACCACGTCGGCGCGTACCAGTCGATCGCCTGGTTCTACGCCGCGACCACGGGACAGATCTCCATCCGGCACGGCATGCGCGGGCCCTGCGGGGTGCTGGCCGCCGAACAAGCGGGCGGGCTGGACGCGCTGGCGCACGCCCGGCGGCTGCTCGGCGACGGGCCGCGGTTGGTGGTCAGCGGCGGCACGGATGCGTCGCTGTGCCCGTACGGGCTGGTCGCCCAGCAGGCCGGCGGGCGGCTGAGCCCGGTCACCGACCCGGCCCGGGCGTACCTGCCGTTCGACCGGGACGCGACCGGCTATGTGCCCGGCGAGGGCGGCGCCATCATGATCGTCGAGGCGCACACCACCGCGGCGGCCCGGGGCGCCCGGATCTACGGCGAGGTCGCCGGGCATGCCGCCACCTTCGATCCGGGACCACACTCGGGGCGGCCACCGGCGTTGCGCCGTGCTGTCGAGCTGGCGTTGCGGGACGCGGCGATCCCGGCCGAGGCCGTCGACGTGGTGTTCGCGGACGGCGCCGGCGTGCCCGAGCTCGACCGCGTCGAGGCCGAGGCGATCGAGGCGGTCTTCGGGCCGTACGGCGTACCCGTGACTGTCCCGAAGACGCTCACCGGCCGGCTGTACGCGGGCGGGGGCTCGCTGGACGCGGCCACCGCACTGCTCTGCCTGCGCGACGGCGTGATCCCGCCGACCGCCGGGGTCGACCGGATCGCCGCGGACTACCGGCTCGACCTGGTGACCGGCGCGCCCCGGACCGCACCCGTGCGTACCGCTCTGGTGCTGGCCCGCGGCTACGGCGGCTTCAACTCCGCTCTGGTGCTGCGTGCACCCGGCAGCACCACCGACTGACAGCTCCACCGACGAGGGGAAGGTCATGGCACAGCTCACCATGGACGACGTCCGCCAGATCCTGCTGGCCAGCGCGGGCGACGACGAGGACATCGATCTGCACCGCGCCATCGACGAGGTCGCTTTCGGCGACCTCGGCTACGACTCACTGGCGCTGCTCGAGGTGCAGTCCCAGCTGCAGCGGCGGTATCCGGTGAAACTGCCGGACGGCTGGCCCGCACCGGACACCACGCCGGTCGAGCTGCTCCGGCACGTCAACGCCCTGCTGCCGGTGGAGGTGTCCGGTGCCGCAACGCACTGACAACACGATCGTCATCGCGGCGCCGCTGGACCTGGTCTGGCGGATGACCAACGACCTCAGGTCCTGGCCGTCGCTGTTCAGCGAGTACGCCGCCGTGGACATCCTCGAGGAGCAGGCGGGGACGGTCCGGTTCCGGCTCACCATGCACCCGGACGAGCAGGGCAACACGTGGAGCTGGGTCTCCGAGCGCACCCCGGACGTCTCGACGCGCACGGTGACCGCCCGGCGGATCGAGACCGGCTGGTTCGAGCACATGGACATCAACTGGGAGTACCGCGAGGTGCCCGGCGGTGTCGAGATGCGCTGGATCCAGTCCTTCACGATGCGGCCGGATTCCCCCGTCGACGACGCCGCGATGACCGACCGGCTCAACCGCAACACCGCCGTCCAGATGACCCGGATCAAGGGTCTCGTCGAACAGGCCGCGCTGACCGCGGCCGGCAAGGAGAACCCGATGGGCCTGTCCCTCTCCGGCCACAACGTGCTCGTCACCGGCGGCACCCGCGGCATCGGCCGGGTCACCGCGCTGGCCCTGGCCCGGGCCGGTGCGAGTGTCGCGGTCTGCCACCGCACCCCGGGCGAGGCCGCCGACACCCTCGCGCTGCAGCTCAAGGAGCTCGGCGACGACAACCACGTCATCGTGGCGGACGTCGCCGACGAGGCGCAGGTGCGGCGGCTGCTCGGCGAGGTCGGTGACCGCCTGGGATCGCTGTCGGGCGTGGTCGCCAACGCGGGGGCGATCAGCCACATCCCGTTCGACGAGATGCCGCTGGCCGAGTGGAAGCGCGTCATCGACACCAACCTGACCGGGGCGTTCCTGGTGGTGCAGGCCGCTCTGCCGCTGCTGACCGAGAAGTCCTCGGTGGTGCTGATCGGCTCGAAGGTCGCCCAGGTCGGGCTCGCGCAGCGCACCCACTACACGGCTTCGAAGGCGGCGCTGGTCGGCTTCGCCCGCTCGCTGTGCAAGGAACTGGGCCCGCGCGGCGTACGGGTCAACGTGCTCGCGCCGGGCGTCATCGAGACCGAGGAGTCGGCGAAGCTGCCGGCGGAACGGCGCAAGGCCTATGAGTCGATCACCGCGCTGCGCCGGCTGGGCGACGCCGAGGAGATCGCCGGCGTCGCGGCGTTCCTGCTCAGCGACCTGTCCAGCTACGTCACCGGCGAGACGATCAACGTGGACGGAGGGATCTGAGATGGCCGGTCGGGTCCGCGCGGGCTGCCGCGCGGCCGGCCGGGCCCTGTGGCTCGGCCTGATCGCCTACGGACGTGCCACGGCGCTGTGCGGGCTGCCGCCGGACGACGACCGGGCCGCCGCGGGGGCCGCCCGCTGGGTGGCCGGCCCGGCGCTCGGGCAGGCCACTGCCTTCGCCGCCTACAGCCCGCAGGAACAGGCGCTGTTCCGGCAACTCGACGACATCAGACCGCAACGGTACGCCGGGAGGCCTCTCGATGACTGACGCGATGACCAGAGCGGTGCCACGGACCGCACCGCCGCCCCCGTCCCCGACCGCCGACTGGGTGCGCTGCGACGGCTGCCACGGCCTCGTCTACGGCCCCCGGTACGCCCGGGACCTCAACGTCTGCCCGCTGTGCGGCCGGCACGGGCCGGTCACCGCCCACGAACGGGTGGAGCAGCTGCTCGATCCGGGCTCGCGGGCGGACATCCCGACCGTACTTACCGATCCCGATCCGCTGGGTTTCACCGACACCCGGCCGTACCCGCAGCGCCTGGCGCTGGCCCGGGCCGCGACCGGTCTGACCGACGCTGTCATCGCCGCCCACGGCACCATCGAGGGCCGGCCGCTGGTGATGATCGCGATGGACTTCCGTTTCCTGGGCGGCAGCCTGGGCGTCGCGGTCGGGGCGACGATCGTCCGGGCGGCCGACGAGGCTCTCGCCGCCAGGGTGCCGTTCGTGATGGTCACCGCCTCGGGCGGCGCGCGCATGCAGGAAGGCGTGCTGGCGCTGATGCAGATGGCGCGCACGGCGCAGGCGCTGGCCGAGCTCGACGAGGCCGGGCTGCTGACCGTCACGGTGGTCGCGGATCCGACCTACGGCGGGGTGGCCGCCTCGTACGCGTCCCTCGCCGACGTCGTCCTGGCCGAGCCGCAGGCCCGGCTGGGATTCGCCGGTCCGCGGGTCATCGCCCAGACCATCGGCGCCGAGCTGCCGCCGGGGTTCCAGCGGGCGGACTTCCTGCTCGCGCACGGCCTGGTGGACCGGATCGTGCCGCGGGCCGGCCTGCGGTCGGTGCTGGGCCACCTGCTGGTGGTCAACGACCGGCCGGGCGAGTCCGTGGAGCCACCACCGGTGCCGGCCGGGGACGAGCGCCCGGCGAGCGAGCAGGCCTGGGACGTGGTCCGGCTGGCCCGCCACCTGGACCGTCCCACCACCTCGGACTACATCGAGGACCTGTGCACCGGCTTCGTCGAGTTGCACGGCGACCGTACGGGCGCGGACTGCCCGGCGATCCTGGGCGGGATCGCCGTGTTCGGCTCCCGCCCGGTGGTCGTCATCGGCCACCAGAAGGGGCACACCACGCGGGAGCTGGTCGCCCGCGACTTCGGCATGGCGCGCCCGTCGGGTCAGCGCAAGGCGGCCCGGCTGATGCGCCTGGCCGCGAAGCTCGGCCTGCCGGTGATCACCTTCATCGACACCCCGGGGGCCCATCCCGGGGTGGACGCCGAGGAGGGCGGCCAGGCCGGGTCGATCGCGGAGAACATCCGGCTGATGGCCCGGCTGCCGGTGCCGACCGTCGCGGTGATCACCGGTGAGGGCGGCAGCGGCGGGGCCCTGGCGCTGGCCGTCGCGGACCGGGTGCTGGCCTGCGCCAACGCCGTGTACTCGGTGATCAGTCCGGAGGGTTGCGCGGCGATCCTCTGGAAGGAGCCGGCGGCGACACCGCAGGCGGCCGAGGCACTGCGGCTGCGCGCGCCCGACCTGCTCGCGCTGGGCGTCATCGACGGCATCGTCGCCGAACCGGCGGGCGGGGCGCACACCGATCCCGCGGCCGCGGCCCAGCTGCTGGGCGCGGCCCTGGCCCGGGCGCTCGACGAGGTGACCGGCGCGGCACCGGCGGAGCGGATGAACCGGCGACGCGGCCGGATCCGGAACTCGGGAGGCGGAGCATGACAGACGGCACCGGCGAAACCCTGGACCAGCTGTGCCGCCAGGTGGAACGCCTGGTCGCGAGCGTCCCCGGACCCCTCGACCGGGTACGCGCGCAGGTCGGCGAGGCGGTTCTCGAACTGCAGTGGGCGCGCCCCGGCACGGTGGCCGTGTCGGCCACCGCCTCGGTGGTCGCGACACCCGTCGCGGCGGTCGCCGAGACAGCCGCCGGGCACCTGCTGCGGGCGCCCCTGGTCGGCACGTTCTTCCGGGCCGGCGAGCCCGGGGCGAAGCCGTTCATCGAGGTGGGCGACTTCGTGGAGACCGGTCAGCAGGTCGGCATCCTGGAGGCGATGAAGCTGATGAACCCGATCGAGGCGGACTGCTCCGGCCGGGTCCTGGAGATCCTGCCGGGCGACGGCGAGGGGGTCGAGTACGACCAGCCGCTGGTGCTGATCGACCCGATCGGCCCGGAGTGAGAGGCGCAGCGATGTTCGGCAAGATACTCATCGCCAACCGCGGCGAGATCGCCCTGCGGGTCGCCCGGACCTGCCGGGAGATGGGCATCAAGACCGTCGCCGTCTATTCGACCGCCGATCGCGACTCGGCCGTGGTCCGGGTGGCCGACCAGGCGATCCACATCGGACCGGCGGCGGCCAAGCACAGCTACCTGAACGCGCCGGCCGTCATCGAGGCGGCCCTGCAGGCCGGGGCCGAGGCGATCCACCCGGGCTACGGGTTCCTCTCCGAGGACGCCGACTTCGCCGAGATCTGCCGGCGCAACGGCCTGGTGTTCATCGGTCCGCCACCGGAGGTCCTGCACCGGATGGCGGACAAGGCGTCGGCCCGCACGATGATGCAGGAGGCCGGGCTGCCCGTCCTGCCCGGCGGCCGGATCTCGCGGCCCACGGCGCAGGACGTCCGGGCCCTGGCCGACGAGGTGGGCTATCCGCTGATCATCAAGGCGTCGGCCGGGGGCGGCGGGCGCGGGATGGCGGTGGTCCGCCACCCGGGTGAGCTGCTGGCGGCGTACCGGAGCACCCGGGCCACTGCGATGGCCATCTTCGGAGACGGCGGCCTCTACATCGAGCGCTACATCGAGGGCGCCCGGCACATCGAGGTGCAGGTCCTCTGCGACGACCACGGCAACACCGTGGCCCTGGGCGACCGGGACTGTTCGGTGCAGCGCCGGCACCAGAAGCTGCTGGAGGAGGCTCCCGCCGCCGGTCTGCCCGACGGGATGGCGCAGGAGATGGCGGACAGCGCGGTACGCGGCGCCCGGGCCACCGGGTTCCGGGGCGCCGGCACCTTCGAGTTCCTGGTCGACGCCGATCGCCGCTTCACCTTCATGGAGATCAACTGCCGGATCCAGGTCGAGCACCCGGTGACCGAGGCGATCACCGGCCTGGACATCGTCCGCGAGCAGTTGCGGGTGGCCGCGGGACTCCCGCTGGATCTGGACGCGCTCAGCCTGCCGCGGCGCGGGGTTGCCCTGGAGGCCCGGTTGAACGCCGAGGACCCCGACCGTGGTTTCGCCCCGACGGCCGGCCTGCTGACCGAGTTCGTGCCGGCCGGTGGCCCGTTCACCCGGGTGGACTCGCACGCGTATCCCGGCTACCGGGTGGCCCCCGACTACGACTCGCTGCTGGCCAAGGTGGTCGTGTGGGCGCCGGACCGGGAGCAGGCGATCGCCCGGCTGGACCGCGCGCTGGAGGAGTTCCGGGTGGACGGCGCGGGCGTCCGCACGACCGGCGACTTTCTGCGGCAGGTCCTGCGCGATCCGCGTTTCCAGGCCGCCCGGCACACGACCGCACTGGTCGCGGAGATCCTCGCCGAACGCGCCGACACCTGACGATCCCGGACCACGACGGGTGCGCCCGGCTGCACCATCGGTACAGCCGGGCGCACCCGTCACGTACGGGTCAGACCGAGTCGTCGGTCAGCACCTGCTGGTAGACGTCCCGGACCCCGGCCGACGGCTCGAGCCCCAGACTCTCCCGCAGAGTGACGCGCAACTGCTGGTACACACCCATCGCCTCGCCGCGGCGCCCGGAGCGGTGCAGGGCGATCATCAGCTCGGCGTGCAGCCACTCGTGCAGTTCGTTGGCGGCGACCAGTGACTTGAGCTCGCCGATGAGCTGCCGGTGCATCCCGACCGCCAGATCCGCCTTGATGCGCAGCTCCAGCGCGTCCATCCGCTGTTCCTCGAGCCACTGCGCGTACGCGCTCAGGGACGGCCCCATCGGCACGTCGCCCAGTGGCGCCCCCCGCCACAGGAACAACGCGTCGTGCAGCAGACCGGAGGCCCGGTCGGCGTCCCCTGCCGCCAGGGCGGTGCGCCCCTGCCGGAGCAGGGTCTCGAACTGGGCGTGGTCCACATTGTTCGGTGGGACCATGAGCGCGTATCCGGACGGCCGGGTGATGAGCAGGTCCCGGGCGTCGGCCGGCGGGACGACCGCACCGAATATCTTGCGCAGTTGGTAGATGTAGGTCTGCAGAGTGGTCAGCGCGCTGGCCGGTGGTTGTTCCTGCCACAGCTCCTCGATGAGCTGTGCGGCGCTGGCGGTACGGTTCGCATGCAGGATCAGCAGTGCCGCCACTTGGCGCAGCTTCGGCGCCTTCGGCGTGACTATCCTGTTCGCGCATTCGATCTCGATAGGCCCCAAAATCCGGAAAAACACAACCTTTCTCCCCCGCCGTTTTCGTCTCCGGTTTCGCATGACCCCGCCGCCGGCTGCGGCGACGGGTGTCCAACCTGAACAATTGCTGAGCCGGTGGCGATCCGGTCACCGGCTCACCAGAGTGCACCCGCACCGATCAGTATCAGGGTTACCCGCGAGTTCATGAAGGCATTGACGGCCGCTGGTTCGTCGCTCAGTCCAAACCGTATCGCCGCGCGGTGACGACCGGATGGAAAACCACTGTCGGATTCCCGGTCAAATCGAATCCCCGGGCCTCGCCCTCGGCCACAAATGCATCGGCGCCGGTAAATCGGGCGTCCAGTTTGACCCGGAGTTCGCCCTCCAACTGTCCGCTAGTCGATAGCAGGTATTCGCGGAATCCGTAGCGGAAACGATTCCGGCCGGTCCGGCTCCAGGCGCCGATGCCGACGGCGCCGGCGTTGCTGCCGTTGAGCAGGATCCCGTCGCCCGTGAAGGCGTAGAGCGACACGTCGCTCCACTGACCGGGGATCGTCACCTCGGCGCTCCACGCCCCGAGCGGGGACAGCGCCGGCTCGGCCCGGGTGCGGTCGGCGGCCGCCGCCGGCGTCGCCGCCACAGCACCCGCGCCGAGCACACCGGCCAGGCCGGCGAAGGAAAGTGAGGCGCCCCGCAGGATCTCGCGCCGTTGCACGTTGGTCATTTCTTCTCCCTGTGTCGAGCGATGGTCCGGATCGAGCGGCGATCCGGTCGTGGGAACGGGAATCAGTGATGTGTCGCGACGACCTCGTAACAGCCGTGCCGCGGCGGCGCCGCGTGTTCCTGGAATGGCCGCAACGGCGCTGTCGCGGCCCGGTGCCCGGCAGTGCGTTCCCACCGCTGGAAATCCGCCAGGCTGGCCCACTCGCTGAGCACCACCAGCCGGTCCGGTTCGTCGCGGCACCGCAGCAGCTCGTTGCCCAGCAGGCCGGCGGTGCCGGCCAGCTCACTGCTGACCCGGTGGTACGCGTCGGTGATCAACTCGCCGCCGGCCTCGGTGCCGGCGGCGAGAAAGAGCAGGGCGCGCACCCGGGTGCTCATCGGGCACCGGCCCGGCCGGGAAAGCCGTGCAGGACCTGCATGGTCGCCATGGAGCCGCCCGACCGGAACGGATGCAACTGCCGGCGGTGGGC
>Ga0326721_10000705_pt1 | contig 10295 bp, 9 predicted proteins | sample SGPome_FD_203951 | JGI IMG/M metagenome (GOLD analysis project Ga0326721, IMG submission 203951) | Soil microbial communities from Southern Great Plains, Lamont, Oklahoma, United States - SGP_1_2016 | ecosystem: Engineered > Artificial ecosystem > Soil microcosm > Unclassified | place: USA...
CAGGTCGAGGACGCGCCGTTCGTCGCCACGCGCGTAGACCAGATGGGCGATAGTCTGCGCTTCGAGACCAATGTCGGCGACGCGGTCGAGGCCGGGCCGGACAACGCCATCCGGGTCGAGACCGACCCGGCGACCGGCGAACCCCGGCCCTATCTTCACGTGCGGCGCGGGCTGGAGGCGCTGATCGCCCGGCCGGTGTTCTACGAGCTGGCCGAACTGGCCGCTGAGCGCGAGACGCCGGAGGGACCGCGCCTGGGCGTCACGTCGAACGGCGCCTGGTTCCCGATCGCCCCCGCCGGGGCGCATCGGCCGTGACCCTGAGCCGAGATGAGCGGCGGGCCTGGATCGCCAGCCGGCTGGATCCGATCAGCGCCTACGATCCCAGCCTGGACGCGGCGCGGTCGGACTTCGACCTCAATCCCGGCCTGAGGCCCGACAATCCCCACGCCCTGCGGCCGGCCGCCGTGCTGGTCGGCCTGGTCGAGCGCGAGGCGGGCATGACCGTCCTGCTGACCCGCCGGGCCGACACCCTGCGCAGCCACACCGGCCAGATCGCCTTTCCGGGCGGTCGCTGCGATCCCGGCGAGACGCCCTGGGAGACGGCCCTGCGGGAGGCGCAGGAAGAGGTCAATCTCGACCCCAAGTTCGTGACCCTGGCGGGCCTGCTGCACGGCTATCGCACCGTGACCGGCTTCCATGTCACCCCGGTGGTCGGCTTCATCGATCCGGCCGCCACCTTCGAGGCCAGTCCCGACGAGGTGGCCGACGTGTTCGAGACGCCGTTCGCCTTCCTGATGGATCCCGGCAACCATCAGCGCCAGCACCGCGACCTGCCGGACGGCGAGCGGCGGTTCTTCTACGCCATGCCGTGGAACGAACGCTTCATCTGGGGCGCGACCGCCGGCATGCTGCGGGCGCTGTACGAGCGGCTGCACGGCGAGGACGCCGCGGCCTGACGTTGCGTTACCGGCGGTCCGGGCTTGCCGGCTCGGGATAATCGTTTGAAATGCCTGCCCCCGCGTGTGGGGCGTGTCGCGACTTGGGGGCGTTGGGTGAACACCGAGACGATGGGCGCGGCGCCCTGGATGGCGCTGCCGGAGACCCAGGCCGTGATCGCCGCCCTCGAGGCGCGGGGCGGCCCCGGCTGCGCGCGGTTCGTGGGCGGCTGCGTGCGCAACACCCTGATGGGCAAGCCCATCGACGACATCGACATCGCCACCATCCTGACCCCGGACGCGGTGATCGAGGCGCTGGGCGCGGCGCGCCTGCGGTCCATCCCCACCGGCGTCGACCACGGCACGGTCACGGCCCTGTCGGGCGGCCACCCCTACGAGATCACCACCCTGCGCCGCGACGTCTCGACCGACGGCCGCCGGGCGGTGGTGGCGTTCACCCAGGACTGGGACGAGGACGCCCAGCGTCGCGACTTCCGCTTCAACGCGCTCTACGCCGACGTCCGCGGCCGGATCTACGATCCGACGGGCGAGGGAATGGGCGACGCGCGCGAGGGGCGGGCGGTGTTCGTCGGGGATGCGGAGACCCGGATCCGCGAGGATTACCTGCGCATCCTGCGGTTCTTCCGTTTCCACGCCTGGTACGGCCGGGGCGAGGCCGACCACGAGGCGCTGGCCGCCTGCCAGGCGCTGAAGGACGGGATCGAGGGCCTGCCCGCCGAGCGCATCCAGAAGGAACTGCTGAAGCTGCTGGCGGCCGACGATCCGCGTCCCGCCCTGCGGCTGATGGCGGCCACCGGGATCCTGTCCGCGATCTTGCCGGCCGTCGAATCCCTGGCCCGCCTCGAGGGGCTGATCACGATCGAGAGCGAGCAACTGTTCGAGAACGATCCCGAACTGCGCCTAGCCGCCCTGATCCCCGAGGATCCCAAGATCGCCGAGCAGGCAGCCGACGATCTGCGCCTGTCCAACGCCCAGACGGAGCGGCTGGTCCAGGCGGTCGGCCAGTCGCCGCGCCTGGTCAGCTGGATGAGCCCGCGCGAAACCCGCCGGGTGGTCTATGCCCTGGGGCCGAAGGCGTTCAGCGACCGGGTCAAGCTGGCCTGGGCCGGTTCGGACCGATCGGCCGCCACCCCGCAGTGGCGCGGCCTTCTGGCCCTGGGAGAGAGCTGGACGCCGCCCGCCTTCCCGCTGACCGGCGACGAGGTCTTGAAGGCGGGCGTCCCCAAAGGCCCGATGGTCGGCCAGGTGATGCGCGAGGTCGAACTCTGGTGGATCGACCAGGACTTCATCGAGGACAGATTCTCGATCATCGAGCGGCTGAAGGCGGTGGTCCAGGGGATGGTGTTCTAGGCTTTGCGTCCTTCGAGGCTCCGCTTCGCTCCGCACCTCAGGATGAGGAATTCAGCAGGGAGCCCCTCATCCTGAGGCGCCCGCGAAGCGGGCCTCGAAGGACGCGAGGCGGTCGCCTATATCGTGACGGCGACGCCTTTGGAGACCCCGTCCATGAAGATCGGCCTGCTCGAGACCGGCGAACCGCCTGAAGCCCTGCAGCCGGCGTTCGGCCGCTACGCCGCGATGTTCCAGGACCTGCTGGGGCCGGGCCATGACTACGTCGTCTACGACGTCCAGGCCGGCGCGCTGCCCGCCGATCCGGCCGAGTGCGACGCCTATGTGGTCACCGGCTCGTCGGCCGGGGTCTATGACGACCTGCCGTGGATCGCGCCGTTGAAGGCGTTCCTCGTGGACGCCGCCCGCCAGCCGCTGGTCGGCGTCTGTTTCGGTCACCAGGTCATGGCCGAGGCGTTCGGCGGCAAGGTCGTCAAGTCCGATAAGGGCTGGGGCGTGGGCCTGCACCGCTACGACGTGGCCGAACCCCAGCCGTGGATGGACCTGGAGCGCGACCTGGCGGGCGTGGCCGTCCCGGCCTCGCACCAGGACCAGGTGGTGGTCGTGCCGCCAACCGCGCGGGCCGTGGCCGGCAGCGCCTTCACGCCCGCCGGCATCCTGGTCTATGACGACCGGCCGGCCATCTCGATGCAGTTCCATCCCGAGTTCGCCCCCGCCTATGCGCGGGCCCTGATCGAGGCCCGGCGGGGCAGCCGGTTCACCGACGCCCAGGCCGACGCGGCCGTCGCCAGCCTGGATCACGCCAACGACCGGGCGAGGGTGGGCGCCTGGATCGCGACCTTTCTCGACCAGCACGCCTGAAATCCGGCAACCTTCGCCGCGACCCGGCCGTTCCGCCTGAAATGCGGAGGCCTAACAAATGAGAGTCGTCACCGTCCTGCTGGCGGCCGGCTGCGTGGCGACGGTCGCCGGCCTGATGCCGTCCGTCTGGGCGGCCGCGCCGGCGCCCGCCGCCACGGCTCCGGCCGAAACACTCAAGAGCCCGGCCGACTTCGCCGCGATCAAGGACCCGGCCGCCCGCTCGGTCGCCCTGTTCACCGAGGCGGGCAAGGTGATCGAAAGCCCGCGCTGCATGAACTGCCACCCGGTCCAACGCGCCCCGACCCAGGGCGACGACCGCCACCCGCACAATCCGCCGATGGTCGGCGGCCAGAGCGGTCACGGACCGGTCGGCCTGCCGTGCGCCGCCTGCCACGGCCCGGCCAACGTCCAGACCTGGGGCCAGGACATCAAGTCGATCCCCGGCGATCCCAAATGGGCCCTGGCGCCGGTGGAGATGGCCTGGCAGGGCAAGTCGCTTGGAGCGATCTGCGCCCAGATCAAGGATCCGGCCCGGAACGGTGGGCGTTCGCTGGCCGAGATCCATCACCACATGGCGGAGGATCACCTGGTCGGCTGGGCCTGGAGCCCGGGCGACGGCCGAGTTCCCGCACCGGGCACTCAGGCCCAGTTCGGCGAACTGGTGCAGGCCTGGATCGACACCGGCGCCAAGTGCCCGAAGGCGTAGTCGCGGTCGGGGACAGGCGCATGCGCCTGTCCCCAAGCCGACCTTACGGCCACTTCACCTCGGGCGGCATCGAGCTGAGGATCGACTCGACATTGCCGCCGGTCTTCAGGCCGAACATCGTGCCGCGGTCGTAGAGCAGGTTGAACTCCACGTAGCGGCCGCGCTGCACCAGCTGCTGCTCGCGTTCCTCGGCCGTCCACGCCTCGCCCATCCGGCGGCGGACCAGGGTCGGGTAGATCTCCAGGAAGGCCTTGCCGACATCCTGGGTGAAGGCGAAGTCGCGCGCCCAGTCGCCGCTGTCGTGGTGGTCGTAGAAGATGCCGCCGATACCGCGCGGTTCGTTGCGGTGTGGCAGGAAGAAGTACTCGTCGCACCAGGCCTTGTACTTGGCGTGCCAGGCCGGATTGTGGGCGTCGCAGGCGCGTTGGTAGGCGGCATGGAAGTCGATGGCGTCGGGGAAGTCCTGTCGGCGCTGGTAGCCGAGCAGGGGAGTCAGGTCGCCGCCGCCGCCGAACCAGCTTTTCGTGGTGGCGATGAAGCGGGTGTTCATGTGCACGGCCGGCACGCGCGGGCTGCGCATGTGGGCGATCAGGCTGATCCCGGTGGCGAAGAACCTCGGGTCTTCGTCTGCGCCCGGCATGTTCTTGGCCATTTCGGGCGTGAAGGTTCCGAACACCGTCGAGACGTGGACGCCGACCTTCTCGAACAGTCGGCCGTGCATCATCGACATCACCCCGCCGCCGCCCGCCTCGCGGTCCCAGGGCTTGCGGACGAACCGGCCGGGCTCGCCGGCGTAGATCTCGGCGGGGGCCTCGTCCTCCAGGCGCTCGAACTCGGCGCAGATCTGGTCGCGCAGGGTTTCGAACCAAGCGCGGGCGGCGCTTTTCTTCTGGCCGAGATCGGTTGGGGTGGGGGACAGTTCGCTCATGTCGACGGATTAGGCGGTTCGGCTTTCCCGTGCAAATCGGGGCCAGCCCATACGGGTTTACGCGTAGCCGAGTTCAACTCCAAGGAAGGCTGGACCGGAGCGACAACTTCTTGGTACGTCAGAGCCCTCAGTATTTCGGGGGTTTGTTATGGGGTTGATCTCAGGCACGACTGGCGACGACGTTCTGGTCGGCACGAGCGGCGGCGACACGCTGGACGGCGGCGCGGGCAACGACAGCCTGTCGGGCGGCGCGGGTCTTGACGTGCTCCGCGGCGGTACAGGCGACGACGTGCTCGACGGCGGCACGGGAGACGAGCGACTTCCCCAGCTGATCGTCAATCAGGCCAAGCTCACTGCGGAACTCGCGGTCAATGGCGGCGACATCGCCGACTACGGCGAGGCGACGAACGGCGTGATCGTCAATCTGACTCTGACCAGCCCGCAGAACACCGGCTGGGGCATGGATACCCTGCTCGGCATCGAGGACGTCTACGGCAGCGCCAGCACGGATATCCTGACGGGCGACGGCAAGGCCAACATGCTGCTGGGCGGGGGCGGCGACGACCAGCTGGACGGCGGCGGTGGAGACGACATCCTTGTTGGCTCGCTGGGCAACGACCTGATTCACGGTGGCGACGGAAACGATATTTTGCGGGGCGGTTCGCTCTCGCTGGGATACGACGCGGACGGCGGCGTGGACCATCTCTACGGCGACGGCGGCGACGACACTATCCGCGGCTCGGCCGGCCTCGACTGGCTCTATGGCGGCGACGGAAACGACTCCCTTTGGGGCGCGCACGGCGCCGACTACTATTCCGGCGGGGCCGGAGACGACCTCATCAACGCTGATCTGGGCGACCTGGAAGTCGACGCCGGCGAGGGGAGCGACTGGATCTACCTGGACGTCGCGCCGGACGGCGAGACGCAGCGGCTGGTGCTGATCACGGGCGGCGCGGGCGACGACGTTTTCAAGGTGGGCGACATCGGAACCCTGGCCAAAGGGCTGACGTTCGATGGCGGCGCGGGACTGGACACCCTGGCGATCGAATTGCCGCTCTATGTCAACGGTCCGACCGTTCTGAACCTGACCACCGACGCCAGCGCCCCCGGACTGCACCTGACGGACGTCGAGTGGATCACGGCCTACACCCTCGACCTCAACTTCACGGGCGGCGCCGGCAACGAGACGGTTCTCACCGGCGACCGGAACGACCAGGTGAGTGGCGGAGGCGGCGATGACCACCTGGACAGCGCAGGCGGCGACGACCAGCTGTTCGGCGGCGCCGGCAACGACCAGCTGTTCGCCGGGGCGGGCAACGACCACCTGAACGGCGGCGCCGGCGCAAACTACATGGACGGCGGGGCGGGGGCGGACCTGGTCCGCTACGACGACGCCGTGTCGGGCGTAACCGTCGATCTGGGGGCGGGCGCCGGCGCCGGCGGTGCGTCCGGCGACCTCTACATCTCGATCGAAAGCGCGGTCGGCTCAAACTTCTCCGATGTCCTGCTCGGAGACGCCGGCGACAACGCCCTGTACGGCCTCACCGGCGACGACCTCATCAGCGGCGGCGCCGGGAACGATCAACTGGCGGGCGGCGAAGGCAATGATCACCTTTACGGCGGCGTGGGCGCCGATTGGATCGACGGCGGTGCGGGCTTCGATCTGGCGCGTTTCGACGGTGAGGCCGCCGGCGTCGTCATCGATCTCCAGAACGGCGTGACGGGAACCGGCGACCATCTGGTCGCCATCGAAGGCCTGGTCACGACGAATCAAGCCGACAGCTTGTGGGGTGATGGCGGCGCCAACGTGATCTACGCCATGGGCGGCGACGACCGCATCGTCGGCGGCGCGGGCGACGACCGACTGTACGGCGGGGCCGGCGCGGACGTCTTCGCGTTCGATGCGAGTTCGGGCGTGGATTGGATCGGAGACTTCAATACCGGCGCCGGCCACGACGTCATCGCGATCCAGAAGAACGTCAACGGTTCCGGGATCGTCGATTTCGCAACCCTGGCGACCCGCGCCCATGACAGCCAGTCCGGCTTGGTGGTCGACCTGGGCGGCGCCAACGAGCTTCACCTGACCGGCGTCACCCTGGCCGATCTCAACGCGGGGCTCTTCCTCTTCTACTGAGCCTGCCAGCGGGCGGACGGGTTCAGCTTGGAAACCCGTCCGTCTGCCGCAGCGCTTCGCCCAGGGCCATGGCCGCCGTCGTGGCCAGGTTCATCGAGCGGGCCTCGGGCCGCAGCGGGATCGTCAGGCGCGCAAAGGCCGTCTCGTGAACCTCCGGTGGCGCGCCGCGGCTCTCATTGCCGAACAACAGGGTGTCGCCTGCCCGAAACTCGAACTTGTGGAACGGGGCGGTCGCCTTGGTGGTGAACAGCAGCAGGCGGCCCTCGCGGCGCTCCGGCGCGGCGAGGAACGCTTCCCACGAGGCGTGGCGGGTCATGTGCGTCAACGGGCCGTAGTCGAGGGCCGCGCGCTTCAAGCTCTTGTCGTCCAAGGGGAAACTGCAGGGCTCGATGACGTCCAGTCCGACCCCCAGGCAGGCGCCGAGGCGGATCGCCGCGCCCACGTTCTGAGGAATGCCGGGTTGAAAAAGCGCGAGCCGCATTCTAAGCGAACCAACCATAAAGCCAGCAGGGGCATTTGCTGCGAATCGAAAGGGCTTGCGGACTTCGTCCGCGCGTCCGATAGGACGATCCGCTTTTGCCTGTTGTGGCGAAGACCCGTTCGCGGGTCCAGACAGTATGCGCCGACAGGCGTTTCTCCAGGCCGGGCCGTCTTTGGCGGCGCGGCGGCATCGAAGGGTGACTTGGGTGGCCGACACCGCCGTGGGCGCAAAAACTGATCCGGCGCATGGGGAAGACCCCAGCCGCCGGGATTTCATCTACATCGCAACGATGGCGGTCGCCGCCGGCGGCGCGGCCGCGATCGCGTGGCCGTTCATCGACCAGATGAACCCCTCCGCCGACACGCGGGCCCTGGCGTCGATCGAATTCGACGTCACCAAGGTCCCCGAAGGCCAGCAGGTCGTCGTCAAGTGGCGCGGCAAGCCGCTGTTCGTGCGCAACCGCACCAAGGCCGAGATCGCCAAGGCGGTGGCCGACGACGGCGCGTCGATGAAGGATCCGGAAAAGGATTCGGCCCGCGTGAAGCCGGGCAAGTCCCAGTGGCTGATCGTCGGCGGCAACTGCACCCACCTCGGCTGCGTCCCCACCTTCGGCGGCGGCGAGTACGGCGGCTGGTTCTGCCCCTGCCATGGCTCGGTCTACGACACCTCGGGCCGTATCCGTAAGGGCCCCGCGCCCAAGAACCTGGTGGTTCCGGAATACGCCTTCCTGTCCGACACCAAGGTCAAGATCGGTTAAGCGAGATGAGCGGACATTCGACCTACGAACCCAAGACCGGTATCGAGCGCTGGCTCGACGCCCGTCTGCCGATCGTGCGCCTGGGCTACGACAGCTTCGTCGACTACCCCACGCCGCGTAACCTGAACTACTGGTGGACCTTCGGGGCCATCCTGTCGCTGTGCCTGGCCTCGCAGCTGATCACCGGCATCATCCTGGTGATGCACTACACGCCCAGCGCCGACCACGCCTTCGCCAGCGTCGAGCACATCATGCGCGACGTGAACTACGGCTGGCTGATCCGCTACATGCACGCCAACGGCGCGTCGATGTTCTTCATCGCCGTCTACATCCACATGCTCCGCGGCCTGTACTACGGCTCCTACAAGGCGCCGCGCGAAGTGCTGTGGCTGCTGGGCTGCGTGATCTACCTGCTGATGATGGCCACCGCGTTCATGGGCTACGTCTTGCCCTGGGGCCAGATGTCGTTCCACGGCGCCGTCGTGATCACCAACCTGTTCGGCGCCCTGCCGCTGGTCGGCGAGAGCATCACCACCTGGCTGTGGGGCGGCTTCGCGGTCGACAACCCCACCCTGAACCGCTTCTTCTCGCTGCACTACCTGCTGCCCTTCATGATCGCCGGCGTGGTGATCCTGCACATCTGGGCGCTGCACGTGGTGGGCCAGAACAACCCGACCGGCGTCGAGCCCAAGTCGAAGGCCGACACCGTGCCCTTCACCCCGTACGCGACGGTGAAGGACGCGTTCGCGCTGAGCGTCTTCCTGATCCTCTTCGCCTTCTTCGTGTTCTTCATGCCCAACGCCCTGGGCCACGCCGACAACTACATCCCGGCCAACCCGCTGGTGACGCCGTCGCACATCGTTCCGGAATGGTACTTCCTGCCGTTCTACGCGATCCTGCGCGCCGTGCCGGACAAGCTGATGGGCGTGCTGGCCATGTTCGGCGCCATCGCCTGCCTGTTCGCCCTGCCGTGGCTCGACACCTCGAAGGTGCGCTCGATGCGCTACCGCCCGACCGCGAAGATCCACTTCTTCATCTTCGTGGTGGCCTGCTGCATCCTGGGCGTCTGCGGCGCCAAGCTGCCGGACGACCAGGTCATCCCGCACCTGACCACCTTCCAGCTGATGGCGTCCGACCTGAACAGCTTCGTGTGGCTCAGCCGCGTGGCCGCGCTGTACTATTTCGCTTTCTTCCTGGTGATCCTGCCGGTGCTGGGCCTGACGGAAAAGACCCTGCCGGTGCCGGACTCCATCGCCTCTCCCGCCCTGTCGCATCCGGCCGCCGCGCCGGCCGAAGCGACCGCCGCGCCTGAAATGAAGGGCTGATCCCGATGCTGCGCAAACTCTCCGTCATCGCAGCGGTCGCGGGTCTCCTGACGGCCGTCGCCGGCCCGGCCCTGGCCCAGCACGGCGCCCTGCCGGCCAAGGACGTCCACTGGTCGTTCGAAGGCCCGCTCGGCAAGTTCGACCAGGCTCAGCTGCAGCGCGGCTACAAGGTCTATCGCGAGGTCTGCTCGGCCTGCCACTCGATGAACCTGGTCAGCTTCCGCAACCTCGGCGACAAGGGCGGCCCGTTCTACGACAAGAAGTACCCGAACTCGAACGACAACCCGTACGTCAAGGCGATCGCCAAGGACTACGAGGTCGCCGACATCGACAACGAGACCGGCGACGCGATCAAGCGTCCGGCCACTCCGGCCGACCGCTTCCCCGCGCCGTTCCCGAACGAGGCCGCGGCCCGCGCCAGCAACGGCGGCGCCCTGCCGCCCGACATGTCGCTGCTGGCCAAGGCTCGCGAAGAGGGCCCGGCCCACATCTATTCCATCATCACCGGCTACGCGGCCCCGCCGCCCGGCCTGAAGATGGACCCGACCCAGCACTACAACCAGTACATGACGGGCGACCTGTCCTCGTACTGGTCGGGTCCCAAGGAGCACGTCCCGCCGGGCGGCTTCATCGCCATGGCCCCGCCGATCAAGGCCAACCAGGTGACCTTCGACGACGGCACGCCGGCGACGCTGGACCAGGAAGCCAAGGACGTCTCGGCCTTCCTGATGTGGGCCGCCGAGCCCAAGCTGGAAGAGCGCAAGCAGACCGGCTTCGCCGTCTTGGCCTATCTGGTGCTG
>Ga0326721_10000706_pt1 | contig 10293 bp, 8 predicted proteins | sample SGPome_FD_203951 | JGI IMG/M metagenome (GOLD analysis project Ga0326721, IMG submission 203951) | Soil microbial communities from Southern Great Plains, Lamont, Oklahoma, United States - SGP_1_2016 | ecosystem: Engineered > Artificial ecosystem > Soil microcosm > Unclassified | place: USA...
TCCCCGGCGTGCAGCTGGGCCCCGAGGGTCTCGGCGAGCGCCCGGGTCTGCTCGGGCCCGTCCACGAGCAGGCTCCGCGTCCAGGCGCTCACGGGCGCTGCTCCGTGTCCACGTGCACGCGCGGCACCCGCGGGGAGATGCGGGTGACGATCTCGTAGTTGATGGTCCCGGCCGCGTCCGCCCACTCGCTCGCGGAGGGATCGTCCCCCGCCCCGAACAGGACGGCCTCGGCCCCCAGCAGCCCGTGCTCGGGCGCGGACAGCCCCGGCTCCCCGAGGTCCACGACGATCTGGTCCATCGCCACCCGCCCGACCTCCGGGTAGGTGCGGCCCTGGATCCGCACCGGCCCGCCGGTGCCGGCCCGCGGCACGCCGTCGGCGTAGCCGAGGGGGACCAGCGCGAGGGTGGTGGGCCGGTCGGTGACGTAGCGCAGCCCGTAGGAGACCCCCTGCCCCGCCGGGACCTCCTTGACGGCGCTGACGGTGGTGCGCAGCGTCATGGCCGGCACGAGGCCCAGCTGCTCCGGGGTGCGCTCGGCGAAGGGCGAGAGCCCGTAGACGGACACGCCCACCCGGACCATGTCCAGGAGCATCTCCTCGGGCCGCTCGAGCTGCGCGGCGGAGAACAGCCCGGGCGAGTTCGCCGCGTGCCGCAGCCGCGGGCGCAGCCCGGCGGCGCGGGCGGCGTCGACGGCGGCGCGGAACCGGGCGAGCTGCCGGCCGGTCTCGGGGCGGGCGGGCTCGTCGGCCACGGCCAGGTGGGTGAAGATCCCGACGACGCGCACGAGCCCCTGCGCCTCCGCGGCCGCGGCCGCGCGCACCAGCTGCGGCCACAGGTCCTCCGTGGCGCCGTTGCGGCCCAGCCCGGTGTCGATCTTGAGGTGGATCCGGGCGGTCGTGCCGAGGGCGCGGGCGGCCTCCGCGACCGGGGCGAGCTCCCAGCCGCTGACCCCGAGCTCGACGTCCTGCGCCAGCGCGGCACCGAAGTCCGTGTCCACGGTGTGCAGCCACGCCAGGACGGGTGCGCCGATCCCCGCGGCGCGCAGCTGGAGCGCCTCGGCCACGTGGGCGACACCGAGGGCGTCGGCCCCCGCCCCGAGCGCCGCCCGGGCCACGGGCACCGCGCCGTGGCCGTAGGCGTCGGCCTTGACGACGGCCATGAGCCGTGCGGGGGCCGCGACCTCCTTGATCCGGCGCACGTTGTGGCGCACCGCGGCGAGGTCCACGACGGCGCTGCGCTCGGGCCGGGCGGGAGGGGGGAAGACCGCGGCGGGCGCGGGGGGCTGGAGGGGTTCGGCACGGTTCACGGACCCCATTGTCGCACCGGGCGCGGCCGGGCCCGTCGGGCTCGATCGGCACGGCCACGGTGTCGCCGTCGTCCTCGCTCCCGCGCACCCGCGCCGGCACCCGGCACCTGCCCCCGGGGCCGACTACAGTGGGTCCGTGCCCGATGCCGCCCTCCACGTCCTCCTCATCAGCCTGCACACCTCGCCCCTGGAGCAGCCCGGGTCCGGGGACGCCGGGGGGATGAACGTCTACGTCCGCCACCTCGCCGAGGGCCTGGTGGCCGCCGGGCACACCGTGGACATGGCCGTCCTCGACCGCTCCCCGGCCGCCCCGGCCGCCCCGGGGCTGCGGACCCGGATCGTGGGCCCGGGGCTGCGGCTGCTCACCGTGACCCTGCCGGGGGCCGCCGGGGCCGACAAGGAGGACCTGCCCCGCTTCGTCGACTGCTTCGCCGCGGTCCTGGGCAGCGTGGACCGGCGCCCCGACGTCGTGCACGCCCACTACTGGCTCTCCGGGGCCGCCGGCCGCCAGGTCGCCGAGGCCTGGGGCGTGCCCCTGGTCCTGAGCCTGCACACCACCGCGCGGGCCAAGAACCTCCGGGCCGCCCGGGGCGAGGGCTCGGAGCCGGAGGCGCGGGCCGCGGCCGAGACCGAGCTGATCGCCCGCGCGGACCTCACGGTGGTCAACACCGACACCGAGGCCACGCAGATGGTGGAGCTCTACGACGCCGACCCCGAGCGGCTCGCCGTCGTCGCCCCCGGGGTGGACCTGCGGGTCTTCCACCCCCCGCACGGCCCCGCGGACCGTCCGGGCGGACCGGCGGACGGGCAGCCGGGCCCCGGCACGCCCGGGCGGCCCCTGCGGCTGCTGTTCGCCGGCCGGCTGCAGGCGCTCAAGGGCCCGCAGGTGCTGGTGGAGGCGCTCGCCCTGCTCCCGGGCCTCGCCCCCGGGCTCGCGGTCGAGCTGGAGATCGCCGGGGTGGGCGCGCCCGGGTTCGCGGCGCGGCTGCGGGAGCGGGTCCGGTCGCTGGGCCTCGGCGGCGCCGTGTCCTTCGCCCCCGCGCTGCCCGCGCCGGAGCTGGCCGAGCGGATGCGCCGCGCCGACCTCGTCGCCGTCCCCTCGTCGTCGGAGACGTTCGGGCTCGTGGCCCTCGAGGCCCAGGCGTGCGGGACGCCCGTGCTGGCCACGGACGTCGACGGGCTGCGCGTCGCCGTCCTGGACGGGGTCACGGGCCGGCTCGTCGCGGACCGCTCCCCGGCGGCCTGGGCGCGCGCGGTCGCTGACCTGGCCCGGGAGCCCGGCGCCCTGCGGCGCGCGGGCGGGGCCGCGGCGTACCGGGCGCGCGCCTACTCCTGGGAGCGCACCGCGCAGATCACGGCCGGGCTCTACGCCCGGGCCGGGATACGCGACGGTAGCCGCGTGTCCCTGAATACACTCGAACGGTGACGACCACCCCCCTCTCCCCCCACGACCTCGCCCGCCACCTCGACGAGCACCGCCTCACCGGACTCGTCGCGACCCGGCGGGAGGCCAACCTGCGCAACATCCAGGGCTTCCTCGACGGCGACCAGCACCAGCACATGGGCGTGGTGCGCACCCGCGAGTGGACCTTCGACGAGGTCTTCGCGCTCATGTGCGAGCGCGTCGGCATCTCCCCCGACCCGGCCCACGTGGAGGGGCAGGACACGATCTCGGCGGCCCTGGCCGTGGCGGGGCTGGAGCGCTACGCGCAGGTCTTCGGGGAGGTCGTCGCCGCCGGCGGGCGCCTGCTCTTCGCCACGGGCCACCCCGCGGGCCTGTTCCCCGTCTACGCGCAGCTGGCGCGCGTGGCCCGCCGGGCCGGGGCCCACCTCGTGCAGGTCCCGGACGGGTTCCCCTTCGAGGACGGCGACGTCCGCCAGATCGAGCACGTCGTGATGGTCGAGCAGTACGGGGGGCTGCGGCACACCCACTTCCCCGGGCCCATGGTCCTCGCCCTGGACAAGCTGCGCCGCGACGGGCAGAACCCGCCCGACCTCGTGGTCGCCGACCACGGCCTCGCGGGCGCGGCCGGCTCCCGCGGGCTGCGGACCGTCGCGATCGCGGACTGCAACGACCCCGGGGTGTTCGTGGCCGAGGCGCAGGGCCAGGTCGAGGTCGCCGTGCCCCTCGACGACAACCTCCCGCCGCGCGTCTACGACCCCGTCACGGCCTTCGTGATCCACCGGGCAGGCCTCGAGGACTACGTCTGAGCCGGCCTCCGGGCCTCCCGGTCCCGGCCGCCGCGGCTACCGCGGCAGCCCGCGCAGCACGTGCCGGGGCCGCTGCAGCCCGCCGTGCTCGGCCCCAGCACGATCACGGCGCCGGCGAGCGCGGGGTTGACCCACTGCAGCACCTTGAGCCGGCGCTGGGCGGCGGCCAGCTCGGGCGAGGCACCGGGCCGCGGCTCGGTGGCCCCCTGACCGCCCTCCTCGGCGCGGGCCTCCACCTGGCGTCCCAGGTACCCGGAGTACGCCGAGGCCGCGACGCCGGCCACGGTCACCGCGGCCTTGGCGACGGCGGTCCGCCCGGCGCCCTCGCGGGCGGCGGCCCGGCCCCGGTCGGCCCGGAGCAGCCAGGCGCCGGAGAGCCCGTGGGCGACGAGCGCGGCCGTCTCGACGGGGCGCCACCTCTTCCAGCCCAGCGCGGACAGGCGGGTGCGCTCGCGGGGGTCGCGGGCGGCGCCGGCGGCGCCGTCGACCCCGACGGCGCCCATGAGGGTGCCGCCGAACCAGGCGGCGGCGGTGAGGTCGTGGACGGAACGGGCGAGACGGTCGGCGGTGGTCATCGTGCACTTCCTCGGGGTCGTCGGTGCCGTGGCGGCCGGACGGGCCGGACGGCGGGCGTGGGGGTCCCGTCGTCGCCGAGCCGCGGCGGGAACCGAACGGTCCCCGGGGCGCGACCCGGCCGTTCCCCCACGGACCGGGCCCCCGCACCGGGTGGTGCGGGGGCCCGGTGGGCCGGCGGCGGGCGCCGGGTCCGCCCCGGGGTGGAGCTACTTCTTCAGCAGCCCCTGGAGGATGTTGCGGGGACGCTGCATCTCGCCGTGCTTGGCCCCCAGCACGATCACCGTGCCGGCCATCGCCGGGATGACCCACTGCAGGACCTTGAGCTGCTTCTGGGCGGAGGCCAGCTCGGGCGAGGCGCCGGCGCGGGGCTCGGTGGCGCCCTCGGCGCCCTCGTGGGCCAGGGCCTCGACCTTCTTGCCGACCACGCGGGAGTACAGCGTCAGGCCCGCCCCCACGACGGTGACGGCGGCCTTGGAGACGGTGTTGCGCGTGACGCCCTCCTGGCCGGCCAGGCGGCCCTTGTTCTGGTAGATCAGCGCCGCTCCCGCCACCCCGTGGGCGAGCAGCGCGGCCGTCTGCACGGGCGCCCACTTCTTCCAGCCGATGTTCGACAGGCGAGTGCGCTCCTGGGGCAGCTGGGCGGCCGCGGCCGCCCCGTTGACGCCGATGGCGCCCATCAGCGAGCCGCCGAACCAGGCGGCGGCGGTGAGGTCGTGGATGGATCGGGCAAGGTACTCGTTGTCGGACATGTCGCGGGTCCTCCGTGTCGTGTGGACTGGTGGGGTCGAGCATGGGACGTGCAGGACATCAGCGTGCTTACTCTTCTTACCAGCCCAGCGCGCCGAGCTGAACCCCCTGGACCGGAATTACTCGGCCGGCCCGCTCACAGCGCGCCGACCAGCAGGCCCACGGCGAGGGCCAGGAAGAGCGCGCCGGAGCCGAGCTCCACGGCGGCCCCGCGCCGGCGGAAGCCCGCGGCGAGCCGCTCGACGGAGCCCGTCCACGCGACGGCGGTGAACCAGGCCAGGCCCACCGCGAGCAGCAGCACCAGCACGAGCAGCGACTCCCACCAGCGGGCCCCGGCGGGGACCACGTTGGCGAACAGCGCCACGAAGAACACGATGGCCTTGGGGTTGGACAGGTTGGTCACGAGCCCGAGCCCGAAGGCCCGCGCGGGGGTCGGCGCCCGGCCCGGCGGGGACTGCGGCAGTCCCGCTCCCGCGCCGTCCGCGGAACCGGTCCGGGCACCGGCCGGGACGCGGGTGCGGGCGGCGAGGCCCGCCCGCACCCCGCCCACGCCCAGCCAGCCGAGGAACAGGGCCCCGGCCACCTGGAGGACGCGCTGCACCGTGTCGTCCTGGCCGATCAGCACGGTCACGCCCGTGAGGGAGAGCGTGATCCACAGGAGGTTGCCCGTCATCACGCCCACGGCCGTGAGCACCCCGGCCCGGCGGGAGCCCAGCGAGGAGCTGCGCAGGATCACCAGCACGTCCGGGCCGGGGGCGGCGATCCCGGCGATCCACAGCCCGAGCAGGGCGAGGTACTGCGAGAGCTCCATGGGTCAGGGCGTCCCGCCGCTCACTCGTGCTTGGAGTCCTGGGCGCCGGCCCAGATGTTGATCCCCGAGTCCGTGGCGAGCTCGTCGATCGCGTCGAGCTCCTGCGGCGTGAACTCCAGCCGGCGCACGGCCGCGACGTTCTCCTCGACCTGGGCGGGCGAGGAGGCGCCGATCAGGGCGGTGGTGACCTGGCCGTCCGGCTGCTCGCGCAGCACCCACGCCAGGGCCATCTGGGCCAGGGACTGGCCCCGCTCGGCGGCGATCGCGTGCAGGCCGCGGACCTTCTCCAGCGCGGTGTCGGTCAGCCACTCGGGGTCGAGGGACTTCCCCGCGGCGGCGCGGGAGCCCGCGGGCACGCCGTCGAGGTAGCGGTCGGTGAGCATGCCCTGGGCCAGCGGGGTGAACACGATCGAGCCCATCCCCGACCGCGTGAGCGCCGCGAGCAGGGACGTCCCGCCCGCCTGCTCCGAGGGCGCCTCGATCCAGCGGTTGAGCATCGAGTAGGACGGCTGGTGGATGAGCAGCGGGGTGCCGAGCTCGCGCATGAGCTCCTGCGCCCGCAGCGTCAGGGCCGCGCTGTAGGAGGAGATCCCCACGTAGTGCGCCCGGCCCGAGCGCACGATGTGGTCCAGGGCCCGCATGGTCTCCTCGAGCGGGGTCTCGGGGTCCGGGCGGTGGTGGTAGAAGATGTCCACGTAGTCCAGGCCCATGCGCTGCAGGGACTGGTCGAGGGAGGCCAGCAGGTACTTGCGGGACCCGCCGAAGCCGTACGGCCCGGGCCACATGTCCCAGCCGGCCTTCGAGGAGATGACCAGCTCGTCCCGGTGGCGGGCGAAGTCCTGGCGGAGGATCGAGCCGAAGTTCAGCTCGGCCGCGCCGGCGGGGGGGCCGTAGTTGTTGGCGAGGTCGAAGTGGGTCACGCCCAGGTCGAAGGCCCGCCGGAGGGTGGCCCGCTGGGTTCCCAGGGGCTTGTCGTCGCCGAAGTTGTGCCACAGCCCCAGGGAGATCGCGGGCAGCTTCAGCCCGGACGCGCCGACCCGGCGGTAGGGCATGGTCTCGTAGCGGTCCTCGGCGGGGACGTAGTGGGCATCGGATCCGTAGGTGTGCATACCGGTCCTTCGTCGGCTCGGAGGTCGTGGGCGGGGGGCGGGCGGGCCGCGCGGCGGCGGCCCGCCCGGTCTCAGTAGCGCAGGACGGCGGCGCCGTGGCCGGGCAGCACGGCGGCGGCGGTCCCGGCCTCCCCGGTGCGGAGCGAGACCTCTCCCGAGCGGAAGAGCACCTCGGCGTCCGCGGGCCCGGTGAACGGCACGGTCGCCTCCGCGGCCGCGAAGTTCAGCAGCACCGCCACCCCGTGCGGGGAGCCGGGGTGCGTGGCCCGCTGGAGCACGAACCAGCGGGCGTCGTCGTCCCGGGCGGTGGTGATCGTCGCGAAGCGCGGGTCGGTGAGCTCGGGCACCGAGCGGCGCAGCGCGATGAGCTCGCGGTAGGCGGCGAGGACCCGGGCGTGCTCGCCCTGCCCGGGCTCGGACCAGTCCAGCTTGGAGTCGGTGAAGGTGGAGGGCGCCTGCGGGTCCGGCACCGTCGACTCGTCCCAGCCCATGGCCGCGAACTCCCCCTTGCGGCCCTTGGCCACGGCCTCGCCGAGCTCGGGCTCGGGGTGGGCGGTGAAGAACTGCCACGGGGTGGAGGCCCCCCACTCCTCCCCCATGAACAGCATGGGGGTGAACGGCTGGGTCAGCAGCAGCGTGGCCCCCAGCACGAGCTGGTCGGCCGAGAGGCTCGCGCTGATCCGGTCCCCGGCCGCGCGGTTGCCGACCTGGTCGTGGTTCTGGATGAAGGTCACGAACTGCCACGGGCGCACCCGCTGCTTGTCGACGGGACGGCCGTGGTGGCGGCCGCGGAACGTCGACATGGTCCCGGTGTGGTAGTAGGCGTCGCGCGTCGCCTTGTCGAGGGTCTCGAGGGAGGCGAAGTCGGCGTAGTAGCCCTGCGTCTCGCCGGTGAGGGCGACGTGCGCGGCGTGGTGGAAGTCGTCGAGCCACTGCCCGGTCATGCCCAGGCCGTTGGCCGAGGCCGGCGTGATCATCCGGGGGTCGTTGAGGTCGGACTCCGCGACGGTGAACAGCGGCTTGCCGGTCTCGACGGCCACCCGGTCCACGCGCTCGGCGATCTCCTCGAGGATGTGCACCGCCCGGTGGTCCTGCAGGGCGTGCACGGCGTCGAGGCGGAAGCCGTCCACGTGGTAGTCCCGCAGCCACATCTCCACGTTGTCCAGGATGTAGTCGCGCACGCCGTCGGAGCCCCAGCCGTCGAGGTTGATGAGGTCCCCCCAGGTGCTGGCGCCGGGCTTGAAGTAGTCGGCGAACAGGGGCAGGTAGTTCCCGGAGGGGCCGAGGTGGTTGTAGACCACGTCCTGGATCACGCCGATCCCCCGCTGGTGGCAGGCGTCCACGAAGCGCTGGTAGGCGGCGGGCCCGCCGTAGGACTCGTCCACGGTGTACCACAGCACGCCGTCGTAGCCCCAGTTGTGCTCGCCGTTGAACCCGTTGACGGGCAGCAGCTCCACGAAGTCCACGCCGAGGTCCACGAGGTGGTCCAGGCGCTCGATCGCGGAGTCGAGGGTGCCCTCGGGGGTGAACGTGCCGAGGTGCAGCTCGTAGAGCACCGCCCCGGCCAGGGTGCGGCCCTTCCACGCGCCGTCGCCCCACGCGTGCTCGGCGGGGTCGAAGGTGCAGGAGAGGTCGTGCACGCCCTGCGGCTGACGGCGCGAGCGCGGGTCGGGCAGGACGTCCGAGACCTGCGTGCGCTCCTTGGGGGTGCCCTCGTCGAACGTCTTGGTGAGCAGGTAGCCGTAGCGCACGGTCCCGGGGGGGACGCCGGCGTCGTCGGGCAGGGTCCACCAGCCGGGGCGGCGGGCCGCGGGGCCCTCGGGGGCGCCCTCGGGCCGGGAGTCGGCCGGGACCATGGGGTGGTCCACGCCCTCGATCCGCACCGTCACGCCCTTGGCGTGGGGCGCCCAGACGTCGAACCGGTTCAGGTGCTCACGGGTCTTCATGGATTCAGGAGTCCTTCCGGCGCAGCAGCGCCACGGGGTAGTCGGCCAGCAGGTCGGAGACGGCCGCGGCACCGGTGTGCGGGCGCCCGGTCAGCACGTCCTCCCAGTCGCCCTCGGGCAGGGGCAGGGCCTCGTCGGCGAACCCGCCGCGCTCGGCCAGGCCCAGCGGGAGCCGGGTGGCCACGGTCACGGCGCCGCCGCGGTCGAACGCGAACACGTGCTCGGCCAGGGGGCCGGTCGCGCTCAGGGGGGTGTAGCCGGTGAACAGCTCGGGGCTGTCCCGGCGCAGCCGCAGGGCCCGGCTCGTGACGAGCAGCTTGGCGGCGGCGTCCGGGCCCACGGCCGGGGTCGCCTCCGGCGTGCCGGGCTGCGCGGCGTCGAGGCGGGCGAGCATCGCGGTGCGCGCCTCGAAGTCCACGGGACGGCGGTTGTCGGGGTCCACGAGGGACTCGGCCCACAGCTCGGCGCCCTGGTAGACGTCGGGGACGCCGGGCATCGTCAGCTGGATCAGCTTGGCGGAGAGCCCGTTGGCCCAGCCGGCCGCGGTGACGTGCTCCGCGAAGCCCTCGACGACGGCCCGCATCTCGGGGTCGTGCAGGACGTGGTCGATGAACCGGAGCAGGCGCTCCTCGAAGTCGGCGTCGCCGTCGACCCACGCGGTGGAGTTGCCCGCCTCGCGGGCGGCCTTGAGGGCGTAGTCCGTGATGCGCTCCTGCTCGACGGGCCACGCGCCCACGACCGCCTGCAGGACGAGGTTCACGAGGGGCCCGTCGCCCACCCGGGTCCCGGACTCCTCGGCCAGCCGCTTGACGGTGCCGACCACGCCCGCCCACTGCTCGGCGGCCTCGGCCAGCACCGTGATCCGGGCCCGCACCGCCTCGGAGCGCTTGGTGTCGTGGGTCGACAGGGTGGTCATGGCCAGGGGCTCGTCGGCGGCGCGGCGGGCCAGCTCGGCGTGCGCCTCGTCCGGTGCCAGGGAGAAGTGGGAGGGGTCGCCGCCCACCTCGGTCAGGGAGGTCAGGCGGGGGAACCGGTAGAACGCCGTGTCCTCGACGCCCTTGGCCATGACCATGCCGGAGGTCTGCTGGAAGCGGCGCGCGAGCTCGCCGAGCTCGGTGTCGTCGCCCGCCTCGACCCCCAGCAGCCGGCCCAGGGAGACGAGCGTGTCCGCGAGGTCGGGCCGCTGCGCGCGGGCGGCGTCGAGGGCGTGGCGCAGGTGCTCGGCGCCCTCGGGCAGGTAGCTGCGGTAGACGGGGAAGTTCGCGAGGACCTCGGCGAGCCCGTCCACGGCCTCGTCGTGGGCGAGGCCGGCGTCGGCGGGCACCAGGCGGGCGAGGCGCTGGACCTCGGCGTGCAGCGCGCCGTCGGCCATGGCGCGCTTCGTGCCGTGGACCATCTCCGCCCAGTTGACGGGCTCCCCGCCGCGCAGCCGGGCGTCGAGGCTGGTGAGGGCGTACTCCCCCGCCGGGTCGGTGAGCAGCCGGTCGATGGTGCCGAGGGCGTCGTAGCCGGTGGTGCCCTGCGTGGCCCAGTCCGCGGGGAGGAGCTCGCCGGGCTCCAGGATCTTCTCGACGACGACGTAGGCGC
>Ga0326721_10000707_pt1 | contig 10289 bp, 8 predicted proteins | sample SGPome_FD_203951 | JGI IMG/M metagenome (GOLD analysis project Ga0326721, IMG submission 203951) | Soil microbial communities from Southern Great Plains, Lamont, Oklahoma, United States - SGP_1_2016 | ecosystem: Engineered > Artificial ecosystem > Soil microcosm > Unclassified | place: USA...
CCGGTGCCCAGGGCGAGAAGGGCGAGACCGGCGCCACCGGTGCCCAGGGCGAGAAAGGCGAGACCGGCGCCACCGGTGCCCAGGGCCCGCAGGGCGAAGCCGGCGCCACCGGTGCCCAGGGCGAGACCGGCGAGAAGGGCGACACCGGACCCACCGGAGCCACCGGTGCCCAGGGCGAGAAGGGCGACACCGGAGCCACCGGAGCGCAAGGCGAGATCGGGGCAACCGGACCTCAGGGTCCGCAGGGCGAAGCCGGACCCACCGGAGCCACCGGTGCCCAGGGCGAGAAGGGCGCCACCGGCGCGCAAGGCGAGACCGGGGCAACCGGACCTCAGGGTCCGCAGGGAGAGGTCGGCCCGGCTGGTCCTATAGGTCCCCAAGGCCCTCAAGGCGAGAAGGGTGACACCGGCGCCACCGGCGCCCAAGGCCTGCAGGGTGAAACGGGCGCTGCCGGAGCCGAAGGCCCGCAGGGAGCTACCGGTCCGATCGGTCCGATGGGTCCGCAGGGCCTCCAGGGTGATGTCGGGCCGCAGGGTCCGGCTGGACCTGCGGGTGCTGACGGGGCCGACGGTGCTGACGGCGCGACCGGTGCCAAGGGTGACAAGGGTGATACCGGCGAGATGGGCCCTCAGGGACAGACCGGCCCGCAGGGCGAAGCAGGTCCGCAGGGTGTGGCCGGAGAGACGGGCGCGACCGGCGCGACCGGTCCGGCTGGCGCCACCGGTCCTGCTGGAGCCAAGGGTGACAAGGGCGACACCGGGGCTACCGGCCCACAGGGTCCTGCTGGACCTGCGGGTCCGACCGGAGCTATGGGTGCGACTGGTCCTGCCGGAGCTGTCGCGAACACGACCATCGTGACCGGCAGCTCGGCCTCGACGGGCGGCAACCCGGCGGTAGGCACCACCAACGGCACGTCAACGGCGACCTGCCCCGCTGGCACCAAGCTGCTGGGCGGCGGTGCGAACGTCAGCCAGGGGAACGCTGTCAAGGCAGCGGTATCGGTGTCCTACCCCTCGACAGCTAGCACGTGGACCGCCACCGCCGTCGTGCTCGCTACTGGATCTGGATCCGCTTCCATCACTGCTTACGCGATCTGCGGTTCCTGATCCAGCAACGCACAGCCCGTATACCGCGGGAAGCGGGGCCCTGCCAGCCAACCGGCGGGCCCCGCTTGCTGCTGGCGCTCGTTGTAGCAGGGTGGCTGGAGACGCCGCGCTATCACGATCTTCAGGTCGCCAGCGGAAGCACACATCAGCGGATGAAGCGGGTGCCCCGGATACGATGAGGGCGTCATTTCTGCGTTAGATCGCAACTGACCACTCAGTGACGCCGACGATGGTTCATGGCACCACCCGGCAGGATGTCTGGAGAAGGATCATGCGAAGTGGCTCACCCGGCATTCTCCTGAAGACAGCCAGGAGCTGCTGCAGCGTGCTGATCATGTGCGTCGCCGTCCTGGCTTTGACTGCCTGTGGGGGCGACGACGGCACTGCCAAGCCGGACCCGAAGAAGGCGGCGAACGCGCTGGCAGCAGGCCTGGACGCCCAGGGCAAGGGGAACCTCGACGAGGCGGTCGCCCAGTACAACGAGGCGTTGAAGTACGACAAGAAGAACAAGTACGCGCTGTACGACCTCGCCCTGATCGACGCGGCGCGCTCCAACTACGGCGAGGCTGAGAACAAGTATCGGGTCGTGCTGGCGATCGACCCCGCGTTCGAGCCCGCCCTGTTCAACCTGGCCATCCTGGTGAAGGCCAAGGGCAACACCACCGAAGCCATCTCGCTGTACAAGCGGGCCATCGCCGCCGCTCCCCAGGACGCAGCCGCGCATTTGAATCTGGGGCTGCTGCTGCGCGCCAACGGCCAGACCGCGCAAGGCAATGCCGAGGTCAAGAAGGCCATCGCGCTCAACCCGAAGCTCAAGGACCCGGCAGCCTCGGCGAGCACGCCGCCGAAGTCTCCAGTGGCATCAGGGTCGGCCAGCCCGGACGCCTCACCGACGCCGTCGTAGGCCTAGCCAGCGGCGAGGCGGCCCACGGCCGATACCTTCGGCGCCTCGCGGATCTGAGACACTGTGCTGCGGAGGCTCGGCATGTCCGGTGCTCTCCGGGCCTCTAGCTCAATGGCAGAGCTGCGGACTTTTAATCCGTAGGTTGTGGGTTCGAGTCCCACGGGGCCCACGTCGTTGTAATTTCAACATTGCGGGCACACCCCTCGAGAGGCGTGCGCGAATATCCGTCGTTCTGCTCGCAGTCGACTTCGCCGGCGTAGCGCGCATATGAATCGGTCGGATCCGACCGGGATGCCGACGACCGCACTGGCATCCTTGTCGATTGATGCGAGCGAAGTCAGCTGGTCGTAGCAAGCACTAAGTGAATGCCTGCGCCGGCTCCGCTACGGGCGCATCGGTACCGGTCGCCGACGCGCTATTCAAGGTGGGCGAGCGACAGGCGTTGGCTGGGTTCCTGTCCGGATCCTGCGGCCTGACTCGTGGGGCCTACGCCTCGGACCTGCGCCAGTTCACCGCTTGGTGAACCCAGCACGGGTTGCACCTGTTCGCGGTCAAACAGATCAATCAAGGCCACCCGCTGCGACATGGAGACCGCCGGCACAGCACCGACCACGATCCCGGGGCAGTTGTGCACGATCGTCGGCTTCTACGGCTACGCATCAGGCGGACGCCTCTTCCGCCGCTCTTCCAAGCTTGCTTCCAACAAATTACTTCACCGAGCGGCGACAATACATCTCAACTTCGAGGCCTAATCTCCCCGGACCGAACGCGTTCGATATACGTGCTAATTTCCGGCTCGGCCGGCATCTCAACCGTTGCTGGGTCAACCGAAGGTAGACTCGGTCTCCGAGCCCCCAGTTCCTCAAGCAACTCGGCCGCGCGCTCTACCCGGCGGACAGCATGCGTCGGCGGTCCGTCGGCCCAGGCGTGACGATAGGCAATCAAGGCATGAGGCGTCGCGTCGTCCTCGCGTCTCAGCGCCCGCAAAGCGCACGCCGTCTCGAAATGCGGTCGTTCTGCGGCGTGCACGCGGTCAAAGCGCATCAGTACCTCGTCGAGCAAATCACTGGCCGCCGCCGTCGAGCCAAGTTCGGCCAGTGACCAAGCCACTTTCACTGGTAGCGACTCACGACCAAGCTGGCGATCCCACCGGTCCTCGGCAACCGCCGCTTCATACGCGACTGGCCAGTCGCCGACGTCTGTGGCGTGCATCCATACAAACGTCGCCCATCTCCGTCGCATCACCAATTGCGGGCCAAGGGAATATGCCTGGAGCCGAATAGGACCAAGCTCGTCATACCGCTGTAATTCTCGAAATGCCTCAAGTTCTATTTCGCGGATGGTGCCAGCCCATAGAGGGTCGAGGGGATTACTGGGTCCTTGCCTCAGTACTCTAACTCTTTCCAGGGCCTCTTCGGCACGACCGAAGGTGAGCAGATCCTGCGCTTGAAGCAGACCCAAGCGAGCCATATCTCCAGGCTCGCTATCGCTCACCTCCGTTAGTGTAGTGAGAAGCCCCATGCACTTGGCAACGGTCGCGCTTCGGTTCAAGCTTTCGAACGCAACGAGAAGGTTATTCATCGCGGCTAGCACAATCACCGGGGCAGCGTCCGACTCTGTGAATCGCCTAACGATGGTTATTGATCGCTCGAGTGCGCTATCGAGATAACCCATGGCGCTCTCGGCGATCGCAAGATCCCAGGCAAACGTCGTTTCCACGTCGTTTGCTTCCGCCGCCGCCTGGGCAGTCCGAAGCAGCTGGGTGCCGAGGAGGTTTGCATTGAGCCGATGAATTAGGGGCTCGCTGAGCCGCTGTTGCCACAATTGGTTGGCGGTGGTAAGCAATCCGGCCCCGACAAGCGTGCGAAAGAAAAAGATCGTGAATATAAGGTCATCTGCAGTTTGCGCGGAACTAGGATCCTCCTCCAAGTAAAGCCGACCGAAATGATCACGAGCGAGCCGGGCGTTTATCGCCTGCCGCTCAGCCAAGCCAGCGCTGTCATACGCGAACGCCCTAACCACAGGATGTAAATCGTAAGAATTTCGGTCCTGGTCCCACCACAACAGCCCCCGATTCTGAAGGTCAGTTAAGGCGGCATCGAGACGACTCATCGCGATGGCCCGATTATCGATTGCGCCACGCTGCTGACGCCCGACCAGGAAGCTAGATAAGAATGGCGGCAACGCCGACCACTCTTCTGGCACGGGAATGGCGTTCTGCAGAAAGGGGTTGATCGTCTGCAGCATCTCCCATGTGACGGCACCACCCGGGATCGAGATCCGTTGTAAAAGAGTCAGCGTTGATAAATCGAGATGATCCAAGGCGTGTTCAAGAATGTGGTGCCCACGTTGGGCCATCGGTATTGCAGATAACGTGAAACGCCTTCCTTCTAACGGATCACCAAGCCATGCGTCGAAGTCGCTTGGCGCCTTACGGTAATTCTTCACCAGTCCAGCCACTACGCCAATGAGCAAGGGATGGTTGTCCAGACGGTCGAAGAACAGCTTCACGTTTGCGTAACTGTGGCGAATTCCTAGGCGCGCGAGAAGCGCACGCGTCTCCCGAGTGCGCAGCCCCCGAAGCGTCATATGACGAACCCCGGGCAGTGGCATGTCGCCATATCCCACAAGAGCGTCCGGCATAAGACGGCTCGTTAGTAGAATTCGACTGCATCGCACGCTGACTAATTGTCGCACGAAGTCGTGCGCTGCCGGTTCGATCATCGCCCGCCCGTGGATAAGGTCAAGTTTCTCGACCTCTGTATCCAAAAGAACGCTCGCCTCAAAGCGGTGATAAGCATTCAGTAGTCGCTCAAAGCCGTCGAGGACAACTAAGAAGGCTCGGGAGTCTAGCGCCTCCAACACCGCATCGGAAAGAGTCACTGTATCGAGTGCTTCCGCCGCATCCTCAGAACACCCAGTGGTGTACACCAGCAGCCTCTGTTGAAACTTCCGCAACACGTTTGAGCTATTGTAGAAGCTCCACCAGAAACGGCCAGCCAGCTCGGAAGATCCGCCAGGTCCATTGGCAAACCAATCCCATGTGAGAGCGCTTTTGCCGGTGCCACCGATGGCTTCGATGACCGCGACGGGATCGCCTGAGTGAATCCAGTCGTCGAGCCACGCACGTTCGGCGGCTCGCCCAGTGAAACGCATATTGCCCACGTATGCGGGAAATGCAGCTATCTGAGGCGCATTGGGTATGGCGTGCCTGTATGCTTGTGCAGCGTTACGGACCATCGCCAGCGTCGGATCTTGGGGGTGAGTCTGCAGCTCGGCGAAAGCGTACGCCACATCTTGGCGAAACTCGTCTAGGCCCCCGAAACGGCGACAAGTATGTCGCTCGACGACGCGCTCTCTCAATTTGTCAAGGCTTATCCTGGCTTCTCCGTGGTCTATGTCTGCAGGGACCCAGGGGAAGCCCTCGTCGATCAGCCACACCATAATATTCAAGTCCGGCATTTCCAGAGCGGTGTCGTATTCTAGTTCCGTGAAGGACCGCGTCTCGCCGGGTACGATGGATCCATACCGATGAGCAAGCAATAGCACAAATGCGTCGCATCCGGTGATTTTCTCACGGCAAACATCCGCCGGTGCGGCCTTATCGGGATTGAAGTCCTCCATTATTACGGGCTGGTACCCGTAACGCCGGCACGCATCGACGGCCGCGGCGCGGTACCTATCTAATGTTCCGCTCACGCTGCTGATAAATACTCTAACTGCTGTGGTCACGGTGCATCTAGGATCTCGCGACGGAGAAGCGGTGCCGCGTCGCGCAACTCCGATTGGATCGTGGCGAACTGATCCTGTACGACCTGCCGGTACCCAGGTACGTTCGTTTGAAGCCACCTGAACGCGCCTTCATCATCGCGCTTTTCGTAGTATGCTTCGAACTCGTCAAGTTGTGCAGTTGTCATGCCGCGGACAAGCGACTCGCCCACGCGGCGTTCTAGCTCTGCGTAGCTTCGCTTAAGCAATTCCAGCTTATCGACGGTCGGTAGGTCGCCTAGCCCAAGACGCGTGAGCAGTGCATCGTCTAGTTGTACTTTTCCTGACCTAGGCCCTGCGTCGGCTCCAGATACCTCCGCTCCAGACACCTCCTCCGCAGCGTCCACGCCGTGCACACGCCCCTTCGTCCAAGGTTGCGGTTCGCCATTGTGCCAATAGTCTAGTTGGACGCCGTTAATGTGTCATGATCCGAGGGGTTGTTGATGGCGTGGCTCCCCGGCCGAAGACGGAGAGCTGCCCGTCTAGACCCGTCGCGGACTAACACGGATCCCTCTGGAAGCCCGCCACAGCGTGTGCTCGCGCGAAATTGCCTCCTCGGCCTCCGCCACGAACTGCGGCCAGAGGCGCTCGTCTGTAAGGGCCTCAACCTCCGAGCCCACAGCCGCCAGCTCTTGGCTGGTCACTCCGTACGCTGTCGAGAGGTTCTGGTACTGCTTTGCCTGAACCCATGAGCCAGCTGCCGCCGAGGCGGTAGCGAAGATCCCCAGCAAGTCGACGTCGAATACATCGAGCGCCTTGAGCGCGGCACCCAGCAAACCGGCAGCCTCGAGGACGACGGATGCGCCTACCCAGTACCTGCCGCGGGTTCCATTCGATGTGGCCTTAACCGAATACCACGTCTGCTGCTCCCTGATCCGATGCTCGAGGTACACCCGTCGACGGTCATCGAACGGAAGCGCACGGATCTCTCTCATCTTCGTCGTGATCTGTACGTCCGTCCCCGTGGCCGGCGCCACCACGATGGTTCCCAAGTCATCGAGAACCTCGAAGATCTCGCGAATGAAGCGCCGGTCCACATCAGGAGTCCCTTCCTCGTACGACTCGGCGCACATCATGTATCGCCAAGCGAGAGTCTTGACGGACTCCGCCGCGGCCCTGCCTTCGTACCAAACTCGGTCAGGACGTCGAACGGCGAGCGTGATCTCGCAGGTGCCGGCCGCCAGGAACGCTACGAATGCGATCCATGCCGCGAGCCTGACGTCGTGGTGCTTACCCAGGTTCCAGGTGCTCGCGCCGCCGATCGCCGCCACCACTACCGCTGCAAGGCGGAGCCTGGTCAAACGAAGTGTTTGTCGCTGACCGGCGAGCGACTTCGTGTTGGCAGCACGGTGCAACGCGGGCAGATCGTCGTCGCCAATGGAGGCCAGGTCGGTCATACGGACATGATTCCCGGGTACGGATGCGGTTCGCATACCGGGTCGGCCCTCCTCTACAAACGGCGCCCGACCGCGGACGTGAACCGTGGACGCGGCCGTCGCGATCCCACGGTATCGAGCTGCAACAGTCGGGACCGCTCCATTTAGACTCACATATCGCCCAGATGCTGGGTGCAACGTGCACCACGACGTTTGCGCATAGTCGGCGTTACAGGCCGCTTGATAAGCCGAAATTCGAGGATGTGGCTCAGGCCGCGCCATCAGCGTTAGAAAGCTGTCCCAACAGGTCCACCATTCACGGTCGGCGCCGGATGAGGAGCCGGACCCGAGGTCGCCGACCCACGACATCCCACCGTGATTACGTGCTCGGAGCCAGAAATCGCCTTGGCCATGCTGCTCCTTTGTCAACGGCAAGCGATTCTCGACCAAGGGGGGCGACCGGCCGGCCCAGGCCTCAGGCTCGCGCAGGTGAAGATCACCCGCTGCCGAGGTCGATGGGCCAGCGCTCGGTCAGGCCCGCGCTGAGGCCCCTAGCAGCCCCTAACGTGCCGCGCAGCCGCGAGCAGATGGCTGTTCCGGGCACACGGCGACAGGTCTGTGCGGCACGGTGCTACATCGCACACCGTTGCTACGTCGCACACCGTTCCGCCGCGAGGCGTGCTGGAAGAAGGGTCTGTCGGTGAACGCTGACGCACTGCCGCTGCGAGTACACCCCACCGTGGAGAACCTGGGCTCATTCCTGCTGCGGCACGCCGCCCTCACCCCGGACGCGCCGGCGGTGGTGGAGGCGGGCCCCGACGGCAGCCTGCTGGAGGTCTCCTACGCCGAGCTGGCCGCTCGGGTCGAGGGCTACGTCACCGAGCTGGCGGCGCTCGGCCTGGAGGTCGGTGACCGGGTGCTGGTCCAGTCCGACACCTCCTCCTGGGCGGTCGCCATGCTGCTGGCCTGCACCCAGCTGGGTTTGCCGTTCGTACCGGTCAGCGAGGAGACCCCGGACCAGCGACTGCAGACGATCGTCGAGATCGCCAAGCCGGCCCTGCTCCTGCAAGCTGCCGACGGCAAGTCCCGGGAGCTGCCGGACTCGGTCGGCATCAGCTGGTTCGGCCCGAACGGCCTGGACCAGGTGCGCCCGGCACCCGCCCGACCGCGGCACCGCCGCGACATCAGCGACACCGACATCGCCTACGTGGTGTTCACCTCCGGCACCACCGGCCAGCCCAAGGGAGTGGTGATGAGCCACCGGGCGGTGGTGAGCGTGCTGCGGAGCATGCTGCACTACCTGAGCGCCGACCCGCGCTCCCGGGTGGCCACCACGGCGTCCCTGCAGTTCGACTTCTCGCTGTTCGACATCGGTCTGACCCTCGGCGCGGGCGCCGCCCTGGTCGTGGTCGACCGGGAACGCCTGCACTGGCCACGCCGGTTCCTCGCCTTCCTCAACCAGGCCCGGGTCAGCAACGTGCACGGCGTGCCGTCGATCTGGCGTCCCGTGCTGCAGAACGAACCGGAGCTGGTGCGGGAGCTGACCAGCGTGCGCACCGTGCTGTTCACCGGCGAGAGCTTTCCGCTGGCAGAGCTGCGGGCGCTGCAGGCGCTGCTGCCCGCCGTGGAGTTCTGGAACGGGTACGGCGCGACCGAGTCGATGGCGTGCTCCCGCAGCACGCTGCCGAATCCGCTGCCCGAAGACATCCAGGACCTGCCGATCGGCACCGGCCATCCCGGCGCCGAGCTGCTGCTCTTCGACGAGGAAGGCCGTCCGATCGAGGACACCGGCACGGTCGGCGAGATCTACCTGCGCAGTCCCGCCCTGTTCAGCGGCTACTGGAACGAGCCCGAGGCCACCAGCCAGGTGCTAATCCCGGACCCGCTCGAACCGCGTTCGGGGCAACTGGTTTTCCGCACCGGTGACTACGCCTACCGCGGCAGCGACGGGGACCTGTACTTCTGCGGGCGGGCCGACTCCCAGGTGCAGCTACGGGGCCACCGAGTCGAGCTGGGCGAGGTGGAGCGCCGGCTGCTCGACCACCCGGCTGTGCACGCCGCGGTCGCGCTGCTGGTGCCCCGGGCGGGCTTCGACCCGGTGCTGCATGCCTTCGTGGTCGCCGACGACGTCGCCCGGACGGAGTTGCGGGCGTTCTGCTTGCAGGCGCTGCCCCAGTACATGGCACCCCAGCAAATCCACCAGCTGACCGCGATTCCGGTCACCGTGAACGGCAAGACCGACCGCAACGCCCTGCTCGCGCTGACCGGCCAGGCCGAGCGCTGAGCGCGGTCCCGATAGGGGCCTCCAGGGGTAGGAAGGGCAGCGCCAGCGCCCCTAGGGTCACAAGCGGCCCGCCGGCCCGAGTGTCCGGCGCTCGGCCGCCAGCGGGCGGACGTCGCGCCGGCCGGACGCTCGACCGGCCTACCACGAACCAGGCCACGCGGAGGCGTGCATGAATCTGATCAGCCCGGTCGAGCCCGATCTGCGGCGCTATTCCGACGACCCGGAACTGATGCACCGCGTGCTCACCCCTTACCGCGCCAAGCGATGCGAGTACCTCAAGTCCGCAGAGCTCTTCGTCAGCGGCGAGCCGCCGCGCGCGACCGACCTGCGTGCGTCCTGCACCTTCGAGATCCCGGAATCCTGCTACATCGACGACACCGGGCACTTCAATTCGGTCGAGTTCAACATCTGTTACAACCAGATGGCCTACTACCTGACCGCCAAGGCGATCAAGGAAGGCCTGATGGAGCCCTTCTCGCGCTGGACCATGGACGACTACTGGGACCGGCAGCTGGGCAACATCCTCATCACCGACTTCCGCAGCGCCTTCCGTGTCCAGATGCGCGGTCGCAGGTTCTTGGGCGAGGTGCGCCTGGTCGACGTGGCTGAGTGGGAAGGCAGCGACGTCCGCGATCCGCTGGTCGTGCTGCGCACCACCTGCCGCTACTGGGACGAGTACCAGGGCGACTCGCACGGCGAGGTCACCGTGGCCATCACCGACCCGCCCGCGCGGCCCTGACATCGCCAGCGGCGCCGGGAGTTAACGTGAGCGATCTCAAGGACGGGTCAGTCACCCCGGACGGCAACGGGGTGCCGGCCGACGTCGAACAGGTCGACGTGGACAAGCTCTA
>Ga0326721_10000709_pt1 | contig 10280 bp, 8 predicted proteins | sample SGPome_FD_203951 | JGI IMG/M metagenome (GOLD analysis project Ga0326721, IMG submission 203951) | Soil microbial communities from Southern Great Plains, Lamont, Oklahoma, United States - SGP_1_2016 | ecosystem: Engineered > Artificial ecosystem > Soil microcosm > Unclassified | place: USA...
GCCCGAAAAAGGCGGAGGCGTACTTGACGGCGTAAGCCAGCACGGCGACGTCCTGATGCCCGGCACCGTCCAGCGCCGCCCGAACGGCGGCAACCTGGCCGTCCATCATTCCGCTCGGCCCGACCATCGTGCAGCCGGCGTCGGCCAGCACCACGCCCATCTCGGCGTACCTGAGCAGGGTGGCGTCGTTGTCCACGGCGCCATCGGCGTCGAGCACGCCGCAGTGCCCATGATCGGTGAACTCGTCCAGGCACAGGTCGGCCATCACCACCAGGTCGTGACCGACCTCGGAGGCGACGTCCCGGACGGCCGAGCTGAGAATCCCCTCCGGATCGGTGGCCCCGGAGCCGGCGGCATCCTTGTGCTCCGGAATCCCGAAGATCATGATTCCGCCGAGCCCGAGCGCCGCCGCCTCGGCAGCGGCCTTGCGCAGCGATTCCCGGGTGTGCTGGAACACCCCGGGCATCGAGCTGATCGGCCGCGGCTCGTTCAGCCCTTCCTTGACGAACACCGGCAGCACCAATTCGGCAGGGTGCAGCCGGGTTTCGGCAACCAGCCGGCGCATCGCCGGAGACGTCCGCAACCGCCGCAGCCGGACGGCCGGGAAGCCGCCGACCGCGCTCACTTCGCTGACCTTCGCGCCGACCCCTTGCGCTGGCTCGGCCGCAGCACCGGCTCACCGGCCTCGTCAGCACTCAGTCGCAGCCCGGCGCCGAACTCGGCGAGCGCCGCGACCAAGGCCTCGGAGCTCGGCTCGGCCGCCAGGACGTCGACCCGCAGGCCGTGCTCCTCGGCGGTTTTCGCGGTTTGCGGCCCGATGCACGCCACCACCGTGGTGGCGTGCGGCTTGCCGGCGATCCCGACCAGGTTGCGGACCGTGGACGAGGAGGTGAAGACCACCGCGTCGAAGAACCCGCTCTTGATCGCTTCCCGGGTGTCGGCCGGCGGCGGCGCCGCCCGGACCGTCCGGTAGGCGGTGACGTCGTCCACCTCCCAGCCGTTCTCCTGCAACCCGGCGACCAGGGTGTCGGTGGCGATGTCCGCCCGCGGCAGGAAGACCCGGTTGATCGGGTCGAGCACCTCGTCGTACGGCGGCCAGACGTCGAGCAGCCCGATCGCGGACTGGTTTTCGGTCGGTACCAGGTCCGGGACGATGCCCCAGTCGCGCAGCGCCGCAGAGGTGACCCCGCCGACCGCGGCCACCTTGAGCCCGGCGAACGCGCGGGCGTCCAGACCGAACTCCTCGAACTTCTCCCGGACCGCGCGGACGGCGTTCACGCTGGTGAACCCGATCCACTCGTAGCGGCCGGTGACCAGGCCCTTGACCGCCTTCTCCATCTGGTGCGGGGTCCGCGGCGGCTCGACCGAGATGGTCGGAACCACCTGCGCCACCGCGCCGTGATCGGCGAGCGCGGCAACGATCCCGCCGGCCTGCTGCTTGGTGCGCGGCACCAGCACCTGCCAGCCGAACAGCGGCTTGGTCTCGAACCAGGAGGCCTTCTCCCGCAGCCCGGCGGCCTCGCCGATGACCGCGGTCATCGGTCGGTCCAGACCGGCCCGAGGCAGCGCGAGGACCAGTTCACCGAGCTGGCAGGCGAGCGAACGCTGCTGCACGGTCGTGCCTTTGGAAGTCACCACGATCGGCGTCTGCGGCTTGCGACCGGCTTCCAGCAGGCCTTCGGCCGCGCCGATGATGTCCGCCTCGGCACCGAGCACCACCACCGTGGTCCCGGCCGAGGAGTGCAGCTTCCAATCCACCTCGACCCCGTGCGGGTGCACCACGTGGACGCCGCTGACGCCGGCCGGGGTCAGCGGGACCCCGGCGTACGCGGGCACCGCCAGCGCGGCGGACACCCCCGGGACCACCTCGAACGCCAGCGACTGCTTGCGGCAGGCGGCGATCTCCTCGGCCAGACCGGTGAAGGTCGCCGGGTCGCCGTCCAGTAGCCGGACCACCCGAGCACCCGCCTTGGCGGCCGTGACCACCAGTTTCGCCCGGCTGGCCCGGGTCATCGGTTGGCCGTCCTCACCGAAGCCCGCGTCGAGCACCTCGACGTCCGGTCGGCAATGCTTGGCGATCATGGCTTCGCGGGGCAGTTGATCGACGACCACCACATCCGCCTCAGCCAGTCGGTCAACAGCTCGCAGGGTCAACAGGCCGTCGTCGCCGGGGCCTGCGCCGACGAACGCGACGGACCCACCTGCCTTCGTCGAGCCCTTCTTCCGGGCGGTCATCGTGCTCACGAGTCACCTTCTCTTGCCATGGCGGCTGTGCCTGATGTCGGCAGTGATGCCGGCATTGCATTCGGTTCCGGGATCAATTCGGCAGCACCGTCTTCGAGCATCTGCTCGGCCAGTGACCTACCTAGATGCAGCGCGGCGTCGGCATCGGCCGCCGCCAGCGGAGCGCTGTCCAGTAGTTCAGTCAATGCCAGCCCGGGCAACCGGAGCGTGGCCGATCGACGGATGCTGATCAGGCCGTCGATCGAGCCGACGACCGCGCGCAGCGATAGTTCGGCGCCGTCCTCGCCCTCAACGACTTCGGCCAGGGCACCGACCGGAGCCGCGCACCCGGCTTCCAGCCGGGCCAGCAGGGCTCGCTCGGCGAGTACGGACGCGCGGGTCGCGGCGTCGTCGAGCAGGGCGAGCGCTGTCACCAGGCAGATGTCGTCGATTCGGGCCTCCACCGCGAGCGCGCCCTGACCTGGCGCCGGCAGCATCAGCAACGGATCGAAGAGTTCGGTGGCCTCGCCCGCCCGGCCCAGCCGCAGCAGCCCGGATCGAGCCAGCACGACGGCGTCCAGAACGCCGTCGGAGACCAGCTTCAACCGGGTATCCACGTTGCCTCGGACGTCGACCACTTCGAGGCCGAAGCCGAGCGCCCGCAGTTGCGCGGCTCGCCGTGGTGAGCCGGTGCCGACGGTGGATCCGATCGGCAACTCGGACAGCGTGAGCCCGTCCCGGGCGATCAGGACGTCGCGCGGATCCTCCCGGGTCGGGATGGCGGCCAGGACCAGCCCTTCGGCGGGTGCGGTCGGCAGATCCTTGAGCGAATGGACGGCGAAGTCGATTTCACCCGCAAGCAGGGCATCGCGGAGGGCAGAGACAAATACGCCAGTTCCACCGAGACTGGACAACGATGCCTTTGTGACATCGCCATGGGTGGTGACCTCGACCAACTCGATCTCGATTGATCGGTCGGGCACCACCTGAGCCAGCTGCGTGCTCAGGCGATCGGCCACCCACTGGGACTGGGTTCGAGCCAGCGCACTGCGCCTGGTCCCTAGGCGGAGTCGGTCGGGCAACTGGTTCAAGGGCGATCGGGCGTCGGTTTCCCGAGTACCGAACAGGGCAGGAACAACGGTCGTCCTCACAGCGCACCTCGGGATCGGTCAAGCGTGCCGCTCGGGGTGAACGGCGAGTCAGGATCTAGCTGGACGGCGAGTTCGACGCCGACCGGTAGTTCACCGGGCAACCCGGCGACGGCACCGGAGGGTTCCGGGCCGAGGTTGAACAGCAGTCGCAGGGCCTCCGCGTAGCTGTCCCCGCCCGGCTCGGCGGCCAACTCCTTGACCCGAACCGTCGGCTGATGCAAGAGCTTCTCCACTACCCGGTGCACGGTCTGCTCAAGTTCGGCGAGCACGGCCGGATCGACCGCACCGACCCTGCTGCCCAGCCGCTGCAACTCGGTCTCGACCACGCCGCTGGCCATCGCCCGCAACGCGACGACGGTCGGGGCGACCTCCTTGGCACGCTGGTCGGCCAGGTAGGTCTCGACCTCGTTGGCGACCAGGACACGGACGTCGGCCAGGTCCTCGGAGAGACCCTCGGCGCTCAGATCACGGCCGAGTCGCTCCAGATCGAAGACCGAGATCCCGGGCAGCGCGGCAATCGACGGGTCCACGTCCCGGGGCAAAGCCAGATCGATGAACACCTGAGGCCGGCCGGGCTGGTCGGTGCGAGCCGCCTGCGCGGCTTCGGCCAGTTCCCGATCGACCAGGTAGCCGGCCGATCCGGCGCAGGTGATCACCAGGTCGGCCGCGGCCAGCGCGGACGGTAGCTCCTCCAGCGGAACCGGCACCCCGCCCACCGAGGCAGCCAACCGGCTGGCTCGCCCGAGGGTGCGGCTGCAGACCGAGATCGAGGCCAGGCCGGCCCGGCTGGCGGAGGCCACCGCGAGACCGCTCATCGCCCCGGCCCCGAGCACCAGCGCCCGAACCTGATCCAGCGGGCCGAGCAGTTCGGTGGCGCGCTTCAAGCCGGCCTCGACCAAGGTCGGCCCGGCGCGGTCGAGCTTGGTCTCGGTGTGCGCTCGCTTGCCCACCCGAAGCGCGTTCTGCACCAGGTGTCCGATCGTGCGACCGGCCGAGCCGGAGGCCTGCGAGGTCCGCAGCGCCGTCCGAACCTGACCGAGAATCTGCGACTCGCCGACCGCCATCGAGTCCAACCCGCAGGCGACCCGGAAGAGGTGCGCGACCGCGGCCCCCTCGTAATGCACGTAGAGGTGCTCGGTAAGCTCTTCCAACGGAACACCGGTGACCTTCGCCAGCGTGTTACCGATCTCTCCCACGCCGCCGTGGAACTTGCTGACGTCGGCGTACACCTCGAGCCGATTGCAGGTGACCAGCGAGGTCGCCTCGATCACGTGGTCACCGCGGCACAGCTCGGAGCTGAGCTCACTCGCCGCGCGCGGGTCGAGCGTGGTCCGCTCCAGCAGTTCGATCGGGGCAGTGCGGTGCGACAGCCCGACAACGAGAACACTCATCCGGCAGCCTCCGCCCGCGGTCCGGTTACTGCGTCCAACTGCGATTCCAGGTTCGGGACCGAATCAGGCCCTTGGGCGAGTTCGTCGGCCAGCCGGCCGGCTGCCCGGCGCTGCTCGTGGAACGCGAGGATCTGCAGTTCGGTGGCCAGGTCAACGCGTCGGACCATGACGCCGTCGGGCACGGTAAGTACGCACGGAGCGAAGTTGAGCACGCCGGTGACGCCGGCGGCTACCAACCGGTCGCAGACCTGCTGAGCCTGCGGACCGGGGGTCGCCACCACGCCGATCTGCACGCCGAGGTCGGCAACCACCCGATCAAGTTCACCCAAAGGGAGTACTGGCAACCCGGCCACCGTCTCGCCGATCACCTTCGGATCGGCGTCCACCAGGGCCGCGACGGTGAATCCCCGGGAGGTGAATCCGCCGTAGTTGGCGAGCGCGTGACCGAGGTTTCCGATCCCCACGATCACCACTCGCCAGTCTTGGGTGAGCCCGAGTTCACGCGAGATTTGGTACACGAGATACTGGACCTCGTACCCGACTCCGCGGGTGCCGTACGAGCCGAGGTGAGACAGGTCCTTGCGTAGCTTCGCCGATCCGACGCCGGCGGCTGTCGCCAATTCTTCAGAGGAGACCGTCGCGACCCCGCGCTCGGCAAGGCCAGTCAACGCCTGCAGGTAAAGCGGCAGGCGGGAAACCGTCGCGTCGGGAATACCGTCGCGGCCGGCTCGGTCGCGATTGACGAGCCGTGCGGGGCGTGGTCGGGTCACGGGAAGGCCGGCTCCTTCGATGGCTTTAGTGCCCCTAGCTTGTCGAACTGCTGGAACGTACCCAGCCTAGGCGCTTGTGAACGGATGCACAAAGTCGAAGAACGTTGGATAGCTCACCCTTGACGGCGGCCGAACCAGCGCGGTCGCCCGGCCAGGGCGGCCCGTAGCCGTTGTTCGTCCACTCGCCAGAAATCGTGCTGCTCCCCGTCGACCAGCACCACCGGAATCTCCTCGGCATAGCGGGCGGCAAGCGTCGGATCCTCAAGGATCGACAGCTCAAGCCACCCGGCTCCGGTGTCGTCGGCCACCCGCTCGACCACCGCCCGCGCGTCATCACACAGATGACAGCCCGGCTTTCCGATCAAGGTGATCCGCGGATTCTCACTCGTGGTGCCCACCTGCGCAGAGTAGACCGCTGCCGGGAGCGTCACCGATTCCGACGCCCGCCACTGGTCGGTAGGGTCAGCCTGGTGTCGAAACGGGAGCGGGTGTCCAGACCCGACCGCTTCGTCACCCTGCTTCTTTCGGTGGCGCTGCCGGTCGTGCTCGTCGTGCTGCTGCTCGCGCTGCACCACCCACGAACGATCTACACCTCGGACTCGGCCGCTCAGCAGTCGATAATCCGAACCTGGTTGGACGTCGGTCATGGCACCACCTTCGTTCCGCGCGACACCTGGGCCCTCAAAGTGCCGCTCTACCTGCTCCTGGAGAACCTGCCACTGCAGCCGATGGACCGGCTGCTGATCGCCGTCCTGGTGCTGAACGCGCTGACCTTCCTGATGCTCGGCTGGGCCACCCGGAAACTGGCCGGCACCGAGAACTCGCAGGTCCGCTGGTACGACGTGACCGTGCCGCTGGCCTGGTTCGCCGCCATCGGCGGCGGGATCGGCTCCAACCGGATGCTGCCGAATTACCGGAACATCGAACTCGGTCTCTGCTTCGTGATCCTCGCGCTGACAGCCTGGTATCTGGCTGCACCGGGCGCGGCCCGGCCGACCGCCGATCGGCGCGTCCTGGTCCTCGGCGCGGGTGCTGCCCTGCTGCTGGCGGTGATCTGGTTCGACGACCCCTACGTCCAACTGCTGGTGGCGGAGCCGCTGGCGCTGGCGGCGCTCGGCTGGTACTGGCTCCGCGACCGCGACCGGCGGTTGCTCATCGTGGCCGCTGTGCTGCTGGCGTCGTTCTTCCTCACCGTGCTGCTGGGCGTGGTCGCCGGATGGTTCGGGATCGAGTTCGCCGATGCCGGGCACACCCTTGCCATCTCGCCGTCCGACCTGGCCCGCCATCTGAGCCTGCTGCCTCCCGGCACCGATCTGCTGCTCGGGATCGACCGCTGGGCCGACCATCCGGCGGGCCTGATCACTCAGGTCCTGGTGGTGGCGGTGTTCACGGCGATGCTGGTGGCCTCGGCCGCGCTGACCCGGCGGGGCTGGCGAGAGCGCCGGTTCGTGCTGGCATTCATCGGCGCCCACTGGCCGCTCGTGGTCGCCGGGTTCCTGGTCAGCTGGCACACCCAGGACCTGGGCGCGGGCCGATACCTGGTGCTTGCGGTCTGTGACGTGGTGGTGGCGACCGCCATCCTGCTGCCCGACCTGCGGGTTCGGCGACCCCGACCGGCCGCCGCCCTGGTCTGGGTGATGGCCGTCGGGGCCGCGTTCAGCTTCGGCACCGGAGCGACTTCCGCGATCAGCGCGGCCAGTCGCCCCTCGGCGGCGCTGCCCCACCAGCAGGCCGTCGTCCGGGCGGTGGAGCGCGCGGTCACCGAGCACGGCGCCGTCAAGGGTTACGCCCCGTTCTGGTCGGCGAACATCACGTCGTACCTGGTCGGGCTGGGTACCACGGCCGCCGAGATCATCTGCCAGAACGGTCGGCTGGGAACCCGGCAATGGCTCAGCGACACCGCTCGCCTGACCCGCCCGGCACAAACTGTCTTCCTGATCTGGGACCCGCAGGCGACCGCCCTGGCTGGTTGCCCGGCGGCCGTCCGGGATGCCCAACTCGGCCCCCCGCTGGCCACTTACTGGGTCACCCCGACGGCGGTTCCCGCGCCGGCCGGCGGGGTGGATTCGGTGCTGGTCTATTCCCCCGATATTGAGACTCGACTGCGACCCGCGGACGGCGCGTAGACTCAAGCCATGCCGGACGGTGAGATCCGAATGGCGGAGACAACAACTCCGCGTCCGCCGCCCGGGGATCCGACCGCGGCGGCATTCTTCGACGTCGACAACACCATCGTTCGCGGTGCCTCGATTTTCCATCTGGCCCGCGGCCTCTATCGGCGCGACTTCCTCTCGATGCGCGACATCGCCCGCTTCGCGGTTCAGCAGGCCCGGTTCATCGCCCTCGGCGAGCACCTGGACACCGTCGCCGACATCCAGACCCGGGCACTGTCGTTCATCACCGGGCGCTCGGTCGCCGAGATGCGCTCGGTCGGCGAAGAAGTGTTCGACGAGTTGCTGGCCGACAAGATCTGGCCCGGCACCCTGGCGCTGGCTCGGATGCATGAGGACGCCGGGCAGCGGGTCTGGCTGGTCACCGCCACCCCGGTGGAGGTGGCGCAGGTGATCGCCGACCGGCTCGGCTTGTACGGCGCGCTGGGCACGGTGTCCGAGCACATCGACGGCCTCTATACCGGCCAACTGGTCGGTGCCGCGATGCATGGCCAGGCGAAGGCGGAGGCGGTCGCGGCGCTCGCCGAGCGCGAAGGGCTGGCGTTGCGTCGATGCGCCGCCTATAGCGACTCGGCCAACGACATCCCGCTGCTCTCGCTGGTCGGGCACCCGGTGGCGATCAACCCGGACGGCAAGCTGCGCGCGCACGCTCGGGCGAACGGCTGGCAGGTGCACGACTATCGAACCAAGCGGAAGGCCGCCAAGATCGGTTTGCCGGCGGCCGCCGCCGGCGTCGTCGCCGGGGCAGCAGCCGGGGCTTTCGCCGCGAACCGCCGACACCGTCACTGAGCCGCCCTCCCGACGCCGTCCCCTTGTGGACTGAGTCCCACCTCGTCTCGGTGATACAGCCTCGAGCCGGATTTGCCCGCTTGCTTTCGCCGCGGCCTCGATCATGGGACTCTCCTGCCATGAGACGAGCGGGTATCGGCCGATCACGCGGCAGACGAACACAATTGCGCGGGATCGGCCTGGTCGGGGTATCCGCCCTGGCAGCCGGCGGCCTCCTACTACCGGCCCCGGCCTCCGCCTCGTCCGCAGGCTCGGCGGCTGTGGCTGGCCCGGCTGCCGTTGGTGGCTCGGCCGCTGCGGCCGCTGCGGCCGGCGCGGTGTCGGGAAGTACCGGCGGCGGTGACCCGTACTTCCCCAAGGCCGGCAACGGCGGTTACGACGTCAAGCACTACGACCTGCGGCTCAAGTACCGGCCCTCGACGCGGGCCCTGACTGCGACTGCTGTGGTCACCGCCAAGGCGAAGGTCAAGCTCCGCAGCTTCAGCTTGGATCTGCGGAAACTGAAGGTCAGCAAGGTAACGGTGAACGGCCGCAAGGCCGCTTTCAAGCATCCCGCCGGGGAGCTGGTGATCACCCCGAAGAGGGCGCTATCGGCCGGGCATCAGTTCACCGCGAAGGTCTCTTACACCGCCACCATGGGTAAGCCGCTGGACAACACCGGCGCTCCGTACGGCTGGACCGCCACCTCCGACGGCGCCCTCGTCGCGAACGAGCCCGAAGGTGCCTCCACCTGGTACCCGGTCAACGACGTCCCGTACGACAAGGCCACCTACCGGTTCACCGTAACCGTGCCCAAGGGCACGGTGGCGGTTGGCAACGGGCTGCTCACCGCCACCTCGACCAAGAGCAACTGGACGACTTTCCGTTGGGTCGCCAACGACGCCCAGGCCAGCTATCTGGCCATGGCCACGACCGGGAACTACACGCTGACCAGCAAGAAGACCGCCACCGGGCTGCCGATCATCAACGCGGTCGACAAGGATCTGTCGGCCCGAGACAAGGCCGATGCCAAGGCGGTACTCGCGCTCCAGCCGAAAATGATCAGCTTCTTCTCGACCCAGTTCGGCAAGTACCCGTTCAACTCGTTCGGCGCGGTGATCGACGACGACTCGGTCGGTTACGCCCTGGAGAATCAGACCCGGCCGATCTACTCCGGGGTTCCGGACGAGATCACGGTGGCCCATGAACTGGCTCACCAGTGGTTCGGCGACAGCGTCACGCCCCGGCGCTGGCAGGACATCTGGCTGAACGAGGGCTTCGCCACCTACGCGGAATGGCTGTGGGAGGAGTCTCGCGGCGGCGAGAGCCCGCAAGCCACCTTCGCCGAGCTCTACAACAACACCTACCCTGCGGACGACGCCTTCTGGGCTTCGAAGCCGGGCGAGCCGGGGGCCAAGGCGTTGTTCGAGTCGCCGGTCTACAACCGCGGCGCGATGACTCTGCAGGCACTCCGGATCACGATCGGCGACGACAACTTCTTCACCGTGCTCCAGCGCTGGGCCAAGGACAACCGAAAGGGCGTCGTCAACACGGCCGCCCTGATCAAGCTGTCCGAGCAGGTTTCCGGCCAGCAACTGGACGACCTGTTCACCGCGTGGCTCTACACCCCCACCCGCCCCACCTTCCCCACCGCTCCCTGAGGCTCGGCCTGCCCCGGGTAACGCCTGACCCGGGGCACGCCCGACCTCGGTGCTGGGGAGGCCGAGAACCCGATGATCGCCAGCTGTGCCGACCATGTGCCCTCAATCGACACATAGCCGGGCACAGCTGGCGATCTTGGGAAGG
>Ga0326721_10000710_pt1 | contig 10266 bp, 8 predicted proteins | sample SGPome_FD_203951 | JGI IMG/M metagenome (GOLD analysis project Ga0326721, IMG submission 203951) | Soil microbial communities from Southern Great Plains, Lamont, Oklahoma, United States - SGP_1_2016 | ecosystem: Engineered > Artificial ecosystem > Soil microcosm > Unclassified | place: USA...
CACGGGGTACGTGCGGCGGGACGTGTTCTGGATAACTACGCTGCAAGGGTGCTCCGTGCCGCGTTTTCCCTCGCTCCGGTGCTTGCCCACGGCGGCGAGTCCGGCGCCGGGACGCCGTCGGAGAGCCTGCCCCGATTCACCCCGATCAGGCTGTTCACCGAGCTCGAGCTGGACTGGCTGCTGATCGTGCCGCTGCTGATCGTGACCGGGCTCTACCTGTGGGGCGTCTGGCGGCTGCGGCTGCGCGGGGACCGCTGGCCCCCCGGCCGGACGGTGGCCTTTCTCGCAGGCGGCGTCGGCGTCATCGCATTCGCTGGGCTGAGCGGCCTGGGCGCCTACGACGACACCATGTTCTCGCTGCACATGATCCAGCACATGCTGCTGGCGATGGTCGCGCCGATCTTCCTGGCGCTCGGGGCGCCGGTGACGCTGTCCCTGCGCACCGCGCCGCGCGGGCTCCGGTCGGCCATCCTGGCGGTGCTGCACAGCCGGCTGGCGAGGTTGCTGACGTTTCCGCTGGTCGGCTGGGGAATCTATGTGGCCAGCCCCTTCGCGCTGTACTTCACCGGCTGGTACCCGGCGACCTTGGACAACCAGGTGCTGCACGAGCTGCTGCACCTGCACTTCCTGCTGGTGGGCTCGCTGTTCTTCTGGCCGATGGTCGGCATCGATCCGATCCCGGGACGGCAGTCCCATCCGTTCCGGTTCCTGATCCTGGTCTCGACGTTGCCGTTCCATGCGATCCTCGGGTTGTCGATCTACACCCAGACGACGGTGATCGCGGCCGAGCACTACCGGGGGCTGCAGCTCAGCTGGCTGGATCCGCTGGCTGACCAGCGGGTCGGCGGCGGCCTGCTGTGGACCTCCGGCGAGCTGGTCGGGCTGATCATGCTGGGCGTGGTGACCGCGCAGTGGATCAAGGCCTCCGAGCGTGAGGCCGCCCGGGAGGACCGCCGGCTGGACCGGTTGGAGGCCGCCGAGGCCGCGGCGACCAGGCGCGAGGCGGTGGGGCAAGTCCCGCTGGCTACGATGGCGCTCGATGACGCCCGGCCAACCGGTACGGCGACTTCTGCGAAGAAGGAAGTTCTCAGCTGATGACCTCGCCTCGCTCCCTCACCGTTGTGGTCTACAGCCAGCACGCTGACCTGCGGGCCCAGGTCCGTGGCGCGGTGGGACGCCGGGCAGCCCGTGACCTGGGCCGGATCGACTGGGTCGAGTGCGCGAACTACAGCCAGCTGAGAAACCAGCTGGACGCCGGCGACCTCGACCTGGTGATCCTGGACGGTGACGCCCAGCCCAGCGGCGGCATCGGCCTGTGCCGCCAGTTCAAGAACGAGATCACCGACTGCCCGCCGATCATCGTGCTGCTGGCGCGCGAGCAGGACCGCTGGCTGGCGGCCTGGTCGCAGGCCGATGCCACCATCGTGCGGCCGATCGATCCGGTGCTGGCGGCCGACGCGGTCGCCCAGATCTTGCGGGACCGTGAGTCAGCCATTCCGGTTGTGCGCTGAGCCCGCCTCGGCCGACCCCGTGACCGCGCCGCCCAGCCCCGGTTCAGCCGGCCAGCACAGCTGGCCTGAGGTGCTGGCCCCCCTGATGCGTCGCCAGTCACTGTCCGGCGAGGCAGCCAGCTGGGCGATGACCGAGATCATGGCCGGCGAGGCGAGCCCCGCGCAGCTGGCGGCCTTCGCGGTGCTGCTGCGGGCCAAGGGCGAGACCCCTGCCGAGCTGGCGGGCCTGGTCCGCGCCATGCTGGCCCGGGCCGCTCCGATGCGGCTGGACCAGCCGGCCGTGGACGTCGTCGGCACCGGAGGAGACCGGGCGCAGACGGTGAACATCTCGACGATGGCAGCGCTGGTGACGGCCGGGTCCGGCCGGGCGGTGGTCAAGCACGGCAACCGCGCGGCGTCCTCGGCCTGCGGCACCGCGGATGTGCTCGAAGAGCTCGGGGTGGCCATCGACCTGCAGGCCGACGGAGTGCTGGCGACCGTCGCCGAGGTCGGGATCGGGTTCTGCTTCGCGCCGGTCTTTCACCCCGGGATGCGGCACGCGGGCGGTCCGCGCCGGGAGCTCGGCGTGCCGACGGCCTTCAACTATCTCGGCCCGCTGACCAACCCTGCCCGGCCGGCGGCGGTCGCGATCGGGGTCTACGACGGGCAGATGGCGCCGGTGATGGCTCAGGTGCTGGCCGATCGGGGCGATCGCGGCATGGTGTTCCGCGGCGACGACGGGCTCGACGAGCTGACCACCACCACGACGTCGCAGGTCTGGCTGGTGTCCGAGGGCGCCGTGCGCCACGACACCTTCGATCCGGCGTCGGCCGGAATCGCCGCGGCCGAGCCGCAGGCGCTGCGGGGTGGCGCGGCCCCGTTCAACGCCGAGGTGGTGCGGCGGCTGCTGGCCGGTGAGTCCGGGCCGGTGCGTGATGCGGTGCTGCTCAACGCGGCGGCGGCGATCGCCGCGTTCGACGGCGTGCTCGGGTCGGCGCGGGAGGCCGTGGAGTACGGCCTGCCGCTCGCCGCGGCGGCCATCGACGGCGGGTCGGCCGGGACGCTGCTGCAGCGCTGGGCCGAGCTGAGCCGGCAGCTACGGGCCGGCCAGGCTCGCTGACCGCTCCCGCCCCCCTGTTCGGTTACTCGGGCGCGGAGTAGCCGATTGAGAATGCCGACTCCAGATCGTGCCGGGAGTACGCGCGGAAGGCCACGTGGGTGTCGGTGCTGAGCACGCCCTCGATCCGGCTCAGCCGGCCGGCGATGACGTCGGCGATGTGGTCGAATTCGCGGACCCGCACGATGGCGATCAGGTCGACGTCGCCGGCCACGCTGTACACCTCGCTGACCCCGTCCAGGTCGGCGATGGCCTGGGCCACCTCCGGAATCCTGTTCGCGGCGACCTGGACCATGACGATGGTGGTGATCATGCGCTGATCCTAGAACCCGCGAGGGCCCGGTTGGGCTGGTGCACGACCGGAAGCCGCCGGCGGTCGGCGAACGGCTGGGCGTGCCGGCGCGCGCCGTCGGCCGAGACCAGCCAGCTGCGCAACCGGGCGGCGCCGGCCGCCGGGGAGCTCCACGGTTGGCTCGCCGACACCAGGCGGATGCCTGGCTGGTTGAGCCATCGCAGCAGCAACTCGGTCTCTTCGACGGTGGCGACGGTGGCCAGGGTCGCCGACGGAGAGGTCTCGGCGACGACCTCCGCGCTGTCGAGCAGCGTCGCCACCAGGGGCATCGGAGGCACGCCCCGGGGCGCTACCTCGGCTCCCACCAGGCGGCCGTGCCGGATGACGACCAGCTCCCAGCCGCCCTCGCCGTCCGGAGCGGCGGCGACCAGCTCGGCGATCCGGGTGAGCGAGACCAGCGCCTGCATCCGGGCGCAGCTGCGCACCAGGGTGGCTATCCGGTCGCGTACCGCCGCCGCCTCCTCGTAGCGCTGCTCGGCCGAGAGCGCGGCAAGCCGGCCCCGCAGTGGCTCGATCAGCACCGAGACGTCGGCGCGCCAGGCCTGTACGACGGTTTCCACGAGCAGGCCGTAGGCGTCGGGAGACACCCGGTCCTCGCAGGGCGCCGAGCACTTGCCGATCCCCGCCAGCACGCAGGCATGCCGGACTGCGCGGCCGGGGTTCAGCCGGTCGGTGCATTGCCGCAGCGGCACGGCGTCGTGAATCGCGTCACGCAGCTGCTCGGCCTGCCGGGTGGAGCGCAACGGGCCGAAGTACTGGGCGCCGTCGGCCCGCGCCTGGTGCACCACCGACAGCCGCGGAAAGGGCTCCCGGGTCAACTTGAGCCAGATCGTCCGATCGCTGTGTTTGGACCGCCGGTTGTAGCGCGGCTTGAGGGAGGTGATCAGGCGCAGCTCGCGGATCTGGGCCTCGAGCGGATGGGCGCAGACGATGGACTCGACGGATTCGGCCAGGCCCACCATCTCGCCCATCCGGCTGCGGGTCTCCGAGGCCACGAAGTACTGCCGTACCCGGCTGCGTAGGTCCTTGCTCGTTCCGACGTAGAGCGGCCGGCCGGCCGCGTCGTTGAAGAGGTATACCCCCGGCGCGTGCGGCAGCGGGTCGGCCAGGTGCCGCTTGCGCCGCTGCGCGTCGGTGACCTGTGAGGTGAACGCGCGCAGCTCCGGCAGCGAGTGCACCCCGAGGTTGCCGAGCCGGCCGATCAGGGCGTGCAACACGTCCACCGTGGCCCGGGCATCTGCCAGCGCCCGGTGAGTGGGCGTGGTCGCCGAGCGGAAGAAGGCCGCCAGGGTGCTGAGCTTGCAGTTGGGCACCTCGTCCCTGGTGAGCACCCGGCGGGCCAGCAGGGCGGTGTCGAGCACCGCCGGGTTGGGCCAGCGCCGCTCCTGGCGCGCGCACGCCGCCTTGAGGAACCCGATGTCGAAGGGCGCGTTGTGCGCGACCAGCACCGCGCCGGCCGCGAACTCCAGGAACGAGGGAAGCACGGCGTCCAGGGAGGGGGCGGCGGACACCATCCGGTCGGTGATGCCGGTGAGCACGCTGACGAACGGGCTGATCGGCACGCCCGGGTCGACCAGGGTGGCGAACTCGCCCAGCACCTCGCCGGCCCGAACCTTGACCGCGCCGATCTCGGTGATGGAGTCCGTGCCCGAGGCGCCGCCGGTGGTCTCGAGATCGACCACCACGAAGGTGGTCGCCTGCAGCGGCTCATCGAGGCAGTCCAGGCTGAGCTGGCCGCTTGTCATCACTGTCATAATCGAACACGCTAGCGGTAGGGTCCGACGAAATCGGCTCGCATCGCCCGGGTCCTGTGGTTGCCGTTCCACTGGCGATCCGCGGCCGAGGCAAGCGCGGTCCGCGGTCTGTCCGCGGCCGAGGCAAGGCAGTCGGAGGCAAGGCGGTCCGAGGCAAGGCGGTCCGAGGCAAGGCGGTCCGCGGTCGGAGGTAAGGCGGTCGGAGGCAAGGCGGTCCGCCGCGTGGGATGAGGCTGCCGACGCCCTGGCCGCCCGGTCCAGCCAAAACTGTCAGTGCCTGTACATACGGTGTAGTGACCCTGCGGGACAACAGCCGCCGGCTAGAAGGTGGAGGATCAGATGCTCATCGACTGTGACAGCTGCGCGGCTCGCGATATCAGCTGTGGAGATTGCGTGGTGGCTGCCCTGCTGGGTCCGCGCCGTGGCTCGGTCGAACTCGACAGCGCCGAGCAGGACGCCCTAGGCGCGTTGGCCAGTGGCGGCCTGCTGCCACCGTTACGCCTGGTGCCGACCCGGCCTCCGGAGCAACCGCCGACCACGCGCACCGCAATTGCCTGATTTGTTCATTCAGTGTGAGAATTCGACACGCCGACACGGCCGGATCGGATTGCTCAATGGTGTGGGCGTCACGTAACCTTTCCGAGATCTTCCGGTTTCCGCCTCCCGACGGGAGGCGCCGGAAGCACCGCCGAATCGGCCTTCATAGCAGCCACCAGAGGTGCTCGTGCTGCTGTAGCCGAACCGGGGACCCAGGTTATCTGGGGTGAATCGGAGTGACGGGGCGCACGACGACCCGGTACGGCAATCCTCCGTAGGGCAACTTCCAAGCCCGAACCCGACAGCTAACTCGGTAGGCGGTCGAGTGGAAGAGGAGTTCCGCCAACCGTGGCGTTGACTCGTGTCACGCGGCTTAGCCGCACTGTTTTGGCTTCCCTGGTTGTGACCGGCGCCGTGTTGGCGGCCCCGCTGGCTGCCCAGGCCATTCCTCACCCGGAGGCTCCGGCTCCCAAGACCTCCCAGCAGGTCACCGTCAAGCTGCACGAGCTCGCCAAGACCAGCGAGCAACTCGCCGAGCAGCTGAACCAAGCCCAGATCGATGTCCGCGCCGCTCAGCGGACCGCCGACGAGGCCACCCGGGCGGCGGCTGCCGCCCAGGTTCGAGCCCGCAGCGCTCAGCGGCAGCTGGCCACCTCGCTTGCCTCGCAGTACAAATCGGCCTCGTTCAGCCGGACGGCCGCTCTGCTGGCCAGCAGCTCCACCGACGGCTACCTGCAGACGATCCAGTCGATGAACCTGCTCACCCAGCACCAGAGCGTGGTCGCGTTGACGGCGAAGAAGGCGATTGCGACCTCGGACGCGGCCGCTGCCCGGGCCAAGGCCGCGGTGGAGGCAGCGGTCGCCAAGCGCGCCCTGATCGCCAAGCGGCAGGCCGACCTGGCCAAGCAGGTCACCACGTACAAGGCACTGCTGGCAACCCTGACCGCCGCCGAGCGGGCCAAGTACTACAACCCGGTTCCGCAGCCGTCGGCCACCATGGTCGCCAGGGTGATGACCCGAGCGATAGCGCCGGCCACCGTCAGCCGTTCGACCCGCGCGGCGCAACCGTCCCAGTTCTCGCGGCAGTCGCAGCCGGCAGCTTCCCGCGGCGCCGGCGCGGCCATCTCCGCCGCCCGTGCCCAGCTCGGCAAGCCGTACGCCTGGGGCGGCGCCGGACCGAACTCCTTCGACTGCTCGGGCCTGACCGCCTGGGCCTGGCGCGCGGCCGGTGTCAACCTGCCGCACAACGCCGCCGCGCAGCAGGGCATGGGACGTTCGGTCGACCGCAATGACCTGCAGCCTGGTGACCTGGTGTTCTTCGGCTCGCCTGCCTATCACGTCGGGCTCTACGTCGGCGACGGCATGATGATCCACGCCCCGACGAGCGGCGACGTCGTCAAGATGACGTCGCTGTCCTACATGAGCGATTACTCAGGGGCCACCCGGGTCGGGTGAGCCAGCCAGCTGAATCGGACGGGCGGGAACCGGCAACGGTCCCGCCCGTCCGGCCGTCCCGGCGGCCGGGCCGCGCAGGGCTTGCGGCGGTGCTGGCCGCCGTGGTGCTGGCGGGCTTGTCGATCCTGCTGGTCCAGCATCGCCAGGCCACCCGGTCCGGCGAGGGAACAGCGGCCGGTCCGGATTCGACGGACGTCGCCGCTGTGCTGGCTGTGCTACACCGGCATGCCGACGCGCTGATCGCGCGCGATCCGCGGGCCTGGGCGGCGGACCTGGACGGGTCGGCCGCCGCGGCCGGCTTTGCCGGACGTCAGCGGCAGGTGTTCGCCAACCTCGCGCAGGCGCCGCTGGATGCCTGGCGTTACGTCCTGGTCGCACCGGTCACCGACTCCAGCGTGCTGGCGCCCGCGGCGGCCCGGCTGGGCGGCCAGGTGGTGATCGTCCATGTGGAACTGCAGTACGGCCTTGCCAAGGTCGATCCGGCGCCGACCGGCAAGCAGCTGTGGCTGACCAGTGTCCGGCGCGGCGGCGGCTGGAAGCTGGCGGCCGACGATGACGCCGCCGCGGTCGGTGGCGCATCCTGGCGCGGGCCGTGGGACTTCGGTCAACTGCTGGCCCGGCGTGGCCCGCACACCCTGGTGCTGGCGCACCCGGCGCACCGGCAGGATGAAGCTGTGTTCGCCGACTTGATCGAGACGTCGCTGCCCGTGGTGACCAGGGTCTGGGGCCGGAACTGGAACGACCAGGTCGCCGTGCTGATCCCTGACACTCCCCAGGAGTTCGCGGCGGTCACCGGCGACGACGCCGACAGCCATGACCTGGCAGCGGTGGCTGTCGCTGATCAGGTCCGCCCCGACGGCATCGTGCTCGGCGCCCGGATCGTGGTCAACCCTGCCAACCTGGCGCGGCTCGACGCCGCCGGCCGGCGGTTGGTAGTCACCCACGAGCTGAGCCACATCGCCTCCCGAGCCGTCACTTCTGACCAGATGCCGACCTGGCTGATCGAAGGAATGGCCGATTACGTCGGCAACCTGGACTCGCACCTGTCGGTGTCGGCTGTCGCCGCCGAGCTGGCAACCGACGTCCGGGCCGGCAAGGAGCCGCCGGCGTTGCCGTCCGATGCGGCGTTCACCAGCGGCAGCGGCTTGCCTCAGGCGTACGAGATGTCCTGGCTCGCCTGCCGGTTGATCGCCGACCGGGTCGGCCAGGACGGTCTGGTGCGGTTCTACCGGGTGGTGGCCCAAGCCGCCGGCGCCGATCCGGCCACGGCGGCAGCGATCGGGCTGCGGCAGGTGCTGCACACCGACGTGGCGGCGTTCACCGCGGCCTGGCGGTCCTACCTGATCGGCCAGCTTCGATGAGCTCCCGCCCGCTGCTGATCGTGACCAACGACTTTCCGCCCCGGCAGGGCGGCATCCAGTCCTACGTCCACGAGCTCGCCCGGCGGCTGCCGGCTGGTCAGCTGGCCGTATACACCTCCGACTACCCGGGGGCGGCGGCGTTCGACGCCGAGCAGGACTTTCCGGTCCGCCGCCATCCCAGCGGGCTGCTGATCCCGACCCCGGCTGCCCGGCGTCAGATCCTGCAAACCCGCGCCGACTTCGGCAGCACCTCGGTGTGGTTCGGGGCGTCGGCGCCGCTCGGCCTGCTGGCGGCGCCGCTTCGCCAGGCCGGCGTGCGGCGGATCGTGGCCAGCAGCCACGGGCACGAGGCCGGCTGGGCGATGTTGCCGGTGGCCCGCCAGGCGCTGCGCCGGATCGGCAGCCAGGTCGATGTGGTGACCTACCTCGCCGAGTACACCCGGCGACAGGTGGCCGGCGGCTTCGGCCCCCGGGCCACCCTGGTGCAGCTGGCGCCTGGGGTGGACCTGGACACCTTCAACCCGGCGGTCTCGGGAGCCGCGGTACGGCAGCGGCACGGGCTGAGCGACCGGCCGGTGGTGGTCTGCGTCTCCCGGCTGGTGCCCCGCAAGGGCCAGGATGTGCTGATCCAGGCGATGCCGGCCATCCTGGCCAGGGTGCCCGAAGCAGCGCTGCTGATCGTCGGCGGCGGCCGTTACGAGCAGCGCCTGCGCGCGCTGGCCACCCGGGCCGGCGTGACCGGCCAGGTGGTCTTCACCGGCCCGGTGCCCGCTGCCGAGCTGTCCGAGCACTTCGCCGCGGGCGATGTGTTCGCGATGCCCTGCCGAACCCGGCGGCTGGGGATGGACGTCGAGGGGCTCGGCATCGTGTTCCTGGAAGCGTCCGCGGCCGGCCTGCCGGTCGTCGCGGGGAACTCCGGCGGCGCTCCGGAGGCGGTCCTGCAGGGGGTCACCGGGGAGGTCCTGGACGGCCGGGACGTGGCGGCGGTGGCCGACCAGGTCAGTGGCCTGCTCACCGACCCGCAGCGCGCCGCCGCGATGGGCGCCGCTGGCCGGCAGTGGACCGAGCAGTCCTGGCGGTGGGACACGATGGCCGACCGGTTGGCGGACCTGCTCCAGTTGTAGCGAGCCGGCCGGTCGTGGCAGCCGCCGACTGCTACCTCGGGTCAGCTCCTGGCCGACCCGGAGTAGAGCGCCGCGATGTCGTCGGCGCATTCGGTCATCACCAGATTGCGCTTGAGCTTCAGCGACGGGGTGAGCTGGCCGCCGGCCTCGGTCCAGTCCTGGGGCAGGATGGTGAACTTCTTGATCGCCTCCGCCTGGGACACCGCCTTGTTCGCGTCATCTACGGCCTGCTGCACCTCGGCCAGCAGCTGCGGGTCCCGCACCAGCTCCGCCGGCTCGGTGTCGGCGGGCTTGCCGGCCTTCTCGGCCCAGCTCGGCAGGGCTTCGGGATCCAGGGTGATCAACGCGGCGATGAAGGGCTGTTGATCGCCGACCACCAGGCACTGGCTGATCAGCCAATGTGCCCGGACCCGGTCCTCCAGCACCGCCGGCGCCACGTTCTTGCCGGCGGCGGTGACGATCAGCTCCTTCTTGCGCCCGGTGATCGTGACGAAGCCGTCGTCGTCGATCTCACCGATGTCACCGGTGTGGAACCAGGTCTTGCCGTCCTTGTCCTCCAGCGCCTCCGCGGTCGCCGTCGGGTTCTTCCAGTACCCGTCGAAGACGACCGGGCCGGCCAGCAGGATCTCCCCGTCGTCGGCGATCCGGACGCTCATCCCGGCGACCGGCCGGCCCACCGAGCCGATCTTGATCCGCTCCTCGACGTTGAGGCAGGCGCCGGCCGTGGTCTCGGTCAGGCCGTAGCCCTCATAGATCGTCACGCCGATGCCGCGGAAGAAATGCCCGAGCCGGGCGCCCAGCGGCGCCCCGCCGGAGATCGCGGCGGTGCACTGGCCACCGAGCGCGGCCCGCAGCCGGGAGTAGACCAGCTTGTCGAACACCCGGTGCTGCAACCGCAGGGCCAGGCCGGCGCCGCGGCCGTCCAGAGCCTCGGAGTACCTGATCGCCACCGACTCGGCGCGGTCGAAGATCTTGCCCTTGCCGTCGGCGTGGGCGCGCTGCTTGGCGGTGTTGTAGACCTTCTCGAAGACCCGCGGGACGCTCAGCACGAAGGTCGGCTGGAACACCGCGAAGTC
>Ga0326721_10000711_pt1 | contig 10265 bp, 12 predicted proteins | sample SGPome_FD_203951 | JGI IMG/M metagenome (GOLD analysis project Ga0326721, IMG submission 203951) | Soil microbial communities from Southern Great Plains, Lamont, Oklahoma, United States - SGP_1_2016 | ecosystem: Engineered > Artificial ecosystem > Soil microcosm > Unclassified | place: USA...
GGCGTCCGGGGCTCACCCGTGCAGGGTCGTGCCCGGTGACTGCCCGAACCGCCGGCGGTAGGCCGCGGCGAAGCGTCCCGTGTGGGGGAAGCCCCAGCGGGCGGCGATCCCCGCGACGGTCGCCCCGGCGGCGGGGTCGGCCTCCCGCAGGTCGCGGTGGGCGGCCTCCAGCCGGGCGTCGCGGAGATAGGCGATCGGGGTGGTGCCCAGCTCGCGGCGGAACGCCACCTGCAGCCCGCGCGGGCTCATCCCGGCGGCGCGGGCGATCCCGGCGAGGCCGATGTCCTCGTCGAGGTGCTCGTCGACGAAGGCCGTCGCCCGGCGGAGCCGTGCGGGCGCGACCCGGGCGGAGCCGGGCGGCGGGGACTGGGTGAGGAAGGTGTTCGGGAAGCAGTGCAGCAGCGCGGTGGCGAGGGACCGGAACGCCGTGCCCCGGACCAGGGGGTGCTCCATCGCCTCGGTGTTGGGCAGCACGTCCTGGTGGAGATGGCGGACCTCGGCGAGCCAGTAGCGGGTCAGGGCCGGGGACGGCGGCGTCCAGCCCGTGAACGCGAGCTGCAGCGACTCCTGCCCGAGCAGGCCCCGGGCGTGCTCCTGCACGGCCTCGGCGTCCAGCACCACGGAGCCCAGCTCGAGCATGCCTTCCCACCGGCCCCCGTAGACGCCCTGCGGGAGGAGGAACGGCAGGCGCGTGGTGATCCGGTCCTGGCCGGAGTCCACGGTGAGCCGCCCGGTGAGGACGTGGGTGACGGTGAACGTGCCGGAGACGTCGCCGGTGCCGGAGGACGCGGTCGTGCCCAGCCGGAAGCGGTGGGCCAGCAGCGGCCCCGCCGAGGCCGCGGAGACGCTGAACTCGAACGAGCCGTCCGTCGGCGCGCGCAGCCCCAGTCCCCGGTAGAGCTGGGCCATGGCGGCGATGCCCTTCTCGGGGTCCCGGGTCGAGTACGACGACCGGTGGAACGCGGTGCTCATCCGCCGGGGCCGCGAACGGCCCGCCGGCGCCCACGAGCGCCGGCGACCGCTCTCGTCATGGTGTCCGGTCCGGGCCTAGCGCCGGTTGAGGAACTTGCGCAGCATGCCGCCGACCCCGGCGCCGCCCGAGCGGCGGGTGCCGGCCTGGCCCGCGGCGTTCACCCCGCGCGTCGTCCGGCGCCCGCCGGCGGCCCCGGTGGCGCGGGTCCCGCCCGTCAGTCGTCCGGTGGCGTTCCTGAGGATGTTGTTCAAACCCACGGTGGACTCCTTCGTCGTCAGCGCCCTGGGGGCGGACCGCCGCCAGGGTGCTGACGACTGTACGCCGTCCGCGTGTCCACGGCTACGCCCGGCGCCGGGTCGCCGCCGTGGGCCGTCACGAAGGCCCGGCCGCCGTGCACGGGCCGGGCCCGCACCGCCGCCGGGGCGCGGGCACCGTCGCGCTCCCGGGGTGCGAGCGGCTCAGCGGACCTCGTAGCCGGCCGCGCGCAGGGCGTCCTTGACCTCGGCGATCGCGTGCACCGGCCCGAAGTGGAAGATCGAGGCGGCCAGCACGGCGTCGGCGCCCGCGGCCACGGCGGGCGGGAAGTGCTCGGGCGCCCCGGCCCCGCCGGAGGCGATCAGGGGCACGTGCACCCGCTGCCGCACGGCGGAGATCATCTCGAGGTCGAAGCCCTCCCGGGTGCCGTCGGCGTCCATGGAGTTGAGCAGGATCTCCCCCACGCCGCGGTCCTCGGCCTCGCGGGCCCACTCCAGGGCGTCGAGGCCGGTGAGCGTGCGCCCCCCGTGGGTGGTGACCTCGAAGCCGGAGGGGGTGTTCCCGGTGCGGCGGGCGTCGAGGGACAGGACGAGCACCTGGCTGCCGAAGTGCCCGGTGATCTCGTCGATGACCTCCGGGCGGGAGACCGCGGCGGTGTTGATGGAGGTCTTGTCCGCGCCGCAGCGCAGCAGCCGGTCGACGTCGGCGACCGCGCGGACGCCGCCGCCCACCGTGAGCGGGATGAAGACCTGCTCGGCGGTGCGGGTGACGACGTCGAAGGTGGTCTCCCGCGCGGCCGAGGACGCGGTGACGTCGAGGAACGTCAGCTCGTCGGCGCCCGCCTCGTTGTAGCGCTTGGCGAGCTCCACGGGGTCGCCGGCGTCGCGCAGGTTCTCGAAGTTGACGCCCTTGACGACGCGACCGGCGTCGACGTCCAGGCAGGGGATGACACGTACGGCAACGCCCACGGGCGGGACCTCCTCGGCTGCGGCGGGTGGGGGACGGGGTCAGATCCGGGCGGCCTGGATCGGGGAGACCAGGATCGCGCGGGCACCGATCTCGTAGAGGGCGTCCATGACCTTGTTGGTCTCCGCCTTCGGGACCATGGCGCGCACGGCACAGCCGTTGCCGCGGCCCAGCCGGGCGATGGTCGGGCCCTCCATGCCGGGGGTGATCCGGGTGGCGGCGTCGACGAGGTCCTCGGCGACGTCGTAGTCCATCAGCACGTACTGCCGGGCCACGAGCACGCCCTGCAGGCGCCGGCGCAGCACGGCCAGGCCCTCGGGCTCCTCGGCGGTGCGGCGGCGGATGAGCAGCGCCTCGGAGGTCATGATGGGCTCGCCGAAGACCTGCAGGCCCGCGGCGCGCAGGGTGTTGCCGGTCTCCACGACGTCGGCGATCGCGTCGGCCACGCCCAGCCGGATGGAGGACTCGACGGCGCCGTCGAGGCGGACCACGGACGCGCCGACGCCGCGCTCGGCGAGGTAGTCGCGCAGCAGCCCGTCGTAGCTCGTCGCGATCCGCTTGCCCTCGAGCTGGGCGATCGAGCTGAACTCGCCCGCGGGGCCCGCGAAGCGGAACGTGGAGCGGGCGAAGCTCAGCGGCAGGTCCTCGTCCGCGTGGGCGCCGGAGTCCAGGAGCAGGTCGCGTCCGGTGATGCCGACGTCGAGGGTCCCGCCGCCCACGTACACCGCGATGTCGCGGGGGCGCAGGTAGAAGAACTCGATGTGGTGCTCGGGGTCCACGAGGACCAGTTCGCGCGAGTCGCGGCGCTGCCGGTACCCGGCCTCCTTGAGCATGGTGACGGCGGCTTCGGACAGGGCGCCCTTGTTGGGCACTGCGACACGCAGCATGGGGATCCTTCTCGGCTTCGAGGGGAGGCGCTCCGGCAGGAGCGTCCCGGTGGGAGCGGGGTGCGGAGGCGGCGGGGCGCTCAGAGGTGGGTGTAGACGTCCTCGAGGCGCAGGCCCTTGGCGACCATCATGACCTGCAGGTGGTAGAGCAGCTGCGAGATCTCCTCGGCGGCCTGCTCCGGGGTCTCGTACTCGCACGCCATCCAGACCTCGGCGGCCTCCTCGACGATCTTCTTGCCGATCCCGTGGACCCCGGTGTCGAGCTCCCGCACGGTGCCGGAGCCTTCCGGGCGGGTCACGGCTTTGTCGCTGATCTCGGCGAAGAGGGTCTCGAAGGTTTTCACGCCTCCCAGGGTAATGGGTCGGCGCGGCCGCCCCGGACGGCGCCGCGCGCGGGCGCCGTCCGGGGCGGCCGGTCAGACCTGCAGGGCGCGCAGCAGCAGCGCGGTCTGCACAGCGGCGGCCGCGGCCTCGTAGCCCTTGTCCTCGTGGGAGCCCTCCAGGCCCGCCCGGTCGAGGCCCTGCTGCTCGGTGTCACAGGTCAGCACACCGAAGCCCACCGGCACGCCGGTGCGCACGGCGACGTCCGTGAGGCCCTGGGTGGCGGCGGAGCACACGTAGTCGAAGTGCGGGGTCCCGCCGCGGATCACGACGCCGAGCGCCACCACGGCGTCGACGGTCGGGGCGAGCCGCGCCGCGGTCACGGGCAGCTCGAAGCTGCCGGGCACCCGCACGACCGTCGGGTCCGCCACCCCGGCGTCGGCGAGCGCGCGGCGGGTGCCGTCGAGCAGCCCGTCCATGATCACCGTGTGCCAGCTCGAGGCGACGACGGCGACGCGCAGGCCGGCCGCGTCGGCGGTGCTGAGGTCGATGTCGGGGGCTCCGTGTCCGCTCATGGGGTGCTCTCTCCTGTGCTCTCGAGGGGCGTGGTCTGGTGGAACGTGGTCTCGTGGAACGCGGTCTCGTCGTTGAAGCTGTCGCTGTCGGTGATCCCGCCGGCGGCGTCATCCACGTGGCGCAGCCGGTGGCGCATCCGGTCGCGCTTGGTGGCGAGGTAGTCGTGGTTCTCCGGGCGGGCCGGGACCTCGTTGGGGACCATCTCGGTCACCTCGATGCCCAGGTCCGCGAGGTGCTCCGCCTTGGCGGGGTTGTTGGACAGCAGCCGGATCCGGGTGAGCCCGAGCCGGTGCAGGATCGCCGCGGCCGCGGTGTAGTCCCGGGCGTCGGCGGGCAGGCCGAGCAGCTCGTTGGCCTCGACGGTGTCCGCTCCCCCGTCCTGGAGCTTGTACGCGCGCAGCTTGTTGACGAGGCCGATGCCGCGGCCCTCGTGGTTGCGCAGGTACAGCAGGGTCCCGCCGTCGGCGGCGATCCGGCGCAGCGCCAGGTGCAGCTGGGGTCCGCAGTCGCAGCGGAAGGAGCCGAAGACGTCGCCCGTGAGGCACTCCGAGTGCAGCCGCACGAGGGGCGGCGCGCCCGCCGGGGAGCCGGCGGGGGGCGGCGCGGTGAGGCTCAGGTGCTCGGCGACGACCTCGCCCGGCCCGCCCGGCAGCTGCCAGCCCACCACCTCGAACCGGCCCTCGGGCGTGGGCACCACGACGGGCTCGGTGCCGACCAGGGCGGCGGAGGGGGTCATGGGCGCGGCTCCCGCAGGTGCACCACCAGGTCCTCGATGCTCACCAGGGGCATCCCGTGGCGGTCGGCGAACGCGCGCAGCGCCGGCAGGCGCATCATCGACCCGTCGTCGTGGACGAGCTCGGCGATGACGCCCACGGGCTCGAGGCCTGCGAGGGAGCACAGCTCGACGGCCGCCTCGGTGTGCCCGCGCCGGGCGGCGACCCCGCCCTCGGCGGCGCGCAGCGGCAGCACGTGCCCGGGCCGGGTGATGTCCCCGGGCCCGGCCTGCGGGTCGGCGAGCACCCGGGCCGTGAGCGCGCGGTCCGCGGCGCTGATGCCCGTGCTCACGCCCTCCCGGGCGTCGCACGTGACGGTGTAGGCGGTGCCCTTGGCGTCCTCGTTGACGGCGACCATCGGCGGCAGCCGCATCGCGTCCGCCCGCTCGCCGGTCAGGGGCACGCACACGACCCCGGAGGTGTGCCGGACGGTGAAGCCCATGAGCTCCGGGGTGGCGTGCCGGGCGGCGAAGACGATGTCGCCCTCGTTCTCGCGGTCCGCGTCGTCGACGACGACGACCGCGGCGCCGCGCGCCACCGCCGCGACGGCCGCCGCGACCGGGTCGAGGCGGATCTGCTCCGCCCCGGCCGCGCCGGCGTCCTCGTGGGTGCTGCTGGTGCGCATCATGCTCCTTCTGCTGCCGTGGACGCGGCCGTGGACGCGGCCGTCGATGCTGCGGGGGACGCCGCCGCGCCGGCGTCGAGCCGGGCGAAGGCCAGCAGGCGCTGGGCGTACTTGGCCAGGACGTCGACCTCGAGGTTGACGCTCGAGCCCACCGGGCGGCGCCCGAGGGTGGTCTCGGCGAGGGTCGCGGGGATCAGCCCGACCTCGAACCAGGGCTGCTCCGCGCCCGGCGCGCTGACGGCGGTCACGGTGAGGGACACCCCGTCGACGGCCACGGAGCCCTTCTCGGCGAGGAACGGGGCGAGCTCGGCGGGCAGGGCCACCCGCACGCGCTCCCACTCGCCGAGGTCCTCGCGTTCGGCCACCGTGCCGGTGCCGTCCACGTGGCCCTGGACCACGTGGCCGTCCAGCCGGCCGCCGGCGGGCACGCACCGCTCCAGGTTGACGGGGTCGCCCGCGGCCAGGGCCCCGAGGTTCGTCCGGGCGAGCGTCTCGCCGATGACGTCGGCGAGGAACTGCCCGGCGCCGATCTCCCCGGTGCGCGTGGCGGTGAGGCAGACCCCGTTCACGGCCAGGGAGCCGCCGTGCGGCAGGTCGGCGACGAGCGGGCCGGCGTCGACGAGCAGGCGGGCGCTCGTGCCGTCGGGCCGGGTCTCGACCGAGCGGACGGTGCCCTGCCCGGCGACGATTCCTGTGAACATCGGCTTCTTCCTCTGCTTCCTCTGCGTCTTCGGGGTCTTCTGCTGCTGGTGCTTCTGCTGCTGGTGCCTCGGCTGCGCCGTGAACCGCGGGACGGCTCAGGCCGCGGGGGCCGGCCGCAGGTGGATCCACAGGTCCGGGCCCAGCTGCTGCACGGGCCCGCCGCCGGCGGGGTCGAGCCGCCAGCGGACGGCGTCGGCGAGGGTGCCGACGCCGAGCTCCTCGAACGCCGGCCGGCCCGCGCCCAGCAGCAGCGGGGCCTGGTAGAGGCTGAGCTCGTCGACGAGGCCCGCCCGCAGGAAGGCCGCCCCGACGGTGGCCCCGCCCTCGACGAGCACGTGGCGCACCCCGGCGTCGTAGAGCTCGGCCAGGGCGGAGTGGGGGTCGTGGGTGGCCACGTGCCGGAAGCGGCCGTCGGCCCCGCGCATCGCGGCGCGGGCCGGGACGGGGCGCAGGCCCATGGCCACGCGCAGGGGCTGGCGGGCGACGGCGCCGCCGTCCCCGGTGCGGGCGGTGAGCCGGGGGTCGTCGGCGAGGACGGTGCCGGTGCCCACGAGCACCGCGTCCGCGCGGGCGCGGACGTCGTGGCCGTGCTCGCGCGCCGACGGCGACGTGATCCACTGGCTGGTCCCGTCGGCGGCCGCGATCCGGGCGTCGAGGGACTGGGCGACCTTGAGCGTCACGAACGGGCGCTGGGCGCGCATGGTCTCGCCCCAGCGGTCGTTGAGCCGCTCCGCCTCCTCGGCGAGCAGCCCGGAGCGCACGTCGAGCCCGGCGGCGCGCATCGTGGCGGCCCCGCCGGAGGCGGCGGCCGTGCGGTCGGGGGCGCCGAAGACCACCCGGGGCACCCCGGCCTCGGCGATGGCCTCGGCGCACGGTCCGGTCCGGCCCCAGTGGTTGCAGGGCTCCAGGGTCACGTACATCGTGGTGCCGCGCAGGTCGGTGCCGGCGGACGCGGCCCGGTCGAGCACGTCGACCTCGGCGTGGGGGGTGCCGGCCCCGCGGTGGTGGCCGACGTGCAGGATCCGCCCGGAGGCGTCGACGAGGACGGCGCCCACCAGGGGGTTGGCCCCGCGGGGGCCGCGGGCGGCCGCGTGCAGGGCGGTCCGCATGACCGACCGCTCGGCGTCGCCGCCGGGCTCGCGCTGCGGGTCCATCGCGCCGTCCTTTCCCGGGTCGGAACCGGGGCGCAGGACAACGGTGACGCCGCCGGGACCCGGCGGCGCGGTGGCGCGTCCGTGCGGGCGCGCCACGAGGGCCGTTGAACGTGTTGCCTTCCATCCAGACTGTGACTGTCGGTACCGGAGTTCCACCGGTTCGGCCGGACGCCGGGCCCCGGCGGGCGCGGGGCGCCTGCAGGAACGTCGTCGTCCGGTTCGCGGACTGTGACCGCCGGTTCGGACTTGCACCGACCCCGGAACACGTTGTTGTTGTCCCGATTATGACACAGCGCCGCGCGGCCGGGCGGCAGCGTCCCGGCGGGCCTGACCGGAGGGCCTCAGCCCTGGTGGGCGGCGGCGCGCAGCGCGGCGATGGCGGCCTCGGGGTCCCCGGCGCCGTAGACGGCCGAGCCGGCCACGAAGGTGTCGGCCCCCGCCTCCGCCGCGCGCACGATGGTCTCCGCGGTGATCCCGCCGTCCACCTGCAGCGCCACGCGGCCGCCGCCCGCGCGGATCGCCTCGGCGGCACGGCGGATCTTCGGCAGCGTCACGTCCAGGAACGCCTGCCCGCCGAAGCCCGGTTCGACGGTCATCACCAGCAGCATGTCCAGCTCCGGGAGCAGGTCGAGGTAGGGCTCCACCGGGGTCGCCGGGCGCAGGGCCAGCCCGGCGCGGGCCCCGTGGGCGCGCAGCTCGCGGGCGAGCCGCAGCGGGGCGCGGGCCGCCTCGGCGTGGAAGGTGACGGACTCGCAGCCGAGCTCGGCGTAGGCCGTGGCCCACCGGTCCGCGTCCTCGACCATCAGGTGGACGTCCAGCGGCACCGGGCTCACGGCGAGGACCCGCTCCACCACGGGCAGGCCCAGCGTGAGGTTGGGGACGAAGTGGTTGTCCATGACGTCCACGTGCACGGCGTCGGCGGTGGCGATCCGGCGCAGCTCGCCCTCGAGGTTGACGAAGTCGGCGGAGAGGATCGAGGGGTGGATGCAGGTGCGGGACACGGGGGCTCCTGAGGTGGCGGTCGGGTCGGGGCGTCAGTGCTTGCGCAGCAGGGCCAGGAACATGGCGTCGGTGCCGTGGACGTGCGGCCACAGCTGGACGGTCGCGGGACCGGACGCGCCCTCCCAGGGGCGGGACGGGTCCCGGTCCCCGTCGAGCGCGCCGGGCAGGGCCGCGCCGCGGGCGGGGCCGAGCGCGTCGACGAGCTCGGCGTCGTCGCGCCCGGCGAGCACGTCCTGGACCACGGCCAGCGTCTCGGCGGCGTGCGGGGAGCAGGTCGCGTAGGCGACCAGCCCGCCGGGGCGCGTGACGTCCAGCGCGGCCCGGAGCAGCTCGCGCTGCAGCGGGCCCAGCTCGGCGAGGTCCCGGGGGGTGCGCCGCCAGCGGGACTCCGGGCGGCGGCGCAGCGCGCCGAGGCCGGTGCAGGGGGCGTCCACGAGCACCCGGTGGAAGCCCGCCTCCGCGGCGGGCCGCCCGCCGAGCAGCTCGGCGGCGTCCCGCCCGTCGCCGGTGCGCACCGTCCACGCCCGCCGGGGCACGGGGCGCAGGGCCTGGCGGACGAGCTCGGCCCGGTGCGGGGCGACCTCGTTGGCGGTCAGGTGGGCGCCGGACCCGGCGGCGAGCGCGGCGAGCAGCGCCGCCTTGCCGCCGGGTCCGGCGCACAGGTCGAGCCAGCGCTCGCCCGCGGTATCCTGCTCCCCGGCCGCCACCAGGGCGCGGGCCACGAGCTGGGAGCCGGCGTCCTGGACGCGCACGCCGCCCCCGCGCACGGAGTCGAGCCGGTGCAGGTCCCCGCCGCTGCTCAGCGCGGAGCCGGGGACGAGCGGACCGGGCTCCGCCCCGGTCTCGAGGGCCTCGGCCAGCTCGCCCAGCCCGGGCAGGGCCACGAGGTTGACCACCGGCGCGGCGTTGTCCGCCGCCAGCAGGGCCTCGAGCTCGGCGGCGTCCCGCCCGTGGGCGGTCAGCGCCTGGCGCAGCGCGCGGACCTCCCAGGCCGGGTGGGCGTGGGCGAGGCCGAGGCGCGCGGCGTCGTCGGGGGCGTCGGCGGTCAGCTGCGCGACCCAGGCCGCGAGGTCCCTGGCCGCGACCTTGCGCAGCACCGCGTTGACGAGCCCGCCGGGTCCCGCGCCGATCTCGGCGCGGACGAGCCCGACCGTCTGGTCGAGGGCGGCGTGGTCGGGCACGCGCATGGCCAGCAGCTGGTGGACGCCCAGGCGCAGGGCGTCGAGGACCGCGCCGTCGAGGTCGGCCAGGGGCCGGTCGACGCAGCGGGCGAGCACGGCGTCGTACGTGCCCTGCCAGCGCAGCGCCCCGTAGGCGAGCTCGGTGGCGAACCCGGCGTCCCGCCGGTCCAGGCGGTGGGCGCGGATCAGCTTCGGCAGCACGAGGTTGCCGTAGGCGCCCTCCTCGGACACGGCCCGCAGGGTCTCGAAGGCGGCGAGCCGGGCGGGGTCCGCCCGGCGGGTGCGGCGCCCCGGCGCCGAGGAGGAGTAGGAGCGCTCCGCCTGCGCGCGCCGGTTGCGCTCGTGGCCCTTGGCGTTGCGGCGCGGGCCCTCCTGCCGGCGGTCGCGCTCGGGGCGCCCGCCCCGCCGCTCGCCGTGCTGCCGGTCGTTGCGCTCGCTCACTCGAAGACCACTCCTGTGTCGGTGTTCCGGCCGCGCGCCCACGCGGCGGCGTCCATCGTTCTCTTCCCGGCCGGCTGCACCCGGGTGAGCTCCACGGCGTAGGAGCCGGTGCCCACGAGCACCGCCCCGCCGCGCAGCACGCACTGCCCGGGGGCCAGGTCCCGGTGGTCCGGCCGGGCGAGGACCCGGTCGAGCTTGAACCGCTGCCCGTCGAGCACGGTCCACGCCCCCGGTTCCGGGGTCACCCCCCGCACGCGGTGGGCCACGGCCACGGCCGGCTCCGTCCACCGGACGCGGCCGTCCTCGCCCGTGAGCTTGGGGGCGAGGCTGACCTCGCCCTCCTGCGGGACCGGCCGGGCGGTGCCGTCGACGACGGCGCGCAGGGACTCCGCCAGCAGCGGGGACCCCG